>Ga0180429_10002491_pt1 | contig 15155 bp, 12 predicted proteins | sample SS_ome_FD_132428 | JGI IMG/M metagenome (GOLD analysis project Ga0180429, IMG submission 132428) | Hypersaline lake sediment archaeal communities from the Salton Sea, California, USA - SS_1_S_1 metaG | ecosystem: Environmental > Aquatic > Non-marine Saline and Alkaline > Hypersaline > Sediment ...
GGGAAGGCCATTCAGGATGTCGAGGGCCTGTGTTGCGGCGGTGTCCAGTCCGGTGCTATCCCCGATGAGCGCAATTTTCATGTTGTCCCGCTGGAAGATGCCGCGGGCGATTTCCGCGAGCTGTGCGCTGGTTTTTTCCAGTAGGGTCGCATCGCTTTCGATCGCCCGGGTCAGTCCCTTGATGGTTTTAAGCTGGTGAACCCCATGCCAGATTTCATTCAGATGGGCGGACGGCGTCATGCGGCGGCTGGCCAATGACATGGCCAGACGATGGCCGTTATGAACGATCGCGCCTTCCTGCATGGCCCGGAATTCCCCGAGGATACGGTTTAACTGGTCGAGATCGGAGAAACGAATCTGGTGCAGCAGCTCGCCGATAATGGCGAAGAGCGGTTCCCGGTTCCGATCGAGGCATTTCCCCCCCATGGTGATCAAGGGCAGGGACGGGCCGTCCGCGTCAAAGCGCGTGCGCGCCTGGACGGACAGGCCGAAGCCGCCGGTGTAGCGATCCAGGTAGCGGGCCAGTTCGACATAATCCCGAGTGGCCGTTCCCATGCGTGAAACGGCGAAACAGAACAATGGCAACAGGGGAAGGTTTTCCGGTGTGATCGATTCGATGCCCATTGCAGATGAAAAGTAAAAGATGCCGCCCGTCGGCTGGGAATACAGGTAGAGGCGCTCATCACGGATGGCTGTCGTTTCGACCCGGTTCACCTGGGGCGGGATATCTTCGATTGCGAGGGTCGGCAGGACGGCGATATCTTCTTCCGCTTCCTGAAGACGCTTCAGGGCTTCGGCTTCTTCACCGATGCGTATGATATCATCCGGTGTCAGTGCGGCTTGGGCGGCGCTGAGCCTGTCGATTTCAGCCTGCTGATCCCTTGCCGCCAGCGCCTGGTCCGGCACCAGCTTGAAAACGACGCGATGCGGGTTGTCCAGAAAGTGTCGGCGCAGGCGGTCTTCAAAGAACCGGGGGGTCGTCATCTCACGGCGCAGCCTGTCGATGTCTTCTTCAAACTGCAGCAGGCGGTGGGGTTCGCCACCGTGAATCCAGGTGCCGGTCATGGCAACCAGCACCTTAAGACCGTAGGGATAGGGGGTGTTCGTGATTTCGCGGCGATGAAATTCGACCTGGTGTATTGCGCTTTCAATCAAATCGGGGTCGATCCCGTCTTCGTACAAGCGGGTCAGGGTCGAAAGGATGAGGTCGGTGATGCGGCTTTCGTCCGATAGGGCGACATCTTTCAGACCGCAGAAAAAGAGCGTGTCGCGGTTATCGGCATCAAACCCTGTGGCATCCGCCAGGGTGGACCCCAAGCCGGATTCCAGCAGCACTTTGCGCAGGGGCGAGGCCGGATTGCCCAAAAGAATCTGTTCAATGAGGGTCAGCACCAGCCCTTCAAATACATCCTGGATATCCGTTGTCAGCCAGGCAATTCCGATCTGGCATTTGCGGGTGGGGTCTTCGCCGTGCGCAAGCGGATAGCGATATTCGGCTTCCCGTGGTTTTTCCCAGCGCGGCTGGGAGGGAACTTCCGTTTGGGGATCGATGCGCTCGAATTCATCCAGAACTTTGCGGCTGATAAACGCCAGATGATCCGTCAGCGGGAGATTTCCGTAGGAGTAGAAAAAGGCATTGCTCGGGTGATAGTGGCGCTGATGGAACGCGCGCAGGTCGTCGGTCGTCAGATCCGGAATCACCTTGGGATCGCCGCCGGAATTGAAGCGATAGGTGGTGTCCGGGTAAAGGGCATGCAAGAGCGAACGGCCCAGCACCTGGTCCGGTGAGGACATGGCGCCTTTCATCTCGTTGTACACCACGCCCTTGTACACCAGCCGTTGATCACCATCGGCGTTTTCTTCGAACTCCATGCGATGCCCCTCCTGTTTGAAGCTCAGTCGTTCCAGCCGGGGAAAGAAAACAGCGTCCAGGTAGACATCCAGGAGGTTATAAAAGTCTTTGTGGTTTTGCGTCGTAAACGGATAGAGCGTCCAGTCGGAAGCCGTGAAGGCATTCATGAAAGTGCTCAGACTTCGCTTGAGCATGGAAAAAAACGGATCGCGGACCGGGAACTTCCGGGAACCGCACAGCACCGTATGCTCGAGAATGTGGGCCACACCGGTGGAATCTGTGGGAACGGTCTTGAGGGCCACCCCGAAAGCATTCTCGCGGTCGGGACATTGGATATGGATATACTGGGCATTGGTAAGGTCATGCACCAGTGAATAAAAGACGCCGTTCAGGTGCGGCAGCGGAACGGCGTTTGTTACGGTAAAGCCGTGGCAGGTGTCACCCACGGCCAGCAAAGGGGAGGCGGGGGTCATTTTCGGCAATGTCATGGGCATCCTTGTCGTAAGGGGGAAATGGAATTGGTTTACAGACGCGTTGTGGTGGCATGACCACGTGCGCCTCAGGAGACGAAAATGGTCGGGTGATCAGGACGCCACGTAGATGCCGCGGCTTTTGCGTTTGATTTTCTCCATTTTATTGAGACGGAAAATGACGTTGCGAATCTTCTTCTCGTCATAGCCGGTTTTGTTCTGAATGTCTTTGAAGGACGACCCCTCCGGGGTCTTTAGGATGATATCGAAGACGGTGTCAAGCGCGGTCACCGTGCCATTTTTTGCGGCACCCTTGTTTTTGGCCGTGGCGCGTGCCCGGGTGCTGCCGGACCGGAGGAGGCGTTCGATCTGATCAAGACGCGCCTGGAGTTTGTCCAGGTCATTTTTGGTCGGAATATTGTAATTTTGAATGAAAAATTTTACCATGGCGTCAAAGCTCACCGATTTTCCTTTTTTGCGCGTCATGTTTTCCTCCTTCGCAACCCATTCGACATGAGTCCCAATCCTTGATGGTTAATGGCGGATAACGGATCCTACCGGAGGGCAGCCGCCTGGCCAGTTGCGCGGCAAGCCCATTGGCCGCACGGGATCAAATCGATGTCGTATGGGGCGTCCGGTTGTTGCGATATGTGTCGATGCCGTCAGAAAAATTTACTTACGAAATACCTAAAGTCAAGCGGCTTGCGATCGAATCAAGTCAATTGGTCAATGGTTGCCAAAGGGCTTGCCAAGTCGGCCCCTTTCCGGTAGTCCAGATGGGGCCATCGTTCTTTCGAACAGGCTAAGGAAAAACCAATTTATGACATCGCCTCGTATTTTACTCAAAGTATCGAACCTCAGGCCCAAGAAAAGTCTCGGCCAGAATTTTCTGCTGAACCAAACCCTGGCAGAGACCATCGTGGATCGTGCCGGAATCAAAGAAAATGACCATGTTCTTGAAATCGGCTGCGGACTGGGGGCCATCACCATTCCAGCGGCTAAAAGAGCAGCGCGGCTCGTGGCCGTGGAAAAGGATGCGCAACTGCTCGAATTGCTGCGTACGGAGTTGGCGGTCCAGCAACTGTCCAATGTCGAGCTGGTCCATCAGGATATTTTAACCCTTAATTTCGCGGATTATTTCGGCCCGGAAACACCATCGGTCATCGTCATCGGGAATTTGCCGTATAACATTTCCTCCCAGATCATTGTTCTTCTGATCGCTTCACGTGCTTATATCCGGCGCGCGCTTCTCATGTTGCAGAAAGAAATGGCCCAGCGGCTGATTGCCGCTCCGGGGAATCGCGATTACGGGCGTCTGTCGGTCATGCTGCAGTATGGCGCCGACGTCAACGTCGTTGCGGAAGCCCCGGCCAACTTGTTTTATCCTCGCCCCAAAGTTGATTCGCAGGTGATCAGCGTGACCACCAAGGAGCATATCCCCTATCCGGCGGATGACGAGCAGATGCTTTCCCGGGTGGTTAAAGCCGGCTTCTCGCAGCGTCGCAAGACCCTTCGCAACGCGCTGGCCGGAAACATCCTGAACGCCGATCACGCTCAGGTGGAAAGTTGGCTCGCACGCGCTGATATCGATTCCCGGCGCCGGGCGGAGACCTTGGCGGTCGAAGAATTCGTGCGCCTGGCGAATCTCATATCCCGGGATGAGGGATAGCCAGCGGTCGTGTTTGACATGCCCGGGCAATTTCAATAAAAACGAACAGCCCATCGACGCCGATGACATCGCCCCCCGGATGAAAATTCCTCAAAGCGGGACGCGGCACGCCTGCGTGGTAGGCGACCGATGAATGATAACATGCCTGATGACGATCATTGGCCTTCAGGCTGCGGAGATTGCCGCCTTAACCCCATAGCATGCTCGTTATCAGAGGTTTATCATGGATAAAATGACAGACGCCAAGATCCGGCTGTGGCTCAAGAACAATAATCCGGCCATTCTGGAAAATTACACCCGGTATCAGACCGAATCCCTTGCCGATTTTTCATTGCCCGATGATGGCGCTTCGTCCGGCCCCGAATCCTTGCGGACATGGTTGGAAAACCGCCATCCGGAGATACTGGCGCAAATCCCCCTATGGTAGGCGGCCGATTGTATCAGGGCAGAGAGAACCGGGAATGGGATCCCCCTGACGACAGCGGTGATGTCTGCTATCCGGCAGCACAGCGGGAACATCCCCTATGAAAAGAGAAGATGCCATCAAGGCTTTCGAGGCCCATGTTTCCTCCGGTAAAGTGGCGTTTTTCCGGCAATTCGGGATGGATTTCGTCATGGGCGAGCGCCGCGGCCCGTTTCTCCACGATTTGGATGGCGCGAAAAAGCTTTTCAACCTGCACTCCAACGGCGGTGTTTTCAATCTGGGGCACCGTCATCCGGTCCTGATCGATGTCCTGAAAGAAAGCCTGGATCGCCTCGACATCGGCAACCATCACCTGATCAGTCCTGAGCGGGCTTTATTGGCGCGAGATCTGGCGGCCCTCATGCCGGGGGATCTGGATTACGCTGTTTTTGCCTCGGGCGGCGGGGAAGCTGTGGATCTGGCCATCAAGGTGGCCCGGGCCCATACCGGTCGCGCCACGATCATTTCCGCCCAGGGAGGGTATCACGGCCATACCGGACTGGCCCTGGCCACGGGCGACCCCAAATACCGACGACCCTTCGGTCCCCAGCCGTCCGGTTTCCAGCAGGTGCCTTTCAACGATGCCGACGCTCTGGCAGAAGCCCTGGATGAAGACACGGCCGCGGTTATCCTGGAGACGGTGCCGGCCACCCTGGGCATGGCCCTGGCCGCCGACACCTATTTTGCCGATGTCCGCCGGCTGTGCGACCGGGTCGGGGCCCTCCTGATTATGGACGAGGTCCAAACCGGTCTGGGCCGCACCGGACGGGTCTGGGGATTCGAGCATTTCGGGGTCAAGCCGGATATGGTCGTCATCGGGAAAGGGCTTTCCGGAGGGCTTTATCCCATGAGCGCCACGATCCTTCGGCAACCGCTGGAAGCGGTGTTCCACGCCGACCCCTTCATTCATATTTCGACCTTCGGGGGTGCGGAACTCGGGTGCCCCGTCGCCCGCAAGGTACTGGAGCTGTCGTCTCATCCCGATTTCCTGTCCCACGTACAGGCTCTGGCCCACCAATTCCGGGAAGGATTCGAAGCGCTTCAGGTCCGGCACAACCATTTTTTCCGGGGTGTTCGCCAGTTGGGATTGATGATGGGGCTCGAATTGCAGGACGATTGGTGTGGTCCCCTTCTGTCCAAAACCGCTTACGACCATGGCCTTCTGATGGTTTACGCCAACAACGCACCGGCGGTGTGCCAATGTCTGCCGCCGCTGACCATGGCGCTCGATCGGGTCCCATGGGTGCTGGAAGGCCTGGATCAGGCGCTTGCGGCGGCGGCTGAATTTCGTGCGACCCTGGGGTGACCTCCGACCGGCGCGGACCTGGTGCGCCGCCACCGGTGGGTCGCCCGCAAGCGAGGCATGATGGCTCTGATGGAACCCCCCTTGTCCATCGACCGGGAATTTCTGGAGCGCTTTGAAACGGGGCTGGACCCCCAGCATCCCGAGACGTCCCGGATTCCGGCCCGCATCCTGGGGTATGGTGAAATATCGAGTATTTTCGCCATCGAAGGGATGCCGGCGGTGGCGTTCAAGCGCATGCCGATTTTCAGCACCGTCCCGGAAGCTCAATCCTATGCGGCGATGTTCCACACCTACAGCCGGCATCTTGCGGAGGCCGGATTGACCCTTCCGGCGCAGGCCACGGCCGTGGTTCCTTCGGCCGGCGGGGGCGTCGTCCTCTACATCGTGCAGCGGCAGTTGCCGGATCAAGACTTCGGCCATCATTTCATCCATGCGGCCGACCGTGACGATGTGCTGTTGCTAATACGCGACATCGTGAGGCTGATCGACGGTGTCTGGACCTTCAACGCTAGCCGCAAGCCGCACCTGGAACTGGCCCTGGACGGCCAGTTGTCCAACTGGGTGCGTTCCACGCAAGATCCATCGCGCGCGGTGCTCTATATCGATACGAGCACGCCGCTGTTCCGAATCGACGGCCGGGAACAGCTGGATCCCGAAAAACTGCTGAAAAGTGCGCCGGGCGCCCTGCGCTGGGTTCTCAGGCAGTTTTTTCTGGCCGATGTGATGAATCGCTATTATTCCCACCGCGACGTGGTGATCGACCTGATCGCCAATCTTTACAAGGAGCAGCGGCCGGAGCTGATTGTCCCTGTGACCGAGACCATCAACCACTATTCGACGGTTCTGGACCGGCCCATTCAGCCGGAAGCGGTGGATCGCTATTACCGCAGCGATCGCATCATCTGGGCACTGTTTCTGGCCTTTCGGCGAATGGATCGATGGCTGTCCCGGTATCTGTTGCGCCGTCGCTACGAATTTATTCTCCCCGGACCGATCAAACGGTGACGATTTCATGTGCGATACATTCGTAGCAACGGCAGCCGCCACGGCCGACGGGTCGGTGATTTTCGGCAAGAACAGCGACCGGGAAGCCAACGAGGCCCAGGCCCTCGAATATCATCCGGCGCGGGAATACCCAGCCGGAACCCGCCTGCGGTGCACTTATATCGACATCCCCCAGGTGCCCGCCATACGCGCAGTGTTGCTCTGTCGTCCGTTCTGGATGTGGGGGGCCGAGATGGGCGCCAATGCGGCGGGTCTGGTGATCGGCAACGAGGCCGTATGGACCCGGATGCCGCTGAACCGCAAGGACGGCCTGACCGGCATGGACATGCTGCGCCTGGCCCTGGAACGGGCGGGAACGGCGGAGCAGGGGGTGGATGTCATGGCCGGCCTGTTGCACGATTTCGGGCAGGGCGGGATCTGCGGCTACCGTGATCGCCGGATGGCTTATCACAACAGCTTTATCCTGGCCGACCCGAAAACCGCCTGGGTCATGGAAACCGCCGGACATTTCTGGGCTGCCAAACGCATCCAGGGGTCTTACGCCATCAGCAACGGATTGACCCTCGGGGCTGATTTCGATCGGGCTCATCCCGACCTGGCCCGTCTCAAGCCGGGGGGCAAACCTTTACATTTTGCCCGTCATTTTGCGGATCGCTTCTACACCTTTTTCTCAGCTTCGCGTGCCCGGCGCGCATGCGCCCAGGCACATCTGCAGGCGGCCAACGGCCAGATCGAGACGCCCTTGGCCATCCGGGTGCTGCAGGATCACGGGGCTGCCGCCTACCGACCGGACAGCCACTGGCTGGGAGATCGCATTTGTGCCCACGCCGCCAACGGGTTGACCCGCAACGCCAGCCAGACGACCGGGTCCCTGGTGGCCCATTTACAGCCGGGCGATTCGACGTTCTGGGTGACGGGAACCGCCGCGCCGTGCACCTCGCTATTCAAGCCGGTCTGGTTTTCCGGTGACGTGCTGCCGGATGTGGGCCCCCCGCCGCACGGTCAATTCGATCCGACCGCCCTGTGGTGGTTCCACGAGCAGTTTCACCGTCGATTGCTGCTGGATTTCGAAGTGGGTTCTGCAAACTGCCGTGCCGAACGGCAGAGCCTTCAGGCCGACTTTCTCCAGGAGGCCGGTGCGATGACCGGCCGTTCACCATCGGACATCACGGCCGAGGCCTTTCGTCGTTCCGGTGACTGGACGGCGCGCCAGATCAGCCGCTTGTCGTTTCCGGAAAGGGGCTTGGCGTCCCCTCCTTGCCGGTTCTATCGACGCTACTGGCAGAAGCTGAACCGTCAAGCCGGCATCCATCTCTGACAGTTGGATGCCCCTTACCGCCGCTTTTTTGCCCTCACGCTGCGGGGCGCGCCAGGGGAACATGATATCGAGTGCCCATCCAGAAATCGGGAAATTTGGTTGCGATCAAGGCACGCCAAAAATTTAACCGCAGGCATATGGTTGATATTCCGAGGATTCCATTTTTCGCGCAACGCCGATATCGGACAAATTGGCCATTTATGGACGGGCACTATCTAAAGGGAGTTGATCTATCTCCTACCGCTCTGATACGATTCGTTCTACATCGGCTGTTGACGAGCGTGCACCTATATGCGGGGGATGACCCTGCCATGGATTTTGAAAATGGAAGCCTTTACGCAATTCGGTAAATACCAGATTCTTGACCGCATTGCCTTTGGTGGCATGGCAGAGCTTTTTCGTGCCAGAATCCAGGGCGAGCAGGGCTTTCAAAAACTGGTCGCGGTCAAAAAGATGCACGCCCATTTCTCGATCGAACCGGAGGTGGTCGAGGCGTTTATCGAAGAGGCCAAGCTGGCCGCCTTCCTGCAGCACCCCAATATTGTCCAGATCTACGATTTTGGCTGCCGGGATGACGCCTATTTCATTGTCATGGAGTATCTGCAGGGCAAGGATTTACGCACCCTGACGACGGCCCTGGCTGATCACAAGCGTCCGCTGGGTGTAGAAAACAGTCTCGCCGTTGCGGCGTCGATATGTTCCGGACTGGAGTACGCGCATCGCCTTTCCGACATGGCCGGTCAGCCGCTGCATATCGTACACCGCGACATCAGCCCTCAGAATATTTTCGTGACCTATGCCGGCCAGGTCAAAATTCTCGATTTTGGGATTGCCAAAGCCACCGATCGCAGGGGGGATACCACCGAAGCCGGGGTGCTGAAAGGAAAAGTGGCCTATATGTCCCCTGAGCAGGCCCAGGGGAAAATCATCGATCACCGCTCCGATATATTTGCCGTCGGCATTATCCTGTATGAGCTGCTTACCGGACGACGCCTGTATCACGGCAATACCATGGAAATCCTGCGGCGGGCGCAAACCGGCGAGTTTGCGCCGCCGGAAGAATGCCTGCCGAATTTGAGCCCGGAACTGCGCCACGTTTTTCAGGGCCTTCTGGCCGTCCGACCGGCGGACCGTTTCCCGGACTGCGCGGTGGCCTTGGCGGCCATCGAGGAATGTCTGGGCGATCTCTCCTCCCGATCCATCGAGAGACATCTGGGGGACCTCGTCAGCGACCTGTTTGCCGAAGACAAAATGGCGGAGAAGACCCAGCTGCGGGACCTCATGGCCGGCCAAGCCCTGCCCGACACAGTGGAACCGCCGGACATCGATCCCGGTTCTGACCCGGTCCCATCGAAGGGCGCGTTTCGGTATCACCCCTTTGCGTCACCGTCCAAAACCATGCGCAAACCCGGTTGGCGATGGCTGCGGTTAGGCCTTGCCGGCTTTCTGGTGGTGGCGTTTTTTTTCATTTGGGTGCGCTGGCACATTCCCGGTAAAAAACAGGGACAGTCCCTTGAAGCCTTTCAGGCGCGGAACTTTAAGGAAACCGCCGTGGCGATCGGCGCTGAACAAGAAACTGTTTTGCAAGGCCCCGGATCGCTGGCGCCTGACCTGTTGCCGCTCGAGCAGCAGGCGCGTTCTCTGATGGCTTCGGAGCCGCAAAAGGCCGTGGATCTATGGCGACAGGTGATCGAAGGTGCGCCGGACAATATCCGGGCCCATTTCAACCTCGGGTTGGTGCTTTTAAGACTGGAAGACTATCCGCAGGCCATTCATGCCTTTGAGCGGGTTCTGGCGCTTGATGACCGGATGACCGACGCACACTTTAACCTGGGCTTCGCCTATGCTAAGATGGGGCGTTACGACGAGGCCACGCTGCAATATGGGCGGGTGGTCGATCAGGCGCCGGCTTACCTTGATGAAGTGCTGTTTAATCTAGCCATTATTCAGGACTTTCAAGGTGATCGGCAGGCAGCGGCCCACAGCCTCCACGGCGCACTTCGCTACAACCCCCACAATGTCAGGGCGATCAGCTATCTGGCGCGGATGGAAGGCCGTTTTTCTTCACCACCATGACACGATGCGGTTGGCGACTATTCTGCGGCTGGGCCCTTTTCATGCTCCTGTTTTTTGGTCTGACGGCCTGTACGGCTTTTAAGCCGAAAGTGGAACCCGTGACGGCCCACAGCAAGGCGCCGCCCCGCAAGGTTGCGCTGCCCAGCGTAACTTATCAGGGCGTCCCCTGTTATCTGCACAAGGTGCGTTGGCCGGAGGAATCGCTATCGGTGATTGCCCGCTGGTATACCGGAAACGAGGGAAATGCCCGGATTCTGGCCAAGATTACCCCCAATCTCCGAACAGACGATTTACGCAAAGGCGATGTGGTGTTCATCCCGCAGGAATTATCCCGCCGCACCGACTCCCTGACCCGCAGCTACGCCCGCCGTTTTGGAAAGGCGCCCACACCGCTCAAGCGGGAGGCGCCCAAAGTTGCCCCCGCTGATGAAGACGATTTCCCGGAAGATGGAACCCCTCCGGCACCTTACGGTCCCAGGACTTATCCGGATTAGCCGGCTTGTTGGCGTATGGCGTATCACTAAAAAGGCAGAGCCTCGCAGAGGCTCTGCCCGTTGCATTCCCGTCTATCGTTCCAAAGTCAATCCATTAGTCCGTCCAACTCAGATCCGTGGGGTATTATGATTGTTGCCTGTTTCTTGAAGCTCTGCCTTTTAGTTTAATGGTCCAGTTTTTAGGTGGGCTGCAGCGTTTAACTTACAACGCTTGATGTTATATCCAGGTACGACTATTGTTGTGCTGATGCCTGTGACCACGCACCGCCGTGCGTTTAACCTGCGACATCGATGCCGAGATCACATCCCAAATTGGGATCCGGTTTTTCACAGTTCTGGTTCTGTTCACGGGTATCCACATGACCATCGTTATCGTCTTTGGTGTAGTCGTCGGTTCGTGTGTTTTCCATGGTTTTTCTCCTTGTCAGTTGGATTGTTTCGGGCGGCTGCCCTTGTTATCATAAAAATTAGCCATGAAATTGCATCTGACAACAATATTAAAATAATAGATAGACGATAGGTTAAAACTACTAAAAGTGTGCGGGGCTGCAAAAGGCGGTACCGCTGCGCTGGATGCAGCGGTGATGATGGCATGAGGCCAGGGGTTGCCGCTGCCACCCGCAATGCATCAGCAGGGCATCATCATATGGCGTCGGCCAGGATTCATCGGAATATTACCGTGCAACGCTTGGCAAAAGATCTCTATCACTTTTTCCGCTGCCAGCGCCCGGTGGTGCATCGCCTGGGGCGACCCTTTCGTATCAGCCGCCGGTATATCGAACTCGACTTGACCTACCGCTGCAACCTGCAGTGCCGCAACTGCAACCGATCCTGCACCCAGGCGCCAAGTCGGTGTGATATGTCTGTGGCCGCCATTGCCGCCTTCATCCGGGAAAGTGTCGCAACCGGTCGATCATGGGAACGCATCCGCTTGCTGGGCGGTGAGCCGACTTTGCATCCTGATTTTACGTCGATTATCGGGATGCTGATGGATTATCGGGCAAGCGCAAACCCCGGCCTGCGCATCGTGGTTTGCACCAACGGATGCGGCGCCTCTGTTCGTCGTCGCCTGGGTGATTTGCCGGCTGGCATCGACATCAAGAACACGTGGAAAGGGGGCCGGCAGCGGTTGTTTCGTCCTTTCAATGTCGCCCCGGTCGACCGTCCGTTATATCGGTGGGCCGACACTTCCTGCGGCTGTCGCATTCTGGAAGACTGCGGCCTTGGTTTGACGCCACAGGGATATTATCCCTGCGCGATCGCCGGCGCCATCGACCGGGTTTTCGGTTTCGGACGGGGGCGGGAATGCCTGCCGCCGGGCGACGACATGCGGGAAGATCTCGACGTCTTCTGCCGCCTTTGCGGTCATTTCGGTTTTTCCTGGCCCACCCGACGCATCCGTATGTCGCCGACTTGGACGCAGGCCTATGAGCGTTATCATGCCAGGTGCGGCCGTGATCCTGCGCCACATCGTCGACGAGGGACACGCATCGATCAGAATATTGCTTGACGGTTTGTCAAACCTCGGAAACAGCCTTATCGTCCAATGCATACGATCCAATGGGATGCTTTGTTTGACGTCACAGCGTACAGGAGAATTGCAACCCGTAGGTTTTCGTTGGCAACCCGAAGACCGGCGCGATCCACAATCAAACTTCCGTAAATGACCGTTTTGATCGGGCCGCCTTTGTCTCGGCGCTGAAGCAAAGCGGGTTTGACGTACGGCTTATCCGGGAGATGGCAAATTTTTATTTTTGTCGGTGATTGCTGATAAACTGGGTGGATGACCATTTCGACACCGTCATTTGCCCCAGGGGTAGTGTCACCCCATAACGGGTCTTTTTACGATCGGCACCAGCAGGGTCGGGAAAGGAATGTAAACGAATGGATCAGAAGCATTATGTCATCATCGGAGGCAGTTCGGGAATCGGGTGGGAGGTGACCCGGCAGTTGGCCGCCCAAGGCCACCACGTGATTGTTGGGTCACGAACATCGGAAGCGCTGGCGGGCATCACCGGCGTGACGCATATGCCCCTGAATGTTACGACTGACCCAATACCTGCAGATGCCTTGCCGAAACAGATTGATGGACTGGTCTACTGCCCGGGATCGATCCGGCTGCGCCCGTTCCGTGGACTCAAGAAAGAGGATTTTATGGCTGATTATCAGATCAATGTCCTCGGTGCGGTTCAGTCGATTCAGGCTTGTCTTCCGGCGCTCAAGAAAGCCGATAATCGTCCCGGCATCGTTCTTTTCAGCACGGTTGCGGTGCAGACCGGCATGCCCTACCACGCCAGCATCGCCAGTGCGAAAGGGGCCGTGGAAGGTCTCACGCGCGCGCTGGCAGCCGAACTGGCCCCTAAGATCAGAGTCAATGCCATCGCGCCTTCATTGACGGCTACCCCCTTGGCCGCGTCTCTTCTCAACAGCGAAGAAAAGCAGAAAGCGGCCGACGAGCGTCATCCGCTCAAGCGTATCGGCCAACCGCCGGAGATTGCCGCCGCGGCCCTTTACCTTCTGGGCGAAGCCGGGTCCTGGGTGACGGGTCAGATTCTCCATGTGGACGGCGGCATGGGGGCCTTGCGCACCTTCAAGTAAAAACCAAGCCCCATGGCGAAGGCGGCCGCGATCTTTCCCGATCGTCTTGAGTGTTGGCCCGCATTTCAGCATCGCCTGGGCCGCAATCATTTATCGAGCATGTTTTTCCAGGACAGAGCGGCTGGGAAAGCTGCCTGCACGCAACTTAAACTCTCAAAAATAGGAGCCTTATCGATGGAACTTTCCCAATACTTTGAAAATGTTAACGGGATCGGTGTGTTGGCCACGGCCGACGGCAACGGACATGTCAATTCTGCCATCTACGCCAAGCCGCATTTCATGGAAGACGGCACCCTGGCGTTTATCATGCGGGATCGCATGTCCCATGCGAATCTGCAGTCCAATCCCTTTGCAAGCTACCTTTTTGTGGAGCATCGTCGCGGATACAACGGCAAGCGCCTCTATCTGAAAAAAATCCGGGAAGAAAAAGAGACCGCGCGGCTCTATGAACTCCGGCGTCGACGCTTCACCTCGGATACCGATCCCGAGAAAGACCCCAAATTCCTCGTTTTTTTCGAATTGATACGGGTGCGCCCCCTCCTGGGAGACGATAAGGACGCTTGACCGTAAAGACGGCTATTAAAAGGATCGAACGGAATGGTTAAGGGAAAAATCTTGCGGCTGATCCTGGGAGACCAGCTGAACGCCCGGCACAGCTGGTTCCGGCAGCCGCAGAACCATATCGTTTACATCATGATGGAGGTGCGCCAGGAGACCGACTACGTCAGACACCATATCCAGAAGGTGGCCGGCTTCTTTGCCGCCATGCGTGATTTCGCCGAAACCTTATCCCGACAGGGCCATCGCGTTATTTATCTCTGCCTGGACGATCCCGAAAATGAGCAGGGCCTCGAGGAAAACCTTACAAAGTGGATTGCCAGGGAAAACGCCACCCGTCTGGAATATCTGCTCCCGGACGAATATCGTTTGGATCGCCAGCTGGCAACGATGGCAGAACGCCTGCCGGTTCCCGTCACCGCTTTCGACACCGAACACTTCCTGACCGCCAGGGGAGATGTCAAGGCGCTGTTCAAGGGCAAAAAACGGTTTCTCATGGAGACGTTCTATCGCCACATGCGCCGGAAATATGCCATTCTCATGGAGGAGGACGGGCGTCCCCTGGGCGGCAAATGGAATTACGACCACAGCAACCGCAACCGGTACGACGGTGCCGTGCCGCTGCCGCCCCCCAAGGCATACCGCAACGATGTCAGCGATATCGTCGCAATGATCGATCGCTGCGGGGTAAAAACCATCGGGGAGATCGACCCGCAACATTTCATCTGGCCTGTCAACCGCAAACAAGCCGAGAATCAGCTGCAAGAATTTGTTCAGAACAGGCTGGCCCATTTCGGCACCTATCAGGATGCGATGGTGACGGATAACGGGTCCCTGTTTCATTCACGGCTGTCCTTTGCGCTCAACACCAAGATGCTGCATCCCATGGAAGTGGTCCAGGCGGCCATCACGGCGGCCCAGGAAAAAGAAGACCAGAAGATCGGGCTCGAACAACTGGAGGGGTTCATACGGCAGATACTCGGCTGGCGGGAATACATGCGCGGCATCTACTGGGCCCACATGCCGCAATATGAAACCCGGAATTACTTCGATCATCAGGTCGCCCTGCCGGATTACTACTGGACGGCGGATACGCACATGAACTGCTTGCGTGTCGCAATATCCCAGTCCCTCAAAACGGCCTACGCCCATCATATCCAGCGGCTGATGATCACCGGCAATTTCGCCCTGCTGGCGGGTGTGCATCCGGATGAAGTGGATGCCTGGTATCTGGGGATTTATATCGATGCCATCCAGTGGGTAGAGATTGTCAACACACGCGGGATGAGCCAATTTGCCGACGGCGGCGTCGTGGCCACCAAACCGTATGTCTCCTCGGCCAATTA
>Ga0180429_10002496_pt1 | contig 15135 bp, 15 predicted proteins | sample SS_ome_FD_132428 | JGI IMG/M metagenome (GOLD analysis project Ga0180429, IMG submission 132428) | Hypersaline lake sediment archaeal communities from the Salton Sea, California, USA - SS_1_S_1 metaG | ecosystem: Environmental > Aquatic > Non-marine Saline and Alkaline > Hypersaline > Sediment ...
ATGGAGGAGTCGTGAAGCGAGACAGAGAAGAAGAGCTTCCTCAGGACTTCTCGCGCCGTGAGTTTCTCAAGGCTGCAGGGCTGACGGCGGGTGCTGTCGGTGCTGTGGCTGCGGGTAACCGGGCTCTGGCACAGGAGGCAGCATCATCCAAGGGGCTCTCTGTTGCAATGGCGGGATACAGATACAACCGGGTTGAAGCCCTGGTAGATGGACGCGTCAGGGTTGAAGGCTGTGAGACGCAGTTCGAAGTGGCGAAGATCGGTGATATGAACACGCACGTGTTCAGCGAACCACAAGCCTGGGACGTGAGCGAAATAGGCCTGCACCCGTTCATGCTGGCATACGCTGATGGTGGCTTTCGGGACTACACCCTGCTGCCGGTTTTTCCGTTGCGCCTGTTTCGGCACAAGAGTGTCTTTATCCGTACGGATCGTGGCATAAAGAAGCCGGAGGACCTGCGTGGGAAGACCATCGCCACCCCGGGATACTCGTCGACCTCCCTGACCTGGATCCGTGGGATCTTTCAGGAAGAATATGGGATCAAGCCGGAAGATGTTCAATGGGTCAATGCATCGAAAGACTCGTCAGCCAATGTTTCGGGTAAGGTGTCCAAACAGGAGAACGTCTTGCCCGAGGGTATTTCGATCAGCGCCGGTCCCCCGGGAAGAGATGAATCCGATTTGATCGAATCCGGCGCGGTTGACGCTCTGTTTCATGCTGCCGAACCCAGGGCGTACGTGCAAGGTCACCCCAAGGTGGCACGGCTCTTTCCTGACTATCGATCGACGGAGCGGGCCTATTTTGCGAAGACCGGAATCTTCCCGATCATGCACGCCGTAGCCATGAAGAAGGAAACCCTGAAACAGAATCCCTGGCTGGCAGAGGCCGTGTTCAGAGCGTACGCAGAAGCCAAACAGGCCGCCTATGAGCAGATGGCGAAGGCGGGTTGGTGGTACGACATGCTCCCCTGGTATGGCCAGGAGTTCGAGGAGACACGTGGTTTGATGGGCGACAACTATTATTCGTACGGAATCGGGCCCAATCGCAAGGCGCTGGAAGCGTTGTTCCGATACTCCCATCAACAGGGGCTCTGCAGTCGGGTACTGACCGTGGAAGAGCTTTTTGCCGCGGAGAGTCTGAAGCTTGTCGAGGCCTGACAAAATTGAATCCTTTTGTACACTTAGACCGTCTATACCTTGATAGTCAGCGAAAGGGGTCAAACCTACACATTTGACAAAAAACCCGCTCAAGCCGGCATGTCCGGCGATTCTGTCAAATGTGTAGGTTTGACCCCTGTATTTCTGTATTTGAGTTTCACCCAAAGGAGAGCAGACATGTTTCGATTGACGGTTATGACCTTGGGCATCCTGCTCGTCGTGAGCAGCGGTTGGGCCGTAGCGGCCTGTGCAGGGGACAAGAAGGGCGGGGAGATCGTCCACGACGCCGAGTACTACATTCTGCACGCTCAGAATGGAGAACGATGGGCTGCCGAGGACGAGGATCTGGACAAAAGGCTGAAGAAGTTGCGAAAGAAGCACGGAAGGCCGCCCAACTTGATCCATATCATGTGGGATGACACGGCTTATGGGGACGTCGGAATTCCTGCGATTCAGAAGGTTCGCGGGCTGCACACCCCCCACCTGAACACCATGGCCGAAGAGGGAATCCTTTTCACCCGCATGTACACCGAAGTCGGCTGCACTCCGAGTCGCGCCGCGTCGGCCACAGGCCGGCTCGCGATCCGCAGCGGCATGTACAACATCGGCATGCTTCTCGAGATGCACGGGATGCGGGATGAGGAGGTGACGATCGCTGAGGTCCTCTCGGAGGCGGGCTACGCGACGGCGTTTCACGGCAAGTGGCACCTCGGCGATGTGGAGGAGAGCTATCCCCATAACCAGGGTTTCGATGAGGCGTTCTTCACCGGATACAACCAGATCCTCTCGCTGTGGACCAGGAACGGTGAGATCGGAAACGGAACCATGGGGTTGTACGAGGATATGCTTCCGCAGGACCCCTACAAGCTGGACGACACGTTTGTCACCAAAGACTGGGTGCAGGTCGCTGAAGCCAAGAAGGGTGGAAAGGCACGCCAATGGGGCGACAACTCCCACGAGAACTACATGAAGATCGATCCGGAAGCGCAGCGGAGAACGCTTGAGTTCATCGAGCGAAACGCCAAGGACGATAAGCCGTTCTACGTCGCCAACTGGCCGATGCTCAACAGTTTCCTTCCCAACATGGAAAAATGCTCGATCTCCAGAAGTAATCTTCAGGCCGGTCTGGAGTGCAACATCGATCCTTTCATAGGCAAGTTGATGGACAAGCTCGAGGAACTTGAGATTGCCGAGAACACCCTGATCATTGCGATGGCCGACAATGGGCCCATGGCCCACAATCCACCTCCGGGCGGCGGGTTTGCCGAGACCATTTTCCGCGGCGGCAAGGGCGATTTCCTCGAGGGCGGCGTGCGCGTGCCGGCTCAAGCTTGGTGGCCGGGTGTGATCAAGCCTGGACAAGTCGTGGGCGACATCATCCACGAGGTCGATCTGTTCACCACCTTTGCCCGCCTGGCAGGTGCCCTGGAATACATCCCCACGGACCGTATCATCGATGGCATCGACCAGACGGCCCTGCTGATGAACGGCGACACGCATAGCCGCCGCGACCACGTATTCATCTATGCCGGCCCCCGGCTGGGTGCAACCGTGAAGGGGAACTTCAAGAGGCACTGGATCTCGCCTGATCCGGTCGGTGAAGCCAGCGGTATTCCTGCCGCGTTCTATTTCCTGCCACCCGATCCTCGCGAGAAGTCACCCATGCTCGCAAACCTGATCCACCTGAAGAGCCCCTTCAACAGGATGAGACTGCGGCACGAACTGTGGAAGAAGAAGTACCCGGACGCAAAGGAGGTCCACGGCATCCCCTGGACCGGGATCGAGAACGCCTCTCCAGAGATCAAGGACCTCGCTCGGCCAAAGATGGATCTGAAGAATCTGCCTTTCGATCCGCTGGAGTATGTCGAGCATCTCGATCAGCTGCCCTTTGACCCGGACATGGACCCGCACCTGGGTCAATAGTCTTGAATATTGATGCCTTACAAAGAGAACCTGAGCCTCCTTAAAGGCGATGTACTTGACGGTACTGAAGTGGCAGATACGGTCTTCTTCCAGCCGGCCCTGCCCGTTCCTGTTGGTCGGGACAAGGTGTTCATCGCGCGCCCTGTCTTCCCCCTTGTAACAAGCCCGGTGATTGACGGTCAGGATGGAGTAAGCTCACACACGACCGGTTTCGGGGACATTCAACTCTTTACGGTGCTCGGACCGAACAGGACCGACGGCGTCGTGTGGGGTGCGGGTGCGACCTTCAAGTTTCCAACTGCCACGGACGACGTCCTGGGGGCCGGGAAGTACCAGGCGGGGCCGGCATTCCTGTTCTTCTATCTCGGCAAGAAATGGACGTTAGGGACGTTGACCCAGCACTGGTGGTCATACGCCGGCGACGACGACCGGGCGGACACCAGTCAGACCGACATCCAGTACGTGATGCGAAGGCGGATTCCCGGCGCTTGGTCCATCGGCATGGGCCCGACGATCAGCATCGACTGAGAGGCCGACAGCGGCAATCGGCTCACTTTTCCAATCGGTGTCGGCATCACCAAGACCGTCCGGTGGGGCAAAACGCCTATCAAGCTGAGGCTCGAACCTCAGTATTCGCTTGTCCGGCCGGGTGACCTCGGGACAGCGTGGAACATCCGGATACAGGTGACACCTGTGATTTCGAGCCCTTTTGGGGAATCGAGAAACATGTCTGAGCGTCCAAGCATCTATAATCAGAAAGAATTTTCGGAATTAGAGAACGAAGATTTCTAAACGGACGGACGAAGGGGAGACACGAGATGCGTGAGTCGAAGGACGTACTGGTGAGGACGATAATTCTGTGTCTACTGTTCGCTGTAAGCTACGGCTATGCGGCAGCGGCTTGTGCCGGCAGCCAGAAGGACGGGGAGATCGTCCACGACGCCGAGTATTACATCCTGAAGGCCCAGAATAGTGAGAAGTGGGCCGCCGAAGACCAGGAAATCGACAAGAAACTGGCTGATCTGAAGAACAAACATGGGCAGCCGCCCAACATAATCTATATCCTCTGGGATGACCAGCAGTACGGCGCGGTCGGCTTCCCTGCGATCCAGAAGAACCTGGGGTATGAGACGCCGAATATCAACAGGATGGCTGCGGAAGGCATCAACTTCACGCGGATGTACAGCGAGCCGTCTTGCACTCCAACCCGCGCTGCCGTTTTGACAGGTCGGCATCCCGTACGTCATGGCATGGGGGTAGTCGGCATGCCCCACGAATACTCAGGATTGCGGGCCGAGGAAGTCACCATCGCCGAGGTGTTGTCCGACGCCGGCTATGCGACGGCCTTCTACGGAAAAGGTCACCTGGGCGACATCGAAGAGAGCTATTTGCACAACCAGGGGTTTGATGAGGCGTTGTTCACCCCCATGAACCAGATCACCTCTTTGTACAGCCCCCAGGGTAATGCGGTCAATGCCGTTCTCGGCCTTCATCCCGAGATCTACCCGCCCGATCCGTATCATCTTGATAAGCCGGGGCTCGTGCCCGAGGGCTGGGTCCAGATCATCGAAGGCAGGAAGGGCGAGCAGGGCAAGGAATGGTGCGGCACATCGAACGAGTGTTTCGACAAGATGGATGCCGAATCGGAAAAGCGAACCATCGAGTTCATCCGAAAGAACGCCAAGGAAGGCAAGCCCTTTTTCGTCTCCTACTGGCCGAATTTTCTGAACTTCCTGGCGCCTGAAATACCAAAGAAATCCTTGAGCGGGGGTAAGGTCGCCGGGGCGTATGTGAGACTTGATGACTTTGTCGGTCGGGTGATGGAGGAGCTCAAGGAACTCGGGATCGCCGAAAACACGCTGTTTGTCGCCATGGCCGACAACGGTCCCATGGTGCACAGTCCGCCGCCGGGCTGGGGCATGGTAGAGATCATGTACCGCGGAGGCAAGGGCGACTTCACGGAAGGCGGCGTTCGAGTTCCCGCATTCGCCTGGTGGCCGGGTGTGATTGAACAGGGTCAGCTCGTCGGCGACATCATCCATGTGACGGATCTCTACACGACCTTTGCCCGACTGGGCGGCGCCATGAAGCACATCCCCACCGACCGGGTCGTTGATGGCCTGGACCAGACGGCGCTGCTGATCAAGGGTGACAGCCACAGCCGGCGTGACTATGTCTTCATATACGCGGGCCACGAACTCGGCGCAACCGTCAAGGGGCGTTACAAGCGGCACTGGATCGGCGCCGGTGACGTGGCTGCATCCGGGATGCCCGAGGCCTACTACGACCTCTACCAGGATCCCAAAGAAGACAACCCCCATCTCGTTCCGCTGATCCACACGCAGGGCCAGTTCAACCGTATGCGCGCCCGGCACGAACTGTTCAAGAAGAAGTATCCGGACATGCCGAACGGGCATGGAATCCCGTACACGGGTCTGTCCAACGCTCGTCCGGAGACCAAGGAGATCGCAGACCGGGTCAAGCGGGAGATGGAGAACATGCCCTTCGACGTCAAGGAGTACCTGGAGTTCGATCTCCCGGGCAGCGATTCTGTCGGGGACTGGGGACGGTAAACCCAGATCAAGAATAACCCGAGAATGGCAGCGATGAGAAGGAGGAACCATGTGCAATTCAAGAAAAACGAGAACTCTCAACGAATCGGTTCCGGCATTCAGCGCTGTCTTCGCGTGTGTACTGTTTCTTGGTGGGTTCATGGCGGTGGTGTCGACGGCGTAGGGCTCGGACATGTATGTCTACCCCAAGGAGGGCCAGGACCAGGCACAACAGGACAAAGACAACTACGAGTGTCACGCATGGGTTGTGCAGCAGACCGGATTCGACCCCACCAAACCGCCTTCAACGACTACGCAGACACAGTCATCCCAGCAGCAAGGCCAGGTGGCTAGGGGGGCGGCCAGGGGAGCAGCTCTCGGTGCCGTGGGTGGTGCAATCGCCGGAGACGCCGGGAAAGGTGCGGCGGTCGGCGCAGGGGTGGGAGGTGCAGGGGGCGCTATGAGGAAACGGGGTGCCGAAAAGGAGCAGCAAGCGCAACAGGAGGCGGCAAAGCAGGAGTATCAGAACAATGTCCAGGGTTACAACCGTGCCAAGGCAACTTGCCTGGAGGGCCGTGGATACAGCGTGAGCTATTAGAGAAGGCAAGTATCCGGACCGTGAACCGGGCCGCGGCCTGCCCTATGGCGGCATCGAAAACCTCCGTCCGGAAACGAAGGCCCTGGTGCAATCCATGGCTGCGTGGATGAAGCCTCCGACGGGCAAGTAAGACGTTCAGTTTCGTGCCCTGACAACCCGTTCGAATTCAAGAAGAGGGAGCTTCTAAATGCGGAGAGTAGTGTTGTTGGGTTTTGTCTTACTGGTTTTGACCACCTTGTCTCCGCCTGCACATGCCTACGGGCCTCCTGGCTCAGACGGGGGTTGGGACTTCGTGGTGACCCCTTATGTCTGGTTGCCCGCCCGGTCAGATATCACCTCCACGGTGGCCGGAAAAAGCGCAGACCTGGAGCTCACCCTCAAAGAACTTGTCGACATGTTTGATGTCTTCGCACTCTCGGGCCGTTTTGAGGCGTGGAAAGGCAGGTTTGGGTTCATCGGCGATGCTATGTGGATGAAGGTCAATATGAGCAACAAAGCCGTCCCTCTCCCGGGTCCGGTTCTCGACATCAATATAGACGATGTTGACATCCAGCAAGCGGTCTTTGACATTGCGGCTGCCTATCGCGTTCTGCAAAGGCCTGTCAGGCAAGGCCGAGCGCTGCCGGCACTATATTTTGAGCCCTTTCTCGGGGCCCGAGTCGTCTATTTGAAGCAGAAGATCGACGTGACGATCGAGCCGCAGGGACCGATCCTCCCCGGCCGAAGCCGGACGCTGGGCGATGAGAAGACCTGGGCCGAGTTGATGATCGGCGGGCGCTTGTGGATGCAGGTTCTCGATGAACTCTCCTTCGCGTTGAGGGGTAGTGTCAGTGGGTTCGGGATAGGAGAAGGTTCGGACCTTCAGTGGGACTTCCTTGCTGGGGCGGATTACCGGCCGTGGCAAAGAGCGTCCTTCAAGGTGGGTTACCGGGTTTATCAGATCGACTACATGACCGGAAGCGGTACGGACGCATTCGGGTATGACACGACCCAGCACGGCCCGTATCTGGGCGTGAGTGTCTATTTCTGAAGAAACAGGACGGGAGAGACGAACCCATTGAATACCACTGCACCTCTTTGAAGACGGGAGTGATGCATACATGAAGAAGAGGCGTCGATTCCACCATTTGTTGCACGTATTCTGTGCTGTCTTTGTCCTGCTATCAGCCGGGAGTCCGGCAGATGTGCAGGCGCAGACCCGAGATGATGTCAGATTGGTGTTGCAGGTTACCGTTGACGGATTGAGAGCGGATCTGCTTGACCGATACAGGAAAGGCTTCGGCAAGGGTGGATTTGAGATCCTTCTGGAAAAGGGCGCATATTACGCCAACGCACACTACCAGCATGCGAATACCGAGACCATTGTGGGGCATACGATCCTTGCGACCGGCACGTTTCCTTCTCAGCACGGCATGGTCGGAAATGTCTGGTTCGACCACGACGCCGGTGAACTGGCCTACAACATCGAAGACCCGGATCATCCGCTCCTTCCGACCAGGGAAAACGAACAACAGGGAGAGCAGGTAGACCCGGCTCAGAAGAAATCACGAACACAGGGCCGATCACCGGCCGTGATTCTGACTCCGACGTTCAGCGATGGGCTTGCGGCCTATTATGGGGGGCGGTCGAAGGTGTTCGGTGTGTCCGGGAAGGACCGCGCCGCAGTGTCCATGGCAGGGCATGTCGGAAAGGCCTTCTGGTTCTCCACCAACACCGGTGACTTTGTTTCCAGCACTTACTACTACGAAGCCTATCCTGAGTGGGTCAGAGACTGGAACGCCCAACGCCGGGCCGAGGGGTTTTCCGGCAAGTCATGGGCCTTGTTGAACGACCCTTCGACCTACCTTCTGGCCGACCAGGATGATCGCCCTTATGAAGCCGACCTGAAGGGATACGGGCGCGTATTCCCCCATCCCTTCGGACAGGCAGAAGATGGGCTTTTCAACACCCGGATTCTTGTCAGTCCGGTGGGCGACCAGCTCCTGCTCGATTTCTCCAAAGCGCTTATCATCAATGAACAGATAGGGAAGGACAAGTTTCCGGACTATCTTTCCGTCAGTTTTTCGGCGGTTGATGCGGTCAACCACTTTTTCGGCCCGTCCAGTCTCGAGAACGAAGACGTAATCGTACAACTGGACCGCACTCTGGTTGATCTCTTCGAGTTCATCGAAGAGAGGGTTGGACTCAAACATACGTTGATCGTCTTGTCTGCGGATCACGGTATGGCGGAAATGCCGGAGTACATGACTGGGCTGGGGTACAGGGCGGGCCGTCTCGATCCGGATGAAATCGTTGCAGCAGCCAACAAGGCCGGGCAGGAGTTCGGTGTGGAGGAAATCGTCCGGTTCTTCTATCGACCCTACGTCTATCTCAATGATGCGAAGATTGCGAAGGCCGGGCTTGACAGGACCAAGGTGGAACAGGCGGTTGCGGATTCGGTGACGGCTCTTGACGGCATTTCGCTCGCGGTGCCGACCACCGGCCTTTCAACAAAGCACACGAATCCGCTGGTGGACCAGGTCCGGCGCAATCACCACCTTACCCGCTCCGGAGATATTTACGTCATTCAGGAGCCGTACTGGTTCCTGTTCGACAAGGGGCCCGTCACAGCCATGCACGGCTCACCCTGGCGGTATGACACGCATGTACCGATCTTCTTCATGGGCCCGGGAATAGAGCCCAGGACCGTTCATCGGCTCGTCCATCCCGTCGATGTTGCGCCAACGATGTCTGCTTTTCTGGGAATGACATCACCGGGCTCCGCGCAAGGATCACCACTCAAAGAAGTGCTTGAATGAAGTCTGTGATTTGGATCCTTGGCCTCAGCGGCCGATCTGTGGTCGCGGGCCTTCCAGTGTAATCTGACTCTCCTGCGCGGCGGCAATCTCGTCGGGGTGAAACGGGAACCGGTGCCAGCGCCGCTCTGAATACGCCTCTGTGAAATCGGCGTAATGGGGGTTCGCCGGATCCGTGGACTGGGAATAGGTGAGGAACCCCTCTGCATGAACACCGTCGCTGTCCCACGTCACGACCTGGATATAGCTGTTGCCGAAGTCGATCCGGTAACCCTCCGGCCCCAGCGTGTCCGGATTCTGCGCTTGAGTTGAATCTTCCGCGATCGTAAACGCGCCGATCGAACCCGTAGAGCCGAAGATCGGAATCGTCTCATCATTGACCCCGGAATGTTGCTGCTCGCTCAGTTGCGCGGCAAGTGACAACCCTGCGTTCTCGATCCTGGTTTGCGCATCATACAACGCCATTTGGACCCACAACGACGAAGTCTTCAGACCCCTCGGTGTGTTTACCGGGTCGTTAGGGTTGAAGGGAACAACCCAGTGGTTGAAGGGCAGTCTTGCGAGATTGTCCCAGAATTCCTTCCACACGGGAAAGCCGACCGAACGCAGCGCTGCCGTGCCGTCCCACTGTTGAATTGCGCTGCAGGCGGTTTCCGTGTCATAGATTCCTGCCCTTGGGCACAGGTCGCTCAGGACCGAGGCCTGCGCCAGATCGCCAGAATAGATTTGGGAGGACAGCACGATCTGCTTCAGGTTTGCAGGGGTGAACAGGTTGGCCCCGCCGAGGCCATCGGAGCCGTCGAGCCGCTGTTGGATCTGCAGGATGCCTTTGCGGGTGCGCAGTGATCGCTCCGTTCCTTCCGGACCGATGATGCGGTTGTATCCAGTGACGGGCTGCGCCGGGTTCGTGAGCCAGTAGCTGTCGTTCATGTTGGATACCCAGTCATCACGTTCCAGGATCGGAAGATTGCCGGGGCCGAAAATGCCCGGTGCCGGTGCGTCCGGGTCGGTCCCCCACTCGCACTCCGAACGGCTGCCGTCCATGACAGGAAGACCGGGAACGAGGAGGCCGATGAGGTCGCTATAGAGCGGCACCGCGCATGCCTCCGCCTGAGCGTCCGTTACGTTCGGCACGACACTAACGTCACCGTAGTAGGCGTCGCCGCCGGGCCCGGAGGCGACGGTGTTCACCCACGGGATTCCAAGGACGCTCGCGTGGAGGTCCTTGAACTGGTCGAGGCTCTCCGCCCGGTTCCACTCGAAGAACTGGTTCATCACACGGACATTCTCGAAATTTGCGTCCCTCAGCGTAAAGGCTGTGGTTCCGGTCCAGCCCAGCACGGGGATGCGGCCGACCTTGAAGACGAGCATCGGCCCATAGTGGGATCGGTACAGTGTGCGTTGTCTCACGATGATCGAACCGTCGGCGTTCAGGACTTCCACGGACAGCGGAACCGGTGTCATGTTCTGCAACTGACCGTCGTACATGTACTGCGTCGGGTTTGCCGGGTTTACCGAAAGCTTGTAGAACGTGAACCGGGATGCCGTCGAGACCGTATGGCTCCACGCCAGGTGGTCATTGAACCCGATCATCACGACGGGCGCCCCGAACAGGGAGACACCCGCAATGTCGATGGTGCCCGGCAGGGTAACGTGTGCGAAATAGAACCGCTCGGTGCCGGTCCACGGGAAGTGCGGGATGCCGAAAACAATCGGCTCGCCGCCCGTGGCGTCCGGACCGAGGGCGTACATATTGCTGCCAAAGGCCTTGTCCCGCAGACGCTTCAAGGGCAACTCCGTTGGGGCGAGTTTCTCGAGCGCCTCGATCTGCCCGGCAGGATCGTCAGGGGGGGCGGCCGTACCCAGGGATGGGGGTGCAGCCGTGGCGATCTCTGTGACCAGCGCCCCGGAACTGGCCAGCACTGCCAGACGGATGAAGCGCCTGTACATGTCGTCGTCCGAGATGGGCTGCAGATAAGGCTCTTCCGCGCAGGCGGCCTGTTCTCCGGGGTGTTCGCCGACCTGCAACTCCGTGATGTAGCGGTTGAAGCCATCCACGTAACCATGGACGAGCTGCCGCACCTGAGGTGCTGATGCGTTGCGAAAGCGCTGGACAGCATCCGCGTCCGCCATGAACTTCCAGAAGAAGTCGCTGTCAACGTTGTTGGGGGTGATGTCGGCCGGACGAATCGCGTACGTGCCATCGCCCCCCCAGTACTTGGAGCGCTCCCCACGGATGGCGACCAGGTCCTCCATCATGGTGCACAGATTGTCCTGGGCAAAGGCGTAACCGTAGCCGTAGCCGAGGCTCCCGTAGTCTGAGGCCTTGATGTGTGGGATGCCGTATGTCGTGCGTGTGACGGATGCCTGGTAGTCCCCTGCGGGTTGCGTAGGCGGTGTGCCGTCGTCATCGCCGCACGAGGCGAGGATCATCACGGCGAGGAGGCTTATCAACGCTGCCTTCTTCATCTTCTTCTCCTCAATTTCCCTTGAATACGGGCGGTCTCTTTTCCATGAAAGCGGCAGCAGCTTCGATAACATCTTCGGAGATGAGTGCACTGGCATTCTTCTGCGCTACATAGTCCAGGCCCGGATAGATTCCATTATCGCGGCTGTAATTGATCACGTCCTTTGTGCCCTGAACAGCCAGGGGCGACAGACCTGCGATCTGATCGGCCAGCTTGTCCGCCTCCTCGAACAGGGCTTCCTTGTCCCCACACACTCGTGTGATCAAGCCCATGTTCAGCGCTTCTTCGGCCGTGAAGTCGCGGCCTGTGAGGGCCAGTTCCCTGGTCCAACCGTGCCCGATAATGTGGGGGAGTCGTTGGAGGGTGCCCACATCCGCAATAATGGCTACTCTTGTCTCTCGAATGCTGAATACGGCGTCCTTCGCCGCGATACGGATGTCCGAGGCCGCCAGCAGGTCGATCCCGCCGCCAATACAGAATCCATGCACCGCCGCAATGACGGGTTTTCGGCACTTCTCAACCCAATTCATGCCCTGCTGCAACTCCTTGATAGAAAGCCGAAGTTCCTCTCTTCGAGCAGCCCCTGCCTCCCCAACGAACATGGTCGCTGCATCGGCGAGGTCCAATCCACCCGTAAAACACTTGCCCGCCCCCTTGATGACAACCACCCGAACCGATTCGTCTCGGTCCAGCTTCTTGAAGAGCTCCTGCATCTCTCCAAAGAAGGCGAGCGTCATGGTGTTTCGTTTCTCAGGGCGATTCAAGGTCACGTACGCTACATGCTCTTTCTGCTCCAGTTTCAGCATCTTGCCTTCACTCATCGCAGAATCTCCTCTTGGTACATCACATGTGGGGAAAGGTCATTTCAGTCAAAGGGGTTGTGAATTCTTACGTCGCGGATAATCTGGCCGTGTTGCAGATCTTCCGTCATCAAGACCGTCGCCCCTCCTTTTACAGCCGCTTCAACGATCATCGCATCCCAAAAGGAATACCCATATCGGTCACAGATATCGATTGCTTCGAGGATAGACTCTCCATCGTTGATGACAAGATTCCATTTCAGGAAATCCCTAACAATCTCTCTCGCCAATTTCTTGTCTATCGGCCGTTCTATCTTTTGTACAACGTTGACAAAGAACTCCTGAAGCACCTGCGTGCTTATGACACCCAGACCGGATTCCCAGAGACTCGTCAAAAGATCGCATGCAACGGTGTGCTTTCTTCCCGCAGTTGCATCGTAGGCATAGATCATGATGTTCGTGTCGATGAATACCTTATCGTCTGGCATGGAGATCATCCCTTCGGGTTCTCGCCCGACCCTTCGTCCCTAGATCCAGGCCTTTCTTGAGAAGTCGCAACTGTCGTTTCTGAGCCTTGCCGTACTCAGCCTTTTCTCTTACCTTTTCTTCCAACGACTCCCTCAGGAACTGACTGAGAGACTTGTCTTGGCTTGCAGCCATGATTTTGGCCTGCTTCAACAGATCCTTGGGAATGGAAAGGGTAACGTTCTGTTTCTCCATCATTCTGACCCTCGCTCGTTTGTTTCACGTAAAAATGTATATCACATTTTTACGTGAAAAGGCAAGCTCTTCCTTGTTTGATACGTAGAGAACCTCATATCCCGGGGCCAGAAGGCGGGGTAGAACGCCTTTGTGGCCGCTCCCGGTCTTGACACGGCTTCGCCTTAGCCTCTATTCTATTTCTCTTCGCAGCCGGAACCCTGAGCGCCAGGAGTCGGGTGTGCGTTTCGTCGGGCAGTCAGTCTTGAACCACATGTACAAAGGTTAACAGCTCAAAGGAGGCGTGTTCGTATGGCTGAGAATTTTGAAATTACTGAGGAAATGCAGTCGCAAGTCGGTTGGACCTCCCAACCATGGGAATACGAAATAACCCGAACCAGTGTTCGTGCCTTTGCCAGGGGCGTGGGATATACCGATCTCGTTTACTATGACGTGGACGAGGCGAAGAAGGCGGGTTATCGTGACCTTCCTGCCCCCCCGACCTACCTGGGCACCCCGATCTTCATCCCTGGAAAGAGCGATGAGTTCCTCCCCTTTCCTCCGGATGCGGCCCCAACGATTGAACATGGATTGGCGGGTCTGCTGGATGGAGGGACCGAGACCGAGTATTTCGATACCATTTGTGCCGGTGACACCCTCACCTGTGTCAACAGTCTCGCGGGTCTTTTCACCAAGGAAACCAAGGCTCTGGGGACCATGTTGATCATTGCCCTGGAGGCCACCTACACCAACCAGGACGGCAAGGTTGTTGCCAAGCAGCGCTCACAGGTCATTCACTACTAGAATCGGAGGCACGAAATATGTCCGTTACATGGGAAAGCATAAAAGAAGGGGACACCCTGCCGGAACTGAAGAAGAAACCGGGCGTGAGCCAACTGGTGAAGTATGCGGCGGGCTCCGGGGACTTCAACCCGTTGCACCACGACTACAACTTCTTCCAGTCTCAGGCCATCGGTTCGATCATCGTCCACGGCAGGTTCAAGTACGCGACCCTGGGTGAGTGCGTATCCAACTGGCTGGGCCACAACGGTCGCATCAAGAAGATCTCCTGCCAGTACCGAGGCATGGATTTCCCGGACAAGGAAATCACCTGCAAGGGCACGGTCGAGCGCAAATGGGAAGAAGGCGGCGAGAAGCTGGCGGAGCTCTCCGTCTGGACCGAAACCGAGGAAGGCAAGAACAACACGCCCGGTGTCGTGGTGGTGGCCTTCTAGCGGAACAGCTGCTTCTCGAAAGCCTGCATGTCAATCCGAGATGTAGTAGGCGGTACACAAACAGGAGTCTTTGGCATCAAAGGGGGTGTCCATCTCTTGTAGAGAGGAGGCTGTTCTCAGAGTACAGTCGCCTGTGACACCCTCAACGATTTCGGCCACCTTCAAGGCCATGTTGACGAAGGGGAGTTCCAGATCAGCCGAATCGGTGTCGACCGGCAGCAGGGCCCCGGTATTGAAGTTGAACCGGTAGCCGCAGATATAATACTCACCTCCAAAGGTAGGATCAGGGTTTGATGTCAGGTCAAAGTACATCCAATCCTCTTCATTCAGCGTAACGTCAACCGTGCCGGGGATGTCAACATCAATCCGGCCCGTGCCCCGGCTCAGATCAGCGGAAACTCGGGGGATCGGAGGGTCCTCGGTCACCAGATCAAGGGTCTCGGGCAGCTCACTCCAACCGGGGAAATTCACCGGTACTGCGTCAATCATTTCCTGCATGATCACTGCGACAAAGAGCTCGAAGGTCATTCCGACAGTGCCAAGGCCACTCAACCAGAAGCAGGTTCCGTTAATGGTCGGCATAAAATGGAAAGTCTGCGTTCCACCGAGGTAGTTCTGAGGGTCAAAGCCACTGACGACCGTGAAGCTGACGGAATCTCGCCCGTTGATAGAGAGGTAGGAGGTCCCGGGCATAGGATACCCCTCCGGCCAACAGTGCGTGTCGATCCTGTAATGGCCCTGGGGGAGGGACATTGTTCCCGTTACGGTGTACTCGAATGCCCCTGCCGACAAAGGCAGGATAGAGAATCCGTAGTCGTTGGTTCCAGGGTAATCATAGATGGGTGGGTCTGTGGGCCAGCCTCCCGGTTTTAGCATGTGCACGGTTATGGTGTTTTGTTCGACCGCGG
>Ga0180429_10002498_pt1 | contig 15132 bp, 11 predicted proteins | sample SS_ome_FD_132428 | JGI IMG/M metagenome (GOLD analysis project Ga0180429, IMG submission 132428) | Hypersaline lake sediment archaeal communities from the Salton Sea, California, USA - SS_1_S_1 metaG | ecosystem: Environmental > Aquatic > Non-marine Saline and Alkaline > Hypersaline > Sediment ...
GCAATACTACGAAGGCCCCCGGCAGATCACGGCCGAGACACCGATGGCGATCGAGGATGTCCTGCGGCTTTCCCGGCAGAAGGGACACGAGGCGCCGGCGAAGTGAGAGAGCGCGTCCTCCCGCTACGGTCCGTTTCGAACGCTTTCCGCGCGCATCCGGGCGACGACTTCGGCGGCCGAGGAGGAAGCCTGGGTGAGATGAGCGCGCATCGCACGGCCGCTTTTCTCGGAATCGCCTTCCTGAAGCGCCGCCGCGATGGCGAGGTGTTCATCAGCCGTGGTGGAGTGAATGGCGAGTCGTCCGGTTCCGACGATCTCCCGCACCTGCTGGATGATCTCCCCGTAGCGTGCGATCTCGGATGCCAACCTTCGATTGCCCGAGGCATCGGCGATCGCGGCGTGAAAGGCGCGGTCGTGTTGCCAGCCGGGATCGGCCTCGCCACTCTCCCGGATATGGCGGAACCGATGCACGAAATCGTCGAGCAGGTCCCGCTCGATTCGTCCGGAGGCCAGGCGGGTCGCCTCCACCTCGAGGAGGCAGCGGACCGCGTAGAGCTCTCGCAATTCGTCCGGACCAAAGGCATGGAAGACCGCGCCGCAGTTTCGACGCAGCTCGAGAAGACCGAGTCCCCGCATTTCCAGAAGCGCTTCGCGGACGGGGGTGCGGCTCACGCCGAACCGGTCGGAGACCTGAGCCTCCGTGATTCGATCACCGTCCTGCCACTCCCCGGCGAGCAAACCGGCGACCAGGCCGCGAATCACATCGGGCTTGGCGGTTGAAGACACGGCCTTGCGCTTGGCCGAGGAGGCGGAGAGAGACATAGCGGATACGCGTAATTGTATACAAAAGGCCCGGGCGTAGACTCAATCATCATGATTTACCGGCGAGCCAACCGTTGTCCAACAGGATTTTCTTGGGCGTGGGTAGCCGCGATCCCTTTCTTGCTCGGATTTTCGTCGGGCCGCGCAGTCGATTTCTCGGAACACATTCGACCGATCCTGGAGAAGAAGTGTCTGGGCTGTCATACCGCCAACATCGCCAAGGGAGGCGTTGCGCTGGATACGCGATCCTCCGTCTTCGACGAGGGGGAAGACCTGGTTGTTCCCGGCAATGCGCTACACAGCGAACTCTATCTGGTCGCGACGCCGGAGGAACCCGGGGAGAAGCCCTACATGCCGGAGGAGGGAGATCCCCTCACTGCGGCGGAGGCCGACCTGCTGAAGGAATGGATCGATTCCGGAGCCGAATGGCCGGACGGTCTCGTCCTCCGCGAGGCGTCGAAGACGGACAAGAGCTGGTGGGCCTATCGCGAACTCGAGGAGTCTCCCCGCGTGCTCGTCGAAGCCGGGCGCAGCGACCGCAATCCGGTCGACCTGTTCATCGAGCAGAAACTCGACGAGGAGAATCTCGTGATGAACGGACCGGCGGACCGGCGGAGTCTGATCCGAAGGGCAACCTACGACCTGACCGGCCTGCCGCCGACCCCGGAAGAGGTCGAGGCCTTCGTCGCCGATCCCGATCCGGATGCCTACGAGAAGGTGATCGAGCGTCTTCTCGCCTCGCCGCGCTACGGGGAGAGGTGGGGGCGACACTGGCTCGACGTGGTGCGTTTCGGTGAGAGCCGGGGCTTCGAGAGGAACCAGATCATCGACAACATCTGGCCGTTTCGCGATTACGTGATCGACTCGATCAACCGGGACAAGCCTTTCGACCAGTTCATCCGCGAGCACCTCGCCGGGGATGTCTTCGGAGAGGGCGATCCCGACGTGGAAATCGGTAGCGCCTTTCTCGTGGCCGGTCCCTACGACGACGTGCGGAACCAGGATCCGGTTGCCGCCGCGCAGATCAGGGCGAACACCCTCGACGAGATCGTGAATGCGACCGGCGAGGCCTTTCTCGGCATGACGCTGAGTTGCGCGCGCTGCCACGACCACAAATTCGACCCGATCAGCCAGGCCGACTACTACCAGATGACCGCGACCTTCGCCGGGGTGCGTCACGGGCAGCGCATTCTCGCGACCGCCGAGGAGAAGCGGGAGCGCAACAGCAGGTTGGGACCGCTCAACGAGGAAAAGAAAGCTCTCGAAGCCGAACGCCGCACGATCGAGACGGGAGTGCTGGCGCGGGCGAAGGAGCGGACGGCGGACTTCGCGGCGCGGTGGACGCGCGAGCCGGTCGACCGGACCGGCACGGTGGATGCGTTCGGTCCGGTCGAGGCGAAGTTCGTGCGCCTCGTCAGTGAAGCCTCGGACACGAATCCGAACGTGACGGGCTTCCGGATCGACGAGTTCGAGGTCTGGTCGGCGGGAGAGAAGCCGGTGAATGTGGCGCTCGCCGCGAACGGAGGAAAGGCGTCGGGTGCCGCACGCGAGATCGAGGACTTCCCCGGCGCCTACGGGGCGCATCATGTCATCGACGGCAAGAGCGGGGCCCGGTTCATCGCCGCGGGCGACACGCTCACGATCGAACTGGCCAAGCCCACGGAGATCGACCGGGTCGTCTTTTCCAGCGCGAGGGACGAGGAGACGCCCGCGCATCGGAAGTTCGCTTTCGTCGGCGAGTATCGCATCGAGGTTTCGGAGGACGCCGAGAACTGGACCGAGGTTGCCAGTGGCGACGACCGCAAGCCCGTGACGCCGGCCCACGAGAATCGCCGGCTCCGCCTGGCCGAGATGCGTCCCGGGGAAGGCAGTCGCCTCGCCGAGATCCGGACCGGGATCGCGCGGATCGATCGCGAGATCGCCAGCCTGCCGGAACTACCCGTCGTCTGGGTGGGCAATCGCAACGCCGAGGACGCGAAGGGTCCTTTTCATCTCTTCCTCGGTGGCAGCCCCCAACGCAAGGGCGAGGAGGTCGTGCCGGCGAGCCTTTCGACCCTGAGTGAAGTCACGCCCCCGTATGAACTCGCCGTCGAATCCCCGGAGGACGAGCGCCGACTCGCGCTGGCGGACTGGATCGTGCATCCCGACAACCCGCTCACGCCGCGCGTGCTCGCCAACCGGATCTGGCAGTATCACTTCGGCACCGGCATCGTCGACACGCCCAACGATTTCGGCTACATGGGCGGAAGACCGACCCACCCGGAATTACTCGATTTCCTCGCGCTCGAGTTGAAGCGAGTGGGTTGGCGGCTCAAGCCGATGCACCGGCTCATCATGTTGTCCGACGCCTACCGCCAGTCCTCGGAGTGGCGCGAGGAGGCGGGCCTGACCGATGGCGACAGCAGGTTGCTCTGGCGTTTTCCACCGCGCCGGCTCTCGGCCGAGGAGATCCGCGACACGATGTTGACCGTGGCGGGCGAGCTCGATACCCGGATGGGTGGTCCCGGTTTCCGGCTCTATCACTTCATGCAGGACAACGTCTGCACCTACGAACCGCTCGACGAGCATGGCCCGGAGACCTATCGGCGGGCCGTCTACCACCAGAACGCGCGGGCATCCACCGTCGATCTCATGACCGAGTTCGACCAGCCCGACTGTGCCTTTCCGACCCCGGAGCGGGCCGAGACCACGACGCCGCTCCAGGCGCTCACGATGCTGAACCACGCCTTCACGATCGACCTGGCGGAGGCCTTCGCGGATCGCATCGAGAAGGCCGCCGGCGAAGACACCGGGCGCCAGGTGGGGGAGGCCTTCCGCATCGCCTGGCAGCGCGAGCCCGACGCCACGGAACGCGACCGATCGATCTCGGCGATCGAGACCCACGGCCTGCGCGCGTTTTGCCGCGCCCTTCTCAACGCGAACGAACTGATCTATCTCGATTGATGGAGAATCGCTCGAGATCTCGCTCTTTCCGGAGCGATGGGTTCGGGAGCACGACTTAATCGATGGGAATGTCATCGAGCGTATCACCGGCTTCCCGATGCGAGCCCCTGCCATCCCACCTATCCCGGCACGACTCCGACGACTCATGAATCCTCTCACCGAAACCACCCGCCGCCGATTCTTCGGCCACGTTTCCACCGGCCTCATGGGAGTGGGGCTGACGAACGTGCTCGCCCGCGACGCCTCTGCCACCGCCCCTGCCCCCGCCGCGGGCACGTCCCCCTGGCAACCCGGGCTCGGCCACGGGCACTTCCCGGGCAAGGCGAAGAGGGTCCTGCAGATTTTCTGTCCCGGGGCGGCCTCGCACATGGATCTCTGGGAGCACAAGCCGATGCTCGAGAAGATGCACGGACAGCCGCTTCCCGGCGAGGAAGACATGATGTCGTTCCAGGGAAAGAACGGACCGCTCATGCGCAGCCCCTGGCCCTTCGCCCCGGCGGGCGAGAGCGGCAAGATGATCTCGACGATGCTTCCGCACATGGCGAAACACGTCGACGACATCGCCTTCTTCCACGGCATGACATCGAAGACGAACACCCACGGCCCGGGATGCGTCTTCGTGAACACCGGTCATGTCACCGAGGGCTTTCCCAGTGCCGGTGCATGGATCAGCTACGGGCTCGGCAGCATGACCGACAACCTGCCGACCTACGTCGCCATTCCCGACATCCGGGGCGAGCCGCCCAACGGGAAGGCGAACTGGAGCAATGGGTTCCTCCCCGCGAAGCACCAGGCGATCGTGATGGCGGCGCACCAGCCGATCCGAAACCTGGAGCGGCCCGGGGCGATCGATGCCCGGGAAGAAAAGGAAACCCGCTCGCTGCTCGATTTCTTCAACCGCCGTCATGCCGCCCTCCGTCCGGCCGAGAGCGAGTTGCAGGCCCGGATCGGTGCCTATGAACTGGCCGCGCGGATGCAGATGTCCACTCCCGAGGTGCGCGATTTCAATAGCGAACCCCGGCACATCCACCGGCTCTACGGCACCGACTCGGGCAACGAGCTCACGTCCGCCTACGCCCGGAATTGCCTGCTCGCCCGGCGGTTGCTGGAGCGGGGCGTGCGCTACGTCAACCTCTACTGTGCTTCGCGGGCGAGCGGCGTCGACGGACTCCTCAACTGGGATGCGCACAAGACGCTGAAACCGGATTACGAGCGGCATTGTCCCGTCTTCGACCAGCCCACCGCGGCGCTGCTCACCGACCTGAAACAGCGGGGCATGTTGGAGGACACCCTCGTGCTCTGGACCACCGAGTTCGGCCGGATGCCGACGCGGCAGGAGGGAACCGCGGGACGCGACCACAACCCCGACGGATTCACCCTCTGGATGATGGGCGCCGGGGTCAAGGGCGGCGCCACCTACGGGGCGACCGACGAGTTCGGCCGACGGGCAGTGGAGAATCCCACCTCGATCTGGGAGTTCTACAGTACGGTGCTGCATCTCCTGGGCCTCGACTACGAGCGGCTGACGTGGTATCACAACGGCCTCGACCGCGCCCTGACCGATGTCCACGGCAAGGTGATCCGGCAGGTCCTGGCGTAAGAGACTGTTGAAAAAGCAGGGAATGAAAAACTGCGAGTCGTTTTGGTTGCTGGCGAGGCGCAAGGAGGAAGCGGGGCCTTTCCCGTGACCGACGCGCAACGAAGCCAGCAGGCAAAAGGGCCGCAGCCCGCAGGGGCGGTTCAAAAAACCCAACGGCGAAGCCGCAATGATCCAAGCGGAAAAACAAGAGCTTTCTCGTTTCATGGTTTTTCAACAGTCTCGTAAGGTATGGGAGCGCCTCCGGCCGTGACCACGAGTTCGGGCGCGGTTCCGCCCGCATCCCGTCATCCGTCCGATCTTGACCCGGAGCGGGGTATGCGGCTTGTCTTAGGTAATGAGGAGACTCTTCGCCGCCTTCGTGACCGTCACCCTGTTGTCCCTTTCGTCGGGATTCGCCGAACCGGAGCGCCCCAACGTCGTGGTTCTCCTCGCCGACGATCTCGGTTGGCAGGACGTCGGATGCTACGGAGGGCCCGTGCGGACTCCCGCAATCGATGCGCTCGCGGCCGGGGGCGTGCGTTTCACGGACTTCTACTCCGGCTGCGCGGTCTGTTCCCCTTCGCGGGCGGTACTGCTGACGGGGCGTCACCACATCCGGACCGGAGTCTACAGCTGGATTCACGACGAGTCGCAGCACTCGCACCTGCTCGAGCGAGAGGTCACGCTTGCCGAGATTCTCAGGGGCGCGGGTTACGAGACCGCGCATGTCGGCAAGTGGCATCTCGGCCTCCCCACGGCGGATCGCGACAAGCCTACGCCCGATCAGCACGGATTCGACTACTGGTTCGCGACCTGGAACAACGCCGGCCCGAGTCACCGCAATCCGGACAATTTCATCCGCAATGGTGAGCCGGTCGGCGAGATCGAGGGCTACGCCTGCCAGATCGTCGTCGATGAGGCGATCGCCTGGCTCGAGAGCGAACGCCATGACGAGGCGGCTCCGTTCTTTCTCAATGTCTGGTTCCACGAACCTCATGCGCCGATCGCCGCTCCCGATGAGATTGTCGGAGAGTATGGACCGCTGAAGGACAGGGCCGCGATCTACTCGGGCACGATCGACAACACCGACAGGGCGATCGCCCGTCTCGTTCGGCATCTTCGGGAGATCGACAAGGCGGAGAACACGCTCATCATCTATGCCTCGGACAACGGGAGCTACCGGGAAGACCGGACCGGTGGTTTGCGGGGGCGCAAGGGAACCAATTGGGACGGCGGGATTCGCGTGCCGGGGATCTTTTCCTGGCCGGGCACGATCGGAGAGGGCGTGACGAGTCCCGTTCCGGCCGGTCTCGTCGATGTGGTGCCGACGGTGTGCGGACTTCTCGGACTCGATGCGCCGGATGCTCACCTCGATGGCTCCGATTTGACTCCTATTCTCACAACAGGAAATCGCGATGCCTTTGCGCGTCATCAGCCCCTGTTCTGGCACCTGCAGAAATCGCGTCCCATCGTGGCGATGCGCGAAGGCGATTGGTCGCTCGTCGCCGATCCCGACTACGAGCTTTCCACCAACAACATGTTCCAGGAGGCGTGGATCCCGATGATCAAGGAGGGCGGTTACACCAACTTCCAGCTCTTCGACCTGGCGAATGACCCGAACCAGGAGAACGACGTCGCCACCGAACACCCGGAGCGACTCGCCGCGATGAAAAGGCGTCTCCTCGAGATCAATGCCAGCGTCATGGCCGACGGCGCCGACTGGCACGAGCGTTGATCGGAACCGCTCATTTTCCACCGAGACGCCGGATCGCCGCGATCGTCTCCTCGACGCGATTCCACAGGATGAAGTGATCGCCCTTCTCGAAGACGACCGTTTCGACCGGGGCATGGCGGAGGGACTTCTCCGTCCAGGCCAGGTGGGCGAAGCGCGAGAGCGAATCGTTCTTCGCGTGCATCAGGATGACGGGAGCGCGGATCTCGTGGAGGCGCCCGGCAAGGATCTCCAGCCCACCGGTGAAGGCGAGGCACTCCTGGTTCGTGACGTCCCAGGTCGCGGGAAGAACGGCTCGCCCGATCCGGGTCCCGCCCAGGTGGTGAAACCAGCGCGGCTGTTCCAGATCGGGATCCATCGCCGAAGCGCTGAGGATCAGTCCGTCGACGAGCTGCGGATGGTCCACCGCGACGCGCGCCACGATCGGAGCGCCAAAGGAGTGGCCAAGCCAGATGCGCGGCCCGGAGAACTCCTCGGCCCGGAGCGCGAGACGATCGCCCTGGTCCGCCATCGAGCGCATCGTCTCGCCCGGTGAGGAGGCGCCGTAGCCCGGACGATCGAACGCGACGATCCGGTAGTCTTCTGTCAGGGCCTCGGAGGCGAGGTAGGGCCCGAAGGCCTTCCAGTCCCCGGGGGAACCATGGACGAGGAAAATGGTGCCGCGGTCGCCGGATCCGGTGACGGCCGCGTGGATGCCGTGGCGGGTGGAGAAGGCATCGGGGTGACGAGCGGAAAACTCCCGTGCGGCCTTCGATGCATCGCGGATTTCACCGGGCATCATGACGTGACAGCCTGCCGCCAGGAAGGGGAGCGCGATCACGAGAACCGCGACCACGCGCAGGCCGATCCGAACCGACAGCTTGCGCTTTTTCCTCACGAGACGGTGATGAACGGGGAGGAACCGGCGACTATTCGGCCGGCGCCGGCGCGGCCAGGATGACGACGTTGCCCTCGATCGCCCGGGAGAGGCCGGCCAGTTCCGCGGTATAGCGGATCGCCTCTCCCAGGGGGATCTCCGTCAGGCGAAGGGTGACCGACGGTTCGTCGGTCGTGGGGCCGGCGAACAGGGCGATGTTGATACCGGGAGACGAGGCCGTGCCGCGGGCGGGATCGAGTTCCATCGAGCGTGCGACGAGGAACTCGATGGCGTCACGCACGGGCGTGTCGGAGAACTCGATCGAAGGAATCACGATCGTATCCAGCTTCTCGCGCAAGGACTGTTGGTCCCGCTTCGAGTAAAAGGCGGGGGCCGTGGCATCCGGTTGGGGCAACTCCACCATGACCGCGAACGTGTCGACTCGCACCTGGGCTCCGGCGGCGCGGGCGGCAAGAGTGATGGCATGCCCGATCGGGATGTCGCGCAACCGGAGCGTCACGGGGTGGTCGGCCAGTTCCTCACGATCGCTGAGAAGGATGTTGATACCCTGGGCATCGTTCCCGGTTGCCGCTCTCTCGAGCTCGACGCTTCGTTGTTGCAGGAAGGCGAGCGCATCAGATAGCGGGGTCTGGGAAAACTCGATCGACGGGATGCGGACTCCGGCCATCTTGCGTTCGATCGGGGACGGTTGTTGCGTGGCGTCCTGTGCCGGCGTCGCGGATGGCGCAAGGCAAGCGGCGACGAGGCCAAGTCCGAGGAGAAGGGGAAGGAGACTGCGAAGTATCGTCATGGGGGGAGACTATCAGGGAACTCCGAAAGAGGAAACGTCCGAAACGCTCGATCCGTTGCCTTGTGGAACTCGGTTCCCGGTGTCATCTATGTTGGGTCGCTCCACGGAGGAACGACATCCGACGACTCGGTAGCTACGTTCTCGACTTTTCGCGGACATGATTTCACCGGAACCGGTCTTGCCCGGCGACGTGGCGGATTACTACGACTCGCTCGACTTCCTCTATCGTGACGTGTGGGGGAGCGATCTCCATCACGGTTACTGGGAAAGCGGGCGGGAAACCACCGGGGAGGCGGTCCGCCATCTCACGCGCACGGTGATCCGCTTGGCGGGTGTCGAGGCCGGAGACATCGTGTGCGACATTGGTTGTGGATACGGGGGGACGAGCCGGTTTCTCGCGGACGTCTGGGGAGCGCGCGTCACGGGATTCACGCTGTCCCCGGTCCAGGCGGAATGGGCCCGTCTTCTCACGAAGGCGGGGGGATACGAGTCACGCGGATCGATGCCGGAGTTCCGCACGGGTGATTGGATGGAGAACGAGCTCGAGACCGGGAGCATCGACGCCGCCGTGTCGATCGAATGCGTGTCGCACGTCGCGGACAAGAGCCGGTTCTTCTCGGAAGTGGCCCGGACCCTGAAGCCCGGGGGCAGGTGTGGGCTGACGGCGTGGCTGTGCCGCGAAAATCCACGGGCGTGGCAGCGGCGGGGCATTCTCGAGCCGCTCTGCCGCGCCGGGCGTCTCGCGGGACTCGGAACCCGCCGCGATTACGAGAGATTGGTCTCGGAGGCGGGCCTCGAGATGGAGTCCTTTCGCAGCGCAGGCAGGCAGGTCAGTCGCACCTGGCGGATCATCTTCCTCCGGGCACTGGGCAAACTCTTCGTGGACCGGCGTTACCGGCGGTTCCTGTTCGGGACCGAAGGCCGCGTGAGGGAGTTCGCCCTGACCGTGCCCCGGCTCGTCGTGGGCTATGCCTGCGGCGGCCTCGACTACGGCATCTTCTCGGTGAGCAAGCCCTGATCGCTGAAGCGTGACTCCCGGTGTCAGGGCAGGGAGGCAAGGAAGAGCGCCGCTCCACCGAAGAGGGAGAATCCGATGCCGAGAAGGAGAGTTCGCAGAGCGAGGGGTTTGATCTCAGCGGTCTTGATGGCGTCTCGTATCGCTCGAGGGAGTGAAAAGATCGCAAGGGCGGTCGTGAACGGGGGAAGGATCGTGTCGAGAAACTCCAGTAATACCAGGTCCAGCAAGGGCAGGAGTATGAACCAGTCCGGTCCGTGTTGATTGCTCGTATCGATCGTGTTTCCGATGATGAGCAGGGTGGCAAAGAGAAACGCGATACCGATGACCAGGAGTGGGATTCCCACTGCCATCGCCACGATGCGAAACGTGTCAGCCTCCATGGGGTTCTTCCGCCGCAGAGAGCGTAGCACTCGTCTTGCAGGATGGGAAGAGGGGGCGGTGTAATCTAGCCCGCATTTCTCACAAACTTTCTACTGCTACTTGCTGCGGCCCCCGCCAGCTGTGTTGCGCTTGGATTGCCCTGGGGCAGTGTGTCCTCACACAGCCCGGCGGGAAATCCCGCACGCGTCTTGCCGGCACGGCCCTCGCCGCGTCTCGCTACGAAACTGTGTGAGAGATCCGGGCTAGGGCTGCGAAAGGATGGCGACCACCTCGTCCTCCAGTGCCCGATTCGTCGCGAGCGCTTCGCCGGCATCGATGCGGCCCTCGTTGCCCGACCAGTCTCCGAAGTAGCCGCCCGCCTCGCGAAAGATCGGGGGAAAGGGGCCGCAATCCCAGACCGCCATCACCGGATCGAGCATGATCTCGGCGCGTCCCGTCGCGACGAGGAGATATCCGTAGGCGTCGCACCAACCGGCATTGTAGTAGACGCGATTCTGGAGCCTCTCCCAGGGCTCGCCCTTTCCATTCTTGGCGAAATAGGCGGTGTCGATGTGGGCGCAGACGGCCCGGTCGATCCGGTCCACGTCGGAGACGGAGCAGGGTTCGCCATTCCAGTGGGCCCCTTCGCCGGTGGCGGCGGAAATCATCTCGTCGAGTGCCGGGAAATAGGCGCAACCAACCTCGACGGATCCCTCGATCTCGAGCGCGAGCAGGACTCCGTAGAGCGGGACCCCGTGTACGAACGACTTGGTCCCGTCGATCGGGTCGATGATCCAGCGATGCGAGGCGGTGCCGGTTCCGTCACTTTCGCCGAATTCCTCACCGACGATGTCGTGTTCCGGCCATGCCGCCGTGATACGGTCCCGGATCAGGAACTCCGCTTCCCGGTCGGCGACGGTGACCGGCGTGTCGTCGCCCTTGAACTCGGGCTGCGCTTCGCCGGAGAGAAAGTAGCGAAGCGTGAGACGTCCGGCCTCCCGGGCGGCTTTTTCCGCGAAAGCGCGATAGGCACTGAGCATGCCGGGAACCTGACAGGGTATGGCATCCGGCGCAACCCGGTTCGGCCGGTGCCCTGATGCGGGGGAGACGGTGGGGCGGCCGGCCACGGCTTGACCCCGGCGCTGTGAAACGGTCGCGGGCCTGATCAACTGCCCTGGTCGGGAGCCAGGGCGGGTCTCAGCTCGAGTTCCGCCGTAGGCGTCGCGTCGGCTTCGAGGTCGCCGGCGGCATACTGGATGCCGTCGAGAATGTGCTGGAGAACGGTGGGGTTCGCGAAGGTCATGTCGTTGTGACCGAGGTTCGTGTAGAAGAGACGGCCTTCACCCCACGTGCGCAGCCAGGAGACCGGCACGTCGAGGTCGGCGGCCGCGCCCTCGTATTTTCCCTTCCAGCGCTCGTGATTCAGCACATCCCGGTTGTGCTTCTGGGCCATGTCGAGACTGAGCAGGACCCGCAGGTTCTCGCGGCCCTGGAAGTTGTCGGACTTGTACCAGTAGATCTCGTCCTTGTGCCAGAATCCCTTTCCGCCGAAGGCGGCGGTGAGCGGATGGCCGGGATCGTCGAGCTTGAACGCCCAGGTCCCTCCGGCGGTCCAGGGGTGACCGGCGAACACGCCTCCGATCAGGGCGATCCCTTCCTCCCACTGCTTGAAGTTGTCGGCTGCGGCGTGCAGACCGGCGATGCCCTTTCCGCCCTCGATGAAACCGAGAATCGCGGCGCGTTGTGCGTCGTTCGGGACGAGGTTGGTCGTGTTGTTGAAGATGATCTCATCGTAGCCCGCGAGGTTCTCCTCGGTGAACACGGAGTAGTCGTCGGCGAGATCGACCGAAAACGCCCCGGTCTTTTTCGCGATCGCCTCGAGCGCGTAATTGCCGAAGGGAATGGAGGTATGGATGAAACCCTCGCAGCGGTAGAAGACCAGGGCCTTGCGATCCGCTTTCGGCTCCCTCGCCGGCTCGGGAATCGCCGCATCGATCTCGGCCTTGTGGTCGGCGGTGGGATTGTCGCCGAAGCGCGCGGCGGCCTTCTCTTCCCATGTCTGGGGTTTCTTCTTGTCGTCCTGGGCATCGAGGACGAGGAGGCCGAAGAGGGCGACCACGGGAACGAGGGCGGCGGCAATGGCGGGACGTTTCATATTTGACTCGAACGACGAGGATGCCGGACGCATCCGGAGATGGCAAGCGGGAAAACGGAGGCGTCCCAAGGCCCGTCGAACGCTGCTATCACCGCCCCTTCTTGGCCCGCGCGAAGCGATCTCTCCGACGTTCGGCGGAAGAGGTTTCGGGTGTTGGAGCGGCTGCGGATTCCGATTCCGGCTCGGGTGGAGAGACCGGAGCGGGTGGAGGGCTCGGTTTCCTGATGGAACGCCGCGGGAGGCGGACCCGGCGCGCGACGAACTCGGGAACGTGCCAGCCGGCCCGCGTGACGAGAGTCTCCAGGACGAAGAGAGGAACCAGCAGGGCGAGGATCCACGGGAGGATGCCCTGCCGGGACGTGAAGTCGGGACGTTCCCAGGCATCGCCGAGATCCAACCTCTCCCGGCCACCCGTCTCGAGTGCGACGGCACGCAGCTCCTCGATGCGTTCGGGATCGAAAGCCCATTCGGCCTGGGTCCCGACCGAAAGGGGGCCGAGCGGGAGGGCCGTCTCCCCGACCTGGACCGCACCACGAACCACCTCGCCCTCGGCCAGTTGGGTTCGCACCGAGTAGTGCCCGGGCGCGAGGCGGCTCCAGGTCAGCTCGTTCGTGACATCCGCTTCCCCGGAGCGGTTCAACAGAATCCGGGGAGGACGCTCGGCGAATCGAGCGGCCCAGTCATCGGAATCGAAGAGCAGATCGACCCGCAACTCGGTGCCGGCGAGCTCGTGCCGCATCCCGATGCCCGGTGGGGTGGCGTCCCCCATGAGCCAGCGATTCAGAGTCTGTACGAAGTCGGCCGCCTCGCTCCATTCGCGGCTCTCCGCCGAAAAGTCGCCGCCCAGCGGAAAGGATACCGCGGCGGTGCGTCCGATGCCCCGCCGCCCGGTCGCCACGAGAGGTGCCTCATAGGCGTCTCCGCTGATCAGAGAAGCGGTGTCGCCGCTGCGGAGATAGCTCAGGTTGTAGCCTCCCACGGCGGGCAGCCAGTCGAGATTGCGGCTCGCGATTTCATACCAGGCTCCGGTCGCCGCCGTGGTGGTGCTCTCTTCGATGAACGTGGAACGCGCCACCGTGACGGTCTCCTGGGCGAAGATATTGGGCAGGTCGCCCGCATTCTGGGAAAAGAAGATCCGACCACCTCCCCGTTGGGCGATGTCTTCGAGAAGGGCGGAGTCGGGATCCTGGCGATTCCCCAATCCGATCACGCTGACGGTGGACCCCCTTTCCTTCATCTCGGCGAGCAGCTCCTTGTATTGGCCCGGTTCCTCGGAGTCGGCCGCATCGCTGAAGAGAATGATGTGGCGTTGTCCGAGGGTGGCCTTCTGCAGCTCCTTCCACGCGGCTTCGAGACCCGTGTAGACGAAAATGCCGCCTCCCATCGACTCGATCGAACGGATCCGGGACTCGAGCCGGGCGCGGTTTCTCCCGACGTTGAGCAGGGGGGCGATCTGGTGGGCGGCGCTGTCGACCGCGAAGACAGTGACCGCATCCATCGCCCCGAGCAGTTCCACGGCACGCGCGGATCCCTCGTTCGCGAGCGCCATCTTGGTATGTCCGGACTCGACCACCGCAGCCATGGACCCCGACCGGTCGAGCACGATGGCCATCGCGACGGCCAGTTTGCGATGCTCGCTCTTCAGTTCCATCGTCACCGGGAGGAGTTCGTCGATGGCGGACTCGTAGTACCCTCCGGAACCGAAGCTCGTCTTCCCGCCGATCATGGCAAATCCGCCCCCCTGGCCGGTCACGTAAAAGGCGATCGCGTCGAGGAAGTCGTTGGGCACCTCGTGGGCGGGAACGTTGTGGAAGAGGACGGAGCGAGCTCCCGCGAGCATACCCGGATCGAGCGCGAGGGTGTCGGTGACGGTGCGGACCTCGAATCCCTGGTTCTGCAGGATACCCGTGAGCGGATCGTCGGGGTATCGCGTCACGAGGAGAATGCGCGGACCCGAGGCGATCTCGATCCAGCGCGAGAAGGTATTGTTTCCCGGCAGCGCATCATCCTCCGGGTCGATGCGAACGGTGTAGTGGTGGGCGCCCGATTCGAGGACGCGATCCGAGAGGCGGACGCGCGCCACGCCTCCCTTCACCGTCACGGTTCCCCTGTGCATCGGACTGTCCCCACGGAAGACGGTGTAGGGAACGTCGCCGGCCGGCTGTCCCGCGACGGTGATATCGAGGAGGAACGGCTCGCCGGCCTGGACGCGTTCCGGGAGGGCGAACGAAGCGACGCGATACTCGACCGATTCGTCGAGCCGCAGGAGGCGGTAGTCGAGCGGGATGCGATCTCGGACGAGGCGTTCCCCCGTGCCGGCCAGGGGCTCGGTGCTGAACCCGTCCGTGAAGAGGAGTATGCGGTTGTGGCGGTTCGTCCGGGCGCGGGCCGCGGTATCGCGAAGGGCGAGAGCGAGGCGGGTCGCCGAACGGTCCCCGGCGAAAGTGGCCGAATCCTGGCTTCCCCCCGGACTGACCTCGGAGGCGAAATCGACGAAGTGCAGACGATCGTGACGAGATGGCCGGGATCGTTCGAGCAGGCGACGCCACTCGTTCTCGTCGCGATCGACGATGGACTCGGCGGAGAGGGAACGGTCGATGAGCACCCAGAGATCGATTCCGCGGCCCTTGCGCTCGATCTGCGGATCGGTCAGGGCGAAGACAAAAAGGAGAAGGAGAACGATGCGCAGCGGACGCCAGAGAGCGAGGCGGGGAAAATACCAACCGACGACGGCGAGCAGAGGCAGGAGGAGGAGAAATTGCGGGGCGCCGAGGGTCATGCGATCGAAGGCAAGGGTACGTCGGCGATCCGGTATTGAAAAGGGGGATTCACGCGCCGGCAGAGTAGTGCACCGGA
>Ga0180429_10002499_pt1 | contig 15130 bp, 8 predicted proteins | sample SS_ome_FD_132428 | JGI IMG/M metagenome (GOLD analysis project Ga0180429, IMG submission 132428) | Hypersaline lake sediment archaeal communities from the Salton Sea, California, USA - SS_1_S_1 metaG | ecosystem: Environmental > Aquatic > Non-marine Saline and Alkaline > Hypersaline > Sediment ...
CTCGAACAGGTCGGCAAACCGGCGGTCGCCGGCGATGTCGGCCGGCGGCAGGTGGCAGTGAAAGTCGCAGATCGGCTCCGCGGCGGCGTGGTCGTGATAGAGCCGCCGGGCCGCCTCGGTCTGGAGGAGAAAGTCGTCGTGGATGAAGGGCCGCGTGCCCATACGAGTGCTCCCGGGACCAGGGGCCGCCCGGAGCATCCAATCGCGGGCCGACCGGCGGGGCCGGTAGCCTAGCAGGTTCGCCGGCGACGGCGGGCGACCGCCAGCCCGGCGAGACCGGCGGCGGCCCAGAGGAGGGTTGCGGGTTCAGGCACCGCCGCCACCATCCCGCCGCCGAGGGCGGTGGGACCGGCGGGGAAGTAGTTGCCCGCGCCGTAGGCGCCGCTGGAGTCGATCGCGATCAGGTCGAAGACGTTGGCGACGCCGTCGTAGTTGAAGTCGCCCTGGCTCCAGTCGGCCGCCTGGCCGTTGCCGAACTTGCCGGCGGAGTCGATCCCGATCAGGTCGAAGACATTGACCTGGCCGTTGAGGTCGGTGTCGCCGGGGGCCGCGAAGGAGACCGAGGCCGAGCCGTCACCGCCCACCAGATAGCCGACCGCCCGGCTCCCGCCCGAGGCGGCCGCGGCGCTCGACATGATCCCGGTCGGGGAGTTCCAGGCTCCGTTGTTGCGGCCGGCGATGATGTCGGCCCGGAGATCGGCGGCGGTGATGCCGCCGGCCGCGATCGTGACGAGCCCGGACCCGACGTCGAGCCGGCCGCCCGTCCCCGACTCGTCGACCGACAGTCCGCCGACAGCCGCCGTCACCCGGGCGTCCTGCACCAGCGCCATCTCGCCCCCGGCGGCGATGTCGACCGTCGGGGCTCCGGCGATTCCGCCGGCGTTGATCGCCAGCGAGGCGATCCCGGTCGTGTTGTTGACAGCGACCGCCGCGGCCTCGAGCGTGCCGCCGTCGATGATCACCGTCGGCGCCTTCGTCGTCGTGCCGGCGGCGATTGCCAGGGTCGCCCCGGAATCCACCGTCACGTTCGTCGCCCCCAGGGCATCGGCGTTGGCCACCTCGAGCGTGCCGGCCGAGATCGTCGTCGGGCCGGCGTAGGCGTTGGCCGCGTCGAAGACGACGGTGCCGGCCCCGATCTTGGTGACCGAGTCGGCCGCGGCGATCGTCGGATAGCCCGCCTCGGCCTGGGTCTGCGAGCCGCTGGGCACGTCGATGATGATGTCCGTGGGAGCCTCGCCGGGAGTGAAGACGAGCTGGAGATCATTGCCCGAAACCGCCACGCTGAAGCTGCCGAAGTCGAGGTCGTTGGAGAAGCCGCCGGTGCCGTTGGCGGGGGCCGTCACCACGTTGAAAAAGGAGGGATCGAAGCCGGTCACGCCGGCGCCCGACGAGGCGACGGTCCAGCTGTAGCTGGTCGAGGGATCGAAGTTCGCGATCTCGCCGTCGGTCGGCGTCGGGTCGGTGGTCCGGCTCCAGAGGTTGAACGTGAAGGGATTCTCCGCGGTGGCGGTGATCGCCAGCCCGCTGAAGGTCGTCAGCTGGTCCCAGCTCGTCCCGCCGAAGCCGGTGGCATCATTGATCTCGAAGTTGTAGTTGCCGCCGCCGGCGAGCGTCGTGTCGCCCGTCGCGTAGATCGTCCCGATCCCGTCGCCGGGAGCGATCGTGCCGCCGGCGTCGACCGTCAATGCTCCGACGTAGCCGGTGCCGGCGAGGGTGCCTTCGGTGGTCGCGGTGGTCAGGGCGCTGGCGGAGATGTCGCCGGTCACGGCGAGCGTGCCCTGGTTGACGGTCGTCGTGCCGGTGTAGGTGCTGAAGTTGGTGAGCGTGAGCGTGCCGGTGCCGGTCTTGGTGATCCGCGGTTCGGCATCGCCGTATTGTCCGGGGTTGTTCACGATCGTGCCGTCGAAGGTCGAGTCGGTGTTGCGACCGCCGATGTGGAAGTTGGTGAACCGGCCAGCGATCGGCTGGCCGGTGAGGGTCCCGCCGCCGGAGAGCTGGCCGATCGCGACGATCTCCTCTCCGGTCCGCGGGCCGTTGGTCACCTTCACCATGGTCACCCCCGCCTGGAGGTCGACCTGGGCGTTGCCGAGGTTGACGTCGGCCCGGTTGAGCCGGAACTCGCCCGAGCCGATCGTCTCATTCGGTGCCAGCACGAGGGTGCCGGTCAAACCGGCGAAGTTGGCCGAGATCTCGCCCCGGGTGTCACGGACGTTGACCGTCAGCTGGCCCGAGCCGTTCACGGGGCCGGTCCAGGTGTAGCGGGGCGGGGCATTCATCACGGCGGTCGCCCCCTCGGCCACCGTCAGCTCGTTGGAGAGATTGCCCCACGACGTGCTGTTGAATGTGCCGTTGGCGCCATTGAGGTTGAGGACCGCCTCGTTCTCGAGCGTGACCGGGCCGCTGCCGAGCCCGTTGAATCCGTTGCCCTGGCCGCCGCCCAGCGAGACGGTGCCAGCCGAGATCGTCAGCCCGCCGCTCCAGCTGGTCGCCAGGCTGACGCTCGCCCCGTTGAGGTTCAGCGAGCCTTCGCCGGTCTTGGTGACAGCCCCGGGGCCGTCGAAGACGCCGTCGAACGTCACCGTGTCGGCGGCGTTGACGACGGCGATCCCGCTGGAGCCGGTGACGTTGACGTTGCGGGCCGAGGTGATGGCCGCCGTCGCCTCGAGGGTGCCTCCGGCGAGGGTCAGGGGGGCGGCGGCGGTCGCGTCGCCGAGCGCGGCGTCAGCGGCGATGCTCAAGACGCCCCCGGCGATGGCCGTGGAGCCCGAGTAGCTGCTCGCCGCCTGGAGGGTGAGCGTGCCGGCACCCGCCTTGGTGAAGCCGCCGCTGCCGAAGTTGCCGATCCCGTTGGCGTAGGTCACGTCGTTGCCGTTGGTGTCGATCGTGCCGCCGCCATCCCCGAAGGTGAGCAGCTTTCCGGAGAGGTCTTCGGTGGTGCCGTCCGCGTAGCGAAGGCCGCCGCCGGCGAGCGTGATCGAGACGCTCGGGATCGCTCCCGTGACGAACTCCACGCTGCCGCCGCTGACGGTCGTGTCGCCGAAGTAGGTGTTCGTGGCGGCGAGGATCAGGTCGCCGCCCGAGGTCTTCTCGAGCCCGCCGAAGCTGCTGACGGGCCCGGAGAGCGTCAGCGACTGGTCGTCCCCCACGTCGAACCGGCCGGTCGACGCCAGGACGACCGGGGCCGAGATCAGGTGATCTCCCTGCTGGACCTGGACGGTGGCCTGGCCGACGCCGTCGCCGAGCGTCAGCGTTTCCGCTGTCGTCGAGGCGATCGTGTAGGCGTTGGCGTTGTCGAAGAGCATGCTCCCGACGACCTGGTCGGTGTCGAGGGTGACAGTCCGGTCGGCGGTGATCACCGAACCGAAGCCGGCGATCGCCGTCGGCCCGCTCGGAACGCCGTTGCTCCAGTTGCCGGCGGTGCCCCAGCCGCCGTCGGCGTCGACCGCCCAACCGGTCGTGCCGGAGTCCTGGGCGATCGTCAGGGTCACAAACCCGCCCGCCTGATCGAAGCTGTAGCTTCGGCCGGGAACGGCATTGGCGACCGCCAGCGAGCCGAGGCCCGCCCCGCTGATCGTCCCCCCGTATTCGAAGATGTTGTAGACGCCGTCGGCCGAGAAGGGATCGGTCGTCCCCTCGTCGTAGAGCGACATCGACCCGCCGTTGATCTCCAGGCTGCCTGCGGCGTCGATCGCCACCAGGTCATTGGACGAACTGCCGAACTCCCAGAGGAGATTGGCGTCGCTTGCCAGCGAGAGGCCCCCGACGGTGAGCGTGCCGACGCCCGCCCCCGGGGCGAGGTTGCCCCCGGCGTCGATCGTCAGGCCGCCGGCCACCGAGCCCGTTCCGCCGAGCAGGCCGCTGCCCGAGACCGTGACGGGTCCGGTGCCGGTCGCGGAGCCCGCGGTGTTGGCCACCAGCAGCGTGCCGGCGGCCACGGCGACCGGCCCGCTGAAGGTGTTGGCCGCAGCGAGCGTCACTTCGCCCGGGCCGACGAGCGACAGGCCGCCGCTGCTGCCGGCCGCCATCGGATTGGCGAGCGTGACGGCGTTGCCGTTGGGATCGAGGGCCAGGCCGCCGGTGCCGATCGCGACCGTCCGGCTGGAGAGGTCGGCCGTGCCGCCGGTCGGCCACATGAAGGTGCCGCCGTCGAAGGTGAGCGTGCCGGTGCCGAAGCCCTCGAGGCCGGTCGAGTAGGTGAGCGTGCCGGCGGTCGCCGTGGTGCCCCCGGAGTAGGAGTTGGCGGCGTTGCCGAGGGTCAGCGTCCCGTCGGCGATCAGCTCGACGCTGCCCGAGCCGGTGATCAGGCCGTCGTGGATGATCGTCCCGGTGCGGTTGTAGACGAGCCGGCCCTCGTTGGCGACGAACGCGTTGGGATCGCTCAGCCGGCCGCTCTCGCCGCCGTCGCCGATCTGGATCGCGCCGGCGTTGATCGTCGTCCCCCCGGAGTTGCTGTTCTCGCCGGTGAAGATGATCGTCCCGGCGCCCGACTTGACGACCTGCGTGGCCGCGCCGCTCGAGGCGTTGACGACCGGCAGCCCGATCGTGAAGTCGCCACCGTGATTGATGATGTTGAAGGAGGTGTTCGCGACGGCGGAGCGATTCGGCCGCAGGAAGCCGCCGCTGCCGGTCGGGAGGATTCCGCCACCGCCGGAGTTTTCGGTGATCAGGATCCCGCGGCCGGTGATCGTCCGGCCCGAGCCGACCTGGAGCGTGTAGGGAGTCGCCTCGTTCCAGCGGAGGGCCGCGACGTCGGCGGTGCCGCCGGCCGAGGAGTCCCAGACGACGTCGGCCATGATCGAGTTGACCTCGCCGAGCACGAGCGTGGGATTGGTGACGCCGTCGATGTCGGCGTAACTGCTCGCCACGACGACGCCGCCGCTGGTGCCGGCCCAGTCGTTTGGCCCGAAGGTCGCCCAGGGGTTGCCCTGGTTGTCGGTGATCAGGTTGACGGTATCGACGCCGAGCGAGATCGTGCCGGTGGTATTGAACTGGACGGTCCCGGCGTTGCCCGGCTGCGTGGCCCCCGAGTTGGGGCCGCGGCCGTCCTTGAAGGGGACGGCTGCCGCGGTGATCGCCCGGCCGGCGGCGACGTCCCAGGTCTGGAAGCCGTTGCCGATCGTGATCCCGGCGGTCAGGCTAAGGTCCTGCGTGGCGGCGGCCATCGCGATCCCGCCGGTGCCGAGGGTGAGGCTGGCGGGGGCCGCGGGATCGAGGGGGGCGATCGTGACCGGGCCGGCCGGGGCGGTGAGCTCGAGCCCGCGGACGGCGGTGCTGGCCGAGAGCGTGATCGAGAGATTGGCCTGGGAACCGGCATCGAAGGCGGCCACGTCGCCGGCGGTGGGGACGGCGGCGTTCCAGTTGGTCTCGGTCTCCCAGATCGCGTCGGTGGTGCCGGTCCAGGACTGGGTCTGCGAGGAGGCCCGTTCGCCGACAGCCAGCGAGACTGCCAGACCGGCGACGAACCAACGGATCCTGGACGACAAGACAATGCTCATGGTGACGCTCCCGATGCCGACACGATCGCCGGCGAGATGACAACTCGGCTGAAACCCTCCCCGCCGGGCGTGCTCCCCAGCAGCCGGCAAGCCGGCCGCGGCGACGCCGCCCTTCGATTCTTCGAGCCTAGGGAATGGGGGTGATCTCGCAATGACCAGTTCTTGTCAGCGCCATGCAGCACGGGGCGGCCGCCCCGCGGGCCTGACTGCGTCAGGGAGAAAAAGAGGTCTGGTAATTCCCGTCGCCTCGGTCAGAATCGCGACCTTTGAGGGGAGGCTGCCATGGATCGAGAGACGGCACACGACGACGCCTACGCCGCCGCCCGCGACCGCTACGCCGCCCTCGGCGTCGATGTCGAGAAGGCCCAGGCGGCGCTGGCGGCCATCCCGATCTCGCTGCACTGCTGGCAGGGAGATGATGTCCACGGTTTTGAAGCCGCCGGCGGTTCGCCCGACGGCGGCCTCGCCGTCACCGGCAACCATCCCGGTCGGGCCCGCACGCCCGCCGAGTTGCGGGCCGACCTCAGCAAGGCACTCGACCTGATCCCGGGACGCCACCGGCTCAACCTCCACGCCTTCTACGGCGAGTTCGGCGGCAGGCCGGTCGATCGGGACGCGATCGAGCCGACCCACTTCGCCGGCTGGATCGACTGGGCCCGCGAGCGGGGCATCGGCCTCGACTTCAACCCGACCTGTTTCTCCCATCCTCGGGCGGCCGCCGGCTTCACGCTCTCCAGCCCCGATCGAGGCATTCGGGACTTCTGGATCGAGCACTGCCGCCGCTGCCGGGAGATCGGGGCGGCCATGGGCGGGGCCCTCGGCACGCCCTGCGTCACGAACGTCTGGATTCCGGATGGCTTCAAGGACACGCCCGCCGACCGGCTCGCTCCCCGGCAGCGGCTGGCCGCCGCCCTCGACGCGGTCTTCGAGCGGCCCTTTCCCCGGGAGCAGCTCCGCGACTCGGTCGAGCCGAAGCTCTTCGGGATCGGCGCCGAGAGCTGCACCGTCGGCTCCCACGAGTTCTACCTCGGCTACGCGATCACCCGCGAGAAGCTGCTCTGCCTCGATGCCGGCCACTACCATCCCACCGAGTCGATCGCCGACAAGATCTCGAGCGTGCTCCTCTATCTGCCCGAGATCCTTCTCCACGTCAGCCGCGGGGTCCGCTGGGACAGCGACCACGTCGTCACCCTCAACGACGATCTCCTCGCGATCGCCCGGGAGATCATCGCCAGCGGGGCCGGAGACCGGATCCACATCGGCCTCGACTACTTCGATGCCAGCATCAACCGGGTGGCCGCCTGGGTGATCGGCGTCCGCAACATGCAGAAGGCATTGCTGGCGGGGCTGCTCGAGCCGCCGGCGATCGCCGCGGCCGAGGCAGCGGGCGACCTGACCGCCCGGCTGGCCCTCCAGGAGGAGGCCAGGACGCTCCCGCTGGGAGCGGTCTGGGACACCTTCTGCAGGAGCCGCGGCGTGCCGGCGGGGGAAGCCTGGCTCGACGCGGTGCGGGCCTACGAGCGGGACGTGACCGGGAGGCGGGCATGACGGAACTCGTCCACGAGGTCGAGGAACTGGAGGCGGCCGCCGGCTCCGAATACGAGCGACGGCGGGTTCCGGAGCGGGCTCTCAAGGGACCGGCCGCCTTCTGGGGCATGTATGCCGGGGAGCACACCGCCGGCACCGAGTTCATGATCGGCCCGCTGTTCGTCGCCTGGGGAGCCGACGCCGGGAGCCTGATCTTCGGCCTCCTGATCGGCAACCTCCTGGCGGTCCTGACCTGGCGGTATCTGACGACCGTCATCGCCTGCAGCGAGCGGCTCACCCTCTACTACAAGCTCGAGCGGATCGCCGGCCCCTGGCTCGTCAAGCTCTACAACCTGGCCAACGGGCTGCTGTTCTGCTTTCTAGCCGGGGCGATGATCACCGTCTCGGCCACGGCCGTCGGCCAGTTCTTCCCCCCGGGCACGGTCACCATGCCCACCTTCGCCGACACGATGCCCACCGGCGTTGCGTGGATCGTCTCCTGCGCCGCGATCGGCGCGGTGATGACGCTCGTGGCGATGCTCGGCTACGGCGTGGTCGCCAAGGTGGGCCACTTCGCGGCCCCCTGGATGTTCCTGATCTTCCTCGCCTGCGGCCTGGTCACGCTCGGACGGCTCGGCAGCTATGACCTCTGGGCCCTGCTCACGCCGGCGACCGAACCGGCCGCGGGGAAGAAGATCAGCTTCCTCGGCGTGGTCTTCTTCTCGTGGTTCTGCAACGCGGCGATGCACTTGGGGATGAGCGACCTCTCGGTGCTCCGATTCGCCCGCAAGCCGTCGGCCGGCTGGGCACCCGCGGCCGGGATGTTCCTCGGCCATTACGTGGCCTGGATCTCGGCGGCCTTGCTGCTCATCTACTGGGTGCGGGAGCATGGCGTCGATCCGTCCGAGGGCAAAGACCCGGGAACGATGGTCAATGACGCCGTCGGCTGGGCCGGGCTCCTCTGCGTGGTGATCGCCGGCTGGACCACGGCCAACCCCACCATGTATCGGGCCGGCCTCGCCTTTCAGGGCATGATCCCCGCCCTGCCGCGGCAGGCCGCCACGCTCCTGGCGGGCGTCATCTGCATCGCCGCCGGCATATTTCCCGCCTTCGCGATGAACCTGCTCTCCTTCGTCGGGCTCTACGGCACGGTGCTCGCCCCGATCGGTGCGATCATCGTCGTGGACCATTTCCTGGCCGATGCGGTCGGCATCGCACGCGATCCCGCCGCCCGAAGCGGCGGGAGCTTCAACTGGATCGTGCTCATCTCCTGGCTCTTGCCGGTGACCGTGGCCCTCTGGCTCTACCAGGAGAAGGGCGTGTTCGCCTCCTACCTCCCCCTCCCGGCGGCGATCGCCTGCGGGGGGCTGTACGTCATCCTCTCGAGGGTCGTCGGCGGGAAGCCGCCGGCGGCCGCACCGTCATGAAGACCGCCTCTCCTTCAGGTTCCCGCCGGCTGCTCGCCCGCGGCATCGGCCTCCTCGCCCTGGCCGGGACGATCGGGCCCCCGGCTCTCGTGATGACCGGAATGCTGGCCGACGCGACGATGCAGCGGATCATGCTCGCCTCGGCAGTCGCCTGGTTCGCGGCCGCCCCCTTCTGGATGGACCTCGACTGACGGACGGTCAGGGCCGAATCGCGGAGATCTCGGCAGCCGCCTCGCTGATCCGTTCAGGCCAGGGGGATTCGGGCAGGCCCTCGAGCAGCCCGACGACGAGCCGGGCGGTGAAGTCGGCCCCGGTCGGCGTCGTGTGGGTGCGGGCGTCGGCGAAGAAGGCCTCCACCTGCTCGGGGCCCAGCGAGTCGTAGGCCGAGGCCACCGTCTCATAGAGATCGAGGAGGGTCGCCTCCTCCTCGGCGGCGACCGCCCGGGCCCAGGCGACGTGCCCGCCGTCGGGCCGGATGATCCGGTCGCCTTCCCGGTCCCAGATCTTGCGGGGCACCGGCGTGCAGAGGTAGGGCGTCGCCCCCTTGGCCCGGACGTCCGCGAGGTACTGCCGCAGGTAGGAGCCGTAGGTCCGGACGACCTCCCGGCGGTTCGTCAGGAGGTTGTCGATCTCCTCGACCTCCTCGCCGGTCCCGCGGATCGAGCCGCGGGCCCGGGAGTCGTCGTTGAGCGGGCCGCCGTCGTTGTGGCCGAACTGGATGATCACCGCGTCCCCCGGCTTGATCATCGAGAGCGTCGTCCGCCAGCGGCCCTCGGTGATGAAGGTGCGGCTGCTGCGGCCGCCGATCGCATGGTTGACGACGTTCACCCGGGCGGGGTCGAAGTACTTCCCGAGCTCCTCTCCCCAGCCCCGCTGCCCCTTCGTGCCGCACTTGACGGTGGAATCGCCCACCAGAAACAGCGTCGGGAGTTCGGGGTCGGCGGGCGTCGCCATCCGGAAGCGGTTGGCATCCTCCACCGGCCGGTCGTCCTCGACCGCGACGATCAGCCGCCCGGGGATCACCAGGGCCAGGGCAAGCAACGGGCGGAACATCGGGCACCTCACTCGTCGGGGAACGCCGGGGTTGGCCCGCCGGCCGGGTCGATCGCCGTCAGCCGTTCCAGCCGCACCGGCCCCAGCAGTCCTGACGGGGTCAGGGGCCAGGTCGCGGCGTCGAACGGCTTGTAGTGGACGTTGACGAAGTTGATCTCGTGGAAGTTCTTCCAGGCGACGCCCCGCTGCTCGAGGTCGCGGATCCGGTTCGCCGCGAGGTTGGTCACGTCGATCGTGAGCGTGGTGCGGCCGGCCCGGATGGTCCCGCCAAGCCGGGCCCGGAACGGCAGGCTCCAGACGGTCTCGACCGCCTCGCCGTTGACCGCCACCCGGGCCACCTCGCGGACGTCGCCGAGCACGAGCCGCCACTCGTCGCCGTCATCCCGGGCCGGCAGATCCAGCTCGATCTCGTACCGGGCGGTCCCGGCGAATCGCTCCCACTCCCCCCCCTGGTCGGTCCAGGAGCCGAGCCGCTCGGTCGTGAAGGCGGCCGGCAGCTCCGGCCCGCCCTCGAGCGGCGTCACCCGCCACTGCCCGACGACCGGCACCGGCTCGCCGACCACCCGCATCGCCTGCCAGGGCTCCCCCTCCGCCTGCCGTTCGGCGAACGACCGGAGGCAGAGCGATTCGCCCGGTTCGAGCTCGAGCCAGAGCTGAGGCCCGGTCGCGGTCTGCCGCACCGCCGCGACGCCCCCGCGGCCGGTCAGCGGGTCGAGAATCACCGCCGACTGGAGCGGGGCGGCCAGCTCCCCCCAGCCGGAGAAGGGCCGGTCCCCGAGATTGGCCAAGAAGTAGAGATGCCCCTCGGCCGTCTTCCGCCGGAGGACCCCCAGGCCGGCGGCCGCCAGCGGCTCGGGCCGGCAGCCGGCCTCCCGCGGCACGCCCTCGGCATCCGCCACCACGACCACCCGCCCCCGCCCAACTCGGAATGCTCCCGGCCCCTCGGCTGCCGCCGCCCCGCGCCGCGCCCGCTGCCGCGCCAGGGCGGCCCGTCGCTCCTCGAGCCGGCCCAGGCCCGGCACATCCTCGGGCAGCCCGCCGACGACGATCACGCTGCCGCCCGCCGCGGCATGGTCGAGCAACGCCGCCAGCGTGGCGGCGGGCATCAGCCGGCACGGGGGCACGACGACGGCCCGATACCGGGCCGCTTCGCCGAGCAACGCGTCGGAGCAGAAGTCGAACGAGAGCCCGCGGTCGAGAAGGGCCTCGGCCAGTCTGCCGGTGGCCGCCTCGGTCAGCCAGTCGCGGTCGTGCATCGAGAAGGCCCTCTGCCAGCCCCGCGGGGAATGGAAGAGGTCGTGGATCGGCCAGTAGAGGAGCAGGTCGTTGTCGGGTTCGCTGGCCTGGAGGAGCGATTGGCAGCGGGTGATGTAGGCGTTGACGGCCGCGAGGTCATGCCAGAGCGGGTTCCGCGGGTTGGCCTGCGTGGATGCGTAGAAGAGCCAGCCCGGCCAGGCCGCGTCGGCCGGCGAGTAGGCGGTGCCGTGATAGAAGACGTGATTGATGCCCGCCAGGAAGAGCTGGTCGAGCTCCGGCTTCATCTGGGACGGTGATCCGCAGAAGTGCTCCCGCATCCAGGTGAACGACTCGGCCGAGACGCGTCGCCGGCCGGCCAGGTGGGCGGCGGACGAGGCGAGCCGGGTCACCAGCGGCTGCGGCAGGTTCCGGCTGACGCGGGCGGCTTCCCGCCGGAATCCCGGAATCGCGAACCGGCTGGCCCCGAAGACCTCGGTCTCGGGCACGTCGGCGGCCGCGTAGAGGTCGATCAGATTGGCCGGCCCGCCGTGGGCCTGCTCGCGGGCCTCGCAGCCGAGTTCGTGGCACCAGTCGATCCAGACCTTGAGGTACTCCATGTGGAGCGCGGCGAGCGTGGCCCGATAGTCCGCCTTGACGCGGGCGACGGTGTCGGGGTCGCCGCGGCCCTCCAGGGCGTCCCGCCGATCGAGCAGGTCGTAGCCGTGCATCACCCGGAACCGGGCCGGCAGCTCCGCCGACCAGTTGGCCTGATACTCGAAGGAGTCGTGGAACTGTCCCCGGATCCCGCCGCGGGGCAGGGGGGCCAGCGCCGAGGTGAAGGGTTCGAGATAGTGGCGGGCGGCCGCCGGCGAGAAGGGGTTGACGACCAGCCCCTCGCCGCCCGGGGCGGCCCGCTTGACCCGGAACCGCGTCGGCTGGGGGTCGAAGCGGCCGTCCTTGCCGGCAATCTTCAGCTCGGCGGTGTCGGCTTGGATGTGGGGCCCCCCGAAGGGCCAGCCGGTGCCGGTCGCCATGTCGACACCGAGACCGAGCCGGGCCGCCTCGGCGGAGGTGAACCGGACCGCGGCGACCCACTCCGGCGAGAGGAAGCGGAGATACCGAGCCTCCGCCCCCTTGGCCCCGTAGATCGGCGTGATCTCGACACCTCCGAAGCCCGCCGCGGCGATGGCGGCCAGTTCCCGGGCGAGGTTCTCCTCGTCGACGCCGCTGCCGAGCCACCACCACCGCGTCCAGGGTCTGGCATCCCGGGACGCCGCCGGCCAGGCGGTGTCGGGCTCGCCGCCGGCGACGGGGCCGCCGGGCATCCCCGCCACGGCGAGCAGGACAACCAAGATCAGAGGGCACCGCACGCCACCGCCTCCCGCTTCGTGACCAGGGGCGGGAGTATAGCGTCGGCCGCCCGACGGGAGCCGGTTTGGGCGGCGGCTCGGGGTAGACTCCGGCGGCCGGCGATAAATGGTCGATTGCTCGGTCAGCGAGGGAGGCGGAGATGAATCTGCGGGGCCTGATCTGCGGCGTGGCGTTGGCAGGATGCCTGGGTGCCCGGGGCGACGAGCCGTCGGCCTTGTGCTTTGACTTCGGCAGCGGGCCGCCGGCTGCCGGCTGTCGCCGGGTCGGCCCCGACACCTGCTTCGATCCTGAGCGGGGCTTCGGGCTCGAGGCGGGCGGCGAGGTCGTCGCCTGGCGGGCAACGGCTGCCGGCGAGCCGGCCGACGGGCTGGCGGCGGAAGGGCCGTTCCTGTTCTCCGCGGCGGTTCCCGAGGGGATCTACGACGTGAGCGTGACGCTCGGTCATCCATCGCGGCCGACCGTTGTCACGATCAAGGCCGAATCACGGCGGCTGATGGTTCAGGATCTCCGCCTCGAGCCGGGGGCGTTTCGGGACTGCAGGTTCACGGTGAACGTCAAGCGGCCCCTGCTCGCCTCCGGGAAGCCGATCAGGATCAAGCCCTCGCAGCCGGCGGCCGCCTGGGACGAGCGGCTGACGCTCGAGTTCGGCGGGGAGAGGCCGAGCGTGGCGGCCGTCACGATTCGCCCGGCCCGCGAGTGGCTGGGCGTGTTTGTGGCCGGCGATTCGACCGTCACCGACCAGGGCGGCTCGCTCTACACCGGCTGGGGGCAGATGCTGCCGCGGTTCTTTCGCCCCGGGGTGGCGGTGATCAACAACGCCCAGTCGGGCGATTCGCTCCGCTCCTTTCGCGGCAACGGCCTGCTCGACAAGATCTGGGAACTGGCCCGGCCGGGCGATTTTCTGCTCGTTCAGTTCGGCCACAACGACCAGAAGGACCGCCGGGAGGGGGCCGGCCCGTTCACGACCTACAAGGAGGACCTCGAGGACTACGTCAGCCGGGCCCGGGCGCGGCAGATCAACATCGTGCTCGTCACGCCGATGGAGCGGCGTCGCTTCGAGGGGCGGACGCCCCGGCCGACGCTGGCCAAGCACGCCGAGGCGGTCCGGCAGGTGGGGCGGGAGCAGGGGGTGCCGGTGATCGATCTGAATGCGGCGAGCCTCCGGCTCTACGCGGCACTCGGCCCCGAGGGCTCCAAGAAGGTCTTCCTCCACTATCCGGCGGGGACGGCTCCCGACGGGCGGCGGGAGCCGCTCGCCGACGACAGCCACTTCGACAACTACGGGGGCTATGAACTCGCCCGGATCGTGGCCACGGGGATCGAGCAGTGCGTGCCCGGCCTGCGGGACCGGCTGGCCGACGACTTCAGGCCGTTCGATCCCGACGAGCCGGACGATCCCGCGGCGGTCGTCCTCCCGCTGAGCCCGACGCCGCCGCCGGCGGCCCCGCCCGAAGGGAGCTGAGCGGGCGGCGGGGCCGCTCAGGGGCCGCGGTTGGCGTAGTACTTCGCGATGGCCTGCGACCGCGAGCGGATGTGGAGCTTCCGGTAGATCTGCCGGATGTGGTTGTTGACCGTCTCGTAGCTGACCCCCAGGGCGGCGGCGATCTCCTTGTAGAGGAGGCCGCGGACGAGGTGCTCGAGGATCTCCTGCTGGCGGGGCGTCAGGGCCTCGTCGGCCTCGGCCGTCTCCGGCCGCTTCGACCTCGGCGGAGCCGGCTCCTGCCGGAAGGTCTGCACCACCTTGCGGGCGATGTGGCTGGTCATCGGCGAGCCGCCCGCCTCGACCAGCCGGATCGCCGCCTCGAGCTCCGTCGGAGCCGCTCGCTTGAGCAGGTAGCCGCTGGCCCCGGCGGAGAGCGCCTTGAAGATGCTTTCGGTGTCTTCGTAGACGGTCAGCATGATGAACTCCATCGCATCGTGCTCGGCCTTGAGCTGCCGGACGCAGCCGATGCCGTCGAGACCCGGCATGTTGATGTCCATCAGGACGATGTCGGGGGCCGCCGCCGGCAGCCGCCGGACGGCCTCCTCCCCGGAGCCGTAGCCCGCTACGCAGCGGCAGCCGGGGAAGTGGTCGATCGTCTGCTCGAGCGTCCGGCGGACGCCCGGATCGTCGTCCACGATCGCGATCCGGAGCGGCTCGCGGCGGGATTCCGGGGCCGGGCGGGAGGCTGTCATGAGAGATTCCCCGTCTTTTCGGGAACTGTGGTGGTGACCTCGAATCGCACTCTGGTGCCCCTCCCGATCGCGGAGTCGATGTCGCAGCGGCCGCCGAGTTCCGCCAGCCGCGTGCGGAGGTTGCCCAGGCCGTGCCCTCCGGCCGCCGGGTCGGGGGCCAGGAAGCCGCTGCCGTCGTCCTCGATCACGATCTCCAGGCCCCGCCGCCGCAGGCTGCAACGAATCGAGACCTCCTTCGCGGCGGCATGCTTGACCACGTTGGTGACCGCTTCCTTGCAGGCCAGGAGCAGGCCGTGCCGCACCTCGGCCGGCAGCGGCGCTTCCGTGGAATCGAGGGGCAAGTCCCAGCGTACCCGCAGGCCGGCATTGCTCAAGAACGCCTGGGCCCAGCGGTGAAAGTAGGTGATGAAGCCCTCGAGGGAATCGTTCTTGGGATTGATGGCCCAGACAACCTCGTCCATCGCCCGGGTGAGCGAGCGGGCCCGGCCCTCGATCCGCTGGATCGTCTCGCCGGCGGCCTCCCCGCCGCCGCGGCCGGAAAGGTGGCTGAGCATCACGATCTCGGTCAGGCCGCTGCCGATGTCGTCGTGGATGTCGCGGGCGATCCGCTGCCGCTCCTGCTCGCGGGCCTGTTCGATCCGGAGCCGGTCCAGCCGCCGCTGGGAGCGGCGGCGTTCAACCGCCCAGACGGCCCCCGCCACCAGCCAGACGAGCCCGCCGAGAGCAGCGGCCTGCACCTCGCGACGCTGCCAGAAGCGTGGTGGAATCCGCAGGGTCGGCGGCTGCGAGAGGCTCTGCCAGTCGCTGTTGGGGCCGCGAACCTCGACCAGAAAGCGGTAGGTGCCC
>Ga0180429_10002500_pt1 | contig 15130 bp, 10 predicted proteins | sample SS_ome_FD_132428 | JGI IMG/M metagenome (GOLD analysis project Ga0180429, IMG submission 132428) | Hypersaline lake sediment archaeal communities from the Salton Sea, California, USA - SS_1_S_1 metaG | ecosystem: Environmental > Aquatic > Non-marine Saline and Alkaline > Hypersaline > Sediment ...
CTAAAATAAAATTTAAATAATCCAGGTGTAAAAAAATACATGATCTATCCGAACTCAAAGCCCAGGATCTCCCTGCATTCTGTGAATTTATTTTTCAGATCTTCCAGGTAATCTCCTCCCAAATTGACCACAGCATAACGGTAGCTCTGCATGTCCTGCAGTTCACTGGAAAGCAGGGCTTTCTTTTTTCCGTAGACCTCTATCCTGGCATCAGGGAATATTTCCAGGACCCTGTTTATCTCTTTTTTCCCGGGGATCTTCCTGATCCTGCGGTCTTCAAAAGACCGGAGGACGAAGCTGGAGGCACATCTGTGTATCCCCCCGTCTTTCTCAAAACGCGGCTTTCTGCCCAGGGCCATGTCAACCTGTATCTTATAGCTATTAGTCCCGTGTACCTTTTCCATGAGGTCGGCAAACTGGCTGGCCATGCGGGGATTTACCTCTATTATCTTTATATCATCAGTAACCTGGTCATAAAAAAACTCTATATTAAACATCCCGTTATCGATGCCGGCAGCCGGGATGACCTTTTCCGTTATTTCCTTCATCCGGTTTCCTGCAACAGCGGGTATGCGGGAAGGGTGGTCGAATCTCATAAAGCTTATGGTGCCCGGATACATGACAGAGTCAGTTATACCCAGAGATGTTACTTCCTTATTATATACATAGCCCTCCAGGGTGACCTGTTTTCCCCGCATAAGTTCCTCTGCCAGGAGATGATCACCACAAGGCTCAAGATCTGAGTATTTTCCCATAAGGCGGTCAAGAGCAAGGGAAAACCCTGTCCCTGACCTTCTGAAGCTGGAAAGATATTCTTCATACTGTTCCTGGTTATCGATCCTGCCGGCAAATATGGAGAAAAATGACTTGACCGGCTTGATAAAGAAAGGAAAACCGGGCAGCTCTGAGGATCCCGGATCATAAGGGTCTACAAGGGTAAAACCGGGTACCGCCCGGGGAACTGCCTCTTTTTGTATCATCCTGCTGTAATATTTATTCTGGCAAATGATGTTTGCAATGATCCCGATAGAGGTCAATCCATGTCTTTCACACAATATGCTGGCAAGAAGTGATCCGGGATAATCATGGGTGCCCATGATACCGTCTATTGCTATCTCCCTGAAGTCTTTTTCAAATGTCTCCAAAAAAAGGAAGGGGTCAAAATCTGCCAGGCGTTCACGGGGGTTATCACCGTAGAATATATGATCATGCCCGTAACCATTTTCCCTGCTTATGATCCCCAGTTCCCGCCGGTCCCTCTGTGTGGGGCAGAGTATTACTATTTTTTTCATATATTAATAATATCACGACTGGTCATATAAAGGGAAAATATGCTTATGGCTGTATTTAAATTATTATACTTTCCGCAAAGATCGCATCCTGTATTCCAGGTCCGATAATCCCTGGATGATGTAGGATCCTATTAATTCTATTTTTATCTTTAAGATTAGGGGTATTTAATTATTTTTAAAAATATTATTTGATGGGGATTTTCATAGATAAATTATTTCATATATAAGGTATATAATATAGAGAGAATAGATATAGGAGGATAAAATTGATATGCGGGATTGGGACTGGAAAAAATACTGCTATTATCAGGGGGCGCCTTCTCTTCAAAAAGAAAGTTAAAACGAGGGTGAACTTCAGTCCATGATGGGATACGGTTTTGGAATGCCGCATGCAGTGATGCTGGAGGATGGAAGCATAATGGCAGCCTACTGGTGCACAGAAGGGAGTATAACTCATATAAGATGGTGTAATTTTGAATACAGGTAAAGGAATAGCAGTTATGAATATAAAAAGATTGATGATGGATTCTATAAGACACAGGACAGTAAACAGGATACCCACCATGTACAGGGCTGACCCGCCGGTCAATGAAAGACTGATGCGCCACTTCGGGCTTACTGATATAGAGAAAAACTGGGAACTGCTTCTGGCAAAGATAGGTGCAGATAATTTCTCCGACGGAGAGACTCTGGGGGCCTTTACTTCCTATCTTCCCAAATATACCGGACCCAGGCCTGATGCAGTCTATGAGATCAATCATTTTTTTATATGGGGCATTAAACCGGTAGAGATCGATATTGCCGGCACCACCGACATAGTTTTCCACAAGGATCCTCCACTGGCTGAGAAGAGCCGGATAAGCGATCTGAAGGTATATCCTTTCCCCCGTATTGAATGGTTTGATTTTGATAATTACAAAGTAATAACCGATGCCATTTTCAAGGAACCCGAAGAACAGGAGGAAATAGCTGCATCGGAAATAAGAAGGTCTGAAAGGTTATTCCTCAATACGTACTGCATAAACAGCATTTTTATGACCTCGCTTTTTATGAGGGGTATTGACAATATGATGATAGACCTGGTCCATAACCAGAAATATGCAGAGATGCTTATCGCCAGGATAGGAGAGTTCATGCTTGAATTTGCATCCAGGAATTTGGACTCCATAGGGGAAGAGATAGACCTTTACGGGATCTGGGACGACTTTGCCACCCAGGATGACCTCATGATCTCCCGTGAACTGTGGCAAAAGTTTTATAAACCCTGGCACAGCAGGATAATAGAAGCCGCAAAGGCAAAGGGTCTCCTGGTCTCATATCATATATGCGGCAATTGCTCAAAGGTCATACCGGACCTTATTGAGATGGGAGTAGATATCCTGGATCCGGTGCAGGTATCAGCCAGGGATATGGAGATATCCGGCCTTAAGAAAAGATTCGGGAAAGATATATGCTTTCACGGGGGTGTTGATGCCCAGAAGATGCTGACCGGCGGCACGCCTGAAGAGATCCGCCGGGAAGTAAGCAGGATAAGATCCGTATTCGGAAATGAAGGAGGCATCATACTGGGCCCCTCGCATTATATTACTGCAGATACCCCGGTAGAGAATATACTGGCCATATATGAAGGGAGCTGATATCAGAGTTTGACAACTTCAACATACTGGCAGAATATATCTGGATACACCGATCACCAGATTGTGGGTATAAGATACGGGAAAATGTACCCCAGAAAGATGATATAATAAATAATATAAGCAAAATGTTTAAAAGCTAGTTCATATGGATAATGATAATAAGGGTATAAGGGAAATACTGAAGACCGGTAAAAATATCAATATCCTGGATGACAGAACCGGGGTATATGAGAGTATTGCCGGGTTAATGGCAGATACCATAAAAAAAAATAATGAATACGGCAGGACCACCTCATTTATCCTGCCGGTAGGACCCCGGGGCCAATACAGGAGATTTGCCGCTTTGTGCAATTCCCGGCGCATATCATGCAGAAACCTGGTGACTGTAAATATGGATGAGTTCCTGGATGATGATGATCATTATATATGTATGTCCAATCCCGTCAGCTTCAGAGGATTCATGAAGGAAAACCTTTTTGACCTTCTTGACAGTGACCTGGCAGTCAAACCGGAAAACATATATTTTCCTGACCCGGAAAATCCCCGGGAGACGGGAAAGCTGATACAAGAGCTGGGAGGTGCCGATATATGCTTTTCGGGGGTGGGTATAAATGGCCATATTGCTTTCAATGAACCTGTAGAAGATATGCCTATTGGAGATTTTATGGGTCTTGAGACCAGGGTGCTTGGTGTGTCAAGGGATACCATGATTATAACCAGTCTTAAATACAATGGTTTTGTGGACCTTATACCCCGAAGATGCATTACTATCGGTATGAAAGAAATAGCGGCTTCCAAAAAGATAAATATATACCTGGAACACCCACACCAGGCTGCGGCGCTCCATAAAATATTATACAGCAAGCCTTCTGCCAGATTTCCCGTTACCCTTATAACCAGGATGGAAAAATCAGGATTATTCGTGACCCGGGAAGTCATATCAGGGGTCTCAAATGCAGATAGATTGAGATCATAGATTGCTTAAGTCTATCTCTTTACATCTGTTTTGTAAAAGAAGAAAGGTGAACACATGAGGAATATGAGCAAGGTTTCCAGCGGCTGGTGGGATTATACCACCCTGGATGAAGAAATACTGAAAGATGCAGCCAGGCTGTCTATCGATGATATTAAAAGACTTGAAAGACCCGGGTTTGCTATAAAATTCTACGATACCCTTGAATCCTTCTATACTGCAGAAGCTCTGGAATATATAAAGTGCTGGAAACAGTCTACGCCGGACAACCCTGCCGGTATCTGCGGACCCATTGGACCTACGGAACAGCTGCCCCTGGTAGCCAGGATAGTGAACGAACTTGATATAGATATAAGAAACGGACACTTCTGGGGTATGGACGAATGGTACATGGATAGGAAGGAAGTCCCACCATCAGATCCTCTCAGCTTCGCCAGGGCAGACATGGAGCTGTGCTTTGACAGGATAAGAAAAGAGCTGGTCATGCCTGCTGAGAATATCCATTTCCTCAGGGCAGATAATATTGAAGACTATTCGGCATCATATGATGATATAAGATGCCTTATCATGCAGGGAGGCCAGGGAGATGTAAAGCATTGGGCATTTAATGATCCGGTAAGGAGGGAAGGCCAATATAGCGATGCTCCGCCTTCTCCGGACCAATACAGGAAACTGGGCGCCAGGATAGTAGAACTCCACCCCATGACCATAATCCAGAATGCCAGGACTTCCGGAGGGGGCGTGGTTTCCAATATTCCTCTTCAGGCCATAACTGTCGGTCCGGTAGAGACCTGGAAATCCCAGAAAGTGTCAATATGGCATGCAGGAAATCATGACAATCCCTTCGGGATGAGGCTTACTTCATATATGATCTCCAGGAAGATAACCGATTCAGCCGTACCCATGTCGCTGCTGGCAGAACATGAGGATGTACAGTTTAATTTCTATAAGCCGGCAATCGGTTCATGTGATGTGGAGATGCATTAAAAGATACATTTACTTTAGATGAAAGGCAGCGAGATGGATTTCTTGAGTATCACAGAAAAGGATGTGCTGGCAAATAATGACATCAGGATAATGCCGGTAGACACCGCAGAGGATATGTACAATGAGATGGTGAGGCTTTCTGTAAATAAGATAAAAGAAAACAACAGCCTGGGAAAAAGGACCTCTTTAATTCTCCCCGTGGGTCCCACAGGGCAATACAGGAGGCTGGCAAGGGTCATAAATATGTAGAAGATAGACTGCAGCGCCCTGGTGACCATTAACATGGATGAGTATGCCTGGGATACGGGGAAAGCCTTTATAACGAGCTTGTGGAATTCTGCCGGATGATGAATATCAGGCCGATTTTGCCATAAAAAGAAAAACTTACCTCCAGATATTTCTCAGATAGCAGCAATTTCACAGCTTAAACAGGGTAAGGTGAAAAGCAAGAAATCCATTGCTGGTAAAAAAGAAACGCATTTTGCAATAAACCCTTTCTTTATATACCACTTTGCTGTTTGCGAGATACCTGTCTCCAGGTCGACCTTAGGATGATATCCAAGTATGGTCTTTGCCTTTTCAATACTGAATGCACGGTTATTCTTAAAAAAGGCAATCCTTCTCTTGTATATTGGGGGTTCCTTTTTTATTTTTAACTTCCTGTAGGAATATTCAACCAATTTTGCCATCTCCTCAGCAGGCCTGTAAGGCAGATGGATATTTGGCTCGCTGACCCCTAATTCTTTGGCTACCATTGCTGCAAGCTTCTTCAAAGTAACATATCCTTCATCGCCAATAATAAATACATGGCCATTCGCTTCTTCCTTTTGTGCTGCCAGCATAAATCCATCTATCAGGTTATCAATAAAAACTGTGTGAAGATGTACTTTGCCCTGGCCAAAAAAGACAAACCTTTTCTTTGATATCATTTTAAAAAGCTTAAGCATCCTTAAATCACCCGGACCATATATTGCGCACGGCCTTATAACAGTTGCCGGTATAGATCTTTCTTCTGATTGTTTTAAAACTTCACGTTCAGCAGCATATTTTGATGCCTGGTATGCATCTCCCGGGCATGCAGGGGTGGTTTCGTCTGCAGGCGGGTTGGACACCGAAGAGACAACCCCGATCGTGCTGCAGTGTATGAATTTTTTTACCTTGTGTTTTTCGCAGGCCTCAAGCTTATGTTTGACTGATCTGTAATTGACATCATAAAAATCTTCCTCGGAAAGATTTGCTTCCCTGAATGCTGCTGCAATATTAAATACATAGTCAGCACCTTTGGTTGCCTCAAAGATGACATCCCTGTCTTTAATGTCGCCGCGTACTATATTTACGCCAAGTTTTTCAAGTTTTTCTGTATTGCTTACAGGCCTTGCAAGAGCTGTAACATCATGGCCGTCTTTTACAAGCCTCTTTACAAGATGTCCGCCGGTAAAGCCGGTTCCGCCTGTGACAAAAGCCTTCATAGCTTCCTTTCATCTATGTTAATTTATAAAGTCGGATATACCATAATATACTATATGTCTTAAAGCAATATAAATTAAAAAAACATATAGTTTTTATTGCTGCTTCCTGGTGATGCAGCATCCCAGATTATTAATGGGACCAAGATAAGGCTTGCAGTTTGTCGTAATACAGCAAAAGCATTTGCATGTTTCTGTTATTTTTATTTTAATATAACTTTTAAAATTATAATATATTTTCAAAGTGATAAATAATTTTACTAATATTTAGAATAGAGGAGACCAGGTTTCTAAAAGAAAGGGATCAGATAATGCAAAAAAACGGTAAAAAATATGAACTTATACAAAATACCCTTGATAAGGACAAAAAATCCAAGATCTCAGCTTACTCGGATTTGATTGTGGGCAAAAAGGGTTTTCTGGCATTGCTAAAATATGAGATCATAACGACACTATTTGCCAGCTGGCCTGGAGCTGCCGGCATCTTTTTGAGAGGTATATTTTACCGCCTGATATTTAAAAAAATGGGCAGGGGCGTCATGATCGCAAAGCATGTCACGCTAAGGCACCCTTATAAGATATCACTGGGCAATAATGTAGTAATAGATGAAAATGTTATGCTTGATGCCAAGGGTATTGACAATAAAGGAATTGAAATTGGCGATGGTGTGTTTCTGGGACGCAATACCATAATCTCCTGCAAGAATGGCAATGTTATACTGCACCCGAAGGTAAATATTGGTTTTAATTCATACATAGCTTCTTTAAACAATGTTGAAGTAGGGGAAAACACCCTTTTCGCGGCATATGCCTACGTCATCGGCGGAGGTCACATGTCTGATGAGATCTATGTGCCGTTGAGAGACCAGGATACGCATGGGATGGGCATAAAAATAGGAAGGGACAGCTGGCTAGGAGCCAAAAGCATTATAATGGATGGATGCAATGTCGGTGATTACTGTATTATAGGTGCTGGCGCAATCGTCACCAAAGACATAGTGGATTATTCAATTGCTGTCGGTACTCCCGCAAGAGTCGTAAAGGACAGAAGGAATTCATAGTTTATATTATTTTAACTAATAAAGCCGGTTATGAGTTGAGATGTATCCGCACTCCTGCAGGGCGGCCGTATCCCTTCCAATAGCTGCATATTGACGGGAGACGATCCCTTAAAGGCCCAGAGAGTCAAAGTATTTACCTGGGCGGTCAAATGGCTGGGAAAATTCAAGGCTGGCAATGCTGCCTGTTCTAATACTATCCTGACACTGGCTGTGCAAAACAAAATATTCTTACAGGAGCCTGCATATAACCCATTTTGGCAATATATGATTATTCTATATAATAATACCATGGAGAAGAAAGGAATATGCGGTATTTGCAGCGCCGGCTGCTGGATAATAGCCCAATATGACATAAATGGCCGGATAACGAACATAAAGCCGGACCCGGGATCGCCCATGGGCATCATATGCCGTCTGGCTGAACATGCCGGGGAGATAATATATTCCAAAGACAGGCTTCTTTATCCTATGAAAAGAAAGGGCAAAAAGGGCAGCTTTGATTTTGAACGCATATCATGGGACGAAGCATATGATGCTATCACCGGCAGGCTTATCCATATCAAGGAAAAATACGGCGCCGAGGCCAATGCCATCTATACCGGGGTGGGAAGTTTCGAGCTTTCCTTCTGTGATATATATCAGCCCAAAGGGGCGGCTGTCTCGTCAGCCAGCAGCGTGCTTTTTCCCTTCGGGTCCCCCAATACCATGGGCGTGGGAGCATTATGCTATGTAGCATTTGGCATGATCGCCCCTCATGTGACCATGGGCCGTATGTTTATGAACACTTATTCTGATATCGAGAATTCCGAACTAATAGTAGTATGGGGGACAAACCCGGCTACCGACCTTCCACCCATAGACATGAAAAGGATAATGGCGGCCGCCAGAAAGGGAGCCGAAGTGGTTGTCATCGATCCCAGGAGGACAGCTACAGTAAAGATGACAGGCGGAGACTGGGTGCCCATAAGACCGGGGACAGACGGAGCATTGGCCCTGGGCATGATAAATGTCCTTATAGAAGAAGAGCTTTATGATGAGGATTTTATAGATAACTGGACTGCAGGATTCGACGCACTGGCAGGATATGTACAGCATTACCGGCCGGAAGTGGTGGAGCATATAACCGGGGTAAAAAAAGAGACAGTTGCGGAACTGGCCAGGAGGATAGCCGGGGCCAGGGGAGTCTCCCAGCTTATGTATACCGGGATGGAATACAGCAGCAGCGGCGTGCAGAATATTAGGGCGGCGCTTATCCTGTGGGCCCTGGCCGGACAGCTGGACGTCCCGGGAGGGCTTTGCTTTTCCATGGATGCCAACAGGTTCCCCATAAACCGGGACGGCCTGGTGGGAAACCCCGATACCGGCCCCAGGCTGGGAAAGGACAGGTTCCCGGTATATATTAAGTACAGGGATGAAGCTCATGCGGCGGCATTGCCGCAATCGGTCCTGGAGGGTGATCCATACCGCATACGCTCCCTTATCATCCTGGGAAGTTCCATAACCACATCCTGGCCCCGGCCTGATATATGGAGAAAGACTCTTGACGGCCTGGATTTCCTGGTCACCATAGACAGGCAGCTCACCGCCGATTCTGCATATGCGGATATAGTACTTCCCGCCACCACCTATTTTGAAAATGTATCATATATGACTTACGGCTCGCTTTTCCGCATAAGGGAGAGGCTTATCCAGCCGCTGGGAGAGGCCAGGAGCGATGTCTTCATACTGGCCGAACTGGCCAAAAGACTGGGCTACGGCCATCTTTACCCCCAGACCGGGGATGAGCTCCTGGAATATGTACTCAAGGGTTCCGGGTTTACACCGGAGGATGTCAGGAAAGCCGGTGGTGCCGTATCAATCGATACAGAGATGATGCAGTATAAGAAATGGGAAAAAGGCATGCTGAGAAAAGACGGGGCTCCGGGATTCGATACCCCTTCCGGAAAATTCGAGATAGCTTCCACCATACTGGATGACTACGGATATGAACCGCTCCCCAAATATACTGAGCCGGCCGAGAGCCCTTCTTCCAGGCCGGATCTGGCCAAAAAGTTCCCCCTCGTATTCAATTCCGGAGCCAGGGTGAATACCAGTTTCCATACCCAGCATCACGGCATAAAAGGCCTGAACCGGGAAAGGCCGGAGCCGGCAGTCATGATAAACGCCGAAGATGCCGGGAAAAGGTGCATCTCCAGCGGGGATATGGTAAAGATCACGACTTTGCGGGGAAGCATCACCCAGAGAGCGCTGGTCACCGGTGATATAATGGCAGGATGCATTGATGCAAACCATGCCTGCGGGGGACCGGTTGGTCCTGAAGCCTGGCAGAATTGCAATATAAATGACCTTACCGATCTGGAAAACTATGATCCCATCTCCGGCTTCCCCGTGTATAAGGCATTGCTTTGCCAGGTAGAAAAAGCCGGAGAAAGCGGAGAATCCGTTATCATAGGTTCCGGCGAGACCGTTTCTCAGGTTCCTGAGGCGGCAGATATGACAGAAACAGACAGGAACATATACCTGGACAATAATGCTACTACCGGGATGGCACCGGAGGCGGCCCAATATATATCCGAGGTAAACCATATATATGGAAATCCCTCCAGCATACACAGCCAGGGCAGGAAGGCAAAAAAGGTGATCGAGGATGCACGGAGAAGCATTGCCCGGCAGCTGAACTGTACTGCAAAAAGGATAGTGTTTACCGGTTCCGGGACGGAATCGGATAATATTGCCATTAAAGGCGCAGCCCTGGCAAACGAGGGAGAAAGAGACCATATAATAACCTCGGTCATAGAACATGCCGCCGTGCTTAACAGCTGCAGATGGCTTGAGGCCAGGGGATTCAGGGTAAGTTATCTGCCGGTAGACGCCCAGGGCATGGTGGCTCCGGAAGAACTGGAAAAGATAATCGATGACAGGACCTGCCTGGTGACATTGATGATGGCAAATAATATAACCGGCTCCATACAGCCGGTAAGGGAGCTTGCCGGCATAGCCAGGGAATACGGCTCCCTCTTCCATACAGATGCGGTGCAGGCCCTGGGAAAAATAAAAGTGGATATAGAGGAGCTGGGAGCAGACCTCCTCACAATTTCTGCACATAAGGTATACGGACCCAAGGGGGTGGGTGCATTATATATAAGAAAGGGTGTCAGTCTGGAATGCCTGATACACGGAGGTGGACAGGAATACGGTATAAGGTCTGCCACCGAGAATGTGCAGGGCATAGCCGGTTTTGGCATGGCAGCCGGCAGTATCCGGGAAAACCTTAGGGATGCTTCTGAGACGGAAAAGCTCCGCGATATGCTGGAAGCAGGCATCAGGGAAATGGTCCCGGATTATATATTCAGCGGCAGCAGGAAGAGCAGGCTTCCCAATACATTGAATGTGATACTTCCCGGCATAAGGGGTGAATCCATAGTCCTGGAAGCAGCCAGGAGAGGCCTATACTTCTCTTCAGGCTCTGCCTGTCATTCAGGTTCTCCCGAGCCCTCCCATGTGCTCCTGGCAATGGGATATAGCCGGGAAGAGGCGCACTGTTCCCTGAGGTTCTCGCTAAGTCACAGGACCACCGAAGAGGATATTTCCGCCGCTCTTGATATAATAAAGGATGTAATAATCGATTCAAGGAATATAATAAGGTTTATCCCATGTAAATAAGGAGGATAATGGCAGACCAGAGCTACAGGATCTTCGGGCAGGAAAGAAATACCAGGCAGAAGACACACCAGGAATTTGCCAATGACGTTCTTATCGGTCTTTCCCAGCCCCTGAAGTGGCTTCCCTCTAAATATATATATGACAGGGAAGGCAGCAGGCTGTTCCGGGAGATAACCGGACTTCCCGAATATTATCTTACCCGCGCAGAGCTGGGCCTTCTCCAGGAAAAAAGGGACCATATCTGCAGAATGGTAAGTGACAGGGAATTCAATCTTATAGAGCTGGGCTGCGGTGACGGGATAAAGACAAGCATACTACTGGAGGGATTCAGGAAGGAACGCTCCGAATTCCATTTTTTCCCCATAGACATCTCCGAGGATGCCATAAGCGGGCTTGTAGCTGATATCAGGCAAAGATTTCCCGGGCTGGATACCAGGGGCCTGGTCTCCGAATATTTCGAGGGTCTCTACTGGCTGGCTTCCCAGAACCAGAGAAGGAACCTGGTGCTTTTTCTGGGATCCAATATCGGGAACTTCACGCCCATAAAGGCGGGAGTCTTCCTTTCCAGCCTGTGGCGCGCACTGAATGACGGCGACCTGGTGTTTATTGGGTTTGACCTTAAAAAAGATATCCGGATGATGATAAAAGCCTACAATGACAGCCTGGGGATAACCGAAGCCTTCAATAAGAATCTGCTAAAAAGGATAAACCGGGAGCTGGGTGGCAATTTCGATCCGGACCAGTTTGATTTCTATGCCACTTATGATGTGGTGGAGGGGGCCATACAGAGCTACCTGATCAGCAGGAAAAAACAAGTTGTCTTCATAGACGAGCTAAAATGGCAGTTTAATCTCAGGCCCAGCGAGCCCATCCATACCGAATCATCATATAAATATACTGTGGAAGATATAGAAGAGATGGCAGGGAAGAATAACTTTATGCTGGTGGAGAACTTCTTTGACAGTGACAGGCATTTCGTGGACAGCCTGTGGCGGGTAGTAAAATAATATAATCATGGAGATGATAAAAATGAAGAATGACTTTGACCTGATAGTGATAGGGAGCGGAGCCTCCGGTCAGAACGTAGCCTACAGGTGCCGGGCTGCCGGGCTGGATACTGCCATAGTAGACTGCTCTCCTTTCGGAGGTACCTGTGCCCTAAGGGGCTGCAATCCCAAGAAAGTGCTTCACGGAGCTGCAGATATCATCGACAGCCAGAGCAATATGGGTGATATAATAAATGGTTCCCTCAGGCTTGACTGGCAAAAACTCATAGGCTTTAAAAAGACTTTCATTGACGGCGTACCGGAAAAGCAGGAAAAAGGGTTCCATAAAAACGGCATCAGGACAATTAAGGGTGTTGCCTGTTTCACCGGAAAAAATAGCCTGTCAATAGACGGGAGCGGATACTCTGCCGGCTTTATTTCCATAGCCTCAGGCTCCATACCCAGGAAACTGGATTTTCCTGGAGCCGGGCTTCTTACAACCAGTGATGTATTTATGGAGACAGAAAAGCTTCCGGCCAGGATAATCTTTGTGGGAGGAGGCTATATATCTTTTGAGCTGGCCCATATAGCTGCCAGGGCGGGAGCTGATGTGAAGATAATCCATAGAAGCAGGAGGCCCCTCAAGAAGTTTGACCGGTACATGGTGGACCTTCTGCTGGAAGCCACTGACAAGGCAGGCATAGAGTTTATCCCCGAAATGGAGCCGCAGAAGATAGAGGAAAAAAACGGAAGCCTTTATATTGACTGCCGAGATGAGACCTTTCCCTGCGACATGGCCGTCCATGGTGCCGGAAGGGTTCCCAATACAGGATTTCTGGACCTGGAAAAAGGCGGTGTAGACCAGGACCGGGGAGTGCTGGTAAATGAATTCCTGCAGAGCATATCCAATCCAAAAGTCTATGCCGTGGGGGACGTTGCTTCCATAGGCCAGCCTCTTACCCCGGTGGTAAGCATGCAGGGAAAAGCAGCTGCCCATAATATAATAAACGGCAACAGCAGGACCATAGATTATTCCATGACCCCCAGCGTGGTATTTACCATCCCACCGCTGGCATCTGTGGGCCTTACAGAAGAGCAGGCGGAAAAGAAAGGCTTAAAATACAGGGTCAATAAGGCCGACTCTACCGGCTGGTATAATTCCAGGAGGCTGGGACTTAAAAAAACAGGCCATAAAATGATAATAGAGGAAAATACTGACCTGATACTGGGCGCCCATATACTGGGACCCATGGCAGAAGAGACCATAAACTTTATCATGCTGGCCATGAAGACGGGAATAAAAGCCAACGAGATAAAGGATATGATATTCTCATATCCCAGCACTACTTATGATATGAAGTATATGGTATAGGCTGTATTCAAAAAAACCGGGACCGGGGAAGAAAGCAGTATGCTCACCGGCCAGGGCTTAACAGGCTGAGCTCCCTTATTATCTCTTTCTTGTCCCGGGCTTTCTGTAATCTTTCCACCAGGATCCTGCACCGGGCAGTGTCGGTGCGGTAAAGAAGATCCCTGACAGGCTGGTATCTCTTAAGTTCAACGCTTATACTGTCAGCTCCCAGTCCTGCCAGTATGGGTAAAAACTTGGGGCTGGAGGTCATGCCTCCGCATATTGTCACTTTCCTGCCTTTGCTGTGGGATCTTTCAATTATATCCCCCAGGACCTTTATGGTGGGGGGCTGCAGGTAATCTTCGCTTCCGGAAGGCCTGCTAACCTGCCTGGACCGGGCATATATAAGCGAAAACAGGTCATTTGTCCCTACATTTATATGGTCACAATTGTCAGCTATGGCAGCCAGATTATATACGGCAGCAGGGGATTCGATGAAAGCACATATGGGGATGCACGCCTGCGGCAGGTCCATATTTTTCCCCATGATATCCGATATCCTTTCTCTCAGCGATATGACATCTTCCGGCCTGGATATCATGGGAAATGCCATTATCAGATTTCCTGAAGCCGAGGCGGCTATAAGCGCCTCCATCTGCCGGCTGTACAGCTTATTAATAAGGGGTTTTTTCTTTCTTTCCGGAAGCTCATCCTTATAGATAAGGTTCAAAAATGAGGACTTGTCCCCTCCCAGGTCCAGGGTCCTTATTATCACCGTCTTTTTGGGAAACATCTCCAGGATCTTCTTATAGGCTAAGACCTGGTCCTTTAGCTTGAGGCCGATATCGCGGTTGAGGAAAGATAGCTCCGTCCGGAAAAGACCTATTCCGTCAACACCGATGCGGGCAGCCTCAGCGGCCTCTTCCAGGGTGTTTACAGTGGCAAAAACCTGGAGAGTCTTCCTGTTCTTTACATGTTTTTTATCATATCTTCTGGCGGCAGGCCGGGGGCTTTCTTTATATTTTTCCAAAGTCTTTTCATCAGGCCGGACAATAAGGACGCCTTTATAGCAGTCGATTATTGCCTCGCTGCCGTCCTCTATATCCCGGACCGGTTTTTCGGTCTTTATAAGGTACGGCACCTTCAGCGATCTTATCAGTATGGAAGTGTGGGATTGTATATTCTGCCTTTCCACTACTATTGCTTTTACTTTCTTAAGGTCTATTTCCCCCAGGCTGGTAGGATACATGCTGGCGGCTGCCAGTATCAGGTCATCCCCCCTTTTTCCTGAAGCAGGTGCCTGGCTTTCCCCGGGATCCCGCTTCAGCCCGCTTACCAGCCGGTTATAGAGGTCTACCAGGTCATAAGTCCTGTTCTTGAATTTCTCATTGTTGCTTTTCCTTAATAGCTCGATCCTTTCATTGAATATTATGGAAAGGGCAAGATATGAAGAAATATTATACTCTCTTATAAGGTCGATGGCCTTTCTGTATATATTGGTGTCCTTTAAGGCAAGGACCTGGAAATCAATTATCTCGGCGAATTTGGGACTGATGTCCTTTGCCAGTTTCCTCCTGGAAACGCCCAGCTGGTTTTTAGCTTCCCGCACCGCTTTTTTCAGGTTTTTTACTTCGGTCTCGATATTTTCCCTGCCGGATATCTTCTCATAAAGGCTGTCCCTCAGGATCTTTATCCTCCCGATATCGCCCAGGTC
>Ga0180429_10002503_pt1 | contig 15108 bp, 14 predicted proteins | sample SS_ome_FD_132428 | JGI IMG/M metagenome (GOLD analysis project Ga0180429, IMG submission 132428) | Hypersaline lake sediment archaeal communities from the Salton Sea, California, USA - SS_1_S_1 metaG | ecosystem: Environmental > Aquatic > Non-marine Saline and Alkaline > Hypersaline > Sediment ...
GATTACAATGATGAAGACCGGCGCAAATGGCTCGAAGATTATTTTGCCGGTTATCTCCAGAGAGACTTGTCGGATCTGGGGCGTCTGAATGATCTCGAACCATTTATCAGGGCCCAGCAGGCCATCGCCTTGCGGACATCGAAGCTGATCAATTTCACCGAACTAGGGCGACTGGCCGGCGTAAGTTCACCGACGGCCAAAAAATTTATGCGCTACCTCGAACTTAGCTATCAGGTAATTCTTTTGCCGGCTTTTTTCCGGAACCCGGAAAAGCGTCTTGCCAAGCAGCCGAAGGTGGTGTTTCTTGACCCGGGAGTGCGCAGAGGGATCCTGCGAAAAAGCGGCCCGCTCGACGGGCTGGAGTGGGAATCAGCTGTTGTTGCAGAGATCTTCAAACAAGTCAAAACAGCTGATTTGCCAATTAATTGCTATCACTTGCGAACGTTGGACGGCAGAGAAGTGGACCTGTTGCTGGAGAGTGAGCAGGGCTTTATCGCCATTGAGTGTAAAATGACATCGCATCCTTCCCGAAAGGATTTTCAGGCCATACGCAATCTATCGCCCTATTTGGACAAACCGCTTCTCGCCGGCTTTGTCGTCAGCACCGCGAATGAGGTGCGCCGATTCAATGCCGACATACCGCTGTACGCCGTCCCGGCGCCGTGGCTGCTGTCTTGAATTTTTTATCCGCGGACCGTAAAAAACGACAACCGCTGTTAAAAATCAGTTTAAGCTGGGGGCTTCCTGCAGCAGCGCATCGGACTGCCGCCGGCGCTGGTCGTGTATGGTGAGCAGCGATTTGAAAAAGGCGTCGGGGCGCATCAGGATCTGGTGGGCGATTTCATCGCAACGGGGATTGTAGGTCAGTTCCCAGAGCACGTCAGCGGCGATGCCGCTCATCACGGCCTGCATTTTTTTCTGATCCGGAAAGGCTTTCCTTACCAACCGGCAAACCGTGTTTCCCCAATCGGCAAGGTTGTATGGCCCGCAGAACGGCCGGTGGTGGAACGCGGCCCCCAGCGAATCCCTGAGCAGCATACATAGATAAATATCAGACATACGACACGCTAGTTACAGGTTTTGGGGTTCGGCAGTCCCGCCAGCCGGCGGGCGCCGTTCTTGATGCCCTGCGGAAAAAGGCGCTCCATTTCCAAAAGACTGAGTCCGGTGCCCTGGCGCAGCTCCTTGTTCAGCGGCGCCCGGGCGTTGTACTCATAAAATCGCCTCAGAAAATGAATCACCCGGCGGTGTTGTTCCTCCAGGTGAAGAATACCGCTTTCCCGGGCCAGGATTTCACAGCACTTCATCGACCACTGTTCAAAATCGTCGAAAAAGCCCTCTTCATCGAAAGCGACCTCCCGGCCGTCGATGATGCGGCTTTGCCGGCCGGGAGGTCGGGTCGCTTCCATACCGTCCTGCATCAGCCGGCCAGGGCCGCCTTTATCTTTTCGGGCGTCGCCGGCAGGTCGCAGACCCACACCCCCACGGCGTTGTTGATGGCATTGATGACAGCCGGTGCCGTGGGGACCATGCACATTTCACCCACGCCGGTCACCTTCAGCGGACCGTTGGGCCTGGGTGTTTCCCGGATAATGACGTCCATATCAAAGTGGTGGGCGAGGGTCGGGAATTTAAATGTTTTCCAGTCGCGGGTTTCGCCGGCGATATATTCCTCCCGCAGGGCAAAACCCACGCCCATGTCCATGCCGCCTTCCAATTGGCCGGTCAGATTCTGGGGATGAATGACCGGCCCGGCATCCACGGCCGTGGTCATTTTCAGCACGCGCACCTGACCGGTTTCGGTGTCCACTTCCAGCTCCACCAGCTGTACGGCATGCACCTGGGATTCGAAAGACGGGCCCTGGCCGGTTTCCGGATCCAGCGGCCCGGTTTCGGTTTTCTTGCGGCCGACAAAACGCCGCGGCTGGCCGGCGGCTTCGATGGCGGGGCCGGTTTCGGCTCCCGTAGACTGCATGGCCGCTTTCAGCTGCTCCAGAGCATTGATCAGGGCGCCGCCGATCATGTAAGTGATCCGGCTGCCGGCGGCCGGGCCGCTGGCGGCCGTGTTGATCGTGTCCCGGGTGTTGAGGCGCACTTTTTCCAGCGGTATCTGCATGAATTCCGCCGTCAATTGGGTCAGCATGGCGTCGTTGCCCTCGCCCGGGTCCGCGGCGGCGGCAAAAATGCTGATGCCGCCGTCGTCATCGAGCTCCACCGCCGCCACCGCGGCATCGTTGGGGCCTCCGATGCCGAAAGAACCGGTGCCCAGACCGACACCGCGTTTGATTTTTGCGGTGGAAGCCGCAGCAGCTTCCTTAACGGCACGGTCGTAGTGGGGGCGCATGGCCTCCATCAGCTCCGGCAGCGGCCACTCGGCAACCACCTGGCCCGTGGATTTGGTCTGCCCCGGCTTGAGGATATTCCGCATCCGGAATTCAAAAGGATCCATGCCGAGCTTGTCGGCCAGCATGTCCATGGCGCACTCCAGCGCAAAGTTGGCCTGCGGGGGTCCGGCGCCGCGGGCCGCACTGCCCCAGGGGTTGTTGGTGTAAACCAGCCGGCCGCGGGCATTGACATTGGGAATGTTGTAGGATCCGGACAACATCTGCAGGGCGCGGTACACTACCACATGGCCGATGGAGTAGTAGGCGCCGTTGTCCACCACCATGTCGTTGAAAAAGGTCGTCAGGTTGCCCTGGCGGTCGGCGGCCAGCTTCACCTGCATGTCAAAGGCGTGCCGCTTGGACGTCATCAGCATGCTTTCGGCCAGGCCGGGGATGTAGCGCACCGGGCGCTTGAAGTGGATGGCGGCCGCCCCGGCGATGCCTTCGGAAATGACGTCGATTTTAATGCCGAACTGGCCGCCGGAAAAGGCCTCCACATAGCGCATGTTTTCCCATCCGAGCGCGCCCTGAAGCATGCCCAGATGGTAGTGAATGTTGATGCTGCGGCCGATGATCACCAACTGGTCTTCGTCGCCCGCTTCATCTTTTTCCCAGAGCGCCACCGTGGCTTCGGGTTCGAGCGGCGCCTGGTGGTTGATCTGGGTTTGAAAACGCGCTGCGACGACGGCTGCCGCGGTTTGCAGCGCCGCTTGGGCATCGCCCTTGATCTGGGGCTGGTTATAGCACAAATTGGGAAATTCACTGTGCAGCTGAAGCGCATCCGGCGCCATGGCGGCGTGGGGGTCGCTCAACATCGGCAGGGGTTCGAGAACGACCTTCACCTTTTCAAGGGCCGCCGCCGCCTGTTGGCGGCTCTCGGCCGCCACGGCCAGGATGGGATCGCCGACATAGCGGACTTCATCCCGGCACAAGACCGGGCGATCGGCCACCAGATACTTGAGGATATTGGTTCCCTTGACATCCGCCGCCGTTAATACGCCGGCCACGCCGGGCATTTTTTCGGCTTCGGCCGTGTCGACGGCGGCAATGCGGGCGTGCGGCATCCAGCTGCGCAATACGGAAAGCTCGAGCGCACCTTCAACCGCGTAGTCCGCCGTAAACTTGGCCGTGCCGCAGGCCTTGGCCATGGCGGACGGCCGTGGGTGGGACACGCCCATCATGCCCTGATCCGCGGTCGGCCGCACGGCATCCGGGGTGGTTTCGCTGCGCAGAAACCGACCGGCCAGCTGCACCGCCTCGATGATTTTCTTGTAGCCGGTGCAGCGGCACAGATTGTGGCGCAGGGCCTTTTTGATTTCTTCTTTGTCCGGATTCGGATTCTCATCCAGCAGGGCCTTGGCCGCCATGATCATGCCCGGGGTGCAGAAACCGCACTGCACGGCACCCGCCAGCACAAAGGCTTCCTGGATGAGATGTGGATTGTCCGGCGTTCCCAGGCCCTCAACGGTGATGATGTCCGCGCCGTCCAGCTTGACGACGCGGCTCAAACAGGAGCGCACCGCTTTTCCGTTGACAAGAACCGTGCAGGCGCCGCACTGGCCCTTTTGATCGCAGGACTGCTTGACGCCGGTAAGCCGCCGTTGGTCCCGCAGTACATCCAGCAGTACGGTGTTTTTATCCGCATCGATGGCGTGTTCGACGCCGTTGATCCGCAATTGGATTTTTTCCATGAATTTTTCTCCCTTTTGCGTGAAACCATGTTGAGATCGTTAGGATCGTTGGGTTCGCTTTTAGCGACGAATCGTCATTCTAGTGCACACCAGAATCCAGTAAAACCGACGACTTCTTTTATTCCACCGTGAACGCGTTTCCGACAGTGGCATCGTTTTCGATCAAATTTGATACCATTTCAGTCAAATTGACGTACGTTTCCGGTAGCACAACCCCTTGTTTATGTCAATAATGATATCACTAAGATGGCGCTGCAGGGGAGGGAAGCGATCAGGTATCGGGTGTCAGTTTTCAGCCCTGACGCCGGCCCGGCTTCGTTCTACGAGCGCGCCGCGCCATGGAAAGGAGCGGCCGGTTTGATGGATAAAAGCAACGGGTTCATTTGTTGAGAGGTTAATTGGTTGAATGGGAAAACTGCAGCCGCAGTTTCCAATCAATCAATCCAACCAATCCAACCAATGCAATCAATAAAACCAATTCAACCACCCCAACAAAGGCAACGAACCCAATAAACCCAACAAACAGCTGGCCGCTGAATCTATCCTTTCGAGGTTACGCGGGATCGTTCCTGAATCATTTCCGCCACAATGCTGACGGCGATTTCGTTCGGGGTCTGGGCGCCGATGGTGATGCCGATGGGGGAGTGTACCCGGTCGAGATCCGCCCGGGTATAGCCTTCATCCAAAAGTGAGCGGTAAATGGTGTCGCGCTTTTTTAAACTGCCGATCATACCGATGTAGGCGGCGTCGGTTTTGAGCGCCTGCGCCAGCACGGTGCGGTCGTGCAGGTGACCGCGGGTAAAAATCACGATAAAGGCGTCTTCGTCAACCTTGATGTCGGCAAAGGCCTCGTTGAAGGAGGGCGGCACTTTTACCGAATGGGCATCCGGAAAGCGTGCGGCGTCGGCGAAGGCGGCGCGGTCATCCAGGACGGTGACGGAGAAGCCGGCCAGGGCGCACAAATGTGCGGTGGCTTTGGCCACATGCCCTGCGCCGAACAGAAATGCATCCGGTTGTCTGACAGACGGCTGGATGATGAGCCGTCCGGCTTCAAATGGGATCATTCCCATTGACATGCGGCTCAGGACGTCCCCCTCGATTTTGTCCAGTGCTTCCCGGGGCAGGTGGCCGGAAACGACGCGTCCGCGGCTGACCACGGCGTGAAAGACGGATTCGACCTTTGTGCCGGCGCCCCGCACCCCGGTGATGAAAAACGCCGTTTCCCGTTGCTGCTGCAGTTCAAGCCAGCGGTTGAACACGGTGTTGGTTTCTTCATCGGGAACGATGTGATCCAGGAACACCTGCGCGCTGCCGCCGCACAACATGTCCATGGTGTCCACGTTTTCAGCGCCCAAATCAAAAGGCATGAAGGTTGATTTCCCGTGGCCGTTGAGAATGGCAACGGCTTTTTCAACGACCGCCGCCTCCAGCAGCCCGCCGCCGATGGTGCCGCGGATGCGGCCGCCGCCGGTGACGAGCATCCGGGTGCCCGCTGCTCGGGGGGTAGAGCCTTCATGGCTGATAATGGTGGCGATCACAAAGGCGGTTTCTTGCACCAGCAGATCGCAGGCTGTGCTGGACAGTGAATCGCTCATGCCGCATTTCCCCCCGTATACGGTGTTTTTCCATCGCAGGCCCGGCATATGCGGCCGTGTTCCCGAGGGTAGGCTTCCCCGCAAATCGGGCAGACCATCACGCCGGTTTTGTGGTGTTTTTTTAAATACCGGGCACAAACCCGCACTGATTGGCATTTTAAAATGCCGGGTCCGGCGGCTTTGATTTGGTCCAGAATCTGCTGTGAATTCTGATCTTTTTTTTCTTTGTGTTTGAAGAGCCAGGCTTCCAGCTCCGACCACGCCGCCAGTTTTACCGGATCGACCGCCACGCGGGTGCCCTTTCCCGTCTGCTTGTCGTAAAGGCACAAGGCGAATCGGCCCGTGTCGACGATCTTCAGCCAGCCGTTGCCGGCGGTGCACGGGGTCAGCAGCTGAACAGCATCCGGCAGACATTGTGCGCTTTCGCACAGCGCATCAAACAAAATGCCCTGCGGCAGATGCCGTCTTGCCGCGTCCACCATCACGCCGCCCAGCACGACACCCGGGGCTGTGAAGCCGTGAAAAGCCTTCACCCGTTCAAGATACGTCGCGAAACCAAGGCCGCATATGTCCATATCCGGACTGTTTAATGCGCTGGATTTCGGTTTTGCCGCTTCAGATAAGAACTGCATTTGCATTTTCGTTTTCAGGGTTGTTTGTTTTTAAAAAGACCATGCCGACAACGACGATATGCAAGCAGCGCATAAAATATCTGGAAGATACTTTTTTGTAAACAGGATAATTGGTTGTTTGCGGTTACTATACAGTTGACGCGGAGCCGCAGGGGCTTTTCGGCATATTTGTCAGAACAGTGCTTTGACCAACGCGGCGGCTGGAATCCATCGGATTGCAGACCGTGCCGGCGGAGGGGTTTCCGACAAAGGCTCACCCCGGCAGACGGTCGCGGATCATTTCTTCCAGTGTGGGCGCGCTGTTGTCTTTGTAACTGTAGCGAATGCGGATGCTGGGTTTGTTGATGTGGATCAAACGCGTCAAATCCACAGGGGTGGCCGTCAGCACCAGATCGCAGCGGGTTTGATTAATGGTGTCCTGCAGGTCCTTCATTTGGCGCTTACCGTATCCCATGGCCGGCAGGACGGTACCGATGCCGGGATATTTCTGGAAGGTTTGCTGCAGGGAGCCCGTGAGATAAGGCCTGGGGTCGACAAGCGCGGCCGCACCGAAGCGCCGGGCCGCAATGACGCCCGCGCCGTAGGCCATCTCGCCGTGGGTCAGGGTGGGCCCGTCTTCAATGACCAGCACCTTTTTGCCTTTGATCGGATCGGTGTTGTCGGCGGTCAGTTCCGAATCGGCGAGCACGATCGCGGCCCGCGGGTTGTGGTGTTCGATGGCGCGCCGCACCCGCTCGACATTCTCGGGCACGGCGCTGTCAACCTTGTTGATGACCGCTATGTCCGCCAAAAGCAGGTTGGTTTCACCTGGATGATAAGCGGTTTCGTGCCCGGGCCGGTGCGGATCAAATACCACCACGTGAATATCGGGTTTGAAAAACGGCGTGTCGTTGTTGCCGCCGTCCCAGACAATCACATCCGCTTCGGCCTCGGCCTGCCGCAAAATTTTTTCATAGTCGATGCCGGCGTAGACCACCACACCCATATTGACATGCGGCTCGTATTCCTCGCGTTCTTCAATGGTGCAGTCGTGTTTTTCAAAATCCGAATAGTCGGCAAAGCGCTGCACCACCTGCCGGGTCAGATCCCCGTAGGGCATGGGATGGCGTACGGCCACCACTTTTTTGCCCGTTTTTCGCAGAATTTCAATGATTTTACGGCTGGTCTGCGATTTGCCGCAGCCGGTGCGCACGGCGCAGACGGAAATGACCGTTTTGGTTGAAGCGATCATGGTGTACGGCGCACCGATAATGATGAAATCCGCCCCGGCCGCGGTTGCCACCGACGCCTTGTGCATGACCTCTTCATGCCGTACGTCGCTGTAGGAAAAAGCCACCAGGTCCACCTTGTTTTCCCTGACCAGTTCGAACAGCCGTTCGTCCGAATAAATGGGAATGCCTTCGGGATACAGACCGCCGGCCAGAAGGGGCGGGTACATCCGGTTTTCGATGTCCGGAATCTGGGTAGCCGTAAAACAGAGCACCTCGTAGCGCTCGTTGTCTCTGAAATAGACATTGAAATTGTGAAAATCGCGCCCCGCCGCCCCCATAATAATGACCTTTTCCTTCATCATCTTTTCCTTCCGTCTTATTAGAAACAGTTGTCAGCGTGACGTCTGTTATGGGATGGTTGCTGTGCTTACAATGCAAACAACTTTCCTTTATGATCGTGTTTCTAATGGTTAAAAAGTTGGATGAAACCGTAGCGCCGGCCTCGGATGATCACAGTTTCATGCTTCGTTGTGCGTGGGCATGAAAATTTATTCAGTTTTTCAATGCGTTGGCGATCCGCTCCAGCGCCCATTCAACCTGTTCCTTGCGGATCACCAGAGGTGGTGCGAAACGAATAATGTTGTCGTGGGTTTCCTTGCACAGCAGCCCCGCCTGCTTCAATTTTTCGCAATATTGCCGGGCACCGCCGGCCTGCGGCAAAAACTCCATCCCGATCATCAGGCCTTTTCCGCGGACTTCCTTGATGTCGGGCGATGCGAGTTGTTCAAGCCCCTTTAGAAACAGCGTGCCCATGGCGGCGGCATTTTCGATGAGCCCTTCTTCCACCAGCACCTTCAATGCTGCGCGGGCGACAGCACATGCCAGCGGGTTGCCGCCGAAGGTGGAACCGTGCTCACCCGGCTGCAGCACACTCATGACTTCGGTGTTCGACAATACAGCGGATACCGGATAAAAGCCGCCGGAGAGCGCTTTGCCGATTAATGTCAGATCCGCTTCGATGCCGTCGTGTTCCTCCGCCAAGAGTTTGCCGGTGCGGCCCAGTCCGGTTTGGATTTCATCCAGAATGAGGATGACGTTGTGCCGGTTACAGATGTTCCTCACGTCTTTGAGGTATCCCGGCGGCGGGATGACGACGCCGGCTTCGCCCTGGATGGGCTCGACCAGAAAAGCAACGGTTTTTTCGGTGACGGCCGCTTCCAGCGCCGGTGCATCCCCGAACGGAATCACTTTGAAGCCGGGCGTAAACGGCCCGAAGCCGCTGCGTGCATTGGGATCCGTACTGAAGCTGACGATGGATATGGTCCGTCCGTGAAAATTGTTTTCACAGACGATGATTTCCGCCTGGTCCCGGGGAACCCCTTTCACCGTGTATCCCCATTTGCGGACCGTTTTAATGGCGGATTCCACTGCTTCGGCGCCGCTGTTCATGGGCAGGATTTTGTGGGAACGGGTCAGCTCGCAGACTTCCTTGTAAAACAGGCCGATCTGGTCATTGCGGAAAGCCCGGGATGTGAGGGTCAGCCGCTGCACCTGTTCCATAAAGGCCTGCATGATTTTTGGATGGCAGTGACCCTGGTTGACGGCGGAATAGGCCGACAAACAATCCAGGTACCGGTCCCCGTTCACATCCCACACCCAGACGCCTTCGCCCCGATGCACCACCACATCCAGCGGTTTGTAGTTGTGGGCGCCGTACTGTTCTTCGAGTTCGATGTACCGGTTGGTATCCATGGACGTCTCCTCACTTTTTGAAAACGGCAATTATATCCGGTTGACTTTTTTCATCATACCATTTATTCATATGATGAATTAAATGGTTATTATGGTTCTGGGCGCATGTCAAGCCGAATCTTATGAGCGGCAAGCGCAGAATTATGCTGGATTGAATCCTGTCCCGGTTTAGGCGACATAAAAATGAACACGCATGCCATGCACCGTAAGTTGTATGAACACGTGGAAGAGGCCATTGGGCTGCGCATTATCAAGGGGGATTACCGCCCGGGTGAAACGCTGCCCAACGAGGAGGCGCTTTGCGCGGCGTTCGGCGTCAGCCGGGGCGTGATTCGCGAGGCCGTCAAAGTGCTGCACAAAAAAGGCCTGGTGCGGCCGCGGCCTAAGATCGGCACGCAGATACAGCCGCGGACCCGCTGGAATTTGTTTGATGCGGATGTACTGGTGTGGAAACTGGCGGCCGGTGAACAATTGCAATTTCTCTCCAAGGTGACCGAAGTAAGAACAATGATCGAATCCGAAGCCGCCAGGCTGTCGGCCGGCCGGGCCACCACGGCTGAAATCGATACCATCAGAAAGCGCTGCCGGCAGCTGGAGGCGCTGCTCGGCAGCGAGACCGGATTCCGCTACGAAACCTATCTGGAGTACGACATGGCCTTTCACACGGCTGTTCTGGAGGCCTCCCACAACGAACTGCTGGCCCAGATCGGCCGCACCATGCGCCAGGCGGTGCAGATCGCGCGCCAGGCGGACATCCGGGATATCCATGCGCTGCGGGAATCACAGCCTTTTCACCGGGCTGTCATGGAGGCCATCTCGCAGCAGGATCCGCAGAGGGCCTATGCCGCCTCCCGCGATCTGTTCGCGCAGGTGTGGCGGCATCTGCCCAGATAACGTATTCCGGTCACGAGATATAATCGCCACTTTTTTTTCAAATGGTTGGGGAGGGACTTATGGCATTGTTGCTGGTGCAGCACGCGCAGAGTTTGACCAAGGAGGAAGATCCGGAAAAAGGGCTTTCGATGGAAGGCCGTAAAACCGCCGAACGCATGGCGGCGCTGGCCCGGGAGCACGGGGTGGCGGTGGCCGTTATTCAACACAGCGGCAAAAAGCGCGCCCGCCAGACCGCCGAGATTTTTGCCGACGCCCTTTCACCGGCCAGGGGTGTACAGGCCGCCGCGGGCCTCAATCCCCTGGACGACGTCACCGCGTTTAACATGGACAGCGCGGCCGGACAGATGCTGGTAGGGCATCTTCCGTTCATGGAAAGACTGGCCGCGCATCTGGTGGCCGGTGCTGCGGAAAAGGCGCCGGTGGTTAAATTGCAAAACGCCGGCATTGTATGCCTGGAAAAGGACGCGGCGCTGGATCACTGGTATGTCAAGTGGATGCTCATGCCGCCGGCTGCATTTTTATCAGGTAAAAAATAAATCTGCCCCACCGCTGGCTTGTGTGCCGTACGGTTTTTCCATACTGTAGCGCAGTTCCGCCAATCACCGTTATCCGGGGCGGTCCCGGTGTTGCCTGATGCAGAAAAGAAATCGAGATCAGCGGCGTCAGTCTTCGCGACGTTCAAAAAGAATCTTGTGGTCGACCAGATTCATTCTTTTGATGCGGCCTTTGACGATTTTTTGATCGCCGAAAATACTGACCAGCCGCCAGGTGTCATCTTCCTCCGGCTCGATGATGTCCACCGATTCCATAATCTGCTCTTCCTGTCCGTTGGTGACCATATAGGCATTGGCTTCACACATTGTTCATTACCTCCTTCAAGGAACCGAAAAAAAACCACGAACCCGAGGCTTTCATCGCCCGGCCTTCGTGGCCTTTTCTAACACCCAGTGTCCGGCTTGTTTGAGAAAGAATGTCTTCTTGACATTCCAGGGATCCTGGCCAATTCTAAAAACACAGAACGGAACCCCTGTCAACGACAAATCAGAAACAGGCCGCTTTGCCGACCATGAAAACAAAAAACCGCGGGCCTTCATTACAGGTTGTCGCAAAATATTCACTGCTGCAGCTGCCGGCACTGGCGGTGTTCATCCTGGCGCTTATCTTGCTGCGCCAATGGCTGGAAATCCCTTCATGGCTCATGTGGGGTCTGCCGCTTTTGTGGATCGCCAAGGATGTGGGTCTGTTTCCTTTTCTCTGGCGGGCCTACGACGACCGTTCCTATCCTTCGCATTTTGAAATGGTCGGCCGGCGGGGCATTGCGTTGACGCGGCTCGACCCCGAGGGCCATGTGCAGGTGCGCGGCGAACGCTGGCGGGCGGCCGTCGATCCGCCAACCGATGTCATTGACGCCGGAGCATCGGTGACGATCACGGCAATCAAGGGGCTTAAATTGACGGTAAAATGCTTTTAAAAAAACGGAAAATGGGGGACGTCCATCATTAAGTAACTAATTAATTCAATCCATCAACCTACCATTATTTTCTTTGGCGATGCGTTCACTCCTTCGCACAGCATACCCTGTGCCTTGAACAGTCATGTCAAATAATTTACTTAATGATGGACGTCCCCTTATCCGTCCGACGGCGAAAAAGGGATGGCCCGATGCGCGGCCATCCCTTTTTTGGTAAGCTGTTTACACGCGCTGTCACGCGCATCAGCTGAACAGCGCATGAAAATTTATCTGCAGGTGTTGATAAAACATCCGGAGCTGGAGCTGCCGTCATCGCCGCTGGTGGTGCCCTGGCTGCCGCCGACAAACACCACCGCCTGGGGGTTCAGCTCGGTGTTTACGCCTTCGTCAACCGTATCGGTGTTCGTGTTGAGAATGTCCACCTGGCCGTCGGTCTGGTTGCAGAGCCAGAGCATATTGTTCTGGTCCAGGTAAACCCCGCTCTGCATACCGGCGATACTCATGCTTTCAAAGCCGCTCACTACGGTCGGCGCAGGCGTTTGCGCTGAAGGATTGAAGGTGTAGAGAGTGTTGTTCTGCCAAGTTCCATAGCCGATAAAATAGCCCTTGGCGGCCGACACGATGATCATGCCGGCAATGCCGCCATATGTTTCGCCGTCGATAATTTCGGTGACCGGATAGCTATCACCTGAAGCATCGATCGCGGCGATCCCGCCGAAATAATTATATCCGAAATCACCGACGCCCGCCACATAGATGGTGTCGGTTTCAGCCAGATACTGGATGGCGATCGGGTTTTCAACGGGAACCGTGATCTGGGTGATTTCCGTGTCGTCAGCGGTGTCGAACACGCCCACCAGCGTTGTGTTGGTCGGTGACCACAGGTTGTTTTCATCGAGACGCTGAAACACGATGAACAGCCGGCCGTCCACAATAATACCGCTGTGCATTTCGGGGATGCCGTCGGAATCCGCATAGGCGCTCAAATCGAGTTCGCCGGTTTTAAATTCCGCCTCGGTGGCGGCCGATGGATTGACGATCCAGGCGGTGTCCGTACCATAGCGCAGCAGATAGGCCTTGGTTTCGCTGACGAATACCATGTCGTACGGATTGCTGTTGCTGTCACTCCCCTCGGTGGAATACTGCCAGATAATGGTGGATGGCGCATCAATGGAAAATTTGGTGACATTGTTCGCGCCGTATCTTTCCATGCGGTAGAAATGGCTGCCGTACGCATCCACACCGACATCGGAAATCGTGGGTGCCAGATTGCTCTGTACGGCGCGCGGCCCGCCCACCGGATCCACCGACACCACTGCATGCGCCCCGCTGGAAAAGTCCGCCGCCGTGGTTGCCACCACCGCCGTCTGGTCCTGGGCCAGCGCCGCAAAAGGAAGCATCAAGCCAATCATTAAAAGTATCCAACCTGCCTGCCGTGTGTGTTTCATCTTTTTCCTCCTTTTTTTTCCATAAAAAAATCCCCTGGCTCGAAAACGAACCAGGGGATGTCCCTTTTTATCCTCGGATCGACCGATACCCCTTGTCCACGCAACGGGCATCTTTTTTTGTCGACTTCGGCAGGTTTTCTGACTCTCCCGCCCTTTCAGCGGCCTTCCCATTCCATGTATGCGGAACAGTGACGCACGAAGGCTGAAAGGGTTCCTGTTTCAAAAACAGGCAGGATCACAGCGGCGGGCCCGTCGCCGATTTTCACGGCGTTCCCTATTAAACCCGGATGCGGGTGCCTGAAGTCATCTTTTACCGCCTCATTTAAGCCGTCTGTCGACAGATGTCAAGGAAAATCAAGGGGCCTTTTTGTTCGAGTTCTTCAATTATTGACACCATGCGGAATGCGTGAAATGATGCCCGCGTTTTCCCAGCCGTTCAAACAGTCGATGAATACCGGTTGTCATAATTAAACCGCAAAGGAGCCCATAATGAAAAAAAACCGTCTTTTGTTCATCGGCGCAATTTTTTTTCTATGCCCGCCGATTCTTATGGTACCTGCCTGCGGTGATTTGCAGGCAGCGCCGGCCGCGGCGGATCAGCAGGAGACCTTTTTTTACGGCGATCCACGCTCCGATGCGCCTGATCTGGCACCGTGAAGGAAAAGGCGCTCAAACCCGCCACGGTGGTGATGCTCCTTCTGTTGACGCTGATCTGGGGGCTGACCCTGCCGGTGGCCAAATATGCCCTGCAGGCGTTTCCACCACTGCTGCTCGGTGGTCTGCGCTTTCTGCTGGCCGGAGGTATTTTTCTGGCCATCAGCCTGAAAAGATGGCATGAAATTCGATCTCAAAGCAGGGTCGATCGAAAAATACTGCTGGCATACACGCTGATGCTGGTGATTCAAATCATTTTTCTTTTTTTCGGCGTCGAAAACACCAGCGCCAACCGCAGTACGATCCTGTTCAACACGTCCCCTTTCTGGGTGCTGTTTCTGGCCATTTTTTTTCTGCCGGGTGAACGGCTGACGCCGTTCAAGTGGGTCGGCACCAGCCTTGCGTTTGTCGGCCTGCTGGTGCTGTTTGCCGGCCGCCGGCCGGCGGAGGCCGGGGGCACGCTTTTTGGCGATCTTCTGGTGTTGGCGGCCGCCTTTACCTGGGGCATCCGCATTGTGCTGTTAAAGCATTTTCAGCCGGGCACCAGCGTGGTCACCATACAGCTGTGGCAGTTTTTGCTGGGCGGGGCTATTTTGACGGGCTTGGGATTCGGCGTTGAAAGTGTGAACGACATTCATCTCAGTCCGGGCATTGTGGCGGCATTTTTGTTTCTGGCGGTGGTTTCCAATGCCATCGCTTTTGCGCTGTGGACCTATCTGGTGACGCAGGGGGCGGCGACCCGCATGGCGCCGTTTCTTTTTTTATCGCCGGTGTTCGGCGTCCTGGCCAGTGCCGTGCTGCTGGGCGAGCCGGTTTCAACGCCGCTTGTCATCAGTCTCGTGAGCGTCGGCTGCGGTATTTTTGTCGTCAATTACAGCGGCCGATTCGGCCTTCCCAAACATCCCTGATACCGGCGGACGTCGCGTGATCAGGACAGCGGCATCCCGGCATCCAGAAACGGCAGCATTTGCCCGATGCTGCGGGCTTCGGCTTTTTGCAGAACCGCCGTGGCCACATGGATGTCATGAATGGCCATGCCGAAATTAAAGTTGATGATTTTTTCCGCATCATTTTCCCGGCCGGGCTTGCGGCCGACGACGATTTCCCCCAGCTGGGCGTAGGGCGCGGCCGGCAAGGGGGCGTAATAGCCGTCGCGGCCGCCCATTACAGTGCTGAACTGCCCCCAGTCGTCCACCACGAATTTGTCGGCGCCGGCGATGACGGCCTGCTCCCAGCCCCGGGTGTGGATCGGCAGCGCCAACATGCCGGGTTCGAGCCAGTCCAGCCGGAAAATGCGATCATCCAGTTGGCCGGTGGCGGTGATCACCATGTCCGCGCCTCTGAAGACATCCTGCATTGTTTCACATACGTCGACC
>Ga0180429_10002504_pt1 | contig 15097 bp, 11 predicted proteins | sample SS_ome_FD_132428 | JGI IMG/M metagenome (GOLD analysis project Ga0180429, IMG submission 132428) | Hypersaline lake sediment archaeal communities from the Salton Sea, California, USA - SS_1_S_1 metaG | ecosystem: Environmental > Aquatic > Non-marine Saline and Alkaline > Hypersaline > Sediment ...
AGGATCACGCCGCCACGTACATTGCGCAGGCTGGCGACAGTAAAGACTGTGGACGCTTCCTGAGATGCGATCAGCACGCCCGACTCGATCCATGGTTTTTCGATTTCCAGGATATCCAGGTTTGAGAACACCGATCCGGCGTAGAAGGCATCATGCGACCATTCATAGCCAGTGTTCACTTCAATGCCCAGTTCCTCAGCAGATTTGAGCATGTTCTCAACCATGTAGAAATCCGCCACAGCCGGGAATTCCCGCGCCACGTATTCGCGTGTGGTGCCGTCACCTTTCACCGCGCCGGTGATGATCAGTACCGATGGTCTTGGCAGCCAGGTTTGCATCATTCCGCCTGTACCGATGCGGATCAGGTTCTTGGCCCCGATCTTGATCAACTCTTCCATCGTGATCGCTGCCGCCGCGCCGCCAATCCCGGTCGAAGTTGTGCTGACTTTCACGCCCTTATACGTGCCCGTGAAAGTATTGAATTGCCGATTGCTGGCTACCAGCTCATAGTCATCAAAATGTTCCGCAATTACTTTCGCGCGACTCACATCGCCGGGCAGAAATACAGTTTCGCCAATATCGCCGGGTTTCAATTGGATGTGGTGTTGTTTTTCCATTGCCATCTCCTTACTCCTTGTCCAATCCCATATCATGCAGGATCTTTGCAGTTTCAATACCCACACGCACCAGGTCACGTTTGTGTTCTTCCAGGTCAGGATCGTTTTCATCCCCGCCGAAGATCGGGTCGCTGCTCAGCAGGATCGTTCCAGCCCGTACGCCCTGCATGCTCGCGATCACAAACATCGTCGCTGACTCATTTTCCACGGCCAAAACACCCAGATCCACCCACGGCTGCAATCGTGCCTTGAAGTCTCCAAATGCCCACGGTGATTCCAGATAGAAGGCGTCATGCGTACGCACGATGCCCAGGTGATAGGTCATCCCCAACCTCTCACACGCGTCTATGGATGCCCTTACAATGCGGTAATCCGCGATTGCTGGATAATCCACTGAAATGAATTCTTCCGTGCAGCGATCGCCCCGTACCGCCGCGGTGACAATGATCATATCGCCCGCTTTCATGTTCGGCTGCAATGACCCGCAGGTACCCATGCGGATGATGTTTTTCGCGCCAACGCGGATCAATTCTTCCACACCGATGGCTGTCGGTGAGGGTCCAATGCCAGAGCTGGTGCAGCTGATCTCCACCCCGTCTTTGGAACCGTTGTAGGTCAGATATTCTCGTTTTCGTGCAATCTTTTTCGCATCATCCATCAGCTCAGCGAAAAGCTCCACCCGCCCCGGATCACCCGGGACAAGCACGGTTGGCGCTAGATCGCCGGGCAGCAAATCGATGTGATGCATGCGGTGTACTGCTTCGTGATTCATGCTTTCTCCTTGTAATATAAAAATGATAAAGGTTACCGGGTTCGGCAACCGTATATATGATACTTTATTTTTCTACCGCTCAGTGAAAATCTTTACAAAATAAACTCTACACTAAAAAAACAATCCCCGGCACATTCCAAAGCCCTTTACTATCGAACGATGGTTTTCTGTTGCTCTTTATTTCGTTGCTTTTCCTGCTTGACATTCAATCTATATTTATCTATAATTGTTGTTATATTGTATTTATTACAAATTAAAATGCCCTCAATTGAAAAGATAATCAACACCTTCAAGGAACGCGGGTTCAAAATCACCCCTCAGCGCAGGCTGTTGTTTGAACTCCTGTCAACAAACGGCCATCATCCCAGCGCAGAGGATCTATACCAATCTGCTGTCGCACAAATGCCGGATATCTCACGCACCACCGTATATTCAACCCTTAACGAATTAGCGAATATGGGTTTAGTTGAACCGGTCAATGGACTTCCCCACAAACAGACCAGGTTCGATCCAAAAACTGATTCCCACCATCATCTTTACTGCCAAAAATGCGGCAGCATTGTCGATATTGATCTTGATATCAGCTTCATTGATCCCCCTTCCGCCACATCCGATGGGTTTGAAGTATTGAAGAAACAGATCACTTTTTTTGGATTCTGCCGGCAGTGCAGATCTAACAATTGAAAACGTGTAAACAATCATTATTCAACCATCCTCTACACCTTTTCAGAAAGGAGTATTGAACGTCGGATAAATTTTTTCAGTGTTCCAATCGTATTAGATATTTAATAAAAAGGAGTTTAAAATGGCTAAAGTTGCACAAGATATGGTTAAAAAATCAGGGGTTGATCTCGATGAATTGCTGAAATTACTGATCAAGAATGCGTCCGCGGAACTGACCACGTTTTACTACTACACCATTCTGCGCGTAAATCTGATCGGTCTTGAAGGCGAAGGTATCAAAGAGATCGCCGAAACCGCCCGCATTGAAGATCGCAATCACTTTGAAGCCCTGGTCCCGCGTATCTATGAATTGGGTGGAAGCCTGCCAGACGACATGAAAGCATTTCATGATCTCTCCGCTTGCCCGCCGGCCAATTTACCCGCCGACCCAACCGACACCACAGCGATGCTCAAGGTTTTAGTTGAAGCAGAGCGTTGTGCAGTCAGAGGGTATACCCATTTATGCAATATGACTTTTGGCAAAGATCACCGCACATACGACCTGGTGCTGGCAATCCTAAACGAAGAGATTGAACACGAATCCTGGTTCTCTGAGTTTCTCGGTGAAGGTCCTTCCGGACATTTTCTGCGCCGCGGACCCACATCTCCATTTGTTGGGAAATTTCTCAAGTAAAGAAAAAGCGGTGCGCATTTTTTGCGCACCGCTTTTATTTATATAGAAAGGAAAACCTTAATTCTCTATAATTGGATATCCTGCATCAATCCACGCTCCATATCCGCCAACGATCGCGTACACATTCGTGAACCCTTGAGCCTGTAAAAATTCCGCCGCACGGGCGCTTAGATTTTCAGCAGGTCAGGTGCAGTATGTATATATCAACGCGCCTTTATCCACCTGCGGTTGGTTACCAGCAATATCTGCTAGCGGAATCGACACAGATCCTGGAATATGGGAATCCGCAAACTCACCTGGCGAGCGCACATCCACAAACAGCGCGCTTTCATTATCAAATGCCGCCTTTGCATTCGCCAACGAATCCCGGTACTGATCATAACCATCATTTACCGGGGTTATTGCGTTCGGGTCAGTGTTTAATACCAAATAAATTATTCCCGCGACTACGATCATCGTTGCTGACGCAATCACGATCCAAGTTCTTCTAGCCTGTTTTGTTTTCATTCAGATAATCCTGCTTATATATAAAGTAGATATTATCTGTTTATACCCTAAATTAATATTAAAGAATTATATATTGTGTAAATACTATTTCGGCTGAAATATTGCAGGCAGAGATATTATGTCGACGTTTATTGCCCCAGTATCGTATTGATAATTTCCGCTTCCCCCATCAACTCACCCTCTCGCCATGCCGCCTGGAATGATTTTTCGTCCAGCGCATGTTTTACCTGCGCGGTTGCATTTTTTACGGCCTTCTCTTCACCGGATGCTAAGGGCAATTTATAGCGCCGCACAGTCAACTGGATCAGGGCAAGCAAATGCACGCTTTCCATCCACTGCGCATGGATGGCATACGTTTGCGCCAGCAACACATACGCCCGAATCAATTCCTCCCGCGCGGATAACCCCCACGCTTTGCGCAAGGCTTGTTGCAGATGGCCCATCGCAGCTTTCCCCTTGTTTTTGATCAAGTCTATGCGTGCCTGGGCCAGCAACACATGCGTTACACCTACCGAATCGCCCACTAACGTGAATGATTTCATCGCCTCATCCAGCATTTTTCCGGCATCATCCATTTTTTCACTTTCAACTTCCATATTCGCCAGGTTCACCAGGGTGCCGGCAATTGCCTGCTGCACCCGCAGGTTGCGATAGATTTCCAGGCTCTCCGAATAGATCTCTTCCGCTTCTTTCGGCGCACCTTTCTCCGCCAATGACGCCCCCAGCGAATTAAGCGCTCTCGCAACTCCATGCTGGTCTCCAGTTTCAGTTGCGATCTTGAGGCTCTTTCGGCTGTACGCTTCTGCGGTTTTATGGTCACCCAGCACACTCACCAGCTTCGCAGCAGCGCACAACGCGGAAGACTCCATTACCGGGTTTGCTTCTCCCTCCATAGCAAACACCTGATCCAACCAATGGTATCCTTCCTGATAATACCCACGGATCTTCCACAACGGCATCAACAGCTCACACAAGGACAGTGCTTTTTGTTTTTCTCCATTGTCCATCGTGAATTGCAAAGCCATGCGAATATTGCACATTTCGTCTTCCAGCTCATCCAGCATTCCTTTTTGCGGGCTGTCTCGCAGTGAGCGGTTAATGCGCTCCAGCATATCAAAATAAAAATCGCGGTGTTTGGTAGAAGTTTCCGTGTATTCGTCCGGATTTTCTTTAAGCTTTCTTCGAACATATTGGCGGTGCATGGAATGTGCCCGGTAACCATATGCTCCCACCCGCTTAAGGAACCCGCGCGAGACCAGGCTGCTCAAGAAGAAAACTGATACGCCAGCCACACTCCTGGCGGCATCCTGAGTGATTATTCCGCAGAACGCGGATAATCGGCTGATCATCATCTGCTCATCCTCAGCTAACTGCTCCCAGAATGTATTAAACACTGACAAGAGGCTTCGTTGTCGTTCCGGCAGGTCCGGCTGATCACTCTCTAAAAAAGTAATATCATTCTTGATTTTTTCAAGCAATTCACACAGCGAGTTTTGTTTCATGCCCGCAGCAGCCAGCTCTATCCCCAGTGGCAGCCGGGCTACCATTTCACAGACCTCCTCAATAAGGGCCAGTTCACTCTCTTTGGGAGAAAAATCCCCAGCCATGCGCCGCGCCCGTTCAACAAACATTTTTCCCGCGTCAGATAAGCTCCCAATGCCGGTTTTTTCGGTATCCCTTGCGCCTATTGCCCCACCCAGACCATCCAAAAACATATTCGTTTCCTCCGGCAAACCGGTCATTTCGCGTGAGGTCACGATCACTTTTGAATTCTCCGTGCGCCGGATGATATCCGAAATAATGCCGCTGGCAGTTAATAAATGTTCAAAATTATCCAGCACTAACAGGATATGATGCCCATTCATGTACTCCACCAATTCATCCTGCGCACGTTCGCGCTGCGGATACGTGATACCCAGCACCTTGTAGATCTCCGGCAGCACCAGGTCAGCAGATACCACACTTTCCAGCTTCACGAACCATACGCCATCCGGGAAAAGCCGCAGGTTCTGGCGTGCTGCTTCGATCGCCAACCGCGTCTTTCCGGTTCCGCCCTGCCCGATCATTGTCACCAGGCGCATGTGCTGATTATTTAAATAATCCCGCAACTGCGCCAGCTCCACTCTGCGCCCAAAGAAGGGCGAAAGCTCCATCGGGATATTGTTAGGTATTGGCAGACTTGTTTTTTCTATATTGATCACCGTCTGCGCCTCTGGTGCCAGGCTGCCATCCCGCACCGCGTCCGCCAGTGCCTTTACATCTTCTGTCGGCTCCACCCCGATCTCTTCTTCTAGAAAAGTACAATAGGCCGCATACGTCTCCAGCGATCTGTCCCGTTCTCCATTCAGCGCGTACAATTCGATCAACCACTGATAAGCCGCATCATTAAAAGAATCAATAAATAACAGGTGATTCGCTGCCGCAATTCCCTCCCGCAGCATTCGATTATTCTTGTAGGTGTGGATCAACATCTGCAGCGCATCAATCATTCTCCGCCGCAACGATTCCCTTTCATAGGCTGTCCAATCCTCAAACGCGATCGCGTTTCGCACGAAGAATCCCTGCAGGAAATCCCCCCTGTAAAGTGTCATTGTTTCAGACAGCGCCTGCGCCTGTTCCAATGATAGTTCTTTTTTATTCATCCCATCTGACAGGGCTGCATCTAAGCTTTTCTCCAGCGCACCCCGGTCCGTCTGTATCTTTGTGTCCGGTGCTACGGAAATTCGCCGCCGTGTCACCGTCATCAGGTCACTGCACTGTTTTTTGATGGTCGCCAGTGTTACCCGCAGGTTCGTCAGTGCTTTGGATTCAGGCATATCCGCCCAAAACAAGGTCGCTACTTCTTCACGTTCAATCGACGCCTTTCCGCAGAATAAGAGATAAGCAATAATTGCTTCCGCCTTGCGAGACGACAATTCGATCAATTCTCCTTCGGCATTCATGATCGATAGCCCCCCAAGTACTTGGATTGAATAACCAACGGACATATTTTCCTCCATCAATTCACAAATAATTATACATTGGGGCATTTTTTAACGATGCATTAACGCCTATTTATTAAGATAACTCTGAAATAATCAAATAGAGAGAAGGATTGACGAAAAACCATGAAAAAGAAAACCATTTTTACACTCATTATCACCCTGGCATTATTAATTTCCAATCTCTCCGCGGCCTTCGCGGATGACGGATCTGGCGAAAATCCAGAACCTGAAGATACCAAAATCGTAGAAACAGCGTCAGTCGAGCCAGTAAAGACTGAGGAAATAAAGGAAGAAAAAACAGACGAAACTTCTGCTGAAGAAAAGAAGCTAGAAGAGTCCGAAGAAAAAACAGTCGAAATCTTCCAGGACAACGAAAACACCGAAGAAATTGATCTCAGCGGCGAGGAAGCACCGGAAAACTGGGTGCTGGGCGGTGATGCGGAAATGACTGGCGACGGCGAGACCGATCCCGAGGGTGATGGCTGGCTGCGCCTGACAGATGATGAAAGCTATGAATTAGGCTATGCGGTATATGACCAGGCTCTCGAAACTGAGGATGGATTAGCGTTCCAGTTTGATTACACCTCCTGGGGCGGCTCGGGCGCGGATGGTATCACTTTCTTCCTTATGGATGGAAAAACAGACATGGAAGAATTTTCACCCGGCGGTAATGGCGGTTCTCTCGGCTACGCCCCCCGCTTCAGCTATGCTGAAGGCCTCAGCAATGCAGTTGTCGGCATCGGCATTGATGAATTCGGTAACTTCTCGAATTCCGGCGAAGGACGCGATAGCGGCCCCGGGCGAACCCAGAACGCGGTTACCGTGCGTGGTGCTGGTGACGAATTTGAGGGTTATGATTATGTTGCCGGAACCGAGAAGTTAGAAGAAGATATTGACATCCGAAAGGTAGACGAACGGCCCGATCAGACCGGCGAAGACTACCGCAACGTATCCATCATGTTCACGCCTGTCGAAAAGCAATTCTCCTTGACTATGTCCATGCAATTCGGCGCGGAGAGCGAAGCGGAAGAACTTTTCAAGGATCTGCTTCTTCCAGGCATCATTCCCGCTACCGTAAAATTTGGATTCACCGGCTCAACCGGCGGCGCTACTAACATTCATGAAGTGCGCAACCTGGTGATCGACAAGGCGGTTGTCAACGACGTCGTCAAACAGGCAAAGAACACCTCTTCCAGCAAGAGCACATCCAGCAGCACTGTATCTGTACCAGTTACCGCGGTCGTAACCGGCAATACCCTTACTGTCATTCCCGTTACCGGTTCCCAACTCTACCCGCTCAGTTGCGATGTGCAGTCCAAACTGGAAATCGAAGATGAAGTTTTCGCCATCCTCCCCGCTCTGTGCGGACAGGAAGCGTCCCTCATCCTAGAATCGCTTGATGCCATTCCCTTCGCGCTTCCGGATGGCACTACGTTCCTGAATGCCTCCACCCTCAACATCGTTGATGGCGAAACATTTGAAGTGCATACAGCCACCGGTGAAGAAATTGAAGTGGGATTCTACCTCAATGCGGATCAGGATACTGGAAACCTCGCAATCTTAGTCTGGCAGAACGGGCAATGGGTAGAACAGCAGGTTGTCATTGAAGACGGTGTCATTTCCACCACAGTGGCGGAAGGTGTTCTCTTCGTACTCGTACAAAAATAACGGTTATCGACTGCGCCGGCCCCCGCAGCATGAAAACTGCTCCGGCTGGAGGCGCAATAGTTCAAAAACGCGGCAGAGCACTCTGCCGCGTTCTCATTTATCTATAAATACCATAATCTAATGGTGTCTACCAAACACCAGGCAGAAGACGATGTTTAACTCGATGTGTATATTCTTTATAACCCGGTAACTCCGCTTGTAATGTTTTGTCTTCCAGGCTGGTCCGGTATATGTAGCCCACGACCATAATAAATATTGGAACAGCGATCCACCATGAATTGAAATAGAACGGCAGCACCACCCAGCTGAATATCGCAAAAGCGTAGCCCGGATGCCGCATCCATGCGTATGGGCCGTCATCGATCACTACATGCCCGCGATCCTTCTGGATGCGCACATGCGATGAAAAAAAGCGGTTCTTTAGCATGGCCCAGGTACCGACGCCGCCAAATAGAAAATGCAATACCAGCGCGGTGATCTGCACCCATAAGGGGAATGACAGTGATGGTCCAAAACGCCTGTCAAAGCCAGCCACCACCCAGGCCGCCATCGGAATATATAACGCGACCAGCGGAACGATTTTCTTATCCCATGCCTTGGTGTCTTCTTTATTGCCCGCGCTCATCCGCTCAGCGGCTGTTTCCGGACTTTTAATGAGCAGGATCACACGACCGCCAACCAGCAGTGCAAATGAAAGCACCGTATACACCCATCCCTCCCACCATCGTGTCGTACCGGCAGAGAGGAATAATATCCCGCCCATTAATAGTATGGTGAATATGAAACGAGCGATCACTTTTTTCCAATCAACGACAGTGGTGATTGGTATCTCTTTTTTTACTGCCATCCTCCACCCCTTTCTCTCAACCCATCATTAGTCAAATAAATACCTTTTTTACCCCTTACTGCGCCCAATCGCTCCCTTCAGCCATTCTTTAAACGCCGGCAGGTCCACGTCTTCGCATACCCAGCAGTTCGGTTCTTTTCTGAATAGCTTGCGGTTCGCCACGAATGTGTGTCCGGAGGTGTACTCGCCATGGATCTCACAGTCCACGAAATATTTATTCATCGTCACCAATGCGGGGTTGATGTTCACGCCCAAAGCCAACGCGTCATGCATCAGCAGGTCTTCACCGCCTCTGCCTAAACGCTCCTGCATGAAATCCAGCAGGTCCGCGGTGATCTCACCCGCGCGTGTGCCCATCGCCCGGAATTCAGCGGTATCTTCACGGTTGAGCGCGGCTTTTAGCGTCACATCCAGTCCCACCATCGTCAATGGAATCCCGGACGCGAGCACCACCCGTGCCGCCTCAGGGTCCGCCCAGATGTTGAATTCTGCCGTAGTCGTCAGGTTTCCGCCCCACATCGCGCCGCCCATAAAAGTGATTTGCTTGATCAAATCTTTCAGTTTCGGATGCACCATCACCGCCTGCGCGATATTGGTCAGCGGCCCGATCGGGATCAGTTCCAGCTCTCCATCACACGCGATGGCTTCATCATAGATCGTCTGCACCGCGTTCTTTTCCGAAAACGGCGCATTCGTCACCGGTAGCGTCAGGCTTCCCAGTCCGGTATCGCCATGTGTGTTATCACCGGAGTGGATGATCGTGTCACGGATGATCGGCCGCGGCGCACCCACAGCCACTGGGGTATCGAACCCCAGGTCGCGCACCAGATTAAGGGTGTTTCGGCTGGTGTACTTCAGCGCCACATTCCCCGCCACAGTCGTGAACGCCCGTATATCAAACTCCGGGCTGTACAGCGCGGCGATGATCGCGATTGCGTCATCCGTGCCGGTGTCGCAGTCAATGATCACAGGTTTTTGTTGCATGCTCTTCTCCTCATTGTTTTTTACAATTATTACATCACAAATTTACAGATTTTTTAATCCGCGTTTGTTTTTATCACAAAAGTCGCGCACGATCTTACTTAATATTGCATATACCTTCCACTCAACACATTAAACTATCATATCATCGCGAGATTTTCGCAGAAAATCGAAGCGATCTCCCTGCCAATATCACCACACCCCCCATCATAGTAGGTCTAAACGCACCAAACACCTCTCTTCATATGGCATTAGGTCGCTCTTTTCAACCCAACCCAAAACACCTGATAGTCTAAACTGGCTGGAGTTTATTACTCTACCTATCCCATCATCTTCTTCAGCAGTGCGTAAGCTGCTGGTCCCACCATTCCCTTAACCGTCTTCGCGTTCAGCGCCTGGTCCAGGTCCGCTATCAGGTCATCTGCGTTCTCCAGCCCGATGCTCGCGCGCACAATGCCTTCTCCGGTCCAGGCACGGATGCGCGCTTTCTGCTCTTCAGACAAGAATGTAAGCGCGTCAATGTAAATATCCGTTGGATAATAAAACAGAAGGGAGTGCGCGTGGCCCAGCGAGGTCGCATACTGAAATAGTTTGATATGCTCAGCCATGTTGATCGCCCCGCCCAGCCCTTCCTTGAGCTGAAAGGTCAGCATCCCTCCAAACCCTTCCATCTGCTGTTTGGCGAGGGTATGATGTGGATGGCTTTCTAAGCCCGGGTAAAAAACGCGTTCCACTTTTGGGTGTCCTTCCAGAAATTGCGCCACTTTCATCGCGTTCGTGCTTTGTTTTTCCATCCGTACGGGTAGTGTTGTCAGGCCGCGGTTGATCAGCCATGCATTGAACGGGCTCAGTGCGCCGCCAAGATGCACCAGCATCTCCTTGCGAATGCGCTCTGTTGCCTCCGTGCTTCCCAGCACCGCGCCCCCCAATGCGTCCCCATGCCCATTGATAAATTTTGTCAGGCTATGGAGAACATAATCCGCGCCCAATTTCAATGGCTGCTGCACCGCCGGGCTGGCAAAGGTGGAATCCACTGCCAGCGGCAGCCCTGCTTCATGAGCAATCTGGCTAAGCGCCTTGATATCCGCGATCCGCAGGATCGGGTTGGATGGTGTCTCTACATAGATCAGTGTTGTATTCGGCTTCAGCGCCGCCTGCACCGCGTCCAGATCGGATGTATCTACCAGGCTCACTTCCACGCCGAAACGCGGGAGGTGCAGTCCGATCAGTTCCTGCGAGCCCGCATAACACACTTCACTGGCAATCACGTGGTCGCCGCTACTGAGCAGTGTCAATAGCAGCGCTGAAACAGCCGCCATCCCGCTTGCCGTCACCACGCACCCTTCCGCGCCTTCCAGCTTCGCCAATCGTTTCTCGAATGCACGCAGCGTCGGGTTGCCCCAGCGCGTATACACAAAGGCAGAGTTCGCGTGTTCCATGAATAAAGCGTCAAACAGTTTTACGCCGAATCCCGGTAGCTTAAATGTGGTGGACATATGTAGCGGTTGCCGCAGCGCGCCGGTTTCCAGGTCCGCTTCCTCACCAGCATGTACTGCCATCGTCTCAAAAGCTTCAAATGCATCCATTACAATCTCCCTCTTCCGCTATTCCCTGCTTGCTAATTGCTCCAATGTTACCTGGTGCGATTCACGCGTGATCGGGTAGAACCAGGCAAATATCACTGCGCCGATCAACAGCACAGCAGGCACCGGACCGACAAATAATCGGATCGCATCCACCGCGCTCTGCGGTTGCGCTGGCAATTCCTGGCCGCTCACCGGTGTGATGTAACCTGTCTGCGCCAATGCCATACCCATCATCCACAGCGCAGCCCCCGTCGCTAGCTTTTGAAAAAACGATGCAAAAGCATAAAAGGACCCTTCCCGCCGCTGGCCGCTGATCGCCTCATCATTCTCGACGACGTCCGGGACCATTGCCCAAGGTAAAACATAGGCCGTTGCGATCCCTGACCCCGATAGTGCTGCTAACGCATAAGCCAAACCAATCTGATCTGCGCGCAGTACAAAGATTCCCATCAGCACCACAATCCAGCTCGCCGATCCCCAGATGAATGCGCGGCGTTTATCCAATTTCTTTGCTGCCCATACCCACAGGGGAATGAATAGGATTGCCGCACCCTGGGCTGCCAAAACAAAGTAATTTGCCTGTTCAGGCACCTTCAAGAAATAATTTGCATAGTACACCAGGATCGCTGCCAGGATACTTGCTGTTGTCCAGCTCAGTAGGTATAAACCCATTACCATCCGGAACGGTTTATTGCCCAACGTCTGTTTCAGCGCTGTTTTCAGCGGCATCGGTTCCGGCAATTCTTCACAGGGTCTCTCGCTTGTGATCCGGAAAACGATCAGCGGAGGGATTATCGATACTATCCCCAGCCCAATCCCCAGGATCATAAACAATCTCTGCGCGTCAGTTACATACCACCCCAGCACTGTCGCGAAAATGATTGCTCCCAGCGTGCCAGCGATAGAAAATACCATCCGAAACCCATTCAGCGTGGACCGTTCATCATAATCACAGGTCAATTCCGGGGTCAGTGCGTTGTAACCCACATGCACCACCGTGAATGCCGTATCAAAAATAATGAAAGTCAGCGCGTAATACACAGCCAGCCCTGCCTGCCCCAGCCCGGGTACAAGCCACATGAAAATAAAGCTCAACCCCAGCGGCACGGATCCAAACAACAGCAGCACCCGACGCCGGCCCCATCGTGTGCGGATACGGTCTGAGAGCAGACCAAACAACGGGTCATTGACCGCGTCCCAGATGCGCGGTACACCCACAGCGTACGCAGCCAGTTCAGGCCGTAAGCCGGCCACATCGGTCAGGAAATACAGCTGAAAGAACATCAGGATTGCCAACGGGATGCTGGTGCTCAAGTCGCCGGTGCTAAACAATAGTTTCTTCCCCAGCGGAATTTTTTTTTGTGAGTTGTTCATAGTTTCTTATAATCCTGGACCCGCGGGTCTTCATATTTGTAGAAATCATCGATACTGCGCGCTGCCACCGTTTCACGGAACGCCTGTAATTCTTTTTCCAAGTCCGCGTCCAATGCGTGGGCTTCGTGTTCATCCAGCACTTTCTTCGCCTTCTCTTTTGCGTTGTCCAGTGCCAGTTTTTGGCCTTGCTTCTCCCATGTCTCGTAAGGTTCGCGCGAATACAGCTTGGGGATGAAAAGCTCCTTACGGAAATGTGATGCCGTATGTGCTTCTGCCAGATAGTTCCCGTCAAACCCGATTTGCTTGATCAGGTCCAGCGCCAGCGTGTCATCATTAACCGTGATCCCGCGCGCAGTCCGTACAGCCGCCTCGCAGATCTCATCGTCCATTATCAGCATAGCGTGGTCTTCCAACATCGTGCCATCAAGTGTGCCGCCGCAGGTGATGAAATTTACGCCTGCCAGCACCGCTGGGAGCAGGGTGCCCATGCGTTCGATCCCTGCCTGGAAATCGGCGCGCTTGGCTTCGGTCGCCGCCCCCACACTGCGGACCGGCAGTTTGTAATGGCGCGCCATCTGTGCTGAGGCTGCTGTGATCAATCCAGTCTCCGGCGCGCCCAGCGCCACCGTCCCATAACGCATATTCGATACAGTGGATACCGTTCCATAGAACAGCGGAGTTCCCGGCCGGAAGATCTGCGCCAGCGTGATATGCGCCAGTATACCCGCGTTTTCCTGCGCCAACAGTCCAGCCAGCGTTACCGGCGATGTGGATCCCGCGATACCTTCCGGTGAAACCGCCATCGGTTGCCCATAAGCCGCACACATCAGCATCCCTTCAGCCTGAATCTGGTCCATTTGCAGCGGACTTACCACAGAGCAGATAGCCACGAATCGCGGGCGTTCCTTCAGTTCATCTTTGCCGCCCACCACCATCGCCATCATACGCATCATGTCCCAGGTTGGCAGATATCCATAGCAGCCTAGCCCAAACGATTTATTGCTGTTATGCGCCCAGCCCCAGATCGCTTCGGTATGGATCGTCGTCATCGGGATATCATTCGGCCACACGTCCATTTGTGTGTTGTGGATATTCTTGCAGGCATTCACCAGAATGATATGGTCGAGCATATCCTGTTTGGTCGATGGCCGTACATCACCTGTCTCCAGGTCAATCATCCGCGTTGGGGTGCCCAGCCCCGCAAAAACCGGCTGCTCCTGCTCCGGCCCGATCGGCAGCTGGAAATCAGGGTCGCGTCCGTAGATTGTGAAGGACTCCGGCGCTTGCTCAATCGCCCAGCGCACCAGCTTCTCCGGCAGCTTGACCGACATAGCTTCATCGTCTACGACAGCGCCTGCCTCCTTATAAATTTCGCGGGCGGTCGGGTAGGGGACTTTAATCCCTACCTCACGTAATATTTCCATGGATGCCGCGTCGATCCGCTTCACCTCAGCCTGACTCAACACTTCAAATCGCTGTGTTTTCATGTGTTAATTCTCTCCTTATAACCGAATTGGCATTCAAAATCCAGTATATCATCGCCAGAAAAATTGATTTTTCTCCCATAGCAATTTATTCACATACAGGATATTACAATTCCAACGCTATAATCTGATTATGACAACCCACAAGCCTTCTACGATAGATGAATACATTGATAACCATCCTCCAGAAGTTCGGGAGATCCTGTGTACTTTGCGCCATACTATCCACGAAAAAGCGCCGGATGCCGCCTAAACAATCAATTATGGCATTCCAACATTTAAACTTCAAAACAAGAATCTGGTCCACTTCGCTGCCTATAAAAAGCACATCGGTTTCTACCCATCCCCATCGGGTATTGAGGCGTTTGCGGATGAACTCGCGAAATACGAATCATCTAAAGGATCCGTTAAATTTCCTATTGATCTCCCGTTGCCATTGGATCTTGTCCAGCGCATTGTCGCTTTTCGCGTCTCTGAGATTCTGGGTGAATAAACGACATCTTGCGCTGAACACCGGTTAAATGCGGTCAGACTTCAGAATTGTGTAGTTCTTAATACAATGAGATTTAGGTAGAATTCACCAATTGTCTTTTCATGCGATTATCTCCATTTTTAATCGCCAGGATTAACTCAGAATGATGAATAATCTAATTATCCAATTGGAAGATATGCGTGTTATTTAACGAAACTAGTTTCAGGTCACCCTTCCCTGAAGAAACAATTGTTGTCACACTGCAGTTATCGCACGGGATCGGCCTGAAATGATCCAGCGGGATCTTGAGTATTTTTGCAACGATGAGCCGAATGCTTGTGCGGTGCGACAGGATCGCGATTGAACTCCCTTTTTCATTGCTTGCTATCGATTTCAGGCCATTGAAAACACGCTCTGCATGATCTGCCACATTATCACCGCCCGGAAA
>Ga0180429_10002505_pt1 | contig 15095 bp, 12 predicted proteins | sample SS_ome_FD_132428 | JGI IMG/M metagenome (GOLD analysis project Ga0180429, IMG submission 132428) | Hypersaline lake sediment archaeal communities from the Salton Sea, California, USA - SS_1_S_1 metaG | ecosystem: Environmental > Aquatic > Non-marine Saline and Alkaline > Hypersaline > Sediment ...
CGAAGGACAGGGAGCGCCCATGAATCTGGAATCCTTCAAAGAGCAGGTGCAGCACAATTGCGACGTTTCGGACGCGGGTTACGGCGGGGTGTTCTCCCTGTGCGGGTTCCTTCTCCGCCTTCGGGATCTCTACAAATGGAAGCACGACATCCCTCCCTGGGAGGAGCCCGAGCCCGCCGACCTCATGGAGTGGGTGTCCCTGCGCGAGGAGCTCTGGGAGAGCCTCGTGGACGCGGAGCTGCGGGACCTGACCCTCAACGGCCGAACCTACCATCCCTTCGACGCCAAGGGGGTCAACGAGGAGCTGAGGCCTTTGGGGCTGATTTACGGGGGCGGGTACGTGTACGGCATGAAGCCGTCCTTTTTTCTGGGGGAGCTGGCGGAATCCAGGTCCATGGGGGAGCTGCGCATCGACTTGGTGGAAAGGGAGCTGATCCGGGACCTCTACACCACTCCGGCCATGCGCCAGGGGCGGCAGATCTTCGCCCGCCGGTCGGCCATGGTGGGGTTTCTGTGGGACCGGGTGCTGGAGATGCGCCCGTCGGCGCGGGACGCCCTGGTGTTCGCCCTGGAGGAATACGGAGTGGACGCCGACGCCCTGAGGGCCTCTCCCAAGACCCTGGGCAAGGAGCTGACCCGGGTGGCGGCTTCGGAGCTGGAAACCTGGATTCACCACGAAGTGGGGGAAGTGCTCGAAGACGCCTTTCCGGGGCGCGTCTGGCACGAGATCGTTTCCACCTATTCCAACAGCCCCATCGAGGTTTTCGCCCGCGTGGTCAAGGACCTGGCGGCGGACACCCACCCCCGGGGGCTACTGGGCTACATCGTGGAGAACCGCCGCCGGGCCTCCCTGGGGTTCTACTGGGTCTTCACGAGCGCCTTCACCCGCCACTTTCTGCCCGAGCTCAAGGAGGGCTTCCGGGAATTTCTTCGAACGGGGGAGTGGGGTCCCGTGGAGGGCGTGCGCCTGGCGGGGCGCGAGAAGGCCCGCCGAAGCGCCCGCCTGCTGGTGGAGATCCACGAGGAGGGGCGCGAGCGCGGCGCGGAATGGGCCCGGGACCGCATCTTCGCCACCCTTCTGGAGCCCCTGGGCATCGAGCGCGGCAGCCGGGAACGGTGACGCGGCAAGGAGTGCCCGAGCGAAAAGAGCGCTCAGGCAAAATCCGAATACGGAAATCCCAAAGGGGACCGATCGGAAAACGCTTGGTCGGGTCCTTGCGTTTCGAGCTTGCAGCCGAAGGCCCGCGCCCCCGCCGCAGCCTAATCCCTTGCGGGCGTCCTTCCGGCCGGCTCCCATTCGAAGCGGAGAATGTTGCGCTCGGCCCGGTCGAATTCCAGGCCCACGAGATAGATTTCGGGGAATCGGGAGCGGTACTTGTCCGCGTATCCCTTGTCCTTGATCTGTTGCAGGGCCGAGCCCTCCGTCTTGTCGATGTCCACCACCTTGAATTCGAGCACGTACGCCTTGGGGGGCAGCTTCACCGTCATGTCGATGCGGCCGTGGCTGGTGGCGTCTTCGGCGACGACCTCCAGCCCCAGGGCCGTGAAGTAGCAGTAGAAGAGGGAGGCGTAGTAGCCCTCGTAGGCCGCCAGCTTGTTCCTGCGGTACCAGTCGGCGGGGATGGAGGAGAAGAGGGCGTGGAAGACGGCTTTCAAGGAATCCGGGCGACCCTCCCGCAGGGCTTCGTAGATTTGCAGTTGGGCCCTTTCCTTGAGGGCGTTGTCGTATGAATAGAGGTTCAAGACGTAGTCCGAGAGGCTGGCCTTCACTTCCAGGTTGGGATAACGGAGCTTGTAGAAAGTCTTGCTTCCCGCTCTGCGCCGTCCTTCGATGGTGAGATAGCCCGTCTGGAACAGAAGGTTCTCCGGCTCGATGAAATCCACGTCGAAGGCCCCGATCATGGACTCGGACGCCTCGATGCACTCGGCTTGCGGGAGGTAGTACCTCTTCTTCTTGAAAAGATCGACGAGAAACGCGGGCGTTCCCGTTTCGAACCAGTAATTGCGGAAATCTTCTTTCCGAAGATAATTGAGGATGCTGAAGGGGTTGTACACTCTCTCCCCCAGCCACGAGTACCCGTCGTACCACCTACGGATTTCGTCCAGGTCCTTGCCTTCCAGACGGGGGGCGAAGGCCTCGAGCATCTCCGGCTCCGTGTAGCCGCAGAGGGTGGCGTAGCGGGAGTCCAGGGTGATGTCGTCCAGATTGTTGAGGCCGGAGAACAGGCTGACCTTGGAGAATTTGGAAACGCCGGTCAGGAAGACGAGCTCGATGCAGGCGTCGGTGTCCTTGAGGACGGAATACAGGTTTCTCAGGCCTTGGCGCAGCTCCAGGGCCCTGGAGGGCTCCTCGAGGTTGTCCAGGATGGGCTTGTCGTACTCGTCCACGAGGACCACCGTGCGGCGGCCGTATTTCCGGCAGGCCTCGACCACCAGCTCCTGGAAGCGGCCCGAAGACGAGGAGAACCGGCACGAGACGCCGAGGCGGCGCTGGTTGGCTTCGAGAACCTCGCGGACTTTCTCTTCCAGCTCCTCCCGGCTTCCGAGCACCCCCGCGCCGAAGGAAACGTGAACGACGGGATGCTTGCGCTCCCAGTCCCAGCGGTCGTGGAGCCACAGGCCGCGAAACGGCTCCCGGTTGCCTTCGAAGGCTTCCTTGAGGGTGTCCACGAAGAGGGACTTGCCGAAGCGCCGGGGGCGGGAGAGGAGGTAGTATTTTCCTCCCTCGGCGAGCTCGTGGACGAACTTGGTCTTGTCCACGTAGGCGTAGCCCTCGCCCACGATCTCCGAGAAAGTGCTGATGCCCAGGGGGAGCTTTTTCATGGCGTTCGTTTCCAACGACCCCCCCGGGAGCGAGGGCGTCCTCTCCCGGGGAAAGCGGGCTTTGCTCGCCCGTTTGTGCGGACCGGTCCCGACCCCCGACCCCTAACCAAGATCCAACGTTTCCAGCACGGGCCCCCAGTGCTCCTCCGATAACCGTTGCTTTTCCAGCTCGTACTGAAGCACCACGGCCAGCACGTCGGGCCCATGCTGGAAGGCGTAGAGCTCCACGGCCATGGGGCGGTCCAGAAAGGACCACTTGAGCAGGCGGCCCCGGCGCTCCCGGCCCGCGATGGCCCGGACCGCTTCCGAGCCGCTTTCCGCCAGAAGACGGGCCTCGCGCGCGAGGTAGGCCCCGGCGAAGCTTTTCACCAGCAGCTGGAGGACGTCCTCCCGGTTGCGGGAATCGGGATAGCGCTGGATCATGAGGGGCAGGAAGGGCTCGTCTTCCAGAGTGACGGCGACGACTTCGGGGGCCTTTTCCACGGATATGGAGGCCGTGAGGGGATAGCGGAAACGGACGCCTTCCTCGGCGAAACGGAGAAGGCCCGTTTCGCCGGCGGCTTCGGCTTTGCCCGGGTCGTCCAGGGTCCAAGCGGTTCCCGGCAGCGCCAACAGGAAGAGCAGCAACATCCATCGCATGATTCCAAACCTCCCGTTCGACAATCCAGTTCTTGCTCATCCGAAGCGATCAAGGTTGGATGACCTTTCGTATGCTTGATCATGAGCTCGGCAATGCTCATGGCGCTCAGGAAAACCTCGTTAGCCCGCGTTTCCAGGTCGTATCGCCGCTTCTTGTCGAGTTTCTCGGGGCACGACAACATCCACGGAAAGATGTGGGTGTCGATTAGAATTTTCATGGCGAGTCTCCGTAGAACATGGCGTCGATCTCATCGTCTTCTTCCAGAAAATTGTCCGGAATACGGATTTTGCCTTCCAACAATCCCAGTTTGCGCTTTTCCCCCGGGGTGTGGCGGACCAGTTCGACCAGCGGCAGATTGTTCTTGGCGATGATTACTTCTTCACCTTGAAAGGCCATATCAACGAGCTTGGACAACCTCGCCTTGGCTTCGGAGACATTGACGATCATGGCGATCTCCCTAAAAGAGGCAATTGATGGACCAACCTTACCCATCCGGACCATACAGGTCAAGCATTGGCGGGCTGAAAGGGTTCCGCAAAGCCGGAATCCGTTTTGGATTTTTGAGATTGAATCGTTGGGGTTTGTTTCGAATTTCGAATTTCGGATTTTGCCTGAACGGGCTTTTTCGTTCAGGCACCGTTTCGCGATCATCCGAAGCGATCGGGCTCGTTTTCTCTCCGTTCAGGAATGGCTTCCAGCTCGGCGGCGACGCGCTCGGCCAGCTCTTCGGGCCCGATCCCGTCGGTGGCCAGGGCCCACCGGGCCGACTCTTGGTACCACGGGCGACGCTCGGCCAGGAGCCGGACGATCTCTTCCTCGAAGGAAAGCTCGCTCAAAGGAGGGCGAAGGGAGGCCGTGAGGGGGTCCGCCGTCAAGCGGGCGACAACGGTCTCCGCCGACGCTTGCAGCCAGAAGGTGCGAAAGCGCGTGCGGAGGAGCTCCCGGTTGGACGGGCGAGCCACCGCGCCCCCGCCCGTGGCGACCACTGCGGTCGGCCCTTGGGCCAGCTCTTCCAGCAGGCGCGATTCGGCGTCCCGAAAGGCCTCCCAGCCGTGCTCCTCCACCCACTGGCGGATGTCCCGGCCGAAGCCCCGCACGAGCCTCTCGTCCATGTCCTCGAAGGGCAGGGCCAGCCGTCGGGCGAGCAGCCGCCCCGCGCTGGTCTTGCCCGTGCCCCGGTATCCCACCAGGGCGACGCTCTTGGCACTCATGAAAGATCGCTCCGTTTGCTCGTCTCCGGCCCGTTCCCGGCGTCTTCGATCTCGCGGATGCGGCCGTTGTCTCGGATTCTTCGCCCTTCCTTGGCGAAGCGGCTCGGCCAAAGGCACAAGGCTCATTGAACCGAAAACGGCTTGTGGAATCAAGGATAAAGAATCCGGGGGACCGACCCTCCCCTTTTTTCGGGGAGTGTCAGCCTCGAAGAATGCGCCTCTCGCGATTCCCCTTGATTTTTTCGTCGATGACCGCTAAAAAGCTTCTCTTGTGCATATCCGGATGGAAAAGAGAAACGAGAAAGGGGGGACGGGGTTGTGAAATACTGGCGGGTTCCTCTCGATTCCCACGAAGTTCAAGTGATCAGGGGCAGGGTTCGCATCATCGCGGACCGTTGCAAGGGATGCGGCTACTGCATCGAGTTCTGTCCGCAGGAAGTCCTGGAGTTTTCCAGGGAGTACAACAAAAAAGGGTATCACCCGCCGGTGGTGAAATCCGACGACTGTTTGAACTGCCATTATTGCGAGCTGCTGTGCCCGGAGCTCGCCATTTTTTCCGAGGCCGTCGTCGAGGAGCGACCGGAGGTGGCTTGACGGTCTCCGTTTGGATTTCGAATTTCGGATTTCGAATTTCGGATTTCACCTGGAGCGTTCTTTGCGCTCGGGCACTCCACGATCTTTTCAAGCCAGTGGCGAACGAGGGAAGATGAAGCCGAGAGTCCTCACGGGTATTCATTTCATGAACGGCGACGTCGCCTGCGCCGAAGGGGCCGTCGCCGCCGGGTGCAGGTTTTTCGGAGGCTATCCCATCACGCCCGCCACGGAGGTGGCCGAGCACGTTTCCGTCCGGCTTCCCCACGTGGGGGGGACCTTCATCCAGATGGAAGACGAGATCGCGGCCATCACGTCCATCCTGGGGGCCGCCTGGACGGGGGCCAAGGTCATGACCGCCACTTCCGGCCCGGGGTTCAGCCTCATGATGGAGACGGTGGGGCTGGCGGTGATCACCGAGACCCCCTGCGTCATCGTCAACGTCCAGCGGGCGGGCCCGTCCACGGGCCTTCCCACCATGGGGGCCCAGGGGGACATGATGCAGGCCAAGTGGGGGTCCCACGGGGATTACGAGATCATCGCCGTCGCCCCGTCCTCCCCCCAGGAGATGTTCGATCTCACCGTCGCGGCTTTCAACCTGAGCGAAAAGTACCGGGTGCCGGTGTTCGTCATGTCCGACGAGATCGTGGGCCACATCAGCGAAAAGGTCCGGATACCGGAGGCTTCCGAGATCAAGACCGTCGAGCGGGTCCGGCCCGCCGGGAGGAAGTCCGATTACAAGCCCTACCGTCCGGGAGCCAACGGGGTGCCTCCCATGCCCGCCATCGGCGACGGATTCAACGTCCACGTCACCGGCCTGACCCACGACGAAAAGGGGTATCCGGTCATGTCCGTCGACACCCAGAAGGAGATGCAGGAGAGGCTTCTGGCGAAAATCCGCGACAACATCGACGACATCGTCATCGTCGAAGAGCATCTGATGGAGGACGCCGACATCGTCGTCGTGTCCTACGGGGTGGCCGCCAGGACCGGGTACGCGGCGGTGGACGAGGCTCGACGCCTGGGCTTCAAGGCCGGTCTGCTGCGTCTGGTGACGGTGTGGCCGTTTCCCGAGGGAAAAATCCGCGAGCTGGCCTCCCGGGTCAGGGGGTTCGTGACGGTGGAGCTGAACATGGGGCAAGTGGGCCGGGAGGTGCAGCGGTGCGCCGGCAACGTCCCCGCCTACGGGGTCGGGCATGCCGGAGGGGCCATCATTCCCCCGGACGACGTGATCCAACTGTTGAAGGAGGCCTTCCGATGAAAAAGCCATCCCCCGCCCCGGGCCCCCATCCCCTGGAGGATTTGGTCCGCATGGACCGCATCCCCCACATCTGGTGTCCGGGGTGCGGTACCGGCTCGGTGTTCGCTTCCTGCCTCGCGGCCATCAAGCAGACGGGAATTCCCTACAACCGGTTCGCCATGGTGTCCGGCATCGGGTGCTCGGGCCGAGGGGCGGGCTACATCAACATCGATTCGTTCCACACCACTCACGGCCGGGCCATCCCCTTCGCCACCGGCATCAAGATGGCCCGGCCCGATCTCAACGTCGTCGTGTTCTCCGGCGACGGGGACCTGACTGCCATCGGCGGGAACCATCTGATCCACGCCGCCCGCCGGAACATGGACCTGACGGTGGTCTGCATCAACAACCTGACCTACGGCATGACCGGCGGGCAGGTGGCCGCCACCACCCCCCATCGGGCCAGGTCCTCCACCACGGCGTCGGGCAATTCGGAATCCCCCTTCAACCTCCCCCTTCTCGCCTACGCTTCCGGGGCCACCTACGTCGCCCGATGGACCATGCTCCACGCCCGGGACCTGGCGGACGCCATCGCCGAAGCCATCGCTCACCGGGGGTTCGCCTTCGTCGAGGTTCTTTCTCCCTGTCCCGTCAACTACGGCCGGCGCAACAAGGAGAAGTCCCTGGCGACCCTTCGGAAATACCAGGAAAAGGGCATCATCAAAAACGGGGCCCATCCCGCCGAGACCGACATCGACTTGGAAAGGGGGATCGTCCTGGGCAAGTTCGTGCATGTCGACAAGCCCACCTGCGACGAGACCTACCGAAGAATGTACCTGGCCGGGGACGAGCCCGGGAAAGGGTTGAAAGCCGGATGACGAGCATGGGCGAGGGAAAGGCGAGGAAAGAGGTGATCATCACCGGGTTCGGCGGGCAGGGGATCGTCCTGGCGGGACGGATTCTGGGCATGGCCGCGGCCTTGGGGGACGACAAGGAAAGCACCCTGGTCCAGTCCTACGGCCCCGAGTCCCGGGGCGGGGCCTGCTGCGCCCAGGTGATCGTGTCCGACGAGGCCATCCAGTTCCCCTACGTGAAGACGGCCGACGTGCTGGCGTGCATGTCCCAGTCGGCCTACGAGAAGTACAGGGACCAACTGGCCCCGGACGGGTTCTTGCTCGTGGACAAGGACTTGGTGACCCCCGACGGGGACCGGGACTGCTTTTCCGTTCCCTCCACCCGGATGGCGGAGGAGCTGGGCCGAGCGATGATGGCCAACATCGTCATGATCGGCTTCATGACTTCGGTGACGGGGGTGGTTTCCCCGGAATCGGCCAAAAACGCGGTGCTCGAATCGGTGCCCAAGGGGACCGAGGAGATGAACCTGAAGGCCTTCGCCAAGGGCTTCGACTACGGGCTGTCCAAGCTCAAGGGACGGCGGGAGAAGGCCTCGGGCAAGACGGGAGCGGTCCCATGAAGCGTCCCAAGAATCGGTTGCAGAGAGTGGTCGTCGTCGGAGCCACCCCGGCGGGGATATCCGCCGCCAACAAGCTCGGGGAGCTCGATATTCCGGTCACCCTGGTGGATTCGGACGCCGACCTCGACAGGAAGCTGTCCCGGGACGAGTGGACGCTGAAGTGCGGCGTCCGGTTCAACTTCGCCCAGCGTCCCGGCTTGATCCGCATCCTTCGCAACCCGGGCATCCAGTGCGCTCTTCCCGCCCGGGTGGAGGCCATCAAGCACAGCCATCAGGGCTTTTCCGTGACCCTCGCCAAGGGGCGGACCTTCGTGGACCCCGACCTGTGCGTGCTGTGCGGCAAGTGCGTGGAGGTCTGCCCGGTGTCGGTGGGCGACGGGGAAAAGGCCGTGAAGCTCGACGGTCGCCTGGCCCTGCCCGGAGGCGCGGTCATCGACAAGCGCCGCTCGCCCCTCTGCCGGGAGAACTGCCCGCTGGGGGTGAACGCCCAGGGCTACATTGCCCTGGCCAGGGCGGGCAAGTACGCCGAAGCCCTGGAGCTGATCCGGGAAAAGAACGTCCTGCCGGGAATCTGCGGGAGGGTCTGCACCCATCCGTGCGAGGACCACTGCCGCCGGGGGCAGCTCGACGACACCGTCTCCGTACGGGCCATCAAGCGATTTCTCGCGGACTACGGCGCCAAGCACCCGGACCGGGCGAAGCCTTTCCAACCGGCGGCCCGGCGCCACGAGACCTTCGCGGTGATCGGCTCCGGCCCCGCCGGCCTCGCCGCCGCCGCCGAGATGGCTCGCAACGGCTGCAAGGTCGCGGTGTTCGAAAAGGAGGAGAAGCTCGGAGGGCTTCTCCGCTACGGCATCGGGGCCCACCGGCTGCCGAGAGACGTTCTGGACGCGGAGATCGACTGGATCGGGCGCGGGGGGGTCGAATTTCTCCCGTCCCGTCCCGTGGAAGTGTCCGGAGCCCTGAAGGAATTCGCCGAGGATTTCGACGGGGTCCTCGTGACCACCGGGGCCTGGAAGGATCGCCGCCTCGGGGTCCCCGGAGACGACCTGGAAGGGGTGGTCGGGTGCCTCTCCTTCCTGAGCCGCCTTCACGGCGGCGGGATTCGCGAGCTGAAGGAAACGGTGGCGGTGATCGGAGACGGCAACGCCGCCTTCGACCTGGCCCGAACCCTCGTGCGCATGGGGGCCGAAGTCACCCTGCTTTCCTGGTTCTCCATGGACGAGATCCCCGCGGACCCCCACGAGATCAAGGCGGCCCTGGAAGAGGGCGTCCGGGTGATGGACAAGGTCCGCGTGGTCCGGTTCGAAGGGAGCCGGGGCCGGATGGAGCGTCTGGTGCTCCAGGGGACCAAGCCGGGACCGGAGGACGAGAAGGGGATCGCCTGGCCCGTGACGGACAAATCGGCCCCGCAAAAAGCGATGGCTTTCCACAGGGCCTTCGTGGCCATCGGCCAGATCGGGCCTCTGGCTCCCGACAACGGCATCGGGATCGACTCCTTCGGCTACATCGCGGTGGACGACCGCTACCGGACCAACCTGGAAAAAGTGTACGCTTCGGGAGACGGAGTGAGCGGGCCTTCGACGGTGGTTCACGCCATGGCCCGGGGCAGGGCGGCGGCCCGGCGAATGCTCGAGGACGTCTGCGGCCTTCGCCCTTCGGACGGCAGGGCCTCGCGGCCCTCGAACCTCGAGTTTCCCGACATCCCCGCCAACGTCCCCGTTCAGAACCGCGTTCCCGTGCCGGAGACGCAGGTGGCGGGACGGAAGGGGAATTTCGCCGAAGTGGCCTTGGGGCTGAGCGAGGCCCAGGTGGTCCAGGAGGCCGAGAGGTGCCTCCAGTGCGGCGTCTGCTCCGAGTGCATGCAGTGCGTGGAGGCGTGCGGAGCCGTGAAGGCCGTCCGCCACGACCAGCTCGACGAGGAGATTTTCGAGCAGGCCGGCGCGGTGATCGTCGCGGACCCGGACATGGCCCCTCAGGCGAAAGGGGAGGACGTCATCCGGGCCTACGGGCCCAAGAGCTCCAAGCCGGACGTTTACGCCATGATGGTGCGCGGGTTCGCGGCCGCGGCCCGGGCCGCGGTCCTTTTGGGGAGCGGTTCCCGCATGCGCGGAGGGCCCGGCGTTTCCTTCCACCCGTCGGGCCTTGCCTTGTCCGACGAAGTGCGCACGGGAGTGTTCGTGTGCAAGTGCAACGAGTCCCTGGGATGGAGCGGGGAGATGCAGCGGTACGTGGAGGGGCTGGCGGACGAGCCGGACGTGGCCCATGCCGAGGTGCTGGCGTCGGCCTGCGTGCCCGACGGCGTTGCCCGCATCGTCCGGACGGTGCGCGACAAGGGGCTCACTCGAGTGGTGCTCGGCTCCTGCGTCTGCTGTCCTCTCAACTTCGTGTGCAGCGCCTGCACGGACCAGAGAAGCCGCCTGAAGCACGGTCTTTTCACCGCCACCGGCATCAGTCCCTCCATGGTGGTGACCCGCAATGTCCGGGGAGAGGCCCTCTCGTTGCTGAAACGGGACCCGCAAGAGGCCCGGAGGAAGCTCCAAGGGCTTTTGAACCGGTCCATCAAGGCGGCTCGCAAGACCAAGCCGTTTTCCTCGCCGGCCAGGGACTACCATTTCGCCGCCGCGGTGATCGGCGAGTCCGAAGCCGCCGTCCACTGCGCCTCGATCATGGCCCGCATGGGCATGGACGTCTTCGCTCTCGTGCGGGGAAAGCGCCCCGAAGGGCTCTCCGACGAGCATCCCAATCTCCACGTGTTCGAAGACGCTCGGGTGAGCCGCATCGACGGCGCTTTGGGCAATTTCGGGATCGCGGCCGAAATCGGGGAGCTTGCCCAGACCATCCGGGCCGGAGTGGTGGTGCTGGCGGACAAGCCGAAAAAGCGGCTCGGCCCCGCCGGCGACAAGGGAATCCTCGCTGCGGACATCGCCTGCACCATGCAGGAAAAGGGGGTCCCCGGCGTTCCTTTCATGCAACCGGGGGCCACTTCCGTCGCCGGATTGTTTCTCGCGGACCCCCCCGGCGTGAAGGTCTCGGAAAAGCGGCGAGGGGAGGCCGCCGCCATACTGGCGGCTTCGGCCCTGCCCCGGGGCCCCCGAAAGATCAAGGGGTACACCGTGGTCGTGGACAGGGAGGTCTGTCGCGGCTGCGGCCGCTGCGTGGCCGCCTGCCCCTACCACGCCGTCGCCTTGAAGGAGAACGGCAACGGGGGATGGTACGCTTCGGTGGACGAGGCCTTCTGCAAGGGATGCGGCAACTGCATTTCCGTTTGCCCTTCCAGCGCGGCGGACAGCCCTTACCGGAGCCAGGCGTTCTTCGAGCGGACCCTCGAGGAGATTTTGCTTCAAGCCGGTTGAACTTCTTGGATTCCGGCCTGGAGATCGCCGGAGCGACGGATGGGTTCCGGCTTGAAGATGGCCGGAGCGACGGAGAGGCGCGAGCCATAACGAGCGAGACGCAAAGCAATCTCATGGAAGACTTCAAGATCATTGTTTTTTTGTGCAACTGGGGGCCTCACGCGGCCTACAACAGCCTTCAGGACGACGGCTACCGCGTTCCCGCCACCGAAGTGAGGATGGTGCGCATTCCCTGCACCGGCAGGATCAGCAAGGCCCTGCTGTTCAAGGCCTTCGAGCTGGGGGCCGACGGCGTGGCCCTGGTGGGGTGCGCTCCCGGCACGTGCCGCTACGGAAGCGGCACCCGGTCGGCCGTCAACCACGCCAACGACACCGGCAACATCCTGGAGCTTCTGGGGCTGGGGAAGGACCGGCTCCGCCTGGCCACCTTTCTTCCCGACGACACCGAGGGGCTGAGGACGTTTCTCGAGGACTTCACGGAAGCCGTCCGGCGCTTGGGCAAGACCCCGGTGGCGCCCGACAAAATCGGGGAGGGCCTGCGGGAAAGGGAGGAGATCGCCTCCATCGTCGCCCGCTACGACGCCTTCGGTTGCCAGGACTGCGGCAAGTGTACCTCCTCGTGCCCCTTGGCCCTGAGCGGCAAGGAGTACTCCCCCCGAAGCATCGTCAACGCCATCGTTCGGGGAGAGACGGCTTCCGAGCGGGTGGCGAAGGACGTCAACGCCTGCCTGACCTGCGGCGTGTGCTACGAGCGATGCCCGTCGGACGTCAATTTCCCGGAATTCGTTCGGGACGTCCGATGCAACTGGCCGGGCGATTCCGCAAGGGGAGGCGAGGGGAAGCACTTGGCCCACGGGGGCTTTTTCCAGTCCCTCATGAGGTCCATGACCTCCGAAAAGGTCGCTCCCGAGCGGTGGCGGGACCTGCCGGAGGAGATCGAGACCGACCCTCGAAGCGACGTCCTGTTCTTCGGAGGATGCGCGCCCTACTTCGACACGTTCTTCAGGAGCCATTTGAACGTCGATACTTCGAGGATTCTCGAGGACGCCTTGAGGCTGCTGAACTTCTTCGACGTGCGCCCCCGGCTCATGGAGGCGGAGCGGTGCTGCGGCCACGACCTGCTCTGGTCGGGGGACCGGGAGAACTTCCTGAGGCTGGCGAAGCTCAACGTGGAGGCCATGGGCGACGCCGGCGTCAAGACCGTGATCACCTCCTGTCCCGAATGCTACCGGACCCTCAAATTCGACTACAAGGCCTGCGGCATCGAGCCGCCCTTCGAGGTCAAGCATCTGTACGAGCTTTTGGAGGACGAGATCGACAAGGGGGCCGTGGCCTTCAAATCCCTCGGGAAAAGGATCACCTACCAGGACTCCTGCCGCCTCAACCGTCTCGAGGAGACCCGGGATCTGCCCCGGAAGCTCATGGGGCGACTGTCGTCGGAGGGATTTTCCGAAATGAAGGACTCGGGGCCCGGGGCCCTTTGCTGCGGCAATTGCGCCTGGATCGGCTGCGACGCCTACTCCAAGGCCCTTCAGGTGAAGCGGCTTCGCCAGGCCCGCGACACGGGGAGCGACCTGATGGTCACCTCGTGCCCCAAATGCCAGATCCATCTTCGATGCGCCATGGAGGACCCTTTCCGGGGGGAGGAGCTGCGCATGGACATGGCGGACTTGGCGTCGGTGGTCGCGCAAACCATTCGCTGGGAGTAGAAAAACATGAAGACGAACGCCGTCGTCGATGCGGCTTGCGGAAACGGAGCGAGAATCGGCGTCTATGTGTGCGGATGCGGGCTGAACATCGCCAGGACCGTGGACTGCGACCAAGTCGCGTGCATGGCCCGCGACATCCCCGACGTGGTGGTGTCCAAATTCGTCGCCTACGCCTGTTCCGAGCCGGGCCAGGCGGAGATCAAGACCGACATCCGGGAGCAGCGCCTGGACCGGGTGGTGGTGGCCTCCTGCTCTCCGAGGCTCCACGAGCCCACGTTCAGGCACATGATGCTCGAGGCCGGCCTGAACCCTTATCTGCTCGAAATGGCCAACCTCCGCGAGCAGTGCAGTTGGGTCCACATGAAGCAGGGCGAGGCCGCCACCCGGAAGGCCGAGGACTTGGTGAAGATGGCCGTCTCGAGGGTCCGGCTCCTGCAGCCCCTTCACGAGGAGACCATCCCCGTGACCAAGCGCACCCTGGTCATCGGCGGCGGAGTGGCCGGCATCCAGGCGGCCCTGGACTTGGCGGACAACGGGTACGAAGTGGTGATGGTGGAAAAGGCCCCCTCCATCGGGGGCACCATGGCCCAGCTGGACAAGACGTTCCCCACCATGGACTGCTCCATCTGAATCCTCGGGCCGAAAATGGCGGATGTCGGTCGGCATCCAAACATCACCCTTCACACCATGAGTGAAGTGGCCGAGGTCGGGGGATACGTGGGCAACTTCGACGTTACCATCGTCAAAAGGGCCCGATACGTGATCGAAAAGGAATGCACCTCCTGCGGGGAGTGCGCCAAGGTGTGCCCCGTCGTCTATCCGGACGAGTTCGACATGGGGCTGTCTTCGAGGAAGGCCGTTTACATCCCCTTTCCCCAGGCCGTGCCGTCGTCCTACGTCATCAACATGAGCGAGTGCATGGGACGGGGGTGCTCCAAGTGCCTGGACGCCTGCGACAAGAAGGCCATCAACTTCCACATGTCCGACGAGACCTTCGCCGTGAAGGCGGGCTCCATCGTGGTGGCCACCGGCATGGAGCCCTACGATCCCCGGGAGATGGACGAGTACGGCTACACCCGGTTCGAAAACGTGGTGACCAGCCTGGAGCTCGAGCGTCTGGTGAACGCCGGAGGACCCACCAAGGGAGAGATCGTTCGTCCCACGGACCGCGAGCGCCCCGCCTCCGTGGGCTTCGTCCAGTGCGTGGGCTCCCGTTCCAGGAAGAAGGGCGGGCGGTACTGCTCCAACATCTGCTGCATGAACACCGTCAAGAGCACCCTGGTGTTGAAGGAGCACTACCCGGACATGGAGGTGAAGGTCTTCTACATCGACATCCGGGCTTTCGGCAAGGGCTTCGAGGACCTCTACAACCGAAGCCGGAGCCTGGGAGTGCGGTACGTCCGGGGGCTTCCCGGCTCCGTGGAGGAGCTGGACGACGGCACCCTCAGGGTGGCCGTGGAGAATACCGCCACCGGCAAGATCGAATATCACGATCTCGGCATGCTGGTGCTGGCGTTGGGACTCGAGCCGGCGGCGAGCACCCGGAAGCTCCAGGAGATGCTGGGGCTGCAACTGACCTCCGACGGCTTTTTCCTCGAGGCCCATCCCAAGCTCCAGCCGGTGGACGCCGCCACCCGCGGGGTCTTCTACGCCGGGTGCGCCGAGGGCCCCAAGGACATCAAGGAAAGCGTCACTCAGGGGAGCGCCGCCGCCGTGCGGGCCGTGCGCCTCATGCACAAGGGGGCCATCACCGCCGAAGCCATCACGTCGGAAGTCGTCGAGGAGCATTGCAAGTCCTGCGGCAAGTGCGCCGAGGTCTGTCCCTACAACGCCATCGTCGTGGACGTGAAGAGCAAGACCCCGGCCAAAGTGAACACGGCGGCCTGCGCCGGGTGCGGCACCTGCGCGGCCGAATGCCCGTTCGGGGCCATCGTCATGGGGCATTTCACCGACGAGCAGATTCTGAGCCAGGTGGACAGCCTGCTGGAGGAAAGCCCCGGGGAGAAGGTCCTGACCTTCGCCTGCAACTGGTGCTCGTACGCCGGGGCCGA
>Ga0180429_10002506_pt1 | contig 15089 bp, 10 predicted proteins | sample SS_ome_FD_132428 | JGI IMG/M metagenome (GOLD analysis project Ga0180429, IMG submission 132428) | Hypersaline lake sediment archaeal communities from the Salton Sea, California, USA - SS_1_S_1 metaG | ecosystem: Environmental > Aquatic > Non-marine Saline and Alkaline > Hypersaline > Sediment ...
GCAAATCAACAACCGCGATTACAGCCGCCTGGCCGACGTCCGGGCGGTGCTGATCGCGACGTCGGAGATGAAACTCGATTTGCCGGTAATCCTCGACGTCGACGCGGCCGTGCCCATGGAGGACGTGATCGACCTCTACGATTTGTGTCGAGAAGTAGGGCTTCAGCGAATTCAGTTTGCGGCATCGGTGGGGGTGTGATGGATCTTCGTCTCGTTTTGTTCGCAGTGCTCCTGATACCGTCGTTCTCGGACGGCGAAGCCATTTCACAGGACCAGCGTTTCCTCGCCGGTCTGCGCGAGCGGGGGCTGTTCCAACTGGCGGAGACCTACTGCGTCGACCGGCTTCGGCGGCCGGACCTGGCAGATGCGCGCCGTGCCGATCTGACGATCGAGTTGTCGCGATGTCTGGCGGAGCGAGCGGTCAGCTCCCCGCCCGAGGCCCGACCGCCGCTCTGGCAACGGGCCGAGCAGGTGATAGACGACTTCGTCCGCGGGTTTCCCCGGAACCGGCGGCTGCCGCTGGTGCGAATGCAGGGCGCGCTGGGCCTGTTGACCCGGGGTGAACTCGCCCGGCAGGAATCGCAGGTCGTGGCCGACGGCGGTGATCTTGCCGAAGAGGCCCGCGCCAATCTGCGAGAGGCCGTCCGCGAGTTCGGCAAACTGGCCGACGAGGTCGAGCAGTTGCTGCGGCGCCAGAACCTCTCGCCCCGCGGCGATCCGGAGATCCTCTCCGCCGATCAACTTGCCTCGCTGCGGAAGAACGTCCAGTACGAGCTTGCCAGGGCGTATCGCAATCAGGCACAGTGTTACGCCGCCGACAGCCCGGATCGGGCCAATGCGTTGACCCGAGCGGTGCAGTTGTTGCAGCCGCTGGCCGGTCTCGATCCGGCACACCCGCTGGCCTGGAAGAGCCGCATCGACACGATAGTCTGCTATCGCTTATTGGCCGACTACGACACGGCGCGCCGCATGCTCGATGCCGTCGAGAAGCTCGATTTGCCGCCGTACTTGAAGCTTCGTGCCCGGGCGGAAGTGATTCGCCTGGCGTTGGCGACCGGGCGGCTGAGCGAGGCCGTTGCGGTTACTTCCCAACGGAGGCAGATCGACGGCATTGTGTCGCCCGAGTTGGACTATGCCCACTTGGAGACCTGTCTGGCCGCGAGCCGAGCGGCAACCGACGCCGGCAACGAAACTCAGGCGGCCGAGTTGCAGAGCAAGGCAACCGACCTGGTCGAGCAAATCGAACGGCTCCACGGCCCTTTCTGGACCCGCCGAGCCGGCATGCTCTTGGCTTTGCATTTTCGTCAGGCACCGCAAAGTGGCGATCTGGACACGTTGGTACGCATTGCCGAAAGCTCGTACCGTAGCGGAAAGCTTGATGACGCATTGGCACTGTACGACGACGCCCGAGCGGCGGCGGCCGAAGAGAACAACGCGGCCAAGGCGTTCGATCTCGGCTACACGGCGGCGGCAATCGAGCACAACCGCGGGCGGCACGACCGGGCCCTGGCCAGATATCGGCGATTGGCCACCTCAATGCCCGGCGACCCCGATGCGTCGACGGCCCATCGGATGGCCATCTACCACGCCGGCCAACTTGCCAAGCGAGAAACGCCCGGGGCCGTCGATCAATATGTGTTGCTGCTTGAGGAGCACTTGCAGACGTGGCCGGCCGAGCCGAGCGCCGAAGGGGTCCGCGTGCAACTGGGGCGGATGTACGAGCATCGGCAAGATTGGCCCCGCGCGATCGCAATCTATCGGGCCGTTTTGCCCGGGAACGCGGCACATCAACAAGCAGTCGAGGCGGCTGCACGCTGTTGCCGAGCGTGGCTTGCCCAGCGCAAAGCGAAGGGGGAGGCGACCGAGCAGATCGCCGGCAACGCCGCCGACTGGTTCGAGTCGCTCTTGGTCGATAGCCGGGGAAGTCTGCCCGAGCGGTGGAGCCCGTTGCAGAGGTTCGCCGTGCTCGAGGCGGCCAGACTACGGCTGAACTACTCGACGACCGGTTACGCCCAGGTGCAGCAGATCCTCACGGCCGCGTTGCAGGGCGCGGCCGATGCACCGGCCGACTCGAAATTGGCCGAGTGGAAATCGTCCGCCCGGGCGCTGTTGGTTTTCTCGCTGGCCGGACAGGACCGGCGGCGCGACGCGGCCGAGGTGCTCACGCAGATCTCTGCCGGCCCGCCGGAACAACTAATGGCCTTGCTGGAGGGCCTAGGGCGCGTTGCGAAGGAGGCCCGGCCGCCGGTTCGCACCGAACTGGCCGCACTGCAACTCCGCACCATCGACCTGCTGCGGAACGGTCGGACTCCGTTGGCCCAGACGCAGCGGCAAAGCCTGGAAAAACTCCGCGCTAAGGCCCTCGCCGATGCAGGACGTAGCGGCGAAGCACTGCGGCAATATCAAGCGCTGGCGAAGGAGTATCCCCGCGACGGCGCAATTCAGGAGGACTACGTCGAATTGCTAATGATGCGCGACGACCGCTCCTCGCTGGCGGCGGCGCTGGCCAAGAGCCGCGAATTGGAGAGCCGATCTCCGCCGCAGAGCGAACGTTGGTTTCGCGCCAAATACACCGTGGCACTGTTACACTACCGGCTGGGCAACAAGCAGCAGGCGACCAAGATCATTCGGTTGTTGCAACTGCTTCATCCCGAGTTGGGCGGGCCGGAGTTGAAAGCCAAGTTCGAGGCCCTGCTGCAACGCTGCCGGTAGCCGTCTCGTTCCGCGAGATGACTACCATAAGAGTGGGCGGGTTTTGTATTTCACGCCATCCCGCCCATCCGCATGATTTGCCCAGGTCCGTCAGTCGCGCACTGGCTTCAGTCTGGCGGTAGAGGATCGCATATCACCGCCCGTTCGGCAAGCCTCCCCCATGGCATGGAACAGTCAATTCGCTCACCGTCAGGCGGGCGAGTTCACCGTTTTGGTAGAGATCAACGGCACACTGGTCCGAAAGCAGGGCTTCTCGCGTCGTCAAAACCTCACCACGGCCGCATTGCCCGAGGCACCAGACGGCCATGCCTCGCACCTGTGGGTCGGCGTGGTCGAGGCACGCGTCGATCGTGCTCAGCACGGTATCGAGTTCATCCCGGGCCAGAAACCCCAACCGCCCGATGGCCCAGAGAATTCCCGGGCGGAAATGGACCAGGTCCTCGTCGGCCATTTGCTCGATCAGCGTGACAATGATCGGTAGGTAGTCGCCGAACATGCGCGGTCTTCGGCGGACGATTTCGGCCATGGCCTCCGGGGCTCGCCAGCAGATGCCGCCGGATTCCTCACTCAGCAGCCAGTAGAGACGCCGCAAGTGTTGCCGGACACAGTCGGGGTCGTCGGCGGCGATGCGGTCGGCAGCCACCCCCATGGCCTCGACGGCGCGCCACGCGATGAGCGGATCGGAATCGTACGTGAGTGAAACAAGCGCGCCGAGGATTCGCCGCCTCCCTCCGGCCAGATCGGCCAGTTGGTCGAGGGCCCGATGCTCAAGCAACTTGCGGAGTTGCTTTTTCACGGAAGATGCTCCAGCATTGCGGCAACCTTTTCGTCGAGTTGACTCCGCTCCGGGACGCCCTTTTCTGCACACTCCTACCGGCCACCCACTTGATCCAGCTTAATCACCCCACCTCGTTTTCTCCACCCCTTCTTCCGGAATCAACCGCATCCGGCCCCGTGCCGGGTTCCGGCATGTGTCGCAAATCGTTGGAAACACGGGGCATTCCCCACCCTGCCTGGCCGATACCACCCGCCCATCCCAGCCGACGGCTTTACGGAACTACCCTGCCCCCCCGGCAGCGATGAGACTCCCGTCGCCCCGAGTTGCGTTCCAGAATGGGGCGAATTGCAGGACGTCCCGCAATACGTATGAGTTGGTCAGTCATTGATCACTCGTCGCGTCGCAATCCAAAATCATTTGCGCGCCATCTTCCGGCAGCAGGGCATCCGGTTCGACCGTAACAACTAAGTCTGGACGGTGACGGGACCGGCAGCCATCGAACCGCGATTAAGTTGACCAACCCCACACACAAGAAGTGGGGCCCTATGGCACAAGATCACCAAGGTTGTTAGATTAAATTGGCTCTGGCCCTACGCCAAATCGAATGAACTGTCTCTGAGATGAAGGCCCGTCGAAGGGGATTCCACATGAACTCACGCCAACGCTTGGACGCGACGTTGAATCATCAGCAGCCCGACCGGGTTTGCGTCGACTTCGGTTCGACTTTCATCACTGGCATGCACGTCTTGATCGTCGATCGACTCCGCAAGGCCGTGCTCGGCGACAGCAACTACAAAGTGAAGGTATGCGAACCGTACCAGATGCTGGGCGAGATCGATGACGAGTTGCGCGAGGCGCTGGGGATCGACGTGGTCGGCCGGGCGCCGCGCAAGGGCATCTTCGGCACGGATGAGGCCGATTGGAAACCATTCACGATGTTCGACGGCACCGAGGTGCTTGTGCCGCATAATTTCAACACCAGCGTCGATGAGGGTTCCGGCGACCTGCTCATGTATCCCGAAGGCGATACGTCCGTGCCCCCCTCCGGCCGCATGCCCAAGGGCGGGTACTTCTTCGATGCGATCATCCGTCAGGATCCGATCGACGAAGACAGCCTCGATCCCGCCGACAACCTCGAGGAGTTCGGCTACTGGGGCGAGGAAGACATTGCCTATTACCGGGGTGTCAAGCAGTGGTTTGACCGGCGCGGGGACCACGGCAGCATCGTGATTGTGCCGGGCACGGCCTTCGGAGACATCGCCCTGGTGCCCGCGCCGTTCCTCAAACGTCCCAAGGGGATTCGCGACGTCGAGGAGTGGTACGTTTCGACGGCCATGCGGCCGGATTACGTCAAAGCCGTATTCGACAAGCAGTGCGAGTACGGCCTGCATAACGTGCGGCAGATGATCGACATTCTCGGCGACTCGGTCCAGGCGGCCGTCATCACCGGTACCGATTTCGGCATGCAGACCGGCCCGTTCATCTCCAACGCCTCCTACCGCGATCTGTACCTGCCGTACCACAGGAAGATCAACGACCTCATTCACGCCGAGAGCAACTGGAAGACGTTCATCCACTCCTGCGGCAGCGTGTGGAAGTTGATTCCCGACTTGATCGAAGCCGGATTCGACATCCTCAACCCGGTCCAGTGCTCGGCGGCGGAGATGGATCCCCGTGCCCTGAAGAAGACCTTCGGCAACGACGTGGTCTTCTGGGGCGGCGGAGTCGACACGCAGAAGACGCTTGCCTTCGGCACACCCGATGAGGTTTATCACGAAGTCCGCGAGAGAATCGCCATTTTCAACGACGGCGGCGGGTTCGTCTTCAATGCGGTCCACAACGTCCAGGGCAACGTTCCCCTGGAAAACGTCCAGGCCATGTTCAAGGCCATCGGCGACAGCAACTGAATTTCAATATGGAGAGTACTTTCATGAGCATCTCTAAGAACCTGAGGTGGATCGCGCTCTGCGCGGTCCTCGCCGTGTCGTACACGGCCGATCAAACCAACTCGGCGGAGACTTCGGCCGGCAAGCAGTACTACGTTTCCATGCAGGGAGACGATACGAACGACGGCTCGGCATCCCGGCCCCTGCGAACCATCTCGGCCGCGGGGCGACTGGCACAACCCGGCGATGTAATCACGGTGCGCGAAGGTGTCTACCGTGAAAGGATCACCCCGCCGCGCGGCGGCACTTCCGATCAGACGCGGATAACGTATCGGGCCGAACCCGGTGAAAAAGTCGCCATCAAGGGTTCCGAAGTGATCAAGGGCTGGCAGAAGGTGAAGCACGACACATGGAAGGTTACCATCTCCAATGATTTCTTCGGCGATTTCAATCCGTACAACGACTTGATTCACGGCGACTGGTTCAACGGCAGGGGACGAAAGCATCATACGGGCGCGGTTTACCTCAACGGCCATTGGCTGACCGAAGCGGCCAAACTGGATGACCTGCATCAGCCGACCGGCGACAGGCCGCTCTGGTTTGGCCAGGTTGATGAGGACAATACCACGATCCATGCACAGTTCAAGGGCGTCGATCCCAACGAAGCCGGGGTGGAGATCAACGTCCGCCGGACGGTGTTCTACCCGGAAAAGCCGGGGACCAACTACATCACCGTGCGCGGGTTCACGCTGGAGCACGCCGCCACGCCCTGGGCACCACCGACGGCCGAGCAGATCGGCCTGATCGGCACGCATTGGAGCAAAGGCTGGATCATCGAGAACAACACGATCCGATATTCGATCTGCACCGGCGTGGCGCTCGGCAAGCACGGCGACGAGTTCGACAATACCTCGGCCAACACCGCCGAGGGCTACGTCAAGACTATTGAACGCGCGCTGGCGCGCGGCTGGTCGAAAGACAATATCGGCCACCACGTCGTCCGCAGCAACCATATTTCGCACTGCGAACAGTCGGGGATCGTCGGCTCCATGGGCGCGGTGTTCTGCACCGTCACCGGCAACACGATCCACGACATTAACATTCGCGGATTGTTCGGGGGGGCCGAAATGGCCGGGATCAAGTTCCACGGCGCGATTGATACGCTTATCAGCCGCAACCACATCCACCGTTGTGGCGGCCTGGGAGGCATCTGGCTCGATTGGATGGCCCAGGGTACGCGCGTTACCGGCAATCTGTTGCACGACAACGCCCCACAGGATCTGTTCGTGGAGGTCAACCACGGGCCGTTTCTCGTGGACAACAATCTGTTTCTCTCCCCGCGCTTCCTGCGCGACTGGTCCCAGGGTGGGGCCTACGTCCACAACCTCGCGATGGGAAACGTCGAAATCAGGCCCCAGGGTCGCAGGACTCCTTTCCACAAACCACACTCGACCGAGGTGGCGGGGCTTCACAATATTCCCGGCGGTGACGACCGGTTTTACAACAACATCTTCATCGGCCATCAGGGCCTGTTGTCCGCGTACGACAGGTTCGGCGACTCCGTCCACGCGGAGGGCAACGTCTTTCTCATGGGGGCCAAGCCGTCGAAGCAGGAGGCCCATCCGCTCGAACAGCCGCAGTTCAATCCCCGCGTCGAGTTGGTTGAAAAGCCCGATGGCATGCATCTGCGGATCGCGCTCGACGAATCATGGGCACGGCAAAAGCGCCCGCTGGTCACCACTGAACTGCTCGGCAAGGCGAAGATCCCCAACGCGCCTTTTGAACGGCCCGACGGCTCGCCGTACCGCATCGACACCGATTACTTCGGCAACAAGCGAAACGCCGCCAGCCCTTTTCCGGGTCCCTTTGAACCAGCCGAGGGCGACAAGGAGGTGCTGAAAGTGTGGCCCGTGGCCCCATCGCAATAAGCGGGCTGCAATACTGACCGACGAGGAGAGTTTCGTGACAGAAACGCCCGACCTGACGCCGCGCGCACGCGGCAGCATTGTTTACCTGACGCTCGTAGTGCTTGTGGCCACGCTGGGTGGTTTGTTGTTCGGGTACGACACGGCGGTGATCGCGGGTGCGATCGGGTTTCTCTCAGAGCACTTCCAACTGGCCGAGCTTTACACGCCGGAACGGGCGGCCGCGCTGAAGGGCTGGGCTGCTTCCAGCGCACTGGCCGGTTGTGTGCTGGGCGTGATCCTCGCCGGGCCGATCAGTGACCGCTTCGGCCGACGCAACATGTTGATCCTCGCAGCGATCATGTTTCTCGTTTCCGCGATCGGCACGGCCGTGCCCAGGACGCTGACGACGTTTGTGGTTTTCCGGTTCCTCGGGGGAGTAGGCGTAGGCGCCGCGTCGATGACCAGCCCGATGTACATCGCCGAGATCAGTCCGGCCCGTATCCGCGGCCGCATGGTCAGCGTGAACCAGTTCGCCATTGTGACCGGCATGCTTGTGGTCTATTTCGTGAATTACTTCATCACCCTGTACGGTGAATCCATTGGCCCCGCCTGGAACGTGCTCTACGGCTGGCGGTGGATGTTCGGCTCCGAAGCCCTGCCGGCGGTGGCGCTGCTGGGGCTGTTGTTTTTCGTGCCGGAAAGCCCCCGCTGGCTGGCAGAAAAGGGACGCGTGGGCAAGGCCCGGCATATTCTCGAACGCGTGGACGGGGTCGCTCACGCCGAGCGGGAACTGCGCGAAATCCAGGTTGCCCTGGCACAAGAGCCGGCGACGCTGCGGCAGATCTTGGCACCGGGGCTGCGGGTCGCGATGTTGATTGGCATCGTGCTGGCCGTGTTGCAACAGGTGACCGGCATCAACGTGTTTCTGTATTACGCGCCGGAGATCTTCAAGACTATCGGCGGGTCGGGCGTCGACGTGGCCATGTTGCAGACCGTCGTCGTCGGAGCGGTCAACCTCGGTTTCACCATCCTAGCGATCTGGCTGGTCGACCGCCTCGGACGCAAGCCGCTGATGGTTTTCGGCGCTGCGGGCATGGGCATCTCCCTGGTGGCGATCGCCATCGCCGCAATGCTCGATCAATTGGCCGCTTGGGTGCTCGTGTTTATCCTTGGTTACATCGCGTGTTTCGCCTTGTCGGTCGGGCCAGTCACGTGGGTGATCCTCTCGGAGATCTTTCCCACGAAGATCCGGGGCCGGGCAATGGCCATCGCCACGTTCGGCCTATGGATTGCCAACTTCATCGTCAGCCAGACGTTCCCGATGATGGATGAAAACCCATGGCTGATCGACACGTTCAACCACGGGTTCCCGTTCTTCGTGTACGGCGGATTCTGTGTCGTACTGGTGATGTTCATGATCACCGTGGTACCCGAGACGAAGGGCAAGACTCTTGAAGAGATCGAACGGCGTTGGCTGTAAGCGGCATTCACTACGCCGGGCCGCGGTGTAGGGGCCCGGCGACTCCCGGCAGCTTTCTTGCGTGGCCTCCGCGCCCGGCGTCACACCGGTAAGGGGCGGCCGGGCTCGCCGAACTCTGCTGAGGAGACCAGGTGGCGTATCTGATACAGGCCGCATTTTCGATACAGGCGGAACCGCGTGGCCGAATTGGCGGTGAACGTGCGGTTCTGGTCGAGACAATCGTGCTGGTTGAGCCGATAGTTGGAAGTACGAGGGAAACCGGGATCCAACCAGACCTACAGCCTGAGCTTGCCTGCCAAGCTCGGCTGCACACGCTATGTATCGGATTGACTTCAGCACCGTGCAGGCACCGTACGTCTTGGCGTCGGTCTTTTTGTTCGGCGTCTGTGGCTGCCAGACTGCGCCGCACCAGGTCGCCTCGGTATCCACCGGGACGCCTGTTCCGGTGTGCGATCCTTTGCCTCGAGAACTCTCGAAAGTCACGCTGCCGACTTACCGGATCGAGCCACCCGACATCCTGATCATCGAAGCCAACCGCACCGTGCCGCGTGCTCCTTATCACCTTGCCACGTTGGACCTGTTGGCCATCCACGTGGAAGGGACCCTCTCCGATGCACCGATTTCCGGGGTCTACCCCGTTCAAGTGGGCGGTCTGGTCGAGCTGGGATTCCAGTATGGAACCGTCCCGGTTGCCGGTCTGACGGCGGAGCAAGCCAAACAGGCCGTCCAGCAGCACCTCCGCAACTATCTCAGGGATCCCTACGTCACCTTGACTCTGGCCGAAGTCGGCATGAAGCAACGGATCTACGGGGAGCACCTGGTCGGTCCCGACGGGAGGGTGACCCTGGGTAACTACGGCAGCGTGCGCGTGGCGGGGATGACGCTCGCCCAGGCCAAGTGGGCCATTGAGCAACATCTGGCTCGGTTCCTCGAAGACCCGGAGATCTCCGTCGATGTCTTTGCCTACAACAGCAAGGTGTACTACGTGATCACGCAAGGGGCCGGCTTGGGCGACAGCGTCTATCGTTTTCCGGTCACCGGAAACGAGACGGTGCTGGATGCCATCTCGCAGGTCAACGGGTTGCAGCAGGTATCTTCCAAGCAGATCTGGATCGCTCGGCCGACTCCACAACCGGGGAACGTCCAGGTCTTACCGGTTTGCTGGGACGCCATCACTGCCCAAGGATCCACTGTCACCAACTATCAGGTTCTGCCGGGTGATCGCGTGTTCATTGCCGAGGACAAGTGGGTGGCCCTCGATACGGGGCTAGCGAAGTTTACGGCCCCGCTGGAGCGGCTCATGGGCTTCTCGCTGCTGGGAGTGGGAACGGTCACGAGGTTTTCCGGGCCGGTGCTCCGCGGCGGAGGAAACAGGCAGGGGACCTTCTAGCAGCTTCGACCAACCGCCGTACTTGAACGAGTGTTTACCGCCATGGCCTGCAACTCAAGTAGCATGATCGCGTGCACCATCGGGTCCGCACTGATGTTGCTGGGCATTAGTGGGGGTTGCACCTCGGCAGGCAATTCGGGCCCGCCGCCATCCGGCGACACGTGTCCCGGGGTGGCACCTTATGGCTATTACCCAACCTGCTGGCGCGCGTGGCCCGAACTTCGTGCAGGGTATCCGGTGCCGCACGTTCCGGGAGCGGGGGTCGGCCCGGAGGTCATCTACCGCCTCGATATGGGACCCCGCGAGACCGCGTCTCCCGGCTCCGCCGTTCCACCATCCCTGTCGCCCGTCGCGCCTCCCCGCTCTGAGCCGGAACACCCCGTGCCCCCCGTCTTTCCGCCGACGCCGAGCGAGCCCCCTGGATCCCAGCCGACAGATCCTGTTTCTCCCTTGCTGGAGTTGCTGGAATCGGGCGAACCGCTGCCCGACATCTGAATGACCGATCGCGATAATTCGCAGGTTGATCGACCATCTTCCAGAGGACGAAGTGGCGGTGTATGAAGATGAAGTGGACATCCACCTCAACCCGAAGATCGGTCTGGATTGGATGGTCCGTGGTCAGCAGAAAGAAGTGGTCACGCCCGGTCAGAACGAAAAACGCTATCTGGCGGTAGCCAAAAACGCGAAGACCGGCGAACTGATTTGGGTCGAAGGCGAGAAGAAAAACAGCATGTTGTTCATCCTGCTGTTATGGGAGCTGACACAGCGATATCCCCAAGCCAAAACGATCCACGCAATTCTCGACGACTATTCCATCCATCACACCGAGCAGGTACGGTTGAGCCTGGCGACGCCCGAGGGGCGGCGGATAAAGCTGCATTTCCTCCCGCCGTATTGTCCAGACCACAACAAGATCGAACGGACCTGGCAAGACCTCCATGCCAACGCGACTCGAAATCACTGCTGCGCGACAATGAAGGCACTCATGGCAAACGTCCGATTTTGCCTGAAACGCCACAATCGTGAAGTACAACAGGGACTATCCTTGGTGGCGTAAACCGACTCACCTAAAAGCGATGTCTGATTATCGCGCTCGGTCATTTAGTGATGGGTTCCGTGGCCGGAGGGTGAGTATGTCAATAGACGCGATACGAAGGCCTTCCCGGACGCCGACCGATCAAGATACTCGGTCGAGCCCATGAGCCGGGAGGCGGATTTCAACCCATCCTTCGCCAACACTCTCAGGAGGCCAAGTTATGTTACGATCTAAGAAAAGGGACCCGAAAAGGAACCGGAGATATCCCCGGCCGCGCCGGCTGTTCGGCGAGTCACTGGAGCGGCGCGAGATGCTGTCGGGAATCTCGCTGACCAACGATGCCGAACTGCAGATCCTCGGGTCGGGTGAATCCGACTTTGCCCAGGTTTGGCAAGTTGGCTACGAGATCTGGGCGACACTGAACAACAACTTCGTCCGCTTGCCGCAGTGGAAGGTGAACAGCATTTCATTTGTAGGTAACGGTGGAGGCGACTACTTCCACAATATGACGAACCGCGACACCATGGCTTTCGGCGGAAGCGGCAACGACACCCTGATCGGGGGAAGCGGCGATGACGAACTGGCCGGCGAATCCGGCAACGACGTGCTCAAAGGTGGCTACGGCAGCGATGTCCTTTGGGGTGGCTCGGGCTCTGACCGGCTGGAAGGCGGCGCCGAGAACGATGGGCTGATCGGCGGCAGAGGAAACGACACCTTGCTCGGCGGCAGCGGGGACGACGGGCTGCTCGGCCAGGAGGATAACGACTTCCTTAGCGGGGAAGCCGGCAATGACGCCCTGTTCGGCGGCGACGGTGACGACTGGCTTTTCGGCGGCACCGACGACGATGCGATTGAGGGCGAAGCCGGCGACGACGTCCTCTACGGCCAAACCGGCAACGACTGGCTGCTCGGCGGCAGTGGCGACGATGCGATTGACGCCGGAGTCGGTAACGATACCGTGCGGGGCGGGACGGGGAACGACAAGCTCTATGGCAGGCTCGGCAACGACGTGCTCAAAGGCGACGCCGGAAACGATATCCTCTTCGGCCACGCCGGCAACGACGCCCTGTACGGGGGTAGCGGTGACGACGAACTGCTCGGCCACGGAGGTAACGACTTCCTCAGCGGGGGAGACGGCGGTGACGACCTGCGCGGGGGCGACGGGAGCGACAACCTGTACGGCGGTGGTGGTGACGACCAGTTGTTTGGCGAAGCTGGTAACGATAGGCTCTACGGTCAAGCCGGCAGCGACATACTGCACGGCGACCAAGGAAACGACACCCTGAAAGGCGGTGCCGGCAACGATCGGCTCCACGGCGAATCCGGGGACGACAAGCTCTACGGAGAAGACGGGTTTGACGCGCTCTTCGGCGGCGATGGCTTCGACTGGCTCAATGGCGGCCGTGACTTAGACTACTTCAACGGCGGCGCCGGAAGCGATTGGATCTTCGCGCACGATGGAGACATAGATCTGATCACGGCAGACAGGGCCGATAAGTACATTGGCGAACTGGACGATGAAGACTTGCTGATCGATGACGATCTCGGCGGGCTGTTTGGGTGACGCCTCTCATTTCATGGAATGCTTCTGGAAGAACTCCCAGATCAGGTCGTTGGCGGAAATATCCTTGGTCGATTTTCCCAAGAAGGCGGCGGACGGTCGCCTGCCGGGCCACGTATGGCCGCCGCCGCGGATCACATACAGCACGACTTCCGCACCGTCCGTGCCCGGCCCGTACGTCCTTTGCGTGACCTCGGTGCCGTCGTCAGCGACGTCCGGCAACTCGGCGGTAACCGGTGTCTTCGGACAGCCGTTCGCTTTCACCCAAATCCGGACGGTCTCCTCGACGGATTTGTAGGTCACGAACTTGGGCGTTCTCTCGGTGGGTCCGTCATAGTTGACAAGCCGGTCGTTGGTGCCGTGGAAGTGTGCCACGGGAACTGGCCGGGAAGGGTTGCACGATTCGATTGCCATCGTCCCGCTGACGGCGGCAATCGCCGCAATGCGATCGGGAAGCTCGGCGGCCAGCCGATAGCACATCGCCGCTCCGTTGGACATGCCGGCCGCGTAGACACGCTTGGAATCCACGTTGAGCACCAGGGCCAGATCGTCCAACACCCGGGCCGTGAAGCGAACGTCGTCGGGCCGCGTCTGGGCCAGCTTGCCGCGCAGCCCGCCTGCGTTCCACGTCTGGAACCCACCCAGAAACGGAGTAGCGTTCGGATAGACGGCAACAAAGCCTTCCGCATCAGCCTTCTGGCTGAGGCCACAAAAAGAGGCCATTTTGCGGGCGTCAATACCTCCCCCGTGGAGAACGAGGACGACCGGAATGGGCTTCTTGGGATCATACCCCGGCGGAACGTGAACAAGAAAGGACCGGGTAGACTCGCCCATTTTCAGCGGGCGCATGTGATCTCCCGGGCCAAGCGGCTCGCCGCCCACGGCCAGCAAGATCAGCAGCGGAAAAGCAAGGACATGCATGGGACGGACCTCCTATCGTGACGGGCGTATTACCCCATTCTATCTCAAATGGTGCGGCGGGCCCACAAGCCCTCCGTCATTTTCGCGGAGCCACCGGGATGCGAAGTTTCCCGGCGATTCGTGATGGGTCTAGCGGCCGGACGGTGAGTACCTCAATAGACGCAACAAGAAGGCCCCCCGAACGGCGACTGATCGGCGCGTTCGGCCGGGTCTACGGATCCGGAATCAAGTCGAGGATCACTCGATTTTCCCCCACTCCCAACTTACGAGAAGGAGACAGTCATGAATCGCAGTAGATTGATCGTCGCGGCAATTGCAGTTGTCGGCTTAGTCACTGGTCCTGCGTTCGCGGGACGCATTCCGGGCAGGCATTCCGCCCGCCCAGGCCCGCAGAATCAGGCAAAGGCAAGTCCCGGCGACAAGGACCCCACGGCAAGTGTGCTACGCGATTGGCAGCAGAGGTTGCAGCAACGGGTAAAGCCGTCCGGAAAGCAGGGCGCGGCTCCGCAGAAGCCCGTTCGCGAAACGGTACGGGGAGGGCCGAATCGGTTCTCTTCCAGCAAAGGCAGCCAAGGGAAACCAGCCGTTTCCCGTCACGAAACACTGCAAAAAGGCACTTCACGACAAGCGAAAACGAAGCCCTTTCTTCGAGCCGCCAGTACTGCCCCCCCGCCGCCGGCCCCCTCTTCACCGTCGGCCGGCATCCACGACAAACTGCCGCGTCCCTCGGATTCGACTGTCGGGCCGTCGGATTCGTCTGCTCCGCCCGATTTGGAGGTCCGCAGTATCGGGCTCTGGCGAGGTCGGCGCAACCCGGCAACCGGCGGCCTCATGGCCGACACGAGCCTCTCTCCAATCGATTTAACCAGCAGCCATCTGATCATCACGATCCGAAATCGTGGGCTGGGGGCATTTGAGGGCGACGCCGATCTGAGGATGCTCAGCCTGTACGCGTTCACGGGAGACTCGTTCCACTACGATAAAACCTTGCCCGTGCGTCTGTCCTTGAAGGCGGGCCAACAGAGGCAGGTCTCGTTCCCACTGGCCCAGTCGCCTTGGGGCCGGCCGGAGAATCCGGGCGAGAAGCTGCAATGGGGATTCGTATGGCCCGATCCCATCGATTACCCCAAGTTGACCTTTGCCGCCCGCATCGACGCGAGCAACAGTATCACTGAATCCAACGAGCAGAACAACTTCCTGCAAAAGGAAATCGCAATTCCCTGCGGCGTTCGGGTACAGCAGGTGGCCGACACCCGTAATGACAAAAAGGTGGGGGAAGTAAACACATACCGGTCCGCTGGGCACATTTGTCTGTGGGGGCAATTCGGCGATCGGCAGGCGTGCAAACACGTCTATCTGGAGAGAAACGGCCAAAGACACCGGCTTGACGTCGAACAATGGACTCCCTCCAAACTACA
>Ga0180429_10002507_pt1 | contig 15088 bp, 16 predicted proteins | sample SS_ome_FD_132428 | JGI IMG/M metagenome (GOLD analysis project Ga0180429, IMG submission 132428) | Hypersaline lake sediment archaeal communities from the Salton Sea, California, USA - SS_1_S_1 metaG | ecosystem: Environmental > Aquatic > Non-marine Saline and Alkaline > Hypersaline > Sediment ...
AGGCCACCGATGCCGCCGGCGCCCACGAAGACGTAGCGGGTCTCAGCCATCGACGGGCACCGCCATCGTCATGAGCGTCTCGCCGGCGTGCACCTTGGTGCCGGTGCGCATGACCGCCACGCTGCCATTCGCGGCCGCCCGCACCTCCTGCACGCGCTCGCCGACCAGGTCGCGCACCACCCCGACCGGTTCGCCCTCGCGCAGCGTTTGGCCGAAGGTCACGAACGGCTCCCAGGCGCCGCCGGTGCTCGCGCGGTGGGTGACCGTGCGGCACGCCGGCAGATCGGCGCGCGGGGTCGGGGCCGGGCCGGGCAGCATCTCGAGCGCCCGCAGCGCGTCGAGCACGAAGCCCGCCATCTCGGCCGCGTTGTCGGTCGCGCGGCCGTAGCCGTTGCAGGCCTCGATCGACACCTGGGGGACCCCGATGGCGGCGGTCGCCCCGCTGAGCATGCCGGGCACGTCGCGGGCACCGGGCGCCAGCACGAAGCGCACGGCCAGGGAGCGCACCAGCGGCTCGAGCCCCGTCTTGCCGGGTGCGTCGGTCCAGCGCGCGAAGGCGACGTCGCCGTTCTCGGGGCTGCCGCCGTGCAGGTCGATGAGCAGATCGGCGCCCGGCAGCACGTGCCGCAGCAGCACGTCGGAGATCTGCTCGGTGACGGTGCCGGTCGCGTTGCCGGGGTGAACACGGTTCATGTCCTGGCGGTCGAACGGGCTGGTGCGCGCGCCGTGGGTGAAACCGTCGACGTTGAGGCAGGGCAGCAGCCACACCGAACCGCGCAGGACGTCGACGTCGAGGGTCTCCGCGAGGCGGTGGCAGCCGAGCACGGCGTAACCCTCGTCGCCGTGCTGCGCCGCGATCACCACCACGCGCGGTCCCGGCGACGCGCCCTGGACGACGACGAGCGGCAACGGGGTCGGGCCGGTGGCGGCGCGCCCGACCGCGAGCCAGGTGCGCGTCACGCCGCCCGGGAAGGTCGTCGTGGCCAGGGTGGCGGGGTCCGTCATGGGGATGCCGCCTCCAGCGCGGTCACCACGTCGGGTCGGTCGGGTCCGGACCGCAGCCAGGAATCGAGCGCGTCGAGCCTTGGCGTCATGAGGCCGCCTTGGGCCCCTTGCCGCCGCAGCTGCTCGACGATCGTGGCGAGTTCGCCATCCGGATGCCCGGGATCGAGCAGCGCACCGAGCCCGGCAGGCTCGGTGAACGGCGCGGGCGCGCCGACGCGAAACTGCTCATGACGCTGCCAGCAGTGGCGCATCCAGGCGCGGCGGGTGCCCAGCTCGCCCGGCGTCTCGGCCAGCACCAGGTTGGGATCGAAGAAGTCGAAGGCGATGGGCATGGGACCGTGGGCGCGGGCGACGGCGATGCCCTCGCGCACCAGTTCGGCCGCCGCGTCGAGGTGCCGGTCGTCGTCGTAGAAGGCGCGCGGCGCGGCCCCGGCGAGCACCGGCAGTGCCGCCTCGAGCTCGAAGATCGCCTTGCTCCACACCATCCCCGCGATGACCTTGGTGGTCAGGGTAGGCGACAGCCAGGCGAGTTCGTGCTGCAGGGCGCGCATGGCGTCCGTCTCACTCGCCACGAGGTTGCCGAGCCAGGTGAAGTTGTGGAAGCCGGTCTCGGGGTCGCCGCCCGGGTCGCTCCGCACCTCGAGGTTCGTGACGCCCAAGACGGTCTCGCCCGGCCACAGCGCAGGAAGGTCGAGGTTGGCGAGCCCGCCCACGAACGACAGCAGCGGCGGATGCGACGCGGCCGCGGCGGCCAGTTCCTTGGTGGCGTCGGCGGCCACGCGCGCCGGCACGCAGAGAAGCACCGCCTCGGTCCCGTCGGCCAGCGCGCCTGGGGGCGCGACCGCCGGGACGACGGGGGTCTCGAGACGCCGGAAGCCACGCACGACGACGCCCTGGCCCACGCGCTCGCGGCGCACGGCGGACGGCTCGATCAGGCTGACGTCGCCGCCGTGATGGCGAAGCCGCGCGGCGATGAGGGTGCCGAGCGCGCCGGCCCCGACGATGGTCACTCGCATGACGGTCTCCTTCAACGCGCCTCGCCGTCGATCAGCACGGCGAGCGACGCGAGCGAATGCATGCGGCCGTAGATCGTCCGCAGGTCGTGAGCGGGCACCCCTCCCGGGTGCCTGGCGTACACGGGCCGCAGCTCCTGCTCCCCCAGCCAGTAGGACCAGACGTGCGCGCCTCGCCCCTTGGGCGCGATGTAGCCGAGGCGGTTCTCGACCCAGCCCGCACCGCCCATGAGCGCGTGTTCGGCCAGGTACGCGCGGGCCCGGTCGCGGCTCCAGCCCTCACGGTGCAGGCCCCAGGCGGCGACGGTGCCGATCCCGGCGCGCACCCTCGACACCAGGGCGGTGATGCGGTCGACGGGCCCGGTCCAGCCGATGAGGCCGTTGCCGGCGTCGGCGACCCCCTCGAAGAGCGGCGAGCCCGCGCTCTTCACGAGCGACATGAGGCCATCTGCGCCGCCCCATCCCTCGCGCACGGCGAGCTTGCGGGTCTCGAACTGCAGGCAGTGGCCCGGCACCACCTCGTGGACCACGAGGTGCCGCAGGTCACCGAGAGTGATCACGGGGTCGGCGTTGAGTTCGACGACGCCACGCGCGAAGTCGCAGCGGGCGTTGAAGGCCGCACCATGCACGAGCGTGACGCTCGGGAGCCGCGGCATCGGCACGTCGAAGGCGCTCGCGGTCCGCTCGAGCGCCTCGTCCATGAGGCGCTCCATGGTGGGAACCAGGTCGTCGCTGGCGACGCGGGTGGCGGCCTCCCAGGCTCGGGCGGCATCGCGCAGCAGTCCGTCGTAGCCGGCGGCAGCGAGTTCCTGCGCGAGCTCCATGCGCACCGCGTCGAGTTCGTGCTCGTTGGCCGGGCGCGGTTCGCTGGCCAGGAAGCCGGCGACTTGGTCCTCGAGCGGCAACGCGCCGTCGCGCTCGTTCCAGGCGATGACCGTGAGCGCCGACCGGCAGAGGTCGGTGTAGTAGCGCCGGCGGTCGGCTTCGACCAGGTCGGCCGCTTCCTCCGAGAGCCGCGCGAAGGCGGCACGCGCCGCGTCCCAACCGGCGAAGGTCGTGGGCGAACGGTCTTCGGCCATGTCGAGCACCACCAGCCCCCACGGGTCTTCGGGGTTGGCGGCGCGGTGGAGCGCGTCCAGGCCACGGTAGGCGCGGGCGAGGCGCTCGGCGAACGTGAGGGTGGTGCGATCGAGCACGTCAGGCTCCGTAGAAGCGGGCGACCGCGTCGACCACCGCGTCGACGTCGTCGTCGCCCACGTCCGGGTGGTTGGGGAGGCTCAGGACCTCGGACGTGAGCCGCTCCGCCATGGGGAAGTCGCCCTCGGCGTGGCCGGTGAGTTTGCGGTAGGGCGCAAGCAGGTGCAGGTCCTGCGGGTACAGGACGGTCGACTCGACACCCTGCTCGGCGAGGTGGTCGCGCAGCGCGTCGCGGCGGCCCTCGGGAACGCGCACCGTGTAGTGCAGGAAGGCATGGACCACGTTCGGCAGCGTGCGCGGCAGTCCGAGCGGCAAGCCGGCGCTCGCGAAGGCGTCGTTGTACCGCGCGGCGTTCTGCCGGCGGCGCTCGTTCCAGGCCTCGAGGTGGGGCAGCTGCACCCGCCCGATGGCGGCGTGCAACTCGCTCAGCCGCACGTTGTAGCCGATGCGGCGAATGTCGTAGAAGCGCTCGCCCTTGGCGCGCGGGCGGCCGTGGTCGCGCAGGAGCCGCACCTCGTCCGCGAGCGTCGCGTCGTTCGTCACGACCATGCCGCCCAAGCCGCACACCGAGATCCCCTTGCCGGCGAACGACAGGAAGCCGGCCGCGCCCAAGGCGCCGACGTAGTGGCCGTCGAAACGCGCGCCGAAAGCATGGCAGGCGTCCTCGATGACGTGTAGGCCGCGGCGGCGCGTGAGGTCGAGGAGCGCCGCCATGTCGGCCGGATGCCCGTACTTGTGCGCCGGGACGACCGCGCGGGTGCGTTCGGTCAGTGCGCCTTCGACCGCATCGGGCCTCAGGTTGAACGTGACAGGCTCGACCTCGACGAACACGGGCCGCGCGCCCGCGACCGCGACAGCCTCGGCCAGCGTGACGAAACCCATGGCGGGCACCACGACCTCGTCGCCTTCGCCGATGCCGAGCGCCTGCAGGATGAGGAACATGCCGGTCGTGCCGGAGTTCACGGCGACGGCGTGGGCACAGCCGAGGTAGGCGGCCACGTCCGCCTCGAAGGCGTCGTTCTCAGGGCCCAGGTAGTACTGGCGGCTGTCGAGCGTGCGCAGCGCGGCCTCCCGCATGGCATCGTCGACGTGGTTGAAGCCTTTGCGGACGCGTCGCGTGGGGGCGACCGCGCCGGCGGTCATGCCGGACCGTCGCCGATGGGGCCGAGGGGCAGCGTCTGGAACTGGGTCGTGAAGCGCGCCAGGTAGTCGGTGACGACCTCGAGGATGCGTTCGCCGTGGGCCTCGGATGCCTCGGACGCGGGCTTGCTGTTGTCCCAGTAGCCGAGCGGCCAGCGCTCCGCCATCATCAGCGGGATCTCGACCCCGAAGTTCTCGAACGAGATCTCGTACTTGCCGGTCGAGTCGAAGCCATGGCCGATGTCGGAGACGACGCAGCCACCCTCGGCCTTGGCCAAGTCGGCGTTGCCGGGGCGTATGGCCATCGCCACCGCCGTCTCGGTGAAGCCGCCGTGGTCGGGCCCGAGTTCGAGGTCGGGGAGGAGCGCGATCGCGGCTCGATACCACAGCGGCACCGCGAACAGCATGCCCAGTTCGCGCCGCAGCTTCAGCGAGACCTGCTTCATGATCGGCGCGTTGGGCCCGTGGCCCGTGACCCAAACGATGCGCCGGATGCCCCAATGGTGCAGACCGCGGGCGATCTCCTCAAGGATGGTGGCCGACGTCTGCGGCGAGATGCTGATCGTGCCGGGGAAGTCCATGGTGGACTCGCAGTAGCCGAACGGGACGCCCGGCACGGCGATGGCGTTGCATTTCGTGGCACTGCGGCGGGCGACCTCGTCGGCGGCGAAGTGATCCGTGCCGATGATGCCGTGCGGGCCATGGGCTTCGACGGCGCCCATCGGTACGAACGCGGTGTCGGTCTCCGCGAACGCGGCGCGTGCCTCCAGATACGTCATGTCGGACAGGAAGTGGGTGCGCATGGCTCTCCTCGCTGGCGACGAACCACCGGCGGCAAGCGCCCCTGCGCCCGCCCCGGCGGCGGTTCCGTGTCGGGCCTAGGCCGGATTGTCGCAGGTGTGGTACAAGTATGTCAAGTAAGCCTGTCTGACTGAGTAGATTGGTCGGACCAATTCACGCCACCCGCCCACGCGTTTCAGGGCGATCCGAGGAGGACGGCATGAAGTTCGAGCGCGTGCATCAGGTTCGCCTGCACGAGCAGATCATCGCTCGGTTCAACGAGATGGCCGAGGCTGGAAGCTTGCAGGCGGGCGACCGGCTTCCGCCAGAACGGGAGTTGCTCGCGCAGCTCGGTGTGAGCCGCCAGGTGTTGCGTGAGGCACTGACGGTCATGGAGGCCCAGGGCATGCTCTCCACCACGCCGGGGGGTGGTCGCGTGTTCCGCGGCCGCACCGTCGGGGACATCGGCGCGTTCATCGACGCACTGAAGGAGTCGGCGCTGTTCGAGATCCTCGACGCGCGTGAGGCGATCGAGGGGAAGATCGCCGAGCTCGCCGCACGCGAGGCCAGCGACGAGGAGCTCGAGGCCCTACAGACGCGAGTTGCCGACCTGAAGTCCAGCAGCTACACCTATGAGTGGAACTACCGCTTCCACCTGGCGATCGCCGAGGCCGCCCACAACGACGTGCTACACAACTTCCTGCAGCTCGTCCTGGAGGCGCGCAGGGAGGTCCAGGAACAGGACTACCTCACACTCGAGCAGATGAAGCGCACCTTCGACGACCACGCCGCGATCGTCGAGGCCATCGCGTCGCGTGACCCGGAGCGATCGCGCGCGGTGATGGAGGGCCACATCGCCCACACTCGAGCCGAGTTCCTGCAGCGCCAGGTCGAACGCGCGAAGGAACGCCGAGGCGACCTCACGGTCGCCTGAGCGTTCCCCGCCGTGGTCGTCTTCCTCCTCCGTCGAGCCCTCGCCGCCGTCCCGGTGGTGTTCTCGGTCGTGCTCCTGGTGTTCCTCTCACTCCACCTCGCACCAGGGGATCCGGTCGAGTTCATCGTCGGCCCCGATACCCCCTTCAACCTCGATCGCGAGGCGTACCTCGACCAGGTCCGCGAGCAGTACGGCCTCGACAAGCCGCTCCACGAACAGTTCCTGACGTACCTGGCCGGCCTCGCGCGGTTGGATTTCGGGCAGTCGTTCCGGACCAACGCCGATATCTTCGAAGAGCTCGTGCCGCGCTACGCGGCGACCATCGAACTCGCCCTGTTCGCCTTCATGCTCACCCTGTCGATCGGCATCCCGCTCGGCATCCTGTCGGCCCTGCGGCCCAACAGCTGGCTGGACTCGCTCGTCACCACGACCGGGCTCGTCGGCGTCTCCCTGCCCTCGTTCTGGCTGGGCCTGCTGCTCATGCTCCTGTTCTCCCTCGAGCTCGGCTGGTTTCCCCCGTCGGGTCGCCCGGCCTCGGCCCTCACCGCGGAGGGGTTGCCGTTCGTCGTGCTGCCCGGCCTCACCCTCGCGCTCGGCGCGGCCGCCCTCGTCATGCGCCTGACCCGCTCGCAGATGTTGGAGGTGCTCGGTGAGGACTTCGTACGCACGGCGCGCGCCAAGGGCCTTCACGAACGCACCGTGGTGCTCGGTCACGCCTTCCGGAATGCCCTCATCCCCGTCGTCACCGTCATGGGGCTCCAGTTCGGCGGCCTGCTCGCGGGCACCGTCGTCGTCGAGACGGTCTTCGCTTTCCCCGGCGTCGGCCGCTACCTGATCCAGGCGGTCAACAACCGGGACTTCCCCGCCGTGCAATCCGGCGTGCTGTTCGTATCGCTGACCTTCGTGACCGTCAACTTCCTGGTCGACGCGCTCTACGCGACCATCGACCCACGCATCCGGTACGACTGAGGGCCCGACGTGAACCAGCGCAGCTTCCTCCGCCGCTTCACCCGCCGAACGTTCTCCAACCCCATGAGTGCGTTCGCCTTCATCACCGTCGTCCTGCTGCTGGTGGTCGCACTCATCGGACCAAGCCTCGCCCCGTTCGACCCGTTGAAGCCGGACTTCCGGCGCATCGCGGAACCGCCGAGTGCCGACCACTGGCTGGGAACGGACCAGAACGGCCGCGACATCTTGAGCCGCATCATCCATGGCACCCGCATCTCCGTCAGCATCGGCGTTGCGGCCGTCGTGCTGGGGCTCGCCCTGGGCACCACCGTGGGCCTGGCGGCCGGGTACTTCGGCGGCCGTGTCGACACGGTGCTCATGCGGGCCATCGATGTCCTGCTCGCCTTCCCCGGCATCCTGCTGGCGATCCTCATCATCAGCATCTTCGGCAGCAGCGTCGCGAACATCGTCGTGGCGTTGGCCGTGTTCTCGGTACCCACCTTCGCGCGCGTGTCGCGCAGTTCGGCCCTCACGCTGCGGACGCTCGAGTACGTGCAGGCCGGACGCGCGCTCGGCGGCTCCTCGCTGCGCGTCCTACTGCGGCACGTGCTCCCCAATGCGATGGCGCCCGTCGTCGTGTACGGCACCCTGCGCTGCGCGACCGCGATCCTCGGCGGTGCCGCGCTCAGCTTCTTGGGGCTCGGGGTGTCGCCACCCACACCCGAGTGGGGTCTCATGGTCAGCCAAGGTCGTGAGATCATGCGCTCGGCGCCCCACGTCATGGTGTTCCCGGGCCTCGCCATCTTCGTGACGGTCCTTGCCGTCAACCTCCTCGGTGACGTCCTGCGAGACGTCATGGACCCCAGGACGCGCACATGACCCACCCACCCCGGAGAGGAACCGTGAACGAGTCCTCGGCACCCGGCCGCCCGCCGCTGAACCCGCGGGCCCTGGGAACCCCAACGTCAGCGATCCGCCATATCGCCGACATGGCTGCCGTGCGTGCGGCGAAAGGGCTGCCGGTCTACCCCTTCCATCTCGGCGAACCCGACTTCGACACCCCAATGGCCATCAAGCGGGCAGCCGTCGACGCCATGATGGCGGGCCACGTCCATTACACGCCCAATGCCGGCATCGCACCCCTCCGCACCGCCATCGCCGGCGATCTCCGAGGGCGCTACGGCGCCGCACTCGGTCCTGCGGACGTGATCGTCACCGTCGGCGCCTGCGAGGCCCTCACGCTCGCCTTCATGGCGACCCTGGAGCCCGGAGCGGAGGTGGTCGTGCCGACGCCGTGTTGGCCGAACTACCTGCAGACCCCGCTGCTCCTGGGCGCTCACGTGCGCGAGGTCGCCATGGAGGCGCAGGAGGACTTCCGCCTGAGCGCGGAGGCGGTGTTGGCCGCGATCGGGCCCGATACGCGGGCGATCGTCATCAACACGCCGAACAACCCCAGCGGGGCGGACGCCGCACCAGACGTCATCCGGAAGCTCCTCGACGGCGCCCGCCACCGCGGCGTCTGGCTGATCGTCGACGAGATCTACCACGACCTCACCTTCGAGCCCGGCTGGACGAGCTTCCTGGAGGTCGCGCGCCCGGACGATCCGCTCATCTACGTCAACGGCTTCTCCAAGAGCTACGCGATGACCGGCTGGCGGCTCGGTTACGCCGTGGCGCGCGGCGACGTGGCGAACGCGATGATCCGACTCCATCAGGCCCTCGTGACCAGCGCCACGTCATTCGTGCAGCACGCAGCCATCGCAGCTCTCTCCGAACGCGACGAGGTCGTCGCCATGCGGAACCGGTACGCTGCCCGGCGCGAGCGCGTGCTCACCGTCTTGAGCGGCGCTGGGATCGAGTGTCCCGTACCCGCGGGTGGGTTCTACGTGTTCCCGCGGGTCCCTGAAGGGTGGCGGGACGGTGACGCGTTCAGCCAGGACATGCTCGCAGAACACGGCGTGGCGCTCGTGCCGGGATCGGCGTTCGGCGCGGCACATCGGGACCGGTTCCGGCTGTGCTTCGCGTGCTCGGATGAAGTCCTTGACGACGGTCTCGACGTTCTCGGCCGGGCCGTGGGCAACGGCTGGGCCCGGCCAGCGGGATGAAGTTCGCTCGCATCACACACGAAGGCGCCCCGCGGATCGTGGTCGTCGAGGAAGCCTCGTGGGCGCTTCTCCCCCGCGATCTCGGCGATCTGCATGTCGTGATCGAGGGTGCTGCGGAAGCCTTGGCATACGTGCGCCGAGCGCTGCGCTCGGCACCGCGTCTCGACGCCGACGAGTCCCGCCTCCTCGCCCCCCTCGGCCAGCTCCGCCGGGACGTCCTGTGCACGGGGTGGAACTACCTGGATCACTTCCACGAAGGCGCCGGAAGGCGCGCAGGACAGGACGTCGAACTGCCGACGCACCCGACGTTCTTCGGCAAGAGCCCCCACACGATCATTGGCCCACGCGACCCCATCGCCTTCGACGAGCGCGTGTCGATCCAGTGGGACTACGAGGCCGAACTCGCGTTCGTGATCGGACGCCGAGGGCGTTCGATCCGCGCTTCCAGCGCCGCAGATCACGTCTGGGGTTACCTCCTGGCCAACGACGTCTCGCAGCGCGATCTTCAGCGCGCCCACGGTGGCCAGTGGCTCAAGGGGAAATCGATCGACCGCACCATGCCGATCGGCCCATGGATCGTCACCGCCGACGAAGTCGAGCCGAAGGACATCCGACTCCGCTGCACCATCAACGGCGAGCTGATGCAGGATGCGTCGACGGGCACGATGGCCTACCCCATCCCCTCCCTCATCGAGGAACTGTCCTTCGGCATGACGCTCGATGTCGGTGATCTCGTCCTCACGGGCACGCCGTCCGGTGTGGGCAACGCCCGCGACCCACGCCGGTTCCTGCGATCCGGCGACGAGGTAATCGTCAGCGGAACCGGCCTTGGGGAACTGCGCAACGTCGTGACACCTGTCGACCTGCACACGCCGGTTTGAGCCTGCGTGCTTGTGGCCGCTCCCGGATCACCGAGGAGCCGTCAGCTGGAACGCATGGCGGTCAGGGCTGCCGACCTGGCCCCACCCCCACCACCCCCCACGCCAACCCCTCGAACCCGCTGCGCCCACCGAGCGCTGCCGCGACGTCCTCCACGAACGACGGGCTGAGGATCTCCGCCCAGGCCGTGCCGCCCCGCAGATGGACGTCGAAGAACGCCAACGCGAACCGGCGCAGGTGCGCCTGGGCGTCGCCCACGAACACCCACAGGTGCTTGGCGCCGACGAAGGTGATCAGGTCGGCGTCCGGCAGGTGGGCGTACAGCTCGGTGGTCGCCGGGACGTAGTCGTTCATCTCGTCCGCGCCCGCGCCCACCAGCAGCACCGGTACGCGAACGCTGGCGAGCCCGGCGGGGCCGGTCAGGTCGAAGCCCTCCGGCCCCAGCGCCATGGCGGCCACGACCAGCGCATCGCCGAACGGCGCCCACAGGCCGTCAGACGGCACCAGCCCGACCTCGCGCGCCCGCGCCTCGAACGACGCCCAACGACCGCGCGGGCCGCACACGTACGACCACCAGTTGTCGCTCCACCCCTCGGGGCGCTCCGCGCAGGTCCGTTGGTCGTGCTCCGGGTCGACGCGGGCGCCGGCCAGCATGAGCGCGTTCCACGACCCGAACGAGTGCCCGACCGCGCCGGCGCGGCCGGTGTCGACGGCGCCGGCGGGCACGCCCAGTTCGCCGCCCTCGAGCAAGTCGAGGCCGAAGACCAGGTCGAGCGGGAAGTCGATCATCGCGTCGTTCAGGAACGTCATGTACGGGCCCTGGGCCGACGCGGCCAGGAACACGAACCCGTGCGAGGCCAGGTGGCGGCCGAAGACGTCGGCGATGATGCCGTCGCCCACGACCACCGGGTAGGGCGCGCCGCTGGTGTCGACCTGGGCCGGCCCGTCGGCCACCGCCTCGCCCGTCGTCGGGAAGAAGACCGCGAACCGGACGGCACGGTCGCCGCGGGCGGCGTCGGCGTGCCGCGTGTCCCACGTGCCGACGGCGTAGGGTCCGGGGTCGGCCGCGGCCGCTAGCCCTTCTGCAGTCGTGGGCCGCGCGTCCTGCGCCACGCCGACCGCGACCAGGGTGGCGGACACGGCGGTGGCCAAGGCGACGACGGCGAAGCGCAGGAGGAGCGAGGAACGAGGGCGGGACGCTGGGGATTGGGGATCGATCCGCGTGTGCGGCATGGCGCACCCCTCTCGGTGCGCCGCCACGGCGCGACGGTCGGACGGCCCGTTCCAACGCTGGCACCGCCTGCGTCACCGTCACGGCAGGGCGGCGGCGATCGCCACCCTCTTGATGAGCGCCTTCGCGCGCGGTGTCAAGAGACGGACGTCCCGTCCATGGGGGCTTGGACCTGGCGTGCGGCGCCACCGACCGCGCGATCCATCTGGCGGAATCCCTTCCCCCCACGCCCCGCCGGCCTCACGCCTCCGCCCGCAGCCTCCGCGCGCTCTTGAGCCCGTCGTAGACGACCCAGCGTTCCTTGAGGCGGCCGTCCACGACGCGGTAGATCGCGATTCCCTCCAACTCCAGCGGCCGGTCCGTCGGCGCCACCCCGAACCACTGGTGCGTGTGCGTCCCCACGATGCGCCAGCGCACCACGACCTTGTCGCCGGCCGCGAGCACGTCGTCGACCTCGTAGCGCGCGTCTGGGGCATTCGCCCGAACGCCCGCATAGAAGTCGCGGAAGCCCTCGGGCCCGGCCCGGAATCCCTCGGGCCAGTCGTGCGACCAGAAGTCCGGCGCGAGGACCTCGTCGGCGTACGCCAGGTCCCAGTCGACGAAGACGCGCTGGTACACGCCGCGCAGCAGCGCCTCGTTGCGGCCCGCCTCGGCGAGCGCCGATACGGCACCGTCGCCGGCGTCGGGGTCGACCCCCAGCACCTCGGACGCCAGCCGCTCCAGCGACCAACGATGCGGCGTCGACGCGTTCAGGCGCGCCCACTCCTGCGCCGCCTTACGCAGCGTGGCGTCCGCCTCGTCGACGTTCGGCACCACCAGGTAACGCTCCAGCGGCTCCTCGTCGAACAGCGCGGCGTGGACGGCTTCGGCGACGGGATCGGGACCAGGGTACTGCGACCGCGAGGTGTCCGCGTCGGGCGCGAAGAGGGCACGGAGCTCGGGGTGCGCATCGTCCGGCGGATCGAAGCGCCTGACGGCGTTGCTGGCGATCGCGGACGCGAAGTTTCCGGGCGCGACCGCGCACACGTGCACGCCGAGGGGCGCCATCTGCGCGGCGAGCGCATCGGTGTAGGCCTCCAGTGCGTGCTTCGACATGCTGTAGACGCCCATCGGCGCGGAGGACAGCGTCCCCGACAGGCTCGACATCGTCACGATGCGGCCCTTGGCTGCGGCGACCAGGTCGGCGAACGCGTTCGTCACGCGGTGGACCCCGAACACGTTGACCTCGAACACCGCCCGCAGGTCGTCGAGCGAGGTCCCGGTCAGGTGCCCCAGCTGCGCGATGCCCGCGTTGTGCACGAGGCCCCACAGGCCCTCCTCCCGCGCCTCGATCTCGGAACGCACCCGGGCCACCTGGGCGTCGTCGGTCACGTCGCACACGAAGGCGGTCACGCCCTGGATGGCGCCGACGCGGACGGCGTCCACCTCGCTGCGGACGGTCGCGTACACGTGGATGCCGCGTTCGGCGAGGTAGCGGGCGGTGGCGAGGCCGATGCCGGAGCTGCAACCGGTGATGAGGACGGGCTGGGGCATGGAGCACCGTACGACGACCGCTGCGATCGCGCCAGCACGCCCGGTGGGCGCGCCGCCGCATCCGTGCCACGATGGCGCCATGGGCACGCCACGCCGACGAGGAAAGACCGCGGCCACCTCCCGCGTTCGGCAGGTCGTCGCGTTCTTCGCCCTCGCCTTCGCCTGGTCGTGGCTCTGGTGGCTCGCGGCCTTCCTCGCCGGCGAGGGCCCCGCTCGGTTCTTCGCGGGGCTCATCGCCGCGTTCGGCCCGACGCTGGCGGCCCTCGCCCTGACGTACCGGGGCGAGGGCGGCGCGGCCGTGCGGCGGCTCCTCCGCCGCGGCGTCACGCTCCGCGCCGGGCCCAGCTGGCTTCTGGCCATCCTGCTGTTCTGGCCCGCGCTGGCCGGCCTCGCCTTCGTCCTCACGCGCCTCCTGGGTGGCGCCACCGGGCCCACCCCGTTGGCGACCCAACCGTGGATGACGTTGCCCACCTTCCTGTTCATGCTCCTGGCAAGCGGACCCATCCAGGAGGAGTTCGGTTGGCGCGGCTACGCCCTGGACCGGCTCCAGGCAACGCGCGGCGCCCTCGGCGCCAGCCTGCTGCTCGGCGCCGTATGGGCCCTGTGGCACCTGCCGCTGCACTTCCTCCCCGGGACCACACAGGCGGCGCTGCCGATCTGGCAGTTCTGGCTCATCACCATCGTCGGGTCGATCCTCTACACCTGGATCCACAACCATACCGGCGGCAGCGTCCTGGCCGCCATCCTCTTCCACACGACGGCCAACCTCTCCGCGTGGCTGTTCCCCTACTGGCACACGGACCTCGGGCGCTATGTGGGCTTCGGTCTGGCGCTCGTGGCGGCGGTGGCGATCGTGCTCGTCGAGGGCCCGGCGTGGCTGTCGCGTCCCGGCGTCGGCGCCCGCACGTGACGCGCGGGACGGCACCGGTCGCTCAGAGTACGAACGTCAGGATCAGCAGCACGACGGCGCCCGCGACCGACGCGACGACGAGCGCCTGGCGCAAATGGGGGCTGGGTTCGGTCAGCCGCGGAAGCACGAGGGTGAGCACGAGCGTGACGATGACGACGTAGAGGATGAGGAAGGTGGGTGACATGGGCTTCCCTCCCGCCGGGCTACACCTGGGCGAACCCCTACGCGACGGCGCCGGGCCCGGACCGGTGACGCCGCGGCCGTCGCACCTGCAACCCGCAGCATAGGCGCTGTGCGGGCCGAGGTCCACCGGCGCGCCGTCGGGATGCTGGGGCCGCCGCCGGCAGGTTCCCCCGAACGGTTCCGTGCGGCATGGGGTTGGATGACCCGGTCGCGGCGCTATCCTGGAACCATACACACGCGCCCCCAAGGCGCGGTCGCGGGCCCGAACCGGCGTCGCGTGGCGTCGGCCGCACGCTCGGCGGGCCTGCTCGCCCTGGCCTAAGCCTTCGTCTCGGTCGCCACGGTGGTGACGCACGAGGCGGGCCACCGGCTGCTCGACCGGGCGGCCGGCGTGCCGGTGCGGCTCGTGGCGGCGCCGTTCGGCGCGCCCCACATCGAGGTCGTCGGGCCGGCGATGGCCATCCCGCTCGGCTGGCCCGACGCCGCGGGACCGCTCGCCGATGTCCTCGTCGGGCTGCTGCGCTGACGGGCGGGCGTGAGGGCGGGCGTGAGGGCTCCCGCGGGGGTGCCCCCACCGCGCCGCGGCAGACTGGGGCGCTTGCAGGCGCGGCATCGAGCCCGTGCCGGCGCAAGCTGGAGCCGGGGCCTCAACCCACGTCGCCGGCAGGTCCCACGCGTTCGACGATGAGCATCCAGGTCGTGCGGGCTGCGCCGCCGAAGGGCATGAACACGGGGGTGACGAACGGAACGACCGTGACGAGTTCCCCCTCCAGGTCGTTGAGGAAGCGCTCGAGCTCTTCGTGGGCGGTGTCCTCGTGGACCTTGAGGCGGTGGACACGGTGGCGCATGGATCCTCCTCCGCCCGCGCCGCGTTCGGCCAGCTCCCGGTTGATCCCAGTCTACGGGGCTTCGAGGCCCTCGAGGCGGACCTTGGAGCCGCCTCGAGGGACTGACTGGGTTCGGCAGGAACTGGGCTACGGAAGGTTGAAGCTGGTCGCCAGGATGTTGTAGGAACCCGCACTGATGACGTCGGGGTTCGAGAAGGCGGCCAGGCCGAAGTAGAGCTTGCGCACCTGGCGGCCGTCGAGCATGGTGTCGGCGTCGCCGCCGGCGCGCACCATGATCGAGTTGAGCGGGGCCCACAGGTAGTAGTTCGGGGCGACCATCGTCCCGGCGGTCAGGCGGGCGGGCGCCGGCAGCACCGGCAGCTCGATCGAGGTGGACTGGGTC
>Ga0180429_10002508_pt1 | contig 15087 bp, 11 predicted proteins | sample SS_ome_FD_132428 | JGI IMG/M metagenome (GOLD analysis project Ga0180429, IMG submission 132428) | Hypersaline lake sediment archaeal communities from the Salton Sea, California, USA - SS_1_S_1 metaG | ecosystem: Environmental > Aquatic > Non-marine Saline and Alkaline > Hypersaline > Sediment ...
AAGGGCCTGGGCGAAGACGAGGGCGACGATGACGAGCCAGATGGCCAGGCTGCCCAGGAGGCCGTGCAGGTAGACGGTCCGGAGGATGGCGACCCGCCGGAGCGGCAGCACTCCCCACGCCTTGATGAAATCCCCGAACCGGACCCCCTTCTTGCCCCCCATGCCCAGTGCAAGGAGATCGCTGCCGAGGGGCTTGAGCAAAAGCATGGATCCGAGGAAGGCGAGGGAGGCGTTCATGGTGAGGAAATAGGCCATGTGTTTCAGATTCAAGAACTGGTCCGCGACGAAGACCGCCAAAACCACGGCGCAGCCGACGGCGTACAGGAGGCCGTGGCGCCGGAACGGCTGCGTAACGAGGTCCCGTCTCAGCCGCGCCGGCGGGTCCAGGGCGGGGCGGTGGAGGACACCGGGACCCCTTCCGAACAGGCGGTCGATCCGTGCGAAGAACTCCTCGCGAAACGAAACGAGGATAAGAGCCGCAGAGAGGCCCAGGGAGGTCGGGGCAAGGCCGCCGATGCTTTCGAGCCATCCCCCCTTCATGGCGGCGAACAGCAGGGCGCCGGCCGCCGCGGCGCGAAGCCAGTAGAGGTTGGCGCCCGTCGCGGGCAGGGCCCAGGCCAGGAGCACGGGCAGGCAGAGGAGGGTGCCGCCGAAGACGCTCTCCAGCCAGGTGCCCCAAGACTCGGGCCGAACGAAAAGAAGGGATCCGGCGCGGACCAGTAGCGCGAACGCCAAAATGAGGGCCACTTCCACCAGGGCCCGGACCCGGGGGCCGACGGGAAGTTCCGGGTGAGCCTTGAGTCCGAAGTTGTCCCTGCCGGGCCTCCCGGTAGACCTGCCCGACACGAGCAGGACCGGAAGAACCGGCCAGCCGAGCATCCACAGGAGCGCCATGAACAGGTTCACGGCGCGCTCTTCCGAGTCGAGGAGGATGCCGCGCGGATCCCAGCCGCCGCCGTCGGGACCGCTCAGGCCGGGCCAGTAGTAGAGGCCGGCGAGGCCGACGAGAATGAGCACCACGAGCACGGCCGGCCGTCGAAACACGACGCCCAGCCGGACCCGCAGGTGAACCATTCCCCCTTTCAGATGCCGGATCATCCCGCCGCCCCCCATTCCACGAGGGCCTCCTCGAGGGTCCGCCTCTCCCCGATGAGCGCGGCCGTGCTCCCTTCCTTGACGATGCGGCCCCCTTCGAGAACCAGGAGCCGATCGGCGATGCGCTCCACGTCCGCGAGCATGTGCGAACTGATCACCACGCTGCGGCCCGGATCTCCTACCACGTCCAGGACGCTTTCGAGCAGCGAGCGCCTTCCCGCCACATCGAGACCCGTGGCCGGCTCGTCCAGGATGAGGATCTTCGGCCGGAATGCCATGGCCGTCAGCAGCCGGAGCCGCGTCCCCTGCCCCTTGGAGAGTTCGTGGGTCTTTTTCCCGGGGTCGAGGTTGAACCGATCGAGCAGGGTGTCCACCAGATCCGGGTCCCAACTCGGGTAATAGCCCGATAGGATTAGGAGCAGCGCGCCGATGCGTTCGGCGAAGACGGGCATGTCGTCGCTCATGAAGCCCAGCGAGGAGCGCACCGTGACGGGATCGGCCCAGGGATCTTTCCCGAAGACGCGGATCTCCCCGCCGTCCACCTTCCTCAGACCCGCGACGGCCTCCAGCAATGTCGTTTTCCCGGCCCCGTTGGGGCCGACGAGCCCGATGACCTCGCCCTCGGAGACGCTCCAGTCGGGAACGGCGAGGGTGAAGGCGCCCCGGCGGATATTCAGGTTGTTCACCTCGAGCAGACGGTCATTCATCCTCGCCTCCCTTCTCGAGCACTTCGTCGAAGATCTCGCGTACCGCAGCCGAATCCAGGCCCATCTGCAGGGCGTGGGTCACGGCCTGGGCGAGGTGGTTTCGTGTCTGCTTCAGGGCCTGCTCTTTCGAGGCCATGGTCACCTCCTCGGCCACGAAGGTTCCGTGGCCCTGCCGGCGAATGATCAGGCCGGCGTTTTCGAGATCGGCATAGGACCGCCGGATCGTGATGAGGGACACCAGGAGCTGTGAGGCCAATTCCCGAACGGAGGGAAGTTGAGTACCGGCCGGCAGTTGGCCCGACCGGACGAGATGGGATACCTGGTCCACGATCTGGCGGTAGTAGGGGACGCCGGTTGCATCGCTCAGGCGGAGGGGGAAGGCCTCGGGACTCATGACGCCTCCTCCCGCCTCAGGACGATGACGCACCGGACGTCGGCGGCGATGCGCTCGACGATCTGCCGGTGGAAGGGAACTCCCGATGCGTTGCTGAGTGAAATGTCCATTTTCGTCTCTCCGGGGCGCCGGGGGATCCTCCCCTCTAGTGCGCTACTGTGTATATACTAATGCACACCATCACTCTTGTCAAGTCCCCCCCGGCAGTAATGATCGAACGGCGTTGTCGAATCAGGCCGAATCGAGAGAGCGCCCGGCTGCCCGTTCCTTGTGTCGGAACCGGGCCTGGGGTAGAAAAGAGGCCATGAGAGACGCCTCGAAGGAACATGCCGCCCCGCCTTCGGCTTTCCCCCGAAACGGATTCGCCGGCTTCGAACTCACGGCATTCCTGCTGTGGCTGCTGCTCCATGCTCAGGCGGGGGTTCTCTGGGGCCACCGGTTCGGCCATCCCCGGCTGGGGCTTCTGGCGGGGCTTCTATTGGGCCTCCTGCCCGCAAGGGGCCTGAGCATGTCCGCCCACTACGGCGCCGCGCTGCCCTACCTGGCCCTCCCCCTCCTCCTCGCCGTCCTCATCACGCCCGAACCCTGGCGTCCCTGCGCCTCCCTCGCCGCCTGCCTCCTGCCCTATCCCTGGCTCGCCATCGCCCGGCTCCTCGGAAGCCGTCACGGAGATGGGGGGCGAGGGGAAACGGGAGAAGGGGAAAAATAATTTGAATTTCGATGCCTGACACCGATGACGGGGTTATCGGTAGAGGCCGGAGAGGGGTTCGAGGGCGTCGAGGACATCTCGGCGCATCTCGCGCAGGCGTCGGCCGAGGCCCCGCCGGGTGAGGAGTAGCAGGAAGGCCCACGCCGTGGCGAGAAAATCCTCGCGCACCTCGTAATAGCGCAGGGCCCAGAAGCCCGCGAAGGGGGCCAGGATCAGCGCCGGGACGCACAGCCACGGCCCGCCGACCTGGAAAAGCGCCCACCCCTGGAGGAAATAGAAGAGGGGAAAGAAGAGGACCCCCACCGCCAGTTTGTTGAGACCCAGGGTGTCGGGCCGCCGGGTCATGAGCTTGGCGACGGGTCCCGTTAGCGTGTAGGGGACGAAGTGGAACACGCCCCCCAGGAAGGCCGGGGGATAGGTTCCCAGGATGAAGGCGAGCCGCTTGAGGGTGAACCGCAGGGCCGGCCCCGTGGACCGCTTCATGCGCACGTCCCGGTCCGTCACCCCGGCGCTGCGCAGCGCCCGCCTATAGGCCCTCGCCCGCACGGCGAGCGCATGGAGGAGGGTCGGGTGATCCTTGCGGGCCCGGTAGTAGCGTTCCAGAAATCCCCTGAGGGCCCGCACACGAGCGCCCGGCTCGGCCTCGAGACCCAGCGACTCCCGGGCCATCTCCCAGAGGCCCTCCATCAGTTCGATGTCCTCGAAGGTGTCGGCGTTTATGGTGACGTGGTGCAGCCCCTCGTCGACACGGGCCGTCAGCTCGCGCACCGGTCCCTCCTCCTCGCCCTCCCGAAAGACGATGCCTTCCGTGGGAATGGGGGGCCCCACCACCGCGGTCACCGTGCTGCGAAAGGCCGTCTTGTCCTCGTAGACCAGGCCGACGGGGACGATCTGCACCGCGGCCCCCAGGGACATGGCCCTGCCCGCGATGCGCGCCGCCCCTGTCTTGAGCCGCTGGAGCTGCGGCTCGTCGTGGCTGATCCCCTCGGGAAACAGCGCCATGGCGTCACCGTCCTGGAGGGCGTGAACGCATGCCTTGAAGGTTTCCTCGTTCCGGCTCATGTCGCTGCCCGGATCCATCCGTCGGTACACGGGCAGCGCCCGCGCCGCCCTCAGGATGCGCCCCATGATCGGTTGCCGGAACAGGGGAGCCTTGGCGAGGAAGCGGATCGTCCTGGGCAGGAGGCCCGCGAGGATCATGGGATCGATGATGGAGTTCACGTGATTGGCGACGAAGATGACCGGCCCCTCCGTCGGGACGCGCTCGATGCCGACGACGGAGATCTTGCGGAAGAAAATCCTCAACAGGAAGAGGTCCAGCGTGCGGATCCAGGCCGGCTGCTTTGTCAAGACGCCGAGGGTCCGCGTTCGAGAATTTCGCGTGCGTAGCGCTTCCCCGCCTCCACCCCCGGCTGTCCGAAGGGGTCGATCTCGAAGAGTTTGGCGGCGTAGAGCGTGGCGGCCTCGAAGACGTAGAAGGCCTCCCCGAGCGCCGCGGCGTTGGGGGACCCGAGGTCGTAGGAGGCGGCGGGCACCCCCTGCTCCGCGAGGGCCCGCCGGGTACCGGCGGAGAAGGCGCCCTGGATCTCTCCCAGATGCCGCGTCCTGTCCGGGAGCCCCGCCAGCTCCCTGACGAAGGGGGAGAGGGCCGGCCCCCGCCCGTCGGCCGTCAGGAAGAGGACCCAGCGGCGGCGGGGCCCGTCCATGAAGAGTTGGAGGAGCGAATGCTGGTCTTCGCTGCCGCGGCACGCGAGGGGCGTGGCGCCCACGCGGTGGGCTGCCTCTCCCTCGCCCACGCACCGGCCCAGGGATTCGCCCCAGAGCTGCTGGATCCAGCGGGCGAGCCTCCAGCAGGTCTCCCCGTAGCCCCACAGCGCTACCTCCCCCTTGCCTGCCTGGAAGAAGGAGAAGAGCGAGATGGCGAGCGAGAGGGCCGGATTCTCCCGGCCCGAGAGCAGCAGGCACTTGTCGGCGCCCGCCTTGGCCCCCGCGACGACGGCCGTGGGATCGGTCCCCGCGAAGGCCGCGGGAAGGAGTCCCACGGCCGAGAGCACCGAGTAGCGGCCGCCCACCGGTTCGGGGATGAGGAGCGGCGCCATGGCGTGCTCTTCCCCCCACCGTTGGAGCCGGCCGTCGCCTTCGGAACAGGTGATCACGATGCGGTCCCGCCAGTCCCGGGGGTTGGCCCGCCTGAGGGCCTCGATGCAGAACCCCGCGTTCACGAGGGTCTCTACGGTGTTGCCCGATTTGGAGACGAAGTTCAGCGCGGCTCGTTCCCAGGGAATCTCCGCGAGGCGGGCTTCCACAGTGGCCGGGTCCAGACCCTCCATGAAGTGAAGCCGGCCTCCTTCGGGCAAGGATGCAAGGACTTTTGCGCCCAGAGCCGATCCGCCGATGCCCACCACCACCAGTTCGTCGGCAATGCGCCTGAGGTTGCGGGCCGCCGCACGCACCTCCACCACCGTCTTCCCGTGGGGAGGGATGTGGAAGAAGGCGTGCCCATCCTCGGAGGCTTCGGCCAGGAGGGCGACTCGGAGCGCCTCCAGCGTCGGCCCGAACCGATCGAACAGATCGTCGGGGAGAAAGCCGTCCCCCGTTCCCCCGAATAGCTGGTCGATGTGCAGTGTCGGCATGGGTGTATTCTGCCAGAATCGTTCAGGCGGGACAAGGCGTTCCTCACCGCCAGAACAGGGCGTGCACGGGAAATCCTTCCTCGGCGCGGCGGACGAACGCCTCCGCCCAGTCCTCCCTCTCCCCGTATCCCTCCGCGTACCCCTCCGCGAGCGGCGGCCAGAAGCCGGGCGGGCAGTCGGCGCCGCCCGCCCGCCGGATCTTGTGCATGGAGCGTACGAGCCTCAGGAGATTCTCCTTCCGGGGTCCCGGGGGCAGATCCGCGGCACGGACCGACCGGCGCCAGTCGATGGCCTGGAGGTTCCCCGCGCCGTCCAGCAGCAGGTTGCCCAGGTTCAGGTCGCCGTGCATCACCCCCCGGCGGTGGAGGCCGCCGACGAATCGGCCGGCGTCCTCGAGGGCTTCGACCCCGATGTCGCCCGTGCCCCAGACCCTCGACAGCGAAACGGCCCCTTCCACGAAGCGGCCCAGCGTCCAGCACCGAAAGCACGGTCCCGCGGGGAGCAGCCACCGCACGAAGAGCGGCGGCGTCAGGGATTCCCGAGCCAGAAACCGGGCGGTCTCCCATTCCTCCAGGAAGGGGCCGCGGGAGACGAAGACGTCGGGCAGGATCTTCGCCGCCATGCCGCCCCGCCGCTCCTCCTTTAGGAGGCAGGGAAGGCTCTCCACGCAGACTCTCCAGGATCCCCCCCGCCCCCCGGACAGGGGCTTCGCATCTTCCCCGAGGAGAGGCCGTGGATCGGGCATCCGCGCGACCGCGCGCAGCGGCTCGGGGAGAGCGTCGTGAATCAGCCGCAGATCGCCCATGGGCATCCCTTTCCTACCTCACCGAGAGTACCATACGGAACGAAAGGCCGCCTCGCGTTATAATGCCCCCCTCCGGGCCTCCCGGAGCCCCGTCTCGAAGGGAAGCGGCGACCATGGCCGACGCCAAGGGCCCCACGCCCGCCATGAAGCAGTGGCAGCATTTCAAGGATCTCCATCCGGAGAAGATCCTGCTCTTCCGCATGGGCGACTTCTACGAGATGTTCGGCGAGGATGCCCGCGTCGCGGCCGAGGTGTTGGAGATCGCCCTCACCACCCGGGACCGGGGCAAGGAGAATCCCCTCCCTATGTGCGGCATCCCCCATCACGCCCTCGATGGCTACCTGGCCCGACTCATCCGGTCCGGCCACAAGGCTGTTCTCTGTGAGCAGCTCGAGGATCCCTCCCAGGCCAAGGGCGTCGTGAAGCGGGGCATCACCCGGATCATCACGCCCGGGACGGTGCTGGAGGAAGGTGTCATGGGCGGCGCGGAGACCGTGCTCCTCGCCGCCTGGAATCCCGGGGACGCCCGGTCCGGCGTGGCCTGGGCCGATCTCTCCTCGGGCGAGGTCCGCCTCTTCGTGGGCCCCTGCGAGGAGGCCCTGGACCGCCTGCGGGCCCTCGAACCCCGGGAGGTCCTCTTTCCCGACGCCGAGGGGGGCGCTCCGCCCGGCATCGGACAAAGGACGCTCACGCCACTGCCGGCCCGCCGGTTCACCGACGGCCGCATCCGGGAGGCCCTCCCCCGGTTCTTCGACCTGCCCGCCAGGCTTCCGGGGCTTCCCGCCGACCCGGAGCCCCTGGGAGCCCTGCACGCCCTCGCCTCCTACGTGGAAGATCAGGGGAGCGCCACGCTGACGGCCCCCGTCTGGGAGCGGAGCGAGTCGATCCTGGCCATGGACGAGGCGACGCGCCGCAACCTCGAACTGGTGGCTAATCTGGAGGACGGCTCGACCACCGGGACGCTCCTTCATACACTCGACGCATGCCGTTCGCCCATGGGGACTCCCCTCCTCAGGGATTGGATCCTGGCCCCGCCCGCCCGCCGCGAAACGATCCTCGATCGCCAGGCGGAGGTCACGGCCTGGCACGACGCCCCGACGGCCCTGAGATCCCTGAGGGAGACGTTGCGCGGAATCCCGGACCTCGCCCGCGTCACGGCGCGCCTCGCCGCATCCATCGCCTCGCCCCGCGACGTGGGGGCCGTTCGGAACGCCCTGCTGCGGCTCCCCATGGTCCGCGCCGCCTGCGAGGACGCCGGCCGGGAGGCATGGGAGGCGGGAAGCGCCATCCCCCTGATGGAGGCGTGGCGCGACCGCCTCTCGGAATCGCTTCCCGAGAACCCGCCGCCCCACACGCGCGACGGCAATCTCTTCGCCCCCGGTGTGGACGGCGAACTCGACCGGCTGCGGTCGCTGAGCGAAAACGCCCGCGAGGCGCTCCTCGCCCTGGAGGCCTCGGAGCGCGAGCGCACCGGCATCGGATCCCTCAAGGTCCGGTACAACAAAGTCTTCGGGTACTTCATCGAAGTGAGCAAGGCCAACCTCTCCAAGGTGCCCGAGGACTACGAGCGCAGGCAGACTCTCGTGGGCAGCGAGCGGTACGTCACGGCGGAGCTGAAGCGGCTGGAGGCTGAGATTCTCTCCGCCCGCGAGGAGCGCGAGCGGCTGGAACTGAGGCTCTGGGAGGAACTCCTCTCGGAACTGCGCGAGGAGGTCCCCGCGCTTCGGGAGATCGCATCCCGTCTCGCCGAAATGGATGTCCTCGCCGCCTTCGCCCACCGCGCCCTGGACCGCGGATACGTCCCGCCGTCCCTCCACGATGAGCCGACCCTCGACATCGAGGAGGGGCGCCACCCCGTTCTCGAAGCCGATCCGCGGCACCAGCCCTTCGTGCCCAACGGATTCAGATGCGACGCCGACACCGACCAGATCCTGCTCATCACCGGGCCCAACATGGGCGGCAAGTCCACCTACCTCAGGCAGAACGCTCTCATCGTCCTCATGGCCCACCTGGGGAGCTACGTCCCCGCCGCCCGGGCCTCCATCGGCCTCTGCGACCGCCTCTTCTGCCGTGTGGGCGCCGGGGACAGCCTGCTTCGGGGCCTATCCACCTTCATGGTGGAGATGACGGAGACCGCCGCCATTTTGCGGAACGCCACGCGCCGCTCCATGGTGCTTCTGGACGAGGTGGGCCGCGGCACCTCCACCTACGACGGCCTGGCCATCGCCTGGGCCGTGGTGGAGGCCCTCGCGAGGCCCGGCGGCCTCGGAAGCCGCACGCTTTTCGCCACCCACTACCACGAGTTGACCCAGCTCGCTTCCATGATGGAGGGGGTCAAGAACCTCACCATGGGCGTCCGGGAACATCTCGGGAAGGTGATTTTCCTGAGAACCGTGGAGGAGGGCGCCGCCGACCGATCCTACGGCATCCACGTGGCCGAGCTGGCGGGTGTCCCCGAAGCCGCCGTGCGCCGCGCCAGGGAGATCCTCGCGGACCTCGAGGCCCGGCGGGACCGCCTGGCCGACCGGACGCCCACGCCCGACGCTCCCGTCCAGCCGACGCTCTTCGGCGCCGATCCCCGGGAGGCAGAGGCGGCCCGGCTCATCCGGGAGACGGACCCCGACCGCACCACGCCCGTGGACGCCCTCGCCCTCCTCGACCGCCTCCGAAGGCTTCTCTCGAACGACTAACCGGATTATCAGGTCCCTCCAACAGATTCTCTACTCGGGTGGAATGGCAATGCCAGCCCCTTGGTGAGGCGGGGCCAGGCGAAGCCGGGCAGTGAGTGCGAAGCACGAGCCGCCGACTCAGGTCGAGGGCGTCCCGCCGCGATGGGGCCAGATTTCGAGCAAGCGGAGCGGCTCCTTGATTCAACACAGTCTATCTCCCTGTAATCACTGCGTATTCTCGTTATCTTAGCGTATTATGCTCATAATACTTGACAAGATAATCATAAGGTATTATATTATCACTGGAGCCCGGAAGAAGCGGGCCCGGAAACGACGCAACACACTCTAGATAGGAGGTTGAAAATGGTTATGATGACGCGCTGGAACCCGATGAGAGAGATGCTCCGGATGCAGGGCCGCCTGAACCGCCTCATGGACGATACCTGGAGCGGTCAGGAAGGCGACATCGAATACGGCAACTGGGCCCCCGCGGTGGACCTCCGCGAGGACGAGACCCAATTCGTGATCCAGGTGGACCTGCCCGGCGTAGACAAGAAGAACATCGACATCCACGTCGAGAACAACGTCCTCACCCTCTCCGGCGAGCGCCGCTTCGAGAAGGAGGACGAACGGCAGAACTACCACCGCATCGAACGGGCCTACGGCAAGTTCGTCCGGTCCTTCACGCTGCCCTCCACGGTGCGCTCCGGAGACATCGCGGCCAACTACCAGGACGGCATCCTGGAAGTGGTCCTCCCCAAGGCCGAGGAGAGCAAGCCCAAGAAGATCGCCATCAAGTAACCCCCCTCATCACCCCCCTTCCACTCTCACCACCCGGGGGACGGGATCCGATCCCGTCCCCCTCTTTCTTTTGGATGCCGATCCGTTCGAAACTTCCCCCGGCTCGGCCCACGATCCGGCGGAGGGCCCCGAAGCATCTCGGATCCCGCTTCTTGACACAGGTGCGCGCCGTCCCCAAAATGGAACCGAGAATCCCAGCCCGGTGGTTCGCCTCCCGTGAGATCGACCCTGGCCCGAACCACCGGCTGAAAGGGTGTATCCCTTGAGCACGAAAGCCCGTCTTTCCACCGCGTGTTGTCTGAGCCTGTGCGCTGCGTTCCTGATAGCCGTCGAATCGAAGGCTTCCGGGCAGCTCTCTCGTGAGGGGCGGGTGGCGGCGCGGGCGGCCGTAGAGCGGGTATATCATCGACATAGGATCTGGCCAACGGAGAATCCCGGGCCGAAGCCTGCGTTCGAAGCAGCCGTCCCACGGTCAGCCATCGAAGCGAAGGTCGGGGACGCGATGATGAAGGACGCGGCCCTCGATGTCCTCTGGCAGAAGCCCATCCGCCGCGACCAGCTTCAGGCCGAAGTGGATCGCATGGCGAAGAGCACGCAAGACCCCCTTCTCTTGGGGGAACTTTTCGGGGCCCTCGGGAACGATCCGTTCCTCATTGCAGAATGTCTGGCACGGCCCGTCTTGGCAGACCGCTTGATCCGCGACTGGTACGCGTTCGACGTGCGATTTCACGCCGATGCCCGAGAAGAGGCCCGCCGGGCGGCCGAACACGTGACGTTGCGGAGTTTTTCCACGTGGCCCGAGGGAAGGCATCGGCGCATCCGCTACGTGCCGGCGGGAACCGGATTTAGCCGCCCCCGGCCCGTCGATGGGAAATCAGCAGCCGTTGCCGAGATCCCGCTGGGGCCCGACGAATGGCGGGACCAGTTGCAGGCCGCCGGCGAGGCGGGGTTGATTTCTCCGGTCCTCGAGGACGCCGGGTGCTTTCGAATCTCTTTGACCCGTTCCATATCACCCGATCTCATCGAGATGGAGACCCTCCGTTTCGACAAGATGCCTTTCGATCGCTGGTGGCGATCGACACGAGAAGAACTGGCGGCGCCCACCTCCATCGGCCACCCTGTGGACGGAGCGTACAGACTCCCCGAAATCGACCGGGAGGAGGACGGAACGTGCGAGGGACTCTGGAGGGCGTCCATCCTGTACGGGGCCCCCGATGCCAGGGACGAGCACACGGCCGTGTGGACCGGCACGGAGATGATCGTCTGGGGGGGGATGGGCGATTACCCGACCTACAAGGCCAGCGGCGCCCGCTACGATCCGGCTACGGACACCTGGATCCCCACGTCCATGGGTTCTTCCTGCCCCACGGAACGCTGCGTTCATTCCGCGGTATGGACCGGTGAAGAGATGATCGTCTGGGGAGGAACGGACGACAGCAATCTCCTGAGCACCGGCGCTCGTTACGATCCCGCTTCGGATACATGGACGACCACCTCCACCAACCCCCCCTGTCCCACAGCCCGCGCCGGTCACACCGCAGTATGGACCGGGACGGAGATGGTCGTGTGGGGAGGCTTCGACGGGGGCTATGCGAACACGGGCGGCCGCTACGATCCCGCTTCCGATTCCTGGGTGGCGCTTTCCACCGATGCGGATTGTCCATCGGGCCGCTATTACCACACAGCCGTTTGGTCCGGAGCGGAGATGATCGTTTGGGGAGGCTTCGGGAGCGACTCGACCTTCCTGGGCGACGGCGCCCGCTACGACCCCGGGACGGATGCCTGGGCGGCCACCCCCACAGGAACCGGTTGCCCTTCGGCGCGCCGATATCATTCCGCCGTGTGGACCGGGACGGAGATGATCATCTGGGGAGGCTATGACGGCGGTTCCCTGAATACGGGCGGCCGATACGACCCGGCGGCCGACGCCTGGGCCGCCACCTCAACCGACTCCAACTGTCCCTCGAACCGCGACAGGCACGGGGCCGTATGGACGGGAACCGAGATGATCGTTTGGGGGGGAACGTCTTCTTCCGTGGGAGGGCGCTACGATCCGGCAACGGACACGTGGCTCGTGACGTCCACCGGAACAGGATGCCCCTCGGGACGCGACGGCCTTTCCGCCGTCTGGACCGGAACGGAGATGATCGTCTGGGGGGGCGCTCTCGGGGCGACACAACTCAATTCCGGCGGACGGTACGATCCCGCCGCCGATACCTGGATCGCGACGCCCGTGGATACCGGCGGACCATCGGGCCGCAGGTACCATTCCTGCGTCTGGACCGGCGCCGAACTCATCGTATGGGGAGGGGAAGATTCGGATTACACGAATACGGGAGGACGGTACGATCCAGCAATCGATTCCTGGACGGCCACCTCGACGGGCGCCGGCTGTCCCCCGGGCCGCATCTGGCATTCGGCGGTCTGGACAGGAACCGAGATGATCGTCTGGGGCGGATTCATCGGTACCCAGTACTTCGATACGGGCGGCCGCTACGATCCCGCGGCCGACGCCTGGACGGCCACCTCCACCGCAGGCGACTGCCCCTCCGATCGTTACGGCCACTCCGCGGTCTGGACGGGAACGGAGATGGTCGTCTGGGGGGGGTGGGACGGAAGCTACACGAATACGGGTGCCCGGTACGATCCTACGGCGGATGGCTGGACCCCCACCTCCGGCGATGCCGGCCGTCCCTCCGGCCGCTTCCTCCATTCCGCCGTCTGGACCGGGGAGGAGATGATCGTCTGGGGAGGCTACGACGGCGGCTACCTGAATACGGGCGGCCGGTACGATCCAGGCGGAGACGCTTGGACGGCTTGCTCAACCGGTGCAGGATGTCCCCAGGGCCGCCAGTATCATTCGTCGGTTTGGACGGGATCGGAGATGATCGTCTGGGGAGGGCACCGGTTCATCGGCAGCGACGACTATCTTAATTCGGGGGGGAAATACGACCCCGCTTCGGATGCGTGGGCGGAGACATCCACGGCAAGCGGATGCCCATCGGAGCGGCGCGACCACACGGCCGTCTGGACCGGTTCCGCCATGCTTGTATGGGGGGGCTACGGCGCCAATCCCTTCTATTTCGGAAATGGAGCCTGGTACGATCCTTCCGCCGATGCCTGGGGGGAACTGGCCTCGGGCTCTTTCTCTCCGGCCGCCCGCAGGCGACACGCCGCCGCCTGGACCGGGGAGGAGATGATCGTCTGGGGAGGCGAAGCCAACGGTTTCCTCGACTCGGGCGGGGTTTACCGATACGCCCCCCAGCCCGTCATCGCCGGCGATGCCGAAGTCTGTTCCGGCGAATCGGCGCTTCTGACCGGATCCGGCCCCTTCCACACCTATCAGTGGGTTCTGGACGGCATCGATATTCCCGGGGCGACGGATTCGGTGTTCCTCGCGTCGCAAGAGGGATCGTATACCCTGCGTGCCGGAGATGAGTATGGCTGCCACTGGACCTCCGACGCACACCCCCTTTCTCTGCTTCCCGTGCCCACGCCTACGGTTTCGGGCGACTCGGAGAATCTATGCCCGGAGACCTCGGTCCTCCTCCTGACCGAAGCGGAGGCCTCGATCCAGTGGCTTCTCGACGGGACGCCCATTCCCGGCGCCACCGGCACGACCTACGAGGCCACCCTTTCGGGGGGGTTCTCAGTCACGGCGGCAAACGGGGTCGGATGCGAGGCCACCAGTGCAGACCACCCGGTTCTCGTCACCTTCTGCGCCACCTCGGAGGTTTCCCCTCCCCAAGCCGTGTTTCCCTTCCGCCTGTATAAGATGGAGGTTCGCAGGGGAGCGAGCCATCCAAACGCCTCTTCCGTTCTCCTCTCCTTCCAGAAGGTCGGCGCCGCCTCGGGCTACAACATCTACGAGGGGGGCCTGGGGGACTGGTACAGCCACGGCGGATCGCCGGGAAACCTGTGCGATGAGGAGGTGAGCGACCTGGGCACCGGCGAGATGCAGTCCGAGATCACCGCGGCGGAAGGAAACCGCTATTACCTGGTAACCGCCTTCTCCTCGAGCGAGGAAGGCCCCTCCGGGTTCGACAGCAGCGGATCCGAGATCCCGCCCGCGCAGAGTACGTGCGCCCCGTGACACGGAATCTCCGGGAGCATCATCCTGTTTCATGGAGTGCCTCCACCTGCGGGCCGCCTCGCTGCAACCGCAGGCTGCATTTCATGTACACTGGACGGGGATGCCCGGCCCCCGAGAAGAGGTTCGAAAATGGCGAAGAAAATCGAGATCTACACGATGACCGTCTGTCCGTTCTGCATGCGCGCCAAGAAACTCCTCCGAAGGAAAGACATGGCGTTCGAAGAGATCAACCTCAGCCGGGATGAGAACCGTTGGGAGGAGGTCGAGAAGCGGTCGGGCCGCCAGACCGTGCCGCAGATCTTCGTGGACGGCAGGCACCTCGGCGGGTGCGACGACCTCTACGAACTCGAGAAGAAGGGCGAACTGGACACCATATTGGGGGGGAACCCATGAGCGGATACACGGAGGAACACGCGAAGAAGGGCCTTGAGGCTGAGCTGCCCGGCATCGAGACCTGGCCCAACCAGTTCCCGGGGTACGAGATCGTCATCGAGGTGCCCGAGTACACCTCCGTCTGCCCCAAGACGGGCCTGCCCGACTTCGGCACCCTCACGCTTCGGTACGTCCCCGATGGCGCCTGCCTGGAACTGAAGTCCTTCAAGGAATACGTGCTCGCCTACAGGAACCTGGGCATCTTCTACGAGAACGCCGTGAACCGAATGCTCCGGGACATCGTGAAGGCCTGCGCCCCCGTCCGCGCCCAACTCAAGGGCGATTTCACCCCCCGCGGCGGCATCACCACCACCGTCACCGCCCGCTACGACCGTGTAAGCGGCTACGGCACCCCCTAGGGGTCAGACCTTTACTTTATACCCTGTGCCTCCCGTTCTATTTGCCGCTCGTGCACATCTACTGACCTGGACCCTGGCGGGTCTCGCCGTCGCTGCCTACGTCAAGGCGGCTCCCGAACCCACATGATCCAGGTTCCATGAAGGCCGCATATTTCCCATGAAGGGCGCAGCGGCACCCACGAAGGGCGCAAATAGCCCATGAAGGCGACATCCTGTTCTATGGTTGCAAAGCGGTCAGCAGTGGACGACTTCGCCCAGGAACGCGTTGATGACCTTCTGCACCTCGCCGATGCTGATCTGCCCGTTCCCATCGCAGTCGGCGCCGTTCCCGGGGGGGAGCGTCCCCAGGAACATGTTGATGACCTGCTGCACCTCGCCGATGCTCACGGT
>Ga0180429_10002509_pt1 | contig 15087 bp, 11 predicted proteins | sample SS_ome_FD_132428 | JGI IMG/M metagenome (GOLD analysis project Ga0180429, IMG submission 132428) | Hypersaline lake sediment archaeal communities from the Salton Sea, California, USA - SS_1_S_1 metaG | ecosystem: Environmental > Aquatic > Non-marine Saline and Alkaline > Hypersaline > Sediment ...
AACTTTTCCAGCTTGCCGGTGAGTTGTTCCATGGCGTCGACATGGTGCATGGCCGAGAGCGTGCGGCGCAACATGGTGACCGCGTGCAGTGTTTCGGGGGAGAGGAGTTTTTCTTCGCGGCGGGTACCGGACTGCGAGATATCGATTGCCGGCCAGATGCGGCGGTCGGCCAGTTTGCGGTCGAGCACCAGTTCCATATTTCCGGTTCCCTTGAACTCCTGGAAGATCAGCTCGTCCATGCGACTTCCGGTGTCGATCAACGCGGTGCCGACGATGGTCAGCGAGCCGCCTTCCTCGAACAGTCGGGCGGTGGCGAAGAGTTTTTTGGGGATATCCATCGCCTTGATATCTACGCCGCCGCTCATTGTCCGTCCGGTATTACCGACCCACTTGTTGAAGGCGCGGGCGAGTCTGGTGATGGAATCCATCAGCATAACGACGTCCTTACCCATTTCGGCCAGCCGCTTGCAGCGTTCCACGACGAGCTGGGAGAGTCGCACGTGGCTTTCGATGTCGTGGTCGAGGCTGCTGGCGACCACTTCGCCGTCCACTGACCGGATCATGTCGGTGACTTCCTCCGGCCGTTCGTCGATCAGCAGCACGATCAACTTGACATCGGGATAGTTGGTGGAGATACCGAGGCTGATATGCTGGAGGAGGATGGTTTTTCCGGTCCTCGGCGGCGCGACGATTAGTGCCCGCTGACCTTTCCCCAGCGGTGTAAGCAGGTCCATCACGCGGGTGGTCAGGGGTTCCGGGCCGACTTCGAGTTTCAGCCAGTACTCGGGGTTGATGGGGGTAAGCTCATCGAAGCTTTTGACGTTTCTGTACTGTTCCGGATCCATGCCGTCGACATCGGTGATTTCCTTCAAACGTGGCCCCTGCTGCCGGCGGCCGGGCTGGACCATTCCGTTGATGAAAACGCCTTCGCGGAGTCCGAACTTGTCGATCATGCTCCCGGGTACAAAGGGATCGGTCAGTTCGCGCATATAGTTATTCTTGGGATCGCGCAGAAAGCCGTAACCGTTGGGGTGCATTTCCAGCACACCGCCGCCGGGTTGGACGGTCCCCGGTTCGCCGTTATCGGGCTGTTCGGCCGTGCGGTCGGCGTTTTGGGGACCGCGATAAGGTCGATTGCGACCGCGACTGTTGCTGGTTCCGCGAAAACTCTGTCCGTGCGAACCGCTTCGACCGCGAGAGCGGCCTTTCTTCCTTTTTGCCATGATGCACCTGCAGGGGGACCCTTTGGTGTTGGTGCTCGGCGGTAGCGCATCGCCGAAGTACCATCGTCACGCCGTCGAGCCGGATGCTCGCCTTTGGCGAGCGGCGAATTGAAATCTCCCGTAGCTGCACTCGCCAAAGTGCGGTGGTCTTGCGTTGTCCGCGTTGTGGTGACCGCAGCTACTGGTAAGTCTTTTTCTGCCGCTTGCCTTTGGGCGTGAAACAGCCTAACTGTAGAAGCCCATTCCCACCCAAAAACACAGACCGCCAATCGGTCAACAGCAGGAAATTCAGGCCGAGAAGCGCCTTTTAGCCCCCGCCGGGAAGTCATCCCTGTATGCGGCAGAACCCGATGATTGGAGATCACGGGTCGAAAGCGCCTGCCTGCCGGGCAGAACTCATACTCTCATCTTATCCGAGTGTTGGTTTGTGTCAAGGTGCGAGCCGACAATCACTCGCAAGCCGACAAACCCTGCGGAAAGCCTGCCCGGTATTCCCGCAAAAAACTAAACAGAAATACCCCAAAATGGGTATGGACGTCGCTTCGTCCGCGGCAATCCAGTTGTATTGTGAGTGACCCGGCAGCCGAGCCGAACCAGACCTATGGGGGCCACGACCGGCCCGCTATTTGCTCGATAGCGTGGCTCGATTGGGCCGCGAAAGACCACTTATACGAAAGCTATAGCGCTTTTGTCAACAGTGGAAGCTACTGAACTTCTTGCACGCTATTCTGCTTATACAACATCTTTTGAACCTTTTCAAGCGGAAAAGGGCGTCCTGGCCCGAATTGTTGCGAATATCCCTCCAATCTGGCCCGATCCCTCCAGTTTCCCGATATTTTCCGCATGTCAGATCCGATAAGTACATGAAAGCGGCACGGAGTACCGGAATTCTCACCCTTAAGGTTAGGCAAGATGCACAACACATTCAGGCTGCTGTTGACCGCAATCCTCGTTTCGGTTCTTTCCTCGGCCGCAATTGCCCAGCAGTCGATCCAGTGGCAGCCGACCGTAGACGTTGCCCGCCAAGTCGCAAAAAATACCAATCGCCTTGTCCTGATCCACTTTTGGGCGGCGTGGTGCGGTGCCTGTCGTTCGATGGAGCGTGATGTACTGGGCCAGCCGGCGGTAGCCGCTGCCTTGCAGGCCCAATATGTACCGGTGAAGGTCAACCGCGACTACTTTCCGGCCACCTGCCGTCAATACGGGGTAACGGCCTTGCCGTGCCAAGTCGTTCTAACACCGGAAGGCCAGGTATTGGGTCGATTCACGGGCCTGATGAAAGCGGGTGCTTATATTGCGGAGTTGAACAAGGTGGCATCGGTCGGCAGAAGTCTTGGCGGAACGTTTGCCCAAACCCCCGCCGACCGGGCCGGCAACCCGCCGGCACCGACCCGACAGTTATCGCCCAAATCGAGCACGGCGGCGACGCAGGTTGTCGCGCCGGTGGTTTCCGGGGCGACCGGCAACCCGCCCTTGGGCCTGGACGGCTATTGTCCGGTGCAACTGATCGGCGACATGCTCCGCGGCCAGTACCAGTGGACGCTGGGCGACCGGCGTTGGGGAGCCATTCACCGCGGTCGAACGTACTTGTTTTCCAGTCAAGAGCATCAGCAGCGTTTTCTGGCCGAACCGGACCGCTACGCCCCGGTGCTCGCCGGCAACGATATCGTGCTGGCGCTCGAGGGTCAGCAGAGCGTTTCGGGCCATCGCGAACACGGCGTGCTTTACGACAACCGGATATACCTGTTCGTCGATGAAGCATCGCTGGAGAAGTTCAGCAAGGCCCCCAACCGCTATGCCAAGGCGATGCTTCAAGCAAGTCGAGGCGATCATAGCGGCGGGCAAGGACTACGCTGAGTTCGCCGTGCGCCGGCGTTAGCGGTTGCGGCGGTTTTCGCCTTCGGCAATCCAGTCCAGGTTGAATCGTGCCAGGGAGATCCGCTCGTAGAGTTTCTTTTGGCCGTTCTCGAAGAGCAAGTAGACCATACCGCTGTTGTCCGCCGCCAGGGATGAATAGGCGCCGGGACCTTCATAGACGAGCCGTTTGACCGGCCAGGTTTTCGCGCCGTCGAGGCTTGCCCAAACCGTCATCTTCACACGGGATCCGCCCGGGCTGTCGGGCGTGCTGAACAGCAGCAGGTCCTTGCCGCCGGTCGCCTGGTGGGGTACGCGCACCAGCCCGGCGTTGCAGCCGTAACTGGGCTTGGTTCCGTACTTGAAGTAGAAGGGCTGGCCGACTTCATAGAGATCGTCGCAGACCTGCCAGTCGGTCCACATGTGCCCGCCGTTATGGCTCCAGGCGATCCGCCGGCGATGATCGACCGCCATGTGGCAGCGGGAGTTGTAGTAGATGCGTCCGTCGGACAACTCGGCCAGGGTGCCTTCGCCGGTGCCGCTTTGAACCGGTCCGCTGGTCTGCCAGGTCTTTCCGCCGTCGTCGCTGTAGATGGCCGTGTTGTAATTGTAGGGCCAATACTCCTGGGCGTTGTTGCCCTTGGGGGGCTGGATTCTCGCGGGCATCAACAGCCGGCCCTTGTACTTGCCGGACTGAAGCGTAATTCCCGACTCCGAGCATCCCGTTGCGGCGGGAACGCCGTTCGGGTCTCCGTGACCGGTGGCGTTCGGCTTGACCGTGATCTCCTCTTTCTTCCAGGTCTTGCCGTGGTCTTTGCTCCTCCAGAGGCAGGCTGCCCGGGGACAGACGACCATCACGTCGCCGTTGGTGCGATCGACGATCGCGTTGCCGCTCGCCTCCTTTGCAACTTCCCCGGCCGCGCTCCAGGTTTTTCCCTGATCCTCGCTTCTGCGCAACAGCCGGCAGCTTTTGGCAAACGCCAAGACCGAACCATCGGCGGCGACGATGATCTTCGGGATGCGCAGCGAGCGAAAGAGTTCCTGGATTTCACAAGAAGTCTGCTGCGGGGGTTGGTCCGCTGGTTCGGCAAGACACGGACCGGCCGCGGCGTATAGCGGCAGACCAACTGTCAAAATCAACGACCACTTTGCTCTGGTTTTCATGATGGCTCCCAGGTTTTCTCTGTTGCGTGAAGCCACCGCGTGGCCGCGGCGGCTAAACGGACTACTGAGCATACCATTATACAACATGCACGCATGGCGCCCCGGGTTGGCTTTGCACGATCTCGATCATGGCCAGCATGTTCTCCAGCGGGACGTCGCCCTCGACATCGTGGGCCGGGGCGAAGATGTAACCGCCGTCGGCCCCGAGTTGCAGCAGTCGCCGTGTCTCGGCCCGCACGTCTTCGACCGAGCCGAAGGGCAGCGTTCGCTGGGTGGACATGCCGCCGTGGAAGGCCAGCCGGCCGCGGTACTGCGGCAGCAAGGCGTAGACGTCCATCACCTCGGGCTGGAAGGGGTTGAAGCAGCTTAGCCCAACGGCGATCAGGTCCTCGAACACTTCGTCCACGTCGCCGCAGGAGTGGATCATCTGGAACTTTCCGGCCCGGCGGACCACGCCGTACATCCGCTCCAGGTGGGGCAGGATAGACTCCCGCCAGCACTTGGGACCCATTTGCAGCCCGTGCTGCTGGCCCCAGTCGTCGCCGAAGTAAACCGCGTCGATCTCGTATTTCAGCGCTTCGCGGACCTGGGCAATGTTGTAGTCGGCGATGGCCGAGAACAGCTCGCTGACGAACTGCGGGTGATCGTGGAAATCGATCATCAGGTTTTCCATGCCGCGGAGCGTCCACGCCCGCTCGTAAAGCGAAAAGCCGATCTGAAACACGCGGAAACGGTCGCCGAACCGCTCGATTTTTTCGGGTATATCGCGGAAGAAGCGCGGATCGAGCGGGTCGGGGAAGCGATAGCCGGCCAGGGTCGGTTCATGCAGCACCGGGCCCTCGATGTTGCCGATGTCCTTGTCGACCGATCGGTCCCAGACCACGCCGAAGACGTCGCGCACCCGGTCGTTGCCCAACTGCTCAAAGAAGCCGATGTCGCTGCCGAGTTTCAGCAGGTGGTTTTGCAGGGGCGCCTCGATGTCGTCGCAGCCGTAGTGGCGTTGGAGTTTCTCGCGGGCCTCCTTGGTAAAGCCCATCGACCAGGGCACGTAAGGCGGCCTCTTGCCTTCCAGGACGAGGCGAATCACTTCTCGCTTTTGCATTACTTATCTTCGACCATACGGGCAAGCCGGACGACCTGGGCGCGGACACCTTCCAGGTCGGGGTTCAGCCGCAGCGCGCGGCGGAAGGACTCCAGCGCGGAGATCGGGTTGCGCAGCTCCAGGTAGGCCTGGCCCATGCTCGTGGCGGCGATGAAGTGATAGGGGTTGATCTCCAGGGCCTGGTGGCAGTCGCGGATCGACTCGGCGAACTTCTTGAGATTGAACCGCCCTACCGCCCTCTGGTGCCAGGCCTCGGCGAACCAGGGCGCCTTGTCGATCAGTACGGAGGCCTTGCGAATCGCCTCCTGATACTGTCCGGCCGCGTTGATCCGGATGATGACGCCGAGTTGCTGGCGTTCGGATTTGCTTCCGGCGCGGGTCCAGACGGAGCGAATGCCGTTTTCGGCCAGCAGTCGGACGGTGCGGTCGTCGTCCAACAACGCACGGCCCATGGTGTGGTTGACGCTGTAGTCGCCGATGAACCCCAGGGCGAGGATGGCGGCGCGGCGGACTTCGCGTTTCGGGTGAGAGGCGAGACGTTCCAAAGTGCCGGGTGTGTAACACTTCGACACCTTGCGCATCAGGCTGCCTGAATCCTGGTTGTCCAGGTACTGCCTGTACAAAGAGGAGAGGAACGGGGTTCGCGCCGGTTTGTTGCTCATATCTTCGATTGTAATCAGAAGCTGGATTAAACACCAACGAAAAACCCGCTTTCCACGACACAGGTCGTTCGATTCGTGTCATTTGGCCCTTGCGATCGGGTCAATTTGGCGCAAAATGGTAATAGGTAAGGATTTTCCGCAATCCGGGAGATAGCCGGCCCGTGAGAACTGTGATTGTTGCAGCCCGCTGGACCCATCCCCTTACCGCGGCGGGGCTGACCCTTGCCGTTCTGTTTGGGGCCATGGCGGCCGATGCGGCGGCGACCGCCTGGATGAGCGGCGCCCGGTTGCAGAAACGCTTACAGCAGCCGGTCGATATCATGTGGTCGGGAAACCCGCTGCGGCGGGCGCTGGGCGGACTGTCTGCCGCGCAAGACGTTGCCGTGTTGCTCGACCGGCGCATCGACCCGGGCCAGAAGGTCGAACTCTCGTTGAACGACGTGCCGCTGCAAGTCGCACTGGAGCGGATCGCGCAGTGCCGCAAGTTGGGGCTTTCCAGGTTAGGAGGGGTATTCTACTTTGGGCCGCCCGAAGCCACCGCTCGGCTGCGGACCGCCGCCGCACTGCTACACGAGGCGGCGCGGAAACTGCCGCCGGAGACCGGCCGCAAATTCCTCCTGCCCAAACCGCTTGCCTGGGACGATTTCGCCACGCCCGGCGAACTACTCGAACAACTGGCGGGCGAGGGTGGGTTTGAAGTCCTCGGGGCGGAGCTGGTGCCGCACGACCTTTGGGCCGCCGCCGATCTGCCGCCCTTGCCGATGGTCGACCGGCTGACGCTGGTCCTGTTCCAATTCGACCTGACGTTTCAACTCTCCGCCAATGGCCGGCAAATCAAGCTGGTGCGGCTGCCGAAGGACGTGGCGTTGATTCGCAGTTACCCGGGCGGAGCGCGGCCGGCGATTGTCGCCCGTAACTTCGCCACACTGGCTCCCGACGCACAGATCAAGGTTGTCGGCGGCAAGGTGTACGTCAAGGGCCTTCTGGAAGACCACGAGCGGATCACCGCACCGCGGCGCAGCCCGCCCGAAAGTTCCACCCGCCCGGCGGTTCCGGTGGGACGAATCCGCATCGAGCGAATGTCGGTCAAGGAAAAACCCATCGGTCTGTTGCTTGAACAACTGGCCGAACAATTGAACCTTGAACTGCGAATCGACCGCCAGGGATTGCAGAAGGCCGGGGTGTCGCTCGAGCAACGGGTGACGGTGCAGGTGGAAAACGTGACGGTCGACGAACTGTTGCAGGCGGTGATCCAGAACTCGCCGCTGCGGTTCCGCCGAAGGGGCAACGTGGTGGAGATCGGCCCGCTGGAGTGAATCCCCCGACGGGTGGCGGCCGCCGGGGTGTGATTATCCGCCTGGAGCGGGTTGCGACGCCCATATCACCGGGCACGGTTATGCTGCCGGTTCTTCCGCCCCCCGAGTGACCTATATTTGTTTGACAAACACAGGTTCGCCGGAGGGCATCTGTAGGGCATTTCCGCCTTCCGGGAGATTGCGATGCCGGCCGCCTCCGCTACAGGCGCACAACCACAACCATGATCTCCCTAGAAGCAACCAGACCGAACTCGCCAGACGGCAAGCCGCAGCAGCTAACCGACCGGGAATTGAGCCGGTTTGCCGAGTTGATTTGCGCCCGCACGGGCATTCGCGTTTCGCCGCGGAAAAAGGCCTTGCTCTCGAACCGGCTGCGTCGGCGATTGAGGCGGACGGGAACCCGTAGCCCGAGCGATTACTATGCCCGGCTGAAGCACCTCCGCCCGCACGACTCGGAATGGGACGCCCTCTTGCAGGAGATCACAGATCACGAAAGCTACTTGTTTCGCGATGAGGTCCACTGGGACTGGTTCCGAAACGAGTTTTTGGCCCAATGTGCCGCCGACGCGCGACGGGCAAGGCGCAAGCGAACCTTGCGGATCTGGTCGACCGGCTGCAGCACCGGCGACGAGCCGATAACCGTCGCCTGTTGCATCGCCGCTTGCCTGCCGAACTTTCGGCAGTGGAAGATCCGCATTCTGGGGACCGACATCGCGGTCGGCGCTCTGGAGCAGGCCGCCAGCGGGGTATTCGGCCGGCGGGCAATGCGACTGGTCAGGGAGGACTACCGCCGCCGGTTCTTCACCAAGGTCGAGGATGCCCAAATCTGGCAGGCCAGGCCGGTGCTGAGAGAAATGGTCGATTTCCGCAGGCACAACCTGATGCTGCCGCTCAACGAGCGCCCCTTCGAGTTGGTGTTGCTCAAGAACGTGCTGATCTACTTTGATTCACAAGCGAAGCAGAGGGTCGTCGAGAACGTGTGCAAGGCGCTTCGCCCCGGCGGCCTGCTGCTGGGCGGTGCCGAAGGCGTAGCCGACCTGGCCCGCCGCTGCGAGCGCCTCCGGCCCTGGTTGTACCGCAACCCCGGGCCTTGTGAACCGTCCATCAAGACGAGCAGAATACGGCAGGCAGTATGACAGTCCCCGCCAACAGCGAAAGAACTACCGAGAGCAAGACTGTTGGAATGGGGCAGATTGCCCTGGGAGCGCCGCCGGTCTGCCTGACCGCGGTGCTGGGATCCTGTATCGGGACAACTCTATATCACCAGCGTTTGCGTCTGGGAATGCTCGCCCACGTAATCCTGCCCCACAACTTCGGCCACGGCGAGGCCCCCGGCAAGTTCGGCGACACGGCCGTACCGCAGATGCTTGAAATACTGAAACAGCACGGCGCGGCGCCGGGTGAACTAGTCGCCAAGATCATCGGCGGCGCCTCGATGTTCGACTCCGGCAGACCGGTGCAGGTCGGCAGAGACAACGTCAACGCCGCCAGCGAAGCGATTAAACTGGCCGGTATTCCGCTGGTGGCGACGGAAGTCGGGGGAAACATCGGCCGCCGGATTTCCCTGGATTGCAGCACCGGACTGGTGACCGTCGAGAGCATCGGCCGGCCGCCGCGAACGGTGTGAACCACGCGCAACCGGTGGTTCACGCCAGCAATTCGGCCAACTCCGCGCGGGCCCGTTGCTCGATGGTGCCCTTGAACATCATGGCCGCTATCGGCAGCTTGGCGTCCAGCTTTACTGCCGACTCCTCCACTGCTACCGTGCCGGAGATCTTCATGCCGACGACCGTGAAACCGAACGAGAGCGTGCCGTCGGTCCACTGTTCGTCGAGATCGCCGAGTTGCCCGCCGTAGGTATTGCGGGCGAAGGAGAATTTCTCTTTCAGACGCCGGACGGCTTCGTCGCGGCCCAATTTGTGCTCGGCTTGCAGGGTAAGACTGGGCATGATTCCCTCTGGGGTGTCTTGGGGCAACGTTATTCAGCCGATCTTGGCCTTTAACTCATCGAGCAGCCGGATACCGCGGCCGATCTCTTCCTTTTGGCGGTCGGGCTGCTGGGGGATTTCGCGTTCGATGGTCAGCGGCCCCCGGTAACCCAGCTCGTCGAGCGTGCGGAGAAAGTCTTCCATTCCCACGTCGCCTTCGCCCAGAGGCACTTCGGTGCCCCATTCTTCTCCGGGTCGAGCGGCCCATTTGGCGTCCTTGCAGTGTACGCTTCGCACGTAGCGGCCCACCTTGCGCAAGGCCTCGAGCGGCTCACCCGATCCGTAGAGAATCATGTTGGCCGGGTCGAAATTGACGAACAAGTTGTCGCGTTCCACGTGGCCGAGGAACCGCAGCAAGGCGTCGGCCGATTCCTGCCCCGTTTCCAGGTGCAGGTTCTGCCCGTTGACCCGGCAGTGGTCGCAAATCTCCCGGGTAACGGCAACCACCTCGTTGTGGAGCGGGTCGGCGGGGTCTTCGGACACGAAGCCCACGTGCAGTCCAACGGCGTGTACGCCCAGCAGTCGGGCGAAGTCGGCGATCTCCTTCATCTCCCGCGTCCGCTCGGCGCGGGTAGCCGGCGGAACCAGACCCACCGTCTTGCTGACCGTGGGAATGTCGGCGTAGCTCTCGCCCTCGAAACCGCCGAAAACCACGGTGATGCGGATCCCGAACTCATCGAGTCGGGCAAGGAACCGCCGCGCGTTTTGCTCGGTTCGTGTTTCCTTCTGCGGCGCGTGAAGCTGGACGGTGGGAACGCCGAGTTGATGGGCGACCTCCAGGTGTACGCCCAAGCCGGCGTCGATGCCGGCGAAGACTCCGATTGGCCACTTTTCCACGGGGACCTCCTGTACGTGCAATAACGCCGCCGTAGCGGCGGCGGTTGAACAACTTACGATTCGTACTGCTTGACGTTCGGCTTGACGCCTTCGGGCGTTTCGTCGCTGTCGATGTCGAACCACTCCTTCTTGAACTCGATCCGCTCGCCGGAGCGGGCGGCCCGGTTCGTCGTCAGGGCGATGACGGCATCACCCAGGGCCAGCTTCGGGTGGCACTTCGGCTGGATGTCGGGGTCGGCGAGATCGGGGTTCTTGCGGACACACCATGCCCAGTGCTCCAACTGCTCCTGGTAGCCGCGGCCGGCGTCCTTGGCGGACATCTGTCCGAAAGCGGCCGACTCCGGATCACCCGCCTCGTGGACTACTATGCCCGGCACCTTCTGCTCCTTGCCGTCGACTCTGACCTTAATCATATCCGGCTTGATCTTTCCATCTACCTGCGAAGTCTTCCAGAGCATGGCTTCCTTTTCGCGATCGATTTGCAGGGTGCCGCGGGTACCCAGCACGGTCTCGCCGTAGCCGCCGTAGCCGTTGCCGTTGATCGAGGCGTACTGCACGCCGATCTTCTTAAGCGCGGCGTGGGGGTCCTTGGGATCGTAGCCCGGCGCCGGGAACTCGAACATGCAGAACACGTGATCGTCCACATCGCGATCGGCGGGGAACAGCGCCCGGTTCGAGGCGGCGCCCACGCAAAGCGGGTACTGTTTGCGGCCGCCGTGCACCGCGGCGATGAAGATACTCGCCGCGTCGAGCTGGTGGCTTCCCAACTCGGCCATCAGTCCGCCGCCGGTGCGGTCCCAAAGCCGCCAGCGGATCAACTCTTCAATGGCCGGGCGGTCGTAGGCCAGCGTGCCGTCGGCGTTTTTGATCTGCTTCGACTGGTAGCCGTGCTGCTCGGCCTTGACGATCTCGTCGGCGATTTGGGCCTTGACCTGGGCCACCAGCGGTTTCCACTTGCCGATCTCCTTCTTCCACTTCCTCAGGTCGGAGTCCTTGGCCGCCTTGTCCAATTCCTTCTCCGCGCGGACCAGTTTGTCGCGATAACTCCGCAGCTTGCCGCGCAGCGCCTCGGCCAGGGGATCATCCGGCTTGACCGATTTGGGCATCGGCTGCTGCCAGCTATCCTTGCCGGGCAGATTGGCGCGATGCCACTGTGCGCGGATGTAGTGCAAATCACCCAGCAGGCCGCGGCGGATGATGTCCGTGGCGTGATCGTACAAGATGTTGTAGTGCCGCTGGTGCCCGGTGGCCAGGTGCTTGCCGGTCTGCTTGGCGATGCGGGCCATCTCCTTGCACTCGTGCACGCTATGGGCCATGAGCTTCTCGGTCAGCACGTGCAGGCCGGCCTTCATCGCCGCGATCGCCGCGGGGGCGTGCAGGTGCAACGGCAAAGCAATGATCACCGCCTCGATCTCATCCTGCCCGGCGTTGGCGATCAACTCCCGGTAGTGATCGTAGACCTTGATCTTCTCTCTGGCCTGGGTTTCGCCGCTGTAGCCGTATTTCTTAATCAAACCCGGCCGCACCGCCATGGCGGTGGGGCTGTAGTAGTCTCCGTGGAAAGCGCGATGCTTGTTGTAGGGGCGGATGTCGGCGATCGCCCTGACCTGGATGAAATCGGGATTGATCGCGCCGATCAGCACGCTGCCTTCGTCGCCGGTGCCGATTACGCCGACGCGAAGCGGAGAGGCCAGCGACGCTTCGTAGCCGAAGTAGGCATGGCCCGGGACGGCGCCGTGCAGGTGCCCTTCCTTGATCCTCTGCTTGAGGACCTCGCGGCGGCTCGCTTCGCCCTGGGGGCCCTGCAAGTGACTGCCGACGGCGGCGCAGAAATTCTCCTTGCCGACGGCCATCTGTTCCGGGGTCAGGTGCATTGTATGATTCTCCGAATGGTAGCAAAGCTCATGGATTTTGGAGGGGGCAGTCCCATTTTCGCTGCGCGAAAATCGAGACACCCGAGTTGTTTGTCGGTCGCCCCTATGTCGTGTATTGTTTGCGATTCGTGTCCGGCGGGACACCCTCGGGAGTGGCGTCGTCGTCGGGATCGAACCATTTCTTGTCGAACTCGATTCGCTGTCCGGCTCGGGCCGCCTGGTTGGTCGTAAGCGCAATCACGGCATCGCCCAGGGCGACTTTCGGGTGGCAGCGGGGCTGGTTTTCCGGGGCGGGATTGCGGATGCACCACGCCCAGTGTTCTTCCTCCTCGGTGTAGCCGCGGCTGACTTCTCGCATGGCGGCGGCGACCGCCTCTTGGGCGGGTCCGCTGGCCTGGGTGTCGAGCGGGACCCCCTTGTCGACGGCCACCTTGCTCTTGGACTTATCCAGCAGCAGGATCGCCTCCTGCTCGCGTTCCAGGATCAAGGTGCCCTCGGTGCCGAAGACCATCTCGCCGTAGCCGCCGAACCCGTTGCCGTTGATCGAGGCGTATTGCACGCCGATTTTCTTGCGGCTGCCGGCCGGGTCCTTGGCGTCGTAGCCCGGCGCGGCGAACTCGAATATGCAGTAGACGTGATCGTTCACGTCGCGGTCTACCGGGAAGACCGAGCGGCTGCCGCCGGCGACGACGCCGAGCGGGATCTGCTTCTTGCCGCCGTGGATTGCCGAGATAAAGATACTCGCCGCGTCGAGCTGGTGGCTGCCCAACTCCGCCATCAACCCGCCGCCGGTGCGATCCCACAGCCGCCAGCGAATCAACTCCTCGATGGCCGGACGGTCGTAGGGTCCGTCGGGTGTATCGAGCGCGGCGCTCTGGTAACCGTACGTTTCGGCCGGCGTCTTGCCGTCTTTACCCTTTCGGGCCAGGACCGCGTCCTCGATCTGCTTCTCCAACTGCCGGACCTTTCGCGCCCAGGTGTCGATCTCCACGCCGGAGACGCTATCGAGCTTCCTTCGCCACGAGACGAGTTGTTTCTTGAGCTTCTCGGCCTGGGCGTCGCCGGGCTTGGCCGCCTCCGGTAGCGGTTGCTGCCAGCTATCGGTGCCGGGCAGATTGCCGCGATGCCACTGGGCGCGGACGTAGTGCAAATCGCCCAGCAAACCGCGCCTGATCTGGTCTACCGCCTCCTCGTAAAGGATGTTGTAGTGCCGCTGGTGGCCGGTTGCCAGGTGCTTGCCGGTCTGCGCCGCCACCCGGGCCATCTCCTTGCACTCGTGTACGCTGTGGCCCATCAGTTTCTCGGTCAGCACGTGCAAGCCGTGCCGCATGGCGACGATCGCCGCCTGGGCGTGCAGGTGCAGCGGCAAGGCGATGATCACCGCCTCCAGGCCGTCGGCCTTGGCATTCTTGATCAGGTCCTGCCAGGGACCGTAGACCTTTACGTGTTGCCGGGCGGCGTCTTCGGTCTTCCAGCCGTATTTCTTCATCAGTCCGCAACGGACTTTCTCGGCCGTTGGGCTGTACAGGTCGCCGTGGAACGCGCGGTGCACGTTGTAGGGCCGGATGTCGGCAATCGACCTGACGTCGATGAACTGGGGGTTGATCGCGCCGATCAGCACACTGCCCTCGTCGCCGGTGCCGATGACACCGCAGCGGACCGGGCTGCTGACGGTCGATTCGTAGCCGAAGTAGAAGGCCCCCAGGCCGATCACTCCCACGCCGCCGGCGAAGGCGCCCTCTTTGAGGAACTCGCGGCGGCTCAGCTCGGCGAAGAAGCTCTCCTTGCCCGCCCGGCGCTGTTGAGGTGTCAGATCCATATGGCTATTCCCCTTGCTTGTCTTTCTGGGGTATCTTACTGTGTTATTTGGTTTCATCCGGCTCCGCGGCGGCACGGCACCAGGGGCATCCCAGGCGTCCAAGGAGCTTCAGCGCGTAGTGCTCGACGAAATAGTCCAGCCCGGCCCAACGCCCCACGGCACAGGAAGCCATCACGAGCAGGGCCACCAGTTCGATGAAGTTCTTGTCGACCAGCAGGGCGTGTCCGACCACGTCGGGGGCGGGGGGGTAGATGGTCGGCCAGGGCGGCTGGGTCATCAGCACGAAGGTCATGAACGCCGCCCCACCCAGGGCGGCCGGACGCGTAAACAGCCCCAGCAGCAGGCAGAAACCGATCGCCGTCAGGCCGTAGGTGACGGCGAAATCGGTCAGGTCGCCGATTGTCCAGGCCACCGGCAGATCGCCCTTGCTTTTCTGCTGCTCTCCCAGCAGGTTCCAGGCGCCCCGGCCGAAATCCTCTTGCATCTGGTCCAGTTCGCCAAGCCAGAGGCCCACTTCGCGGCGGAGTTCCTGTTGCCGAGTCCAGGTGCGCTGTTGCTGATGCGCCGCGCCGTCGTTGCCGCCGGACTTGCGCTGCTCGAACCGTTCCAGACTGCCGAAGTACGCGGCTATCTCGTCGCGGTTCTCGTCTAAGTACTTCCGCAACGACTGCTTGTAACGGAGAAACACGGCGGCCAACTCGCCCTGCTGCAACTCGCTGAGACCGTATTTCCTCTCGATGCGGTCCTTAAAGGCGTACCAGTTGTCGAGGTACGCCGTGCCGGGCGATGAACGCTTGACCGAGACCGCGGCGGCCAGGGGTACGTTGTCTTTACCTTCGGGTACGATCGGGGTGAAGGCCGGCTTCTTCGCGCCGGTCTTCTCGGCGATCAATGCACCCAAGGCGTTGTAGTAGGCCCGCTCCATTTCACCGATCTTGCCGACCCATGCCTTGACTTGCTCGGGCGGGTTCTTGCCGGCGACAATCGCCGCGTTGTTTTCGGCGATGAAATCGTCGAGTTGTTTTTCTGAATCGCAGAGCAGTTTCGCTCCGCCGCCGGCCAGTTCCCGCAGCTTCTGCTTTTCCGCTTCGTCGCCGGTTTTCTTTTGCTTTTCCAACTCGCGGCGGAAACGAATCACGGAGTCGGCCTGCGCCTTGCGCCATTTCTTCACAACCGGCTCCGCCGTGGCGAAATGCTCGATTCTCAGCCGCCTCTTGCCGTCGATGTCGGGCACCATGGCGTAGAACA
>Ga0180429_10002511_pt1 | contig 15085 bp, 16 predicted proteins | sample SS_ome_FD_132428 | JGI IMG/M metagenome (GOLD analysis project Ga0180429, IMG submission 132428) | Hypersaline lake sediment archaeal communities from the Salton Sea, California, USA - SS_1_S_1 metaG | ecosystem: Environmental > Aquatic > Non-marine Saline and Alkaline > Hypersaline > Sediment ...
CCCCGACGGGGTGCGCTACGTGCTCCCCGGGGACTTCGCCACCCTCGAGGCCGACGGCTCGATCACGATGCTCGGCCGTGGCTCGGTGTCGATCAACACCGGCGGGGAGAAGGTGTTCCCCGAGGAGGTGGAGAACGCGCTGAAGGGCCACCCGGCGATCTTCGACGCCACCGTGGTGGGCGTCCCCGACGAGCGCTGGGGCGAGCGGGTGGTGGCCGTGGTCTCGCCCCGGCCGGGCGTGGTGCCGGCGCTCGATGACGTCCAGGCCCACTGCCGGGAGCACATCGCCGGGTACAAGGTGCCCCGGGACCTCGTCATCGTGGAGGAGATCGTCCGGTCCCCGGCCGGCAAGCCGGACTACCGCTGGGCGCGCGCCACCGCCGTCGAGGCGCTCGGGGGGTGAGCGACGAGGCGGGTGGGTCCGGCACCGAAGGCCTGCGGGGCCCGTCCGTTCCCGACCCCTCCACTCCCCATCCGTCCCCTCCTGGTGGGGGCCGTCCGGGTCCGCTGTCGGGCGTGCGTGTCGTCGAGCTCGGCGGCATCGGTCCCGGACCGCACGGCACGGCCCTGCTCGCCGACCTCGGGTGCGACGTGGTGACGGTGGCGACGCCGGCCCAGGCCGCCGCCGTGCCCGATCGACCGGCCACGAACCCGCTCAGCCGGGGGAAGCGCTCGGTGGTGATCGACCTGAAGGCGCCCGGCGGCGCCGATGCCGTCCTGGCGCTGTGCGACCGGGCGGACGTCCTCGTCGACCCGTTCCGACCCGGGGTGTGCGAACGCCTCGGCATCGGGCCCGAGGTCGTGTGCGGGCGCAACGACCGTCTGGTGTTCGCCCGGCTCACCGGGTGGGGGCAGGAGGGTCCCTACGCCGACCGGGTGGGCCACGACATCGACTACCTCGCCGTCGCTGGGGCGCTGGCACTGCTCGGCCCCGACCCCGACGCGGCGCCGACGATCCCGTTGAACCTGGTGGCCGACTTCGCCGGGGGCGGCCTGCTGCTGGTCGCCGGGGTCGCCGCTGCGCTGGCGGAGCGGGCCACCAGTGGTCGGGGGCAGGTGGTCGACGTCGCCATGATCGACGGGGTGGCGGCGCTGGTGGGTCCGTTCTACTCGGCTCGTGCGGGTGGCGCCTGGGGGCCGAGGGGGACGAACCTCCTCGACGGCGGCGCCCACTTCTACGCCACCTACCGCACCGCCGACGATCGCTGGCTGGCCGTCGGTGCCATCGAGCCGCGCTTCTACGCCGCGCTGCTGGCGGTGCTCGGGTTCGACGACGATCCGCCCCAGTGGGAGCGCAGCGGGTGGGCGCTCTGGAAGCAGCGGTTCGCAGGGGCGTTCACCACCGCCACCCGCGACGAGTGGGTGGCCCGGTTCGCCGGCACGGAGGCGTGCGTGGCGCCGGTGCTCGATCCCGCCGAAGTCGCCGCTGACCCCCACGTCGCCGCCCGCGCCACCGTCGTGGAGATGGGCGGGGTACCCCAGCCCGGGGTCGCTCCCCGCTTCGACCGCACCCCGGGGTCGGTCGGTGGCGCCGTGCACCCCGGTGCCGACCGGCTCGACGAGGTGCTCGCCTCCTGGTCCTGAGGGCTGGGGGGGGTTGCGCCGCTAGAGGATCTCGCCGCTGACGACCGGGCTCAGTTCGTAGGCGACGAGCAACTTGGCCCGTCGCCGCTGCACCAGCGGCGCGACACGGTCCCGCCACTCGGCGACGGCGGCATGCCCGGGGTGGCCCGGCGACTGCGCCGCCTCCCAACGCCCCCAGTCCTCCCAGCGAGGGACCGTCCAGATCAGGATCGCCTCGGCGTCGTCGACCATGGCGGTGCGCCACCCGCCCAGCACCGACCACCCGTACGAGTTGGCGAGGGGGACGCGCTGGTCGGCAACGGCGTGGAGGAACTCCGGCGCTGCGCCCGGGTGGAGCGTGACGACCTCGTGGTAGTGGCACTCGGCGGGTCGGGAGTCGGCGACGAGGTCGGCGAGGGTGGGAGACCAGTCGGCGGCGATGAGCAGGCGGTCGTGTCCGCCCCGACGGAGGGAGGCGGCCTCCGACCACCAGCCTTCGAGGCTGCGGTCCTGGTGGGAGGGCCGGGAGAACTCGTGGCGGAAGTTGGCGGCGACGCCGTCCCACCCGCCGGTGAACTCCCACAGGTTCAGGCTCTGGGGCCACAGCTCGGTGGACCCCACCGTGGAGAACACCCCGACGCAAAGCAGCCCGCGCTCGGTCCGGGCGATCGAGCCGAAGTTGGCGGTCATGTGGTGGTTGTAGGCGGCGCGGTTGGCGCCGATGATGTCGATCTCCTCGTGGAGGTAGATGCGCTCGCCTGCGCCTGCGCCTGCGCCTGCGCCTGCGCCAGCGCCCGGGCTGGCCGCCGGGTCGGTCACGCCGGTCATCGGCACACCGTCGCCCCGTCGACCACCAGTGACTCGCCGCTGACGAACGACGCCCGGTCGCTGCACAGCCACACGGCGGCCTGGGCGATCTCGGTCGGGTCGCCGAGCGAGCCACGGCCCACGCTGGCGGCGATGAAGCGGGCCGCAGCGGGGTTGTCGTCCATGAACGCCCGGATCATCGGCGTGTCGGTGGTGCCGGGGCAGATGGCGTTCACCCGGATGCCGTTGCGGGCGTGTTCGATGGCGGCGCTCTTGGTGAGCCCCAGCACCCCGTGCTTGGCCGCTGCGTAGTGGGCGAGGCCGGCCACCCCGACGACGCCTGCCCCCGACGAGGTGTTCACGATGGCGCCTCGGCCGGCGGGCACCATGTGGGCGAGCTCGTGCTTGCAGCACAGGTAGACGCCGGTGAGGTTCACCGCCAGCATCCGGTCCCAGTCGGCGCGCTCGAGGTCGGCCAGCGGGGTCATGGTGCCGCTGATGCCGGCGTTGTTCACGGCTGTGTCGATCCGGCCCCAGCGGCTCACGACGTCGCCCACCACGGTGGCCACCGACGCCTCGTCGGTGACGTCGAGCCGGTGGGCCTCGGCGTGGGCACCGGAGGCGGTGATGTCGGCGGCGACGGCAGCAGCTGCGTCGAGGTCGGCGTCGGCGACGGCCACGTGGGCGGCGCCCTCGGCGGCGAACAGCCGGGCGATGGCCTCGCCGATGCCGCTGGCGGCGCCGGTGACCAGCACGACGGCGTCGTGGGCGAGGCCGGCACCCAGGGGGCGGTCGCCGCCGTTGGCGGGGTCGGGGCGCGGGGCAGGCATGTCGGCACAGTACCGCCCTCGTCGGCGCCGGTCGGTGTGGTGGGGCATCATGGGCCGGTCGCGCTCGAGTGAGCGGCGGCAGGAGGGGGACACGTCGTGGTGACGCTCATCAGCACGTTGCGGCGCAAGCCGGGAACCACCCACGAGGAGTTCCTCGCCTACTGGCACGACCGCCACGGACCGCTCATCGCCGCCAGCTCGGCGGCACGCTACGTGCGCCGCTACACCCAACACCCCCGCGCCGCCGGTTTGGGGGACGACGTGCCCGACGGGGTGACCGTCCAGGTCTTCGACTCGGTGGAGGCGTTCATGGCCCACATGGCCGAACCCGACTTCCCCGACATGATGGTCGACCTCGAGCAGTTCCTCGACACCTCGGCCATCGAGTGGGTGGTCTGCGCCGAGCCGGTCGTGGTCCTCGGCGAACCCGACGGGGTGTGAGCGACACCACGGCGCTGATCGTCGGTGGGGCCGCCGTGGACGCCGGCGTCGGCCCCACCGTCGTCGACCTCGCCCGCCGCACGCGCACCGGGGTGCTCAACACGTGGCGGGCCAAGGGGTTGTTCCGCTTCGACGACCCCGCCCACCTCGGCACCATTGGCCTGCAGCGCGACGACCTGGTGCTGGCCGGGGTGGCGGGGGAGCGGCGCGCCGTCGACCGGGTGGTCGTGTGCGGGGTGGCTGACGGTGAGCTGCCGTCGGGTCTCGCCGGAGGGCTGCCCGCCGACGTGGAGACCATCGCGCCCGACCAGCTGGGGTCGCTCGAACTCGAACGGAGCGAGGCGTGGCCGCAGCGCCCACCGCTCTACGACGCCCTCGCCGCCGTGTGTGGTCCGGCCTACGGCGCCGACGACGTGCCGCTCTCGCCCATCCGCGCCGTCGGCGACCTCGCCGCCTGGTTGCCCGAGGGGGCGGTGGTCGTGGCCGGGGCGGGAGAGCCGGGGTTCTGGCTGGGCCGGGCGTTCCCGACGCGCGCCCCCCGCACCGTGCTGCTCCCGCCCCGCCCCGATCCGTCCTTCGGGACGTCGGCGACGAGAACCACCGGGGGCGGGGTGGTCGTGGTGTGCGGCCCCGACGACGAACCACCCGTTGTCGATCGGGCCGGCTCGGTGGGGTCGGTCGCTGCCGAGTGGGTCGTGGTGGAGCGCTGGCATCCCGACGGTCCAGCGCTGACGCCGTCGGTGCGACTCGAGCGGCTGGGTGCGGCGGTGGCGGCGGGGGGCGGCGAGGTGGAGGTGGCGGTGGCGCTCGGCGACCTCGGGGCGGTCGAGGGCGTGGCGGGTCCGGTGGTGGTGTGGGGCGGACCGGCGGCGGGCTGGCGGGGTTGAGCGCTCAGGCCGACCAGTGGTCGACCAGTTCGTCCACGGTGGCGAGGCGCGCCACGTAGCCGATGGCATGATCCAGGACGTCGGCGCCGAAGTCGGTGGGGAGGCCCACCACGGCGTCGGTGGCCACGGTGACGGCGAAGCCTTCGCCGACGGCCTCGTACACGAGCCCCGGGATCCCGATGTTCAGCGACACCCCGCAGGCGACCACGTGACGCACACCAGCGGTGCGCAGTCGCCCGGCGAGGTCGGTGCCGGTGAACGGGGTCAGGCCGTGGTGGCGTTCGCTGACGAGGTCGGCGGGGGCGGGTCCCAGTTCGGCGACGAGCTGGGTGGACGGGTCGCCCTGGCGCAGCAGGTTGGGGTTGGCGGCAGCGGCGGCCATTACCGGCAGGTCGAGGTCGGCCCCGGCGCCGTCGGGGAGGATCGAGAACGTGCAGTGGACCACGGGGAGCCCCGCCGCCCGGGCGGCGGTGACGAGCCGGGTGGCGGCGTCGAGGACCCCGGCCCGCTCGACGGCACGGGGGAGGTGGGGGGAGCGGGCGAGATCGCCGCACACCCCCCGCTGCAGCGCCATGGTGAGCACGGCGGTGCCGGGGGCCTGCGGCAGGGGCGAGGCGGTCACGGTGGGCACGCTAGCCCTGACCGGGTGCCTCCACCTGATGCCGCGTCAGATCCGCGCTACGGTCGCCGGGGTGCAGGTTCCGGGGTCCCCCGGGGCCGGGAGCACCGGGTGAGGAGGGGGTTCGTGGACGACGACGGCATCAGGCTGGGGACGCTGCTGTTCACGATGGTCGAACCCCATCGTGGCCACGAGGTGGCCTACAACCGCTGGTACGAGCGGGACCACTTCTACGCCGGCTGCATGGTGGGCGCCTACAACTTCGCCGGCGACCGGTTCGTCGCCACCGCCCGCCACAAGGCGCTGCGCTACCCGACCGACTCGCCCATGACGCCCGACCCCACCCAGGGTTCGTACCTCGCCGTCTACTGGGTGCTCGCCGGCCACCACGACGAGTGGAACCGCTGGAGCGTCGACAACGTGCAGTGGCTCCATGCCAACGGCCGCATGTTCCCCGATCGCACCCACATCCACACCGTGCTCTACGACCACCAGTGGTCGCTGCAGGCGAGCCCGGACGGCACGCCGATCGAACTCGCCCTCGACCGGGACTACCCCGGTCTCGTGGTCAACGTCGGTGAACTCGCCGACGGGGTCGACCACGCCGAGGTCGAGACGTGGGTGGGCGACGAGTGGGGTCCGTCGGCCATGGGGACGTCGTGGGGGCCGGACCTCGTGGCGTCGTCCACCCCGCTGCCGTTACTCGACGACGCCCCTGCCGATGTGCCCCGCGTGGCCAACGCCGACCGCCGGTTCCTCCAGTTGCACTTCTGCACGTCCGACCCCGCCGACCACTGGGACGAGGGGTACGGGCGCTTCGGCGTCGAGCTGGAGGCGACGGGACTGGCCACCCACCTGTGGTCGGCGCCGTTCATCCAGACGGTGGTGGGGACCGACACCTACACGGACCAGCTCTGGTGAGCGTCGTCGGATCGGCCGTGCCGGCGGCCGTGGAGACGGGAGGCGAGGCGGTGGGTCCGCTGGTGGGCAAACGCATCCTCGTCACCGGGGTCACCGGGTGGGTGGCCGGGCCGTTGGCGCGCGCCCTGGCTGCCGTCGGCAACGAGGTGTTCGGTGCCGCCCGCCTGCGCGACGACGACCAGCGGGCGGCGCTCGCCGCTGACGGTGTCACGCCGGTGCCCATCGACCTGGCGCGCCGGGATCTCGACGGGATCCCCGCCGATCTCGACGTCGTGCTCCACCTGGCGGTGGCGAAGGTGGACAGCTTCCCGCTCGCCATGGCGGTGAACGCCGAGGGGGCGGCCGACGTGCTCGAGGTGGCGGCAGCCCGCAGCGATCGCCTCGAGGCGTTCCTGCAGTGCTCGTCGACGGCCGTGTACCAGCCCTGCGGGCACGAGCCCCGCAGGGAGGGTGACGCGCTGGGTGACAGCCACCGGCCCATGCCGGGCATGCCCACCTACTCCATCTCCAAGATCGCCGGTGAGGTGGTGGTGGCCCACACGGCACGTCGGCTCGGGGTGCCCACCATCATCGCCCGGCTCAACGTCCCCTACGGCGACACCTGGGGGTGGCCGCTGTTCCACCTGCTCCTCATGGAGCAGGGCCAGCCCGTCCCGGTGCACGTCGACGCCCCGACGAGCTACACCCCAATCCACGCCGACGACATCGCTGCCTCCATCCCGTACCTCCTGTCGCTGGCGTCGGTGCCGGCCACCACCGTGAACTGGGGTGGCGACGAGGTCGTGTCCATTGAGGACTGGTGTGCAGCCATGGGGGCGATCACCGGGCTTGCCCCCCGCTTCGAACCCACCGAGGCCACCATCGCCGCCATCATCCCCGACCTGACCCTGCTCCACTCGACGGGCTTCCGCTCGTCGGTGTCGTTCATGGATGGCATCTGGCGGCTGGTGGAGGGCTCCCGGCCCGATCTGGTGCGGCGGTAGACGGTCGACGTGCGCATCGGGCTCACCATCTTCGCCACCGACCTGACCGTCGGTCCCGCTGCGCTCGCCGCCGCCGCCGAGGCGCGCGGCTTCGCCTCGCTCTACGTGCCCGAGCACACGCACATCCCCGCCGCCCGCACGACCCCGCCCCCGTCGGGTGACGACGTGCTGGCCGATGAGTACCGCCGCACCCTCGACCCGATGGTCGCTCTCGCTGCTGCTGCGACGGTGACCGACCGGCTGCTGGTCGGCACCGGCGTGGCGCTCGTGGCCCAGCACGACCCCATCGCCTATGCCAAGGCGTGGGCGACGCTGGATCACCTCAGTGGTGGGCGGGCCGTGCTCGGGGTGGGCTTCGGGTGGAACGTGGAGGAGATGGCCGACCACGGGGTGGAGGCCCGGACCCGGCGCCAGCGGGTGCGCGAGTACGTGGCGGCCATGCGGGCGCTGTGGGCCGAGGAGGACGCGTCGTTCGACGGCGAGTTCGTGCGGTTCCCCCCGGCGTGGTCGTGGCCCAAGCCACACGGGGGTCGGTCCATCCCCGTGCTCATCGGGGGTGGGGCCGGCCCCAAGCTGCTGGCCCACGTCGCCGAGTGGGCCGACGGGTGGATGCCCATCGGGTCGTCGGGTCTGGCCGACGCGGTGCCGCGACTACAGGACGCGTGGGCGGCGGCGGGGCGCACGGGTGCGCCGAGGGTGGTGCCCTTCGGCGTCATGCCAACCCCCGGCAAGCTCGAGCGGATTGCCGCCCTGGGGTGCGACGAGGTGGTGGTGCGGATCCCCTCCGCCCCCGAGCCTGAGGCGCTCGCCGCCCTCGACGAGTTGGCGTGGGTGGTCCAGGAGTTCGGGGACTGACGACGCAGGCGTCGCCCGGTGTGGGGTGGCGCGCTCAGGCGCCGCGCAGGTAGAGCATCTGCTCGAAGCGGTCGGCGATGCGCCAGCCGTCGGGGGTGCGCACCATGCGGTCGCGGTACCAGCCGCACGCTTCGAGGTAGGTGGGCTCGTCACCGGGAAGGCGCATGATCATCCGGTACAGCGAGCGCACGGTGGCTGCGTCGCCGTCGTCGGACTCGACGAGCAGGTTCCCGATCAGCGACGACGTCACGTCGAAGGCGCCGAGCGCACCCTGCAGCCACTCGAGGGCGTCATCGGCGGTACCGGCCACGCCACCGGCGGTGGTGTAGTCAACGGTGGCGTCGGCGGTGAGCGTCGCCCGCCACGCCTCCCAGTCCTTGTCGGCCATGGCCCAGGCGTAGCGGGTCATTGTCTCCTCGATGTCGATGCGGTCCTGGGGGGTGAGTGCCATCGGGTGTCTCCTCGCTCGTGGTTGGGGTCGCCGGACCGTCGGTGGGTCAGTCCGTCTCGGTGCCGACGATCGACACGAAGCTCACCATCTCGCCGGGGTAACCGCCGAGGTTGTGGGTGAGTGCCCGGGTCCGGCCGGGCCCTACCGTGGCGATCTGGCGTTCGGGGGGCGCCTCGCCCCGCAGCTGCAGCCACGCTTCGAACAGCATGCGCAGCCCCGACGCACCCACCGGGTGACCGAACGACTTCAGGCCGCCGTCGGGGTTGACGGGGAGGTCGCCGTCGAGGTCGAAACGGCCGTCGAGCAGGTCGCGCCACGCCGTGCCCCGGGCGCTGAACCCGAGGTCCTCGGCGAGGACCAGCTCGGTGATGGTGAAGCAGTCGTGCACCTCGGCCATGGCCAGCTGGCCGGCCGGGTCGGTGATGTCGGCCTGGGCGTAGGCGTCGCGGGCCGTTGCCGCCACCTCGGGGAACGTCGTGTAGTCGTAGGTGGGGTCGCCGAGCCCGCCGCCGTTGCCGGCGATGAACGACAGCGCCTTGACGAACAGCGGTGTGCCGGCGAAACGGTGGGCGTCCTCGGCCCGGCACACGATGGCGGCCGCCGCGCCGTCGGCGACGCCGGCGCAGTCGTACACCCCGAGGTCACCCGCCACCACCGGGGCGTTGCACACCTGCTCGGCGGACACCTCCCGACGGAACTGGGCGCGGGGATTGCGGGCGCCGTTGGCGTGGTTCTTCGTCGCCACCCGGGCCATCGCCGCCCGCAGCTCGGCGGGGTCGACGCCGTAGCGACGGGCGTAGGCGGGCGCCACCATCGAGAACATCGCCGCCGCCGTGAGGGTGCGCTGGGTGCCGTCGCCGGGGACGGGCACGGCGTTGAGGCCCTGGTAGCCGGAGTCCTTCACCTTCTCCACGCCCACGGCCATGGCCACGTCGTAGGCCCCCGCCGCCACGGCGTACACGGCCTGGCGCAGGGCTTCGGATCCCGTGGCGCAGTAGTTCTCCACCCGGGTCACCGGCTTGTCCACGAGCTGGAGGGGGCGGGCGAGGGTGATGCCGCTCATGCCGCCCTGGGCGGTGCCGAGCCAGTAGGCGTCGATGTCGGCGGTGGTCAGCCCGGTCCCCTCGAGGCAGTCCGAGACGGCGTCGACGGCGAGGTCGTCGAGCCCCTTGTCCCAGTGCTCCACGAACGGCGTGCAGCCCATGGCCACGATGGCGACACGGTCACGCAGCGAGTGGGTGGCCATGCTCAGGCGTCCTCTCCGTCAGGTACGGATGCGTCCGGCGCAGTGGCGCCGCGCACCGGTCGGGCCTTCCAGAAGTAGTTGGGGACGCCGTCGGCCGCGTGCAGCCGTCGGAACGTCAGCTCCACCCGCGTCCCGATGGCCACCTCGTCGGGGGCGAGGTCGCAGAGTTCCACGGGGAACCGGCCGCCGCCGTCGAAGTCGACGACGGCGAAGATGATCGGCGGGCTGGGGGAGTAGGCGACCCGGTCGACGGTGAAGGTGGCGACGGTGCCGGTGGCCGAGGCGAGGGGCGCCGGCTCCATGGTGTCGGTGCGCAGGCCGTCGGCGGAGACCCGTGACGGAGGGAGGTGGACCCGGCCGGTGTCGGGGTCCCGTGACCCCACGAAGGCGTACTTCCACGGTGCCGCCCGCCACGCCGCCGGGGACGACACCCGCTGGGGCTCGGGCCGACGGGGTGGCTCGACGTCGAGCACACCACGCCACGACAGGTAGCGGCCGTAGGCCACGGGAGCACCGGCGGCGACCTGGCCGACGACGGTGCGCCCGGCGCCCAGGGCAGCCACGTGGCCGGGAAGCGCGGCGGTGGTGCGCAGCACGACGACGTCGGCGCCGTCGCCGGCGTGCACGAGTGCCACGACCCGCCCGGCGGGGTCGTCACCTGCGCCCAGGTCCTCGAGTGCGTTGGCGAGGCTCAGCATGGCGTGGGCGGCACCGCTGACCCCCACGGTGGCGGCCAGGTCGTCGGCGACGCGGGTGGCACCGGTGGCCCGGGCCAGCGCTGCGCCGGCGCGGGCGGTGGGGGCGTCGACCACGAGGAGGTCGACGGCGTCGGGGGTGACGCCAGCCGTGGCCAGCGCCCGCTCCCAGGCATCGAGCACGAGGGGGCGCAGCGCCACCTCGGTGAACCGTTCGTCCCACGTGCGGCTGTGGGGCTCCCCGGGCACCCGCCACCGGTCGAGCACCTCGGCGGTGGCGCTGGCGGTGGCGAGCACCTCGGCGACGACCGGCGAGCTGGGGTCATCATCGGCGACCACGATGGCGGCGCCGGCGTCACCCCCGCCGGCTTCCTCCGCCGACCCGGCCCGACCGCCCCGCACATCCCCGGCGGCGACGAGCGTGGCCCCCGATCCCCGCAATGCCACCACCAGGCCGCCGACCGCTGAGCGCACGCTCGACCCGAGGTCGACGGCGGTCAGATCCGGGGCGAGTCCACAGGCGGCGTGCACGACGGTGGCGTTGGTGTGGTCGGCCAGCGGCGGGGCGGTGGTGGCGAACAGCAGCGCGTCCGGTTGGCGGGGCTGCGGCGTCGAGGTTCCCGATGCCAGCGCGATCCGGGCCGCCTCCACGGCGAGGCACACGGCGTCCTGGTCGAACCCGGCCACGGCGCGGGTGCCCCGACCCCCGCCGCCCCCGGCCACCGGGGCGATGGCGGTCCGGTCGAGGCGCCAGTGGGGCAGGCAGGTGCCCCAGGAGGTGATCCCGCGCATGGCCGCACACTACCGCCCCCGCCCCGCCCCATCTGACGGGCCGTCAGGTGCGAGGGGGTGCGGGGGTAGGGTTGGGAGGTGGACGACGGGGGGCTGCCGCTGCGGGGGGTGCGGGTGCTGGCACTCGAGCAGATGCAGGCGCTTCCCTACGCCACCCAGCTCCTCGGTCGGCTCGGCGCCGAGGTGGTCAAGGTCGAGCACCCCCGCACCGGGGACCTCGGGCGGGGATCCCAGCCCGCCATGCCCGGTCCCGACGGTGTCCCCATGGGGGCGACGTTCGTGCGCAACAACCTCGGGAAGCGCAGCATCGGCATCGACGTGGGCACTCCCGCCGGCCGGGACCTCGTCCTGGGGCTGGCGCCACGGTTCGACGTGGTGTGCGAGAACTTCAAGGCCGGGTCGCTGGCATCCAAGGGTCTCGGCTACGACGACGTCGCCGCCGTGCACCCCGGCGTCGTGTACCTGTCGGTGTCGGGGTTCGGCAACACCACCGACACGCCCTACCGGGGCTGGCCGGCGTACGCGGCGGTGGCCGAGGCGATGAGCGGGTTGTACGAGTGGAAGCGGGTCGGGGACGAGCCGCCGGTGGCGAGTCCGGTCGGGGCGCTGGGTGACATCGGCACCGCTCTGTTCGGGGTGATCGGGGTCCTGGCGGCCCTGCGGCACCGTGACGCCACCGGCGAGGGCCAGTACGTCGACGTCGCCATGTTCGACGCCATGGTGTCCTTCGCCGATGTCGTCGTGAACTGGTGGTCGATGGGCTACCGCCCCGACCCCGCCGCCGGCCTCGCCATGATCCTCGACGGGTTCCGTGCCGATGACGGCTGGTTCGTCGTGCAGGTGGGACGTGAGCACGAGTTCGCCCGTCTGGCCGAACTGGTGGGCGAGCCGGGCTGGGTCGACGACCCACGGTTCGCCACCCGGGCCGGGTGGCGAGAGCACCTCGACGTCATCCGTGGCGCCGTGGACCGGTGGGCGCAGGGGCGAACGAGCGTGGATGCCTGTCAGGCCCTGGCCGCCGCTGGCATCGCCGCCGGTCCCGTGTTCAGCGCCCCCCAGGTGCTGGCCGACCCGCACCTCGGGTCACGCCACATGCTCGTGGAGGTGCCCCGACCCGACGGTGGTGACCCGGTGGTGGTGCCGGGCAACCCGGTGAAGCTGTCGCGCATGCCCGACGACCCCGGTGGCGCCCTCCCGATGCTCGGTGAGCACACCGACGAGGTGCTCGGCGCCGAGCTCGGACTCGGCGACGAGGCGTTGGCCGTGCTGCGCGCCGATGGCGTCATCGGCTGACCCGCTGGCCACTAGCGGGACTCGACCACGACGAGGCCGTCCGAGGAGGCGGCGATCGCGTCGAGTCCGCTGATGGCTGACACCTCGCCCCCGACGGTGGCGCCTCCGACGGTGGCGCCACCGACCGTGGCGCCCCCGACCGTGGCGCCCCCGAGGGTGGCGTCCCAGAAGGCGATCGTCGACGCAGCAACGGCGTCGTCCCACGGGGTGGGGAAGTCCTCGAAGGGGCCGGCGTGGTCGCCGCCGACCAGGGTGACCAGCCACGCCGGTCCGCCGAGGGACTCCCACGCCGAACGACCGAGGGCGTAGGGCAGTGCCAGATCGGCGTCGCCGTGCAGGGCGAGGACGGGCACACCCCGGTCGGTGTCGTTGTCGCCGGTGAGGATGAGCACGGCGCCGGCCATCACCACCGCAGCGCGCACCCGGGGGTCGATACAGCAGTCGTTCATGAGCAGCCCGTAGGTGGTGGCGCCACCGAGGGAGAGCCCGGCGGCGCCCACCCGCTCGGGATCGATGCGACCGGCGAGCGGTCCGACGTCGCCGGCTGCTGCGGCGAGGAGCTCGTCGAGGACGAAGGTGATGTCGGCTGGCTGCTGGACGAGGTCGCCCGCGTCGGTGCGGTGGTCGGGGTTGGCGTCGCTGGTGAGCGGGAAGCGTGGCGCCGCCACGACGTACCCGGCCTCCGCCCACGCCCGGTGGATCTCGGTGAACTTCTGTGGGCCCCCACCGAGGCCGTGGCTGAACACGATGAGGGGGCTTGGGCCCTCACCGTCGGGGAGGTAGATGGTGGTGGGCAGGGTCCGTTGGGGTGCAGGCATCGCCACGGTTCCCGTCGGGGCGGTCGGGCGGGACGAGTCGACGAAGGTCTCGGTGAGGGTGGTCACGGTGCGGGGACGTCCTGTGGTGACGGCGGTGGTGCCGGTGGTCTCGACGGGCGGTGCACTCCCGGCTGCGGTGTCCGCACCCGGCGTCGGGTCCGCTGACGCACAGGACCCCGCCGCCAGCATGGTCGACACGGCGAGCGCCAGGTGTCGGAGCGCTGGTCGTTGCATCCGCCGGGTGCGGTCAGAGGTCGGGGAGCGGGATGGTGAAGTTGGGCGTGGTGAGCCCGCCGTCGACGGCCAGCACCTGTCCGGTGACGTAGGACGACGCGTCGGACGCCAGGTAGAGCACGGCGGCGGCGATGTCCTCGGGGCGGCCGAGGCGTCGCAGGGGGGTCAGGGACTCGATGCCGGTGCGGGTGGCATCGTCGTCGGCGATGAAGGCGAGGGCCTCGGTCAGGATGGCGCCCGGTGCCACGGCGTTCACCCGGATGCGGGGACTCAGATCTGCGGCCAGCATCCGCACCGAGTGGTCCACGGCAGCCTTGGCCGTCCCGTAGGCGAGGTAGCCGCGGCCCACGAGGTGGCCGACGGCGCTCGACACCATGACCACCGAACCGGTGCCGGTGGCGAGCAGGTGGGGTGCTGCGGCACGCACGAGACGCATCCCGGTGAGCACGTTGTGCTCGAAGGCGTCGGCGAGGTGACGGTCCTTCGTGTCGAGCGCGGCGCGGGGCATGGCGCCCCCGACCACGTTCACCACGACGTCGAGCCGGCCGAACGCCGCCACCGCCTCGTCGACGCCCCGGGTGACCGCTTCGGGGTCACCGGCGTCGACGGTGGCGGCCAGCGCCGAGCCGCCCGCCGCCTCGATCTCGTCGGCGACCGCCTCGACCTGTTCGGCGGTGCGGGACCACACGACGACCGTGGCGCCGGCAGCGGCGAGGGCGCGGGCACTCTCCGCCCCGATGCCGCGTCCCGCGCCCGAGATGATGGCGACGCGACCGTCGAGGCGGAACAGGTCGCCGACGCTCACACCAGCCACCTCGACACGGCGTCGACCACGCACACCGGGCGCTCGGTGGCGTCGCACTCCACCGTGATGCGCATGGTGGTCTGTACGCCTCCGCGGACCTCCTCGGCGGCGAGCAGCTCGGCGGAGGCCCGCAGGCGCGACCCGACGGGCACCGCAGCGGGGAACCGGACCCGGTCGACGCCGTAGTTCACCCCCGACGAGAAGCCGCGCACCTCCACGAGGCGGGGGAGGAACCAGTTGGTGAGCGACAGGGTGAGGTAGCCGTGGGCGATGGTCCCCCCGAACGGACCGTCGGCGGCCCGCTGCGGGTCGACGTGGATCCACTGGTCGTCGCCGGTGGCCTCAGCGAACAGGTCGATGCGGGCCTGCTCGACCGCCAGCCACTCCCCGGGCCCGAACGTGGCGCCGACCGCAGCGGCGAGGCCCCCGGGGCCGTCGATCACGGTGGGCTCAGGCACGGTCACCGCCTCCTGTGGGGTTGTGGGCGGCGGCGGAGCGGGTGGTGGCGGGGTCACCGAGTCGGTCGAGCGTGGCGCCCGCCTCGGTCACGATCCGGTCGATCAGCTCGCCGCAGGTCGGCAGGTCGTCGATGACCCCCACCACCTGGCCGCTCGCCATCACCCCCGAGTCCACGTTGCCGTCCACCAGTGACGCCTTGAGCAGCATCGGGGTGTTGGCGGCCATCAGCGTCTGGGTCCAGCTCAGTTCCATGGACTTGCGCATGGCCAGACCCTCGCGCACCATGTCGCCGATCCCGAGACCGGTCATGGAGCGGAACCGCACGGCGTTGCGCACAGCCCGGGGGAGCGCCAGCAGCCGCCCGCCGGTCCCCTCGAGGCCGTCGA
>Ga0180429_10002513_pt1 | contig 15082 bp, 10 predicted proteins | sample SS_ome_FD_132428 | JGI IMG/M metagenome (GOLD analysis project Ga0180429, IMG submission 132428) | Hypersaline lake sediment archaeal communities from the Salton Sea, California, USA - SS_1_S_1 metaG | ecosystem: Environmental > Aquatic > Non-marine Saline and Alkaline > Hypersaline > Sediment ...
CTCGCCGTCGATCTTGACATACTCCCATCCTTGTTCTTTCAGGCCCCTGTACGTGGGTCGGATCAAAGCGTCCAGGGCGTCTTCGTTGAACGGATTCAACGTGTACGTCCCCGCGTTGAGCACGTTGCCGTCGGGTTTCTGCAGGAACCAGTCGGGGTGCTCCTTCACGATTTCGGTTACGATCTTGTCGCCCGGACGAAAGACCACGGCCGTGTGTATGCCCGGTTTCATGCCGGCCTCCTTAATCGTTTTAACGATATACTGCGGCCCGCCCGGAAACTTGTCGTTCCAGTTCAGATACCCTTCGGGGCTGGTTCCCGTGGCCCAACCGGCATCGATCTGCAAGTACTCATAACCGTAATCCACGAGGTTCTTCTCCTTGAATACGGTAACGATGTTGTCGATCGTGTCCTGCGTAATGCCGCCCTTGTAGGCCCACCACGTGCAGAACCCCGTGATCGATCCTTCCCACACCTTGTACGTCCACGGTTCGTAAAATCGCAGGTTCTTGTGCTTCTGGTAAAAACGCGGGCGAAAGGCGAGTTGTAGACTCGCGTCCTTGCACTGGATGCCAAAAGTCCGCTGGTCTTCCCGGTCGATCTTCGGCGTAACGCGTGTCGCCCCGTCTGCCGGTCCAATCAGCAACCAGTCCCAACGGCGGTCGTAGACGGCGTTGTTGCGTAGGTTGCGGCTCAGCCCCACGCTGTTGCGGAGAAGTGGAAAACGCTCTTGGACCTCCGATTCGGCTTCGGCCGGGAAAGCCTCTTCACTGCCGATGACCGTGCCGCTTAACACCAGCGTCATCCCTTCTTTCGCCTCGACCGCCGAGAAGGTCAACGTTTGTTCCACCTTTTCGTCCGGGGCGTCCGTCTTCGAATCGAGCTTGACGGCAACGCTCTTTCCCACGGTGTCTTTGGCGGTGACGGTAGCATGGAGGATTTCGACACCATGGTACTTAAGGATCAGTTCGCCCTTGGCTCCATCCCATTGGACCGTCGCGGCAGCGTTCGGCGGCGCCACCACTTCTTTTCCAGCAACGGTCGCAACAAAGCATGTCAAACCAAGCATCAGAGTCATGCCGAATAACGATCTCGATAACATCATCCTCAGATTCTCCTGTACATAGGGCACTCGAAGGAGTGCCAGGTTCTTTTCGGCTCCGCAGCGTCTCCCGCGCGTACTCCGTTCTCGTAGGTGACATTCGCATGACGGCGTTGCGTCTCACGGCCACTGCTTTTCAGCGGCCCAGTGCGTGATGCCCGGCGGGAGGTGGCGGGAGGCTGTTTGTAGTCGCACTGCCCCTATTAGAGCACAAAGGCAGCCTGGTTTCATTTCGTATTTTCGTCAATCTATTTTGTTTTTTCCTCATCGTGCACGCGGCCACGGATCGACATGGCTACCACAATATGCCTACAATTATCTTATCCGCGTCCCGCTGTAAGTGCTTTGCCGAAAGTCGCCGCCTTCCAGATTATTTGTTTCCCTCATGAAGAACAACACGCCATGCCCGACTCCAAATGCGTTTTGCTGTTGATCGAATCCTCAAGGGCGTACAGTCGCGGGTGTCTGGCCGGGGTAGCGTCGTATGTTCGAGCCCATCCGAATTGGCGAGTCGTCCATCTCGAAAGGAGCCTTGGCGAGGGGGGTACATCACCGCTAAGGAGGTGGGGGGCCAATGGTGTTGTCGCACGTGTCGAAACGACGCAAATGGTGAGAACGGTCAGTCGCTTGAAGCTCCCGACGGTTCATCTGCGCAGTGTTCATCGACCACAACCGGGCTGCCTGCTCGAAACGGATCATCAAGTGTGCGCCCGACTCGCGGCGGATCACTTCCGCCAACATCGGTTTCGGCATTTCGCCTTCTGTGGTTATCCGGGCGTCAGCTTCTCGGATCAGCGTTGCGCCTCGTTCGTTGAGCACGTCAGTGCCCATGGACACACGGTAAACGTGTTTGAACCGCTTCACGTCGCTGCCGAGGGTGACGATCTCATCAGTCGGGAGGCTCGCGGTGAGTTGCCCAATACGCAGCTTGTCCAGTGGCTGCGGAGTTTGACAAGACCTGTCGCCGTGTTTGCATGCAACGACGTCCGGGGCCGGCAGTTGCTCACGGCCTGTTTGCGAGCCGGATTGAGCGTGCCCGACGATGTGGCGGTCTTGGGAGTCGACAATGACGAAGTGATTTGCGACTTGTCGGCCCCTCCGCTCAGCAGCGTCGAGCCGGATACGAAACGCATTGGTTATGAAGGAGCAGCCCTCTTGGATCGCCTGATGGCCGGCGAATCGCCTCCGGAGGAGGCGATCTTGATTCCTCCCAAAGGCGTACACATTCGCCAGTCTACCGATGTGGTGGCCCTCGAGGACCGCGATGTTGTGACGGCCCTGCGCTACATCCGCGACCATGCATGTGACGGAATCACAGTAGATGATGTGGCTCAGCAAATGGCCATAAGCCGAGCGACCCTGGATCGTCGATTCCAACGCGCCCTCGAACGCAGCCCCAAGACGGAAATCGATCGGATCCGCGTCAATCGCGCAAAACGGTTACTGGTCGAAACCGATTACAAGATCGCCGCCATCGCCACCATGACCGGCTACGGTATGGCTCCGCAATTCGTAACGGCTTTCAAGCGTTTGACCGGTTTCACGCCTGGGAAGTACCGCGAGGGTGCCATCAGGAACACGTCTTGACTTGAAACCCCACGACGCTGCGCTGGTCCATCGAGTTTCGGTTCCTTTCGCATTGGCCATAACTCGGGCAAAGACAGCAGTTTATGGTATGCTTCAGGGAACCGCTTTGGAAGACCTTCCCGGCGTCCGATTTTGTCGGCAAATGGCCCCTCTATCGTTGGGGACGAAACTCGACGGACCAGCGCAAACGATTTCTACCAGCGAAACAATGCCACAAAAACAGCATCTGTCCGAGTGCATATTGTCGGTTGCTCAATTATAATATCTCGAAGCTAGGACTCACTTTGCCGTCGCCAGGGTGACGCATCGTTGCGTAGGGAATCTTCCAGACTTGGCGAATTGGAATGGCAAGATCGAACTATGACGAACATCCAACCGTCGAGGTGCCCAGCGGAACGGGGCACTGCGTCGAGGGCTGGGAGGCCGTTTGCGGAAAACTGAACGAGACGATCACCGCTCGCGAGGCGACGCGGACTCGCAACGGCCGTGCGTAACATGCATGGTTTGATTCTGAAAGGGAGTTGCTTTGAAAGGGGGACACGCCCACGGGAACGGAGTGCGCGCGGTAATCCCCATTGCTGAGAGGAAATTGAACGGACCTTTTACGCAACGACGTCAAAACCATAAGGAAGTAATCGATGAGGAGACGAACGGCAATCATCCTGCTCAAATGGAAGCGCGCCGGTGTGCGACCGCGCGCCGTCACCAGCATCGTGCTTTCCCTGTGTCTGTTTCTGTTCACGGCTTTGTCCACGCCGGTTCAGGCGCACGGGCAAGTTGGAAAGGTTGCTGTAGAGAATCTCGCGCCGTTGGCCACGGTCAGCGGACCGGGAACGGAGCCGGGCGCGGCCGTTGATGGCGTGAAGCAGCAGGATGGAACCGGTGAGTGGATTGGCGGCAGCCCGAATTTATGGTTCGGATGGATTCACTATCCGAAGAACTTCGAACTGAAATGGGACACCCCGCGGCGAATCAACAAGGTGGTCATCTACGACCGTCCGACGCTCGACGAGCACATGGGGGCCTGCATCCTGACGTTCAGCGACGGCTCGAAGATCGACGTCTATGCCGTCCCCAATGACGGTTCGGCGAAAACCTTGATATTTGAACCACGCATGGTTACGGGATTCCGGCTGGACGTTGTTGACGGCGTTGGTGAGCACATCGGTCTTTCTGAAATCGAGGTCTATCACGACCCGGCCGCTCGGCCTGAAGCGAGGCGGGCACGCAACTTAACGGACTACGTGTCCTACGTGGACCCAACCATTGAAACCGGGCGCGGACGCTGGTTCTTCTGCACGCCCGGCAGCCGGCCGTTCGGCATGATCTGTGCCTCGGCCTATACCCGCAACAAAAACCAGGGTGGCGGCGGGTACAACTACAACAGCACCGAGATTCTCGGTTTCACCCAGATTCACGCCTGGATTATGTCCGGTATCAACATCATGCCGACCACCGGGGAGGTGAATCCGAATCATGGTGAGAAGGGGTGGAAGTCGAGTTTCTCACACGACACCGAGACGATCGAGCCGGGTTATCACAAGCTGTTCCTGGATCGTTACAAGACACAGGTGGAATACACGTCGACCGATCGCACGGCCTTTTATCGCCTGACGTATCGGGAAGCGGCCGAGGCGAATCTGTTGCTCCAGTTGGGCGGATTCGTCGGTGCCACCAGCTATGTCGACGGCAAGGCGAAACTCGTCGGCCCGACGCGAATCGAAGGTTCCCATGGCATGACGGATCGCCTGTGGGGCGGACCGAAACTGTCGCATGTCTTTTTTGTCGTGGAACTGGATCGGCCGATTCTGCGGATGGACGGTTGGAAGGGCGCACAACAGAAGTTCAGCAATGTTCGCGAATTCTCGAACCCGATCCCGGAGGGTCGACTGAAGCAGGATAAGCGAAAGTATCTGTTCAAGAACCTGCCGGAAGAACAAGCCGGAGTTTCTCTGGCTTATGACGTGGCCGCCGGCGACGAGGTAAAAGTCAAGATCGGCATTTCCTACGCGAGTATTGAAAACGCCCGCAAAAACCTGGAGGCAGAATGTGCGCACTGGGATTTCGACCGGGTCCGAACCGAAGCACGCAGTCAGTGGAATGAGTGGCTCGGAAAGATCGACGTCAAGGGCGGCCCGGACCAGACGCGGGTCAAATTCTACACCGATCTTTGGCATGTTCTCTTGGGGCGACACAAGATTGACGACGTGAACGGGGATTATCCCACGTACATGGGCCCGGCGAATGACGAAGGTATCGTGCCGCTGGTCGTACGACAAGTTCCCTTGGACGGATCGGGCCGGCCAAAGCATCACATGTACAACTCGGATGCGCTGTGGTTGACCATGTGGAACCTGAACGTCCTTTGGGGGCTGGGCTGGCCGGAGATGATGGATGAGTTCTCCGCCTCGATGATCGAGTATGCGCAGGTCGGTGGGCGTTTGCCCAATGGCCCCAGCGCTGGCGGCTATACCGGGATCATGGGCGGACGTCCCGCGACCAGCCTGATCACCGCGACTTGGCAGAAGGGATTGCTGACCAAGGTCGATGAAGTCAAAGCCTACGAGACGATGAGCCGCGACCATCATCCGGTCCGCGTCAGCAATCACGCAGGGCGCGCTGTGCAGGATGCGTTCGAGTATTGGGCGTTGGCACAGATGGCCAAGGAACTGGAGCGTGGTGCTGATGCCGAATCCTTTCAACCTGTAATCCATGGCTGGAAAAAGCACTTCGACGCCGAAAAGAACCTGTTGTCCGGCCGCTGGGTCGAAGCCAACGATTGGCAGGGGACGTTCGGTGTTTCCCACGATATTGCCAAGCTAGCGGCATTGATGGGCGGGCCGGACGCGCTCGCGAACAAACTGAACGAGGCTTTTGAGCAGGAACAGGCTTCCGATTTCGTCTACACCTACGGCGCAGGCAAAGTCAGCTACGCCAACCAGCCGGGGTGTTCTAACGCCCATGTCTTCAATCATGCCGGGCACCCCTGGCTCAGCCAGCGTTGGGTCCGCCGCGTCAGTCGGCAGGCATACGGCGGTACGAATCCAAACCGTGGATACGGCGGCCACGACGAGGACCAAGGACAGATGGGCGGAGTCAGCGCTTTGATGAAACTAGGCCTCTTCAGCTTGCGAGGAACCTGTTCCAAGGAACCGGTCTACGAGATTACCACTCCCGAGTTCGATGAGATTACTATCAAGCTCGATCCGCGTTATTACACCGGAAGAGAATTCAAAATCAAGTCACACAACAACACGCCAGAGAACGTGTACGTCCAGAAGGCCGAACTCAATGGGACAATGCTGAACAACTGTTGGTTCTATCACAGGGATTTTGCAGAAGGCGGATTGCTGGAGCTTTGGCTTGGCCCGCGGCCAAATAAGAATTGGGGAAAGAGTCCCGTCGAGTGCGCAGCGGCATTCCCGAGGAAAACCAAACGCACAAAAGCGGATGTCGTCTGGCGGATTGGCCGGGCCGACAACAGTGCTTTCGAGTTCGCCTTGGCGCCCGCCGGCTACGCCCGGTTTCTGGAGGAGGATCTCGGTTGGGAAGACCGGTATTCTCTTATCGGCCATTCACAAGCGGAGAGTGCCTGGCTCTATGTCTTACCCGGGCCGCCTGACACGTGGGCTGGCACCAGTGGGACCTCTGGCCGCCGCACGCATTTCCTCACCATCCTCTTCGGCCTCAAGGAACCCCATCCCTCCGGCCACTGGAAATTCGTCGTCGATCTCCTCGATACTCATTCGCTGGACGGCGTAAGCCAGGTGGCGGCACTTATGGGCCAAGGAAGGGCTACACGCGAGAAACCGCTCTTCTGGAAAATGGCCTCCCGCTGGCCTCCCAGCAAACATCAGCCACACCATTGGGTATCCTACGCCATCGTGGATCAAAACTGGAAGCTGGTTTCCAACGACGACGGAAGCTACGTGGAACTCTTTGATATCGCAGCGGATCCCTACGAGAAAAGCGACTTGATAGAAGATGAACCGGTAGTGGTGCAACAGTTACTCAATAAACTCGGCGCGTGGAAGACGACCCTTCCCGCGAAACCGACCGGAAACGTCTTCTCGGCGGAACGGTCGGGAGAAACGGCGAATTGAAGACTACCAGGATAATTGCCCTCGCACTGACTCTCGCAGTGAGCCTTACGTCCTCAGCGATGGCCGTTTCGTCAGTCGAGGGGCTCAAACCCAACATCGTTCACATTCTGATCGACGACCTTGGTTGGCAGGATGTGGCTTGCTACTACCGGGACTGCCACGAGGATGAGCCGTTCTACGAAACGCCGCATATGGACCGACTGGCCAAACGCGGGATTCGCTTCATGCAGGCGTACTCTCCCGCGGTGACCTGTGCTCCGTCACGGGCGGCGTACATGACCGGACAGTACACCCCGCACAACGGGGTCTATCACGTGAACATGGGGTGCCGGATCCCCAGGGCCAGACGGGACACGGCGCAGATGCTCGATCCGTACTACGTGGGCCGGATTATGCCGGGAAAACCTGTCATTGCCAAAGAGCTGAAGAAGGCGGGGTACACCACGGCGCACGTCGGCAAGTGGCACATTTCGGGGGTGGCCGGATTACCGGGAACAGATCCGGGAGTTGCTCTCCAATTACGGCCAGGTGGACGTCATGTGGTTCGATCACGTCGGCGGGCAGGACTGGGGCAAGTGGGAATTCGATGAACTGTTCGCGATGATGTACCAACTGCAGCCGAAACTGATTGTCAACAACCGTGCTGCCCGCTTCTGCGGCCCCAATACCGAAGACGATCGAGGACCCGCTTCACCGGAAATCAAGAAGATGACGGAAGGAGATTACTATACGCCGGAAGGCCGGATCGGCAGCATGGATATCGAGCGGGATTGGGAATCCTGTATCCACGTGGGGAAGGTATGGTCGTATCGGGGCGAAGATGGATTCAAGGGCCCGGACGCTTACCGGCAAAGCCGTTACCTTCACGCAGACGGAGACGACATTGGCGTTGGATGTACGCAAGGAGCACCGGGACGATCCGGTAACAGTGATCGAGTTGACGATGCAGGAGCCCGTGTTGCCTGGCCGGATCATCGGAGGCGCACGGCTGCCCGAGGCGTTCTTATCCGGCCGTGGCGAGTTGATCAGTGAAAACGCGACCCTCGAACTTAGCTCGCATTCCGAACAGTGGGATCACGCGGTCAACCATCCTAGGCTCTTTTCTGGCAAGACCGTCAACTATGCGTTTCATACGGAAAGCGAAAAGAACCCCTGGGCCAAGATCGACCTGGGAGAGGCAAGAACCATCAACTTGATTGAGATTGTGAATCGGCCCAACGAGGGGACCAGCGCGGGCCTGATCGTCTCGCTCTCATCGGACGGTAAGACGTGGGAGCAAGTGTGGCGCGCCGTCGCCGTGGAGGAGACCTGGCAGATCCCGTTGACGCATTTCCACGCGGGCATCGACGTGCCGGGACGACAGGCAAGATTCATCAAGCTGGAAACCAACAATGATCGCCCCAGGCCCCTGCTTCTGCAAAGATTCAGAGCATACGGAGAGCTCTGAGCAGACGCGAACATCGGAGAAGGGAGATCGCAAGTGGGAACAAATGAAAGAGAATAGACAAACGAGCGGACGCGTATTACGTCTGTGCCTGGAGGGTATAACAGCAATGAGACATTCAGTCTGTTTGACAATTGCAGTTTTCGTTCTCGCGACTTCCTCAGTCTGCGGCGCGGATATGGTTTTGGGATCGGCGGAAGACATCTTAAAGGATACCGGCGTTATCGGTGGGTTGGTAATCCACGCCGGATGCGGTGATGGCCGCCTGACTGCAGCGCTCCACGCTGGCGATGGGTACCTTGTCCACGGTCTCGCTACGAACCCGGAAGACCTCGCCGCCGCGCGCAAACACATTCAGTCGCTGGGTCTGTACGGGAAGGTGTCGGTCGCACCCTGGACCGGCGATCGTCTGCCTTACGTGGACAATTTGGCCAATCTGCTTGTTGCGGACGACCTCGGCAAACTACCGGTGCATGAAGTGATGCGTGTGCTGGCTCCGAAAGGCGTGGCATGGATTGGTGGCAAGAAGACCGTCAAGCCACGGCCCAAGGAGATGGATGAGTGGCAACAGCACCATCATGGGGCGGACAACAATGCCGTGGCACACGACAGCGTAGTCGGTCCGCCACGGCGTTGCCAATGGACGAGCGATCCCGTATGGAGCCGGTCACACCTGGGTATGGCGTCCATCACCAGTCTGATATCTGCGGGCGGCCGACTGTTCTCTATCGAGGACCGCGGGTCGGTCGAGAACCCGGCCTTGCCCGGCAAGTTCTTTCTGATCTGTCGTGATGCTTTCAACGGGATTGTGTTGTGGAGGCATCCGTTTCCGGACTGGCATCCGACAAACATCTTTGTCAAGCTCACACCGTCCCAGTTGCAGCGTCAGCTTGTGGCCATTGATGACCGGGTCTACTGCACGCCGGGTCTGAATGCGCCGATCACGGTTTTCGACGCGGCGACGGGAAAGATCCTGCAAGAATACGCCGACACGGAGATGACCCAGGAGTTCGTCTGCGACAAAGGGGTCTTATTCACCGTCGTCGGGGATCCTGTGGATACTTCTTCCGTTGGCGGCGGGAGATACACGCTTGGGGAAACCGGCTTTCCCGCCCAGGTTTACAGCCCGCGCATCAAGCATCTTGACGAACCCAAGTGTGCGGTTGCGGCTATCGATGTTGATTCGGGCCGTGAACTCTGGAGGAAGAACGGGACAGCGACACGTGGCTATCAGGGTGCTTCGTTGGCCGTTTGCGGCTCGAACGTCGTCTACTCAACACTTGATTCCGTGGTGTGTCTTGACCGTGCCAGCGGCGTCGAGCGGTGGCGAACTGCGTTGAAAGCCGCTGCACAGATGGCGGGCAGTGGCAGGAGCGGGGACCGCTATTTGCACCCGAATGCTCGGCGGAATTCCGTCACGTTGGTCGTTTCACATCAGGCGGTCTATCTGGGTGCTGTGGGCTCGCCAAAGGCGTTCGCCTCGCTCACGGCGTTCGCGATCGAAGACGGTACCGAGTTGTGGAGCGTCACGACCCGCATGAATCATCACAAGCCGCCGGATATCTTCCTGACCGGTGGGGCCGTTTGGACTGCGAATAACAAAGGATACGATCCGTTGACCGGTGAACCGGTCACCGTTCTCTCGCAGAAGATGACCGGTCCGATGGGACACGATCGCTGCTACCAGAATCGCATTACGGATCGGTGGTATATCAATACGGCATCCGGGGGCAGTGATTTCCTGGCACTGGATGGGACGGGCGAGTTTCCGCATCCATGGGGGCGGAGTACGTGCGGAGTCGGCCACTTGCCATGCAACGGGCTTCTCTATCTCGGACCGCCCGCCTGTTCGTGCGCCAACAAGGTTCAACTCAATAGGTTTAACGCGTTGGCTCCCGAACCGGGTTTGAAGTCATCCGGTCAACCCATCAACATCGCCGTTAATCCGCGACTCGAAAAAGGTCCGGCCTATGCTGCCGCGATCGAACCGACTCCGGCTGTCACCGGCGACGACTGGCCAACCTATCGGCATGATTCGAGTCGCAGCGGCCATAACGCGGGCACGGTAACCCCCCGGCTCGAACCTCGATGGCAAACCAAGCTCACCACCCGCGCCAGCGCGCCCGTGATCGCCGCAGGCAAGGTATTCGTTGCCGACGTGGATGCTCACGCCGTGTGCGCCTTGAACGCCGACAACGGCAAGGTGCAATGGACCTTTACCGCCGACGGGCGGGTGGATTCGCCACCAACCTGGCATGAAGGACGACTTCTGTTTGGCTCCCACGATGGTTGGGTGTACTGCCTGCGGGCTGCAGACGGCGGATTGATATGGCGGTTCAAAGCATTACCCGATCGGCTGATATGCGCCCATGAACGGATCGAGTCCGCCTGGCTGGTCTGCGGCAGCATACTGCTTCATGACAATATCGCGTATTTCGCGGCAGGCCGGAACTCGTTCTTGGATGGCGGAGTGTTTCTCGTCGGCCTCGATCCGAAAACCGGCCGGATGATTCATCAAAGAAACCTGTATGGGCCTTACGACAAAGCCGGGCATCCGGTCATAAGCAAGGAGACTGCGCTGGGTGGGACCGGAGCGGGCGGCGTTCAGGGAAACAAGGGCGACGTTCTGTTGGCCAGAGGGGAACACCTGTTCCTGAGGCACCAGGCATTCAAAAAGAACCTCGATACACCCGGCCCGGACGAGCCTATCCTGCCGCACCTGATCACGTCGCACGGATTTGCCGAGCGTACGCCGCATCATCGCAGTTTCTGGACGATTGACACAGAACTCCACTATGACCGTTGGACATCACAGTTGGGCGTTCGCGGGGACATCCTGGTTGTGGATGGTAATCGCTACTACGAAGTCAGAGGTTATCCGCCGGGGCGCTATACGACGTACGACGTTCGGACAAACGCCTATACGCTTTTCGCCGGTGAGCTCTCGAATCAGGAGCCGCAGAAGAAGGCGCGACGAGAGTATCGGGAGTTGTGGCAGACAAGAATTCCGCTGACGGGCAAGGCTATGGCGATGGCGGGCGACGTCGTGTTCGTGGCTGGTACGCCCGCAGTGTTTCCTCAAGGCGACCTGGCAAAGGCATATGAAGGCCGCATGGGTGGCGTACTTTGGGCGGCCTCCGCTACGGATGGCAGGAAACTGATGGAATACACACTGGATACGGCTCCGGAGTGGGATAGTCTGGCGGTAGCCAGCGGTCGGTTGTTCCTGTGTACCACGGATGGCAGAGTCCACTGCTTTGCGGGAGAAGGCGACAATTGATTTTGCTTTTTGGCTCCTCGCCAGAATTCGTGGGCAAATGGAGAGCGTGTTGGCGATTTGAGGTCAGGTTTTCTGAGGAATGGGAGGACAAAAAGAATGGAAGTGGAGAAGAAGGGGCCCTGCCATCTCGTGATGGCAGGGCTGGCGGATATTCTTCCCGCCCTCACCCGGCTATTCCTTGTGGGGTTGCTCCTCACCAGGGCCCCACTCCGCTTCACCGAGCATGATGCAGTATAGCAGTGTGGCGTGAAAGATGAAGAAGTGCATCCTGTGGGGTTTTCGGTAAAAATGGGTTTGCAACAACTCGTCTTCCCGGAGCCACCACAGGATGCAACTTAAGACTATCCTCAATCGCGTCGCAATCGCGTCGAGTATTTCAAGTCGTTCGTCTACGGAAAAGCCCGATGGGTAGACGATGCCGACCGGGCGACAATCGAAGTTCAGATCGAAGCCCGCCGCAACGGGCGCCCGATCTGCTCGGGCTGCGGCCAAACGCGGCCCGGCTACGGCCGGTTGCCCGAGCGACGTTTCGAATTCGTGCCCTTGTGGGGGTTACGAGCCGGTGTTGACGCATTCTCGCTGGTGTTTGTTGAAGCGAGAAGAGAACCTGACGGTACGCGGAAGGGGCCATTTCGGCGGGGATTGTAGAGGGCCTGAACAACAAAGCAAAACTGACGATGAGAAAAGCGTACGGCTTTCGGACTGCGAAAGCCATTGAAATCGCCCTATATCACCAACTCGGAGACCTCCCCGAACCAGAATCCACCCACGAATTCTGGTGAGAAGTCTTTTACATCATGGACGAGGGCTCCCCGGCGTCGATATTCTTTCCATCCAACTGGCAACTCACGGCCAGGGACGCCTACAACGGCACCGTTCTCTGGAAGCAACCCATCGAGAAATGGGTGACGCGGTTGTTTCCCTACACGATTCCATCCACGAAGGACAGGATCGACTTTCCCGGTGGAGGCCTGAACAGGAACTTATGGGTCCAAGACCAGCCCGCCCGGCTTAAAGCAATCGACCCGGTATCTGGCCTCGTACGCTGGGAGGTGCAAATGCCGATTGCACCGCTCTGTACCGGTGCCGATGCCGAACGGGTGTACCTTTGCGACTACAAAAACGTACTCGCATTGGAGCGTAAGAGCGGCGAGGAACTCTGGGCCACCGGCGATGTGAACATCGCCGACGCATATCCATCCGGCTACGCGTGGTACCAATCGTTGCACAAGGTAATCAACGGGAAGATCCTGTGTGCCGACACCGATGATCTCAACGACAGTAAGTCCAGGAAGACGGGCGAAATCAGGCATGGGCTGCACTACTCCGCTGATGAATATAGACTCCTTGGCCAACGGTTTGCCGATGAAGCAATTCGACTGATCAAAAAGAAGCCCAACAAGCCGGATGCAGGCGACGTCAAATAGCCGCGCCTGATCCGCAGTGTTAAACCAGAAAGGAACTGAAGATGAAGAAAGCATTAGTTGGCGTGATAGCAATCGCAGGGATCATGGCGTTGGCAGCGAGCAGCGCAATGGCGGCCGGGAAGAAAGCAGACTCAGGTAAGCCCCCGAACATCCTCCTTATCATGGCTGATGACCTCGGGTTTGAAGGTCTGGGTTGCTACGGCGGCACCTCCTACGCGACTCCCAACCTGGATGAGCTTGCCCGTGAAGGGCTGAAATTCACGAACTGTCACAGCACGCCCAAATGCTCCCCCTCACGGGTGACCATTATGACCGGTCGTTATACCTTCCGCACCACAACCAAGTGGGGGCATATCCCGGACAACGAGATCACCTTCGGTTCCGTGCTGGCCGCGGCAGGATACAAAACGGCTCTGGCCGGTAAGTGGCAGATGGCCCTGCTGAAGAAGAACCCGAAGCACGTCGCTCAAAGAGGATTTGAAGAGAGCGCTGTATGGGCATGGCACGAGGGGCCGCGCTATTGGAAGCCGATGATCTATCGCAATGACAAGATTATGGACGGCATCTCAGGCCGGTACGGTTCGGACGTCTTTACTGAGTTTCTCGCGGAGTTTATGAAGAGCAACAAGGACAAACCGTTCCTGGCCTATTACCCCATGTGTCTGACGCATTTTCCCAAGAGGAATGAGCCCAAAGGCCCCAACGGCAAGTGGGAAACGTTCAGGGAAATGGTTGAAAAAATGGACAACAAGATTGGGGAGCTTGTTGCCGCCCTGGATCAGGCCGGACTCAGAGAGACGACTCTTGTTCTATTCACGACGGACAATGGTTCGCCGACCAATGTCGAGAGCCGGCTGGGAGACAAAGTGATTAAGGGTGGCAAGGCTTCGCTTAAGGATGCCGGTACGCATGTCCCCCTGATTGCCAATTGGCCGGGCACTACGCCCGCCGGGGCCGTTTGTGAAGACCTGATCGACTTCAGTGACTTCATGCCCACGCTCGCCGAACTGGCTAATGGCAAGCTGCCGGAAGTTAAGATTGACGGTACCAGTTTCGCACCGCAGTTGCGTGGGAAGAAAGGCACGCCAAGAGAGTGGATCTACACGGAGTGGTCCGGCGAGTCCTGGGCCCGGACCAAGCGGTGGAAGCTGTATCGCGACGGCAGGCTCTATGACATGACCAATGATCCGCAGGAGAAGGCACCGGTAGCGGAGACAGCCGCATCGAAAGAAATAAGAAGCGAACTGCAGTCAGTTCTGAACGAGCTCAAGAAAGAAAAGTAAGATGAGTAGGACAAGAATTGCGAAGGCGGCGCCGGCATTCCTGATATCGAGCCTGCTCTATGCCGGAACGGTGTTTGGCAAAGACCCAGATAACCGCAAGAAAGATACCTGGAAACAGTACGTCGGGAAAGCCGGCCCAAGCGGTTGGTGGGCCCACGTCATTCAGCCGGACCCCATGACCATGGGCCGGATGGCTTCAACTATCATGACTGGGATGGCGATGGGGATTTGGATGTATTCGTGAACTTCGAAGAAGGCGGTTACAGCCGCCTGTATTTCAATCCCGGCAACGAAAAGGTGACCGAGCCGTGGTCGCTGAAGGTGATCGATCCCCAGAAAGGCGGCATGTTCATAACGCTCGGGGATGTCAACGGGAACGGGCACCTCGATCTGGTCAAGGCTTCCTCGAAGATTCGCATCTTCCTTCGCACCAACGACAAGGGCGCCCCAGTCTACAGGATGATTGAGGTGGAGAAACCGGTTCAGCCCAAAAGCGTCAAGGTGAGTGCCAAACCCAAAGGCGTTGCCTTGCTCGAGATGAACGGTGATCCTAAGGTTCCCGAAATCGTGATCGTCCCCGAATATGAGGCACAGCCGTGGTGCTTGTCCATGACCTTCCCGCGCCTGGCATACACGAACGACCGCGTGCCGTGCGTCTATCTCGAAAATCATTGCGTGGTCGGCCTCGATCCGAACGATCCGCTCTACATCGGCCGCAAGCCTGAGGGCGCGAAATCGACCGAATATCCCAACGGAAGAAAGAACCGCGAGGCGATGACCTACTACCTCAACAGCCATGGGCACAACAACTCGGTCATCAATGGCATCGGGCGGATCGGCTTCCAGTAGGGCGGAAA
>Ga0180429_10002516_pt1 | contig 15072 bp, 16 predicted proteins | sample SS_ome_FD_132428 | JGI IMG/M metagenome (GOLD analysis project Ga0180429, IMG submission 132428) | Hypersaline lake sediment archaeal communities from the Salton Sea, California, USA - SS_1_S_1 metaG | ecosystem: Environmental > Aquatic > Non-marine Saline and Alkaline > Hypersaline > Sediment ...
CGCGACTCGCAGCGACCGATCGATCCCGCGGAGGCTGAGCAGACCACGTTCCAACGCCGTCTTGAGCGGCGCCATAGCCGGTGCGGCCAGCCGGAAGTGTCGGCGCAGCACCGCACCGCTGACCTCGGCGTTGGTGCTGCACCCGAAGGTCCGCCACCGTTCGGCGGCAGCGGTACGGGCCCGAGCCACCCGGGATCGCACTTGCGCACTGCTCTCCGCCGGTTCCGGGGCGAACGCGCCGGCCCGAACGGTATGCAGGAAAACCCGCAGATCCACTCGGTCCAGCAATGGCCCCGATAGCTTGCCGAGATAGCGGCGCCTGTCCAGGGCCGAGCAGATGCAGTCCCGCGGGTCGGTCCGGGCACACGGGCATGGGTTGGCCGCGAGGACCAATTGGAATCGGGCCGGGTAGCAGGCCACCCCATCGCGCCGAGCCAACCTGATCTGCCCATCTTCCAGCGGCGTCCGCAGTGATTCCAGCGCACTGAGCCGGATCTCGGCGCACTCGTCGAGGAACAGCACACCGCGGTGGGCCCGGCTGATGGCGCCCGGGCGCGCCAGCCCGGAACCCCCGCCCACCAGTGCGGCCACGCTGGAGGAGTGATGGGGGGCGATGAACGGCGGCCTGGTGATCAGCGGCGTCCGGTTCGAGAGCAGGCCTGCCACGGAGTGAATGGCCGTCACCTCGAGCGCCTCGGCATCGGTCAGATCCGGTAGCAGACCCGGGAGTCGGCGCGCCAGCATCGTTTTGCCGATCCCGGGCGGGCCGGTGAGCATCAGATGATGGGCTCCGGCGGCGGCGACCTCGACGGCGAAGCGGGCCTGGGTCTGTCCCACCACGTCAGCGAGATCGGCCACCGGCGCGAACTCTGGTTCCGGTGCGTGGACGCGGCCGTCCAAGTCGCCGGCGCTGTCGAGCCACTGCTGCAGATGCCGCAGGGTCCGCACGCCGAGGACCTCGATACCGTCCACCAGGCTGGCCTCGGCCAGGTTGTCGCACGGGACCACCACCGTCGGCCAGCCCTGCCGTTTGGCTGCCAGCACCGCGGGCAGTACGCCGTGTACCGGTCGGATGCGGCCATCGAGTGCCAGCTCGCCGAGGAGCACCGACTTCTCCAGCCGATGCCAGGGTTTACGTCGGCCCGCCGATAAGACCGCGCAGGCCAAGGCGATGTCATACAGCGAGCCGGTCTTGGGCAGCGTGGCCGGCGACAACGCCAGTGTCAGCCGCGCCATCGGCCAGGTATTCCCGCAGTTGGTGATGGCGGCGCGGACCCGGTCCCGGGATTCTTGCAGCGCGGCATCAGGCAGGCCGACGAGATGCACCCCGGGCAGCCCGGAGGAGATGTCAGCCTCTATTTCCACGATCGCACCATCCAGGCCGCGCACCGCCACCGAGAATGCCCGCCCCAGCGCCATATCAGCCCACCCCGCGCAGATGGGTGATCTCGGGGGTGTGGCGACGTCCAACCCGCACCCTGACCACATCGATGCGCAGTTCCTGCCAGCTGTGGTGCTGGCCGGCCAGCCAGATCCCGGCCAGTCGGCGAATACGACGCAGCTTCTGTGGGGTGACCGCCTCCTCGAGGCCCCCGAAGCCGTCCCCAGCCCGGGTCTTGACCTCGACGAACACCACCGTCCGGTCACCGTCGGCGGCGATCACATCGAGTTCGCCGTGCCGGCAGCGCCAGTTGCGCGCCACGATCCTGAATCCGAGAGAACGCAGATGCTCGACAGCGACCTGCTCCCCGAGCGAGCCGAGTTCATTGCGGCTGAAGGTGGTCATGTGCCCAGGGTGGGGACGGACCCCGACAGCACCCTTCGGCCGAGCGGTTACTTGCCGGGGTTATGCCCAACCGCGCACTGATCCACAGCCGACCTCACTCCGGCAGGCGCAGCTCAGGTTTTTCCACCTCTTCGATGTTGACATCCTTGAAGGTGATCACCCGGACCTGCTTGACGAAGCGGGCCGGCCGGTACATGTCCCACACCCAGGCGTCGGCGAGGCGCAACTCGAAGTACACCTCGCCGTCGGTATTGCGCGGCACCAGTTCGACGCTGTTCGCCAGGTAGAACCGACGTTCGGTCTCCACTACGTAGCTGAACTGCCCGACGATGTCCTTGTATTCGCGGTACAGCGAGAGTTCCATCTCGGTTTCATACTTCTCGAGATCCTCGGCACTCATCGGCTCAGCGGTCCTTCTCCTCGGGTGGGTCTTCCATCTTGTCGCACGCCCGGCCACGGAGGGGCGGCCGGGGCGAATTCCGCCATCGGGAGTCTGTGGTTCCCCCGCACCACTCTCCGGACGTTGATGAACGACTGTCGGTGCTGGTCGCATGGACCATGTTCGGCCAGCGCAGCGCTGTGCGCGGCGGTGCTGTAGCCCTTGTGATCGGCGAACCCGTAGCCGGGATATTCCTCGTCCAGCCCCACCATCAGCCGATCCCGGCTGACCTTGGCCAGCACACTGGCCGCCGCGATACACGCCGCCACGGCGTCCCCGCCGACCACCGGCAGCGAGGGTACCGGTAGCCCCGGAACCCGGAAACCGTCCGAAAGCACGTATCCGGGCAGCGTCAACAGCCCGGCGACGGCTCGGCGCATTCCCTCGATATTGGCGACGTGCACCCCTCGCCGGTCCACCTCCGCGGCCGGAATGAACACCACGTGGTAGGCCAGGGCGTGACGGCGGATCAGTGGGAACAGTTCCTCGCGCGCCCTGGCGGTGAGCTTCTTGGAGTCATCGAGAGCAGCGAGCCCCCCGACCCGTTTCGGTCCCAAAGTGCACGCCGCAACCACCAGCGGCCCCGCGCACGCACCTCGGCCCACCTCGTCGACCCCTGCGACCGGGCCGAGTCCGCTGCGGTACAACGCCGACTCCAGTGTTCGCAGACCCGACGAACGCCGGATGACCGTGCGAGGGGGCCAGGTCCGGCCCTCAGCGGTCTTTACGGGCATCTCAACCCTGCTGCGGGTCGACCGTGGTGACACCGCCCCAGCGCCCCGGGGGCCACGCGATGAACTGCGCTTTACCGATGACGTTGTCGACGGGCACGGTGCCGGTGACGGGGTCGCCGGTGCAGATGATGCCCTTCTGTGCCTCAACCGGCGAACTGGTGCAATGGGCCCGCGAATCCGCTGAGTGGGTGCGGTTGTCGCCCATCACCCACAGCCGGTCCTCGGGCACCGTGACCGGGCCGAACTCGTTCCCCAGACAGGGATACACGGCTGGGTCTGCCATCATGGTCGAGGCGCTGAGGTAGGGCTCCTCGAGTGGGCTGCCGTCCACGGTCAGCCCGGTGTCGGCGCGACACTCCACGGTCTGCCCGCCAACAGCGATCACCCTCTTGACCAGGTCGTTCTGATCGGGGGGGACGAAGCCGATGAACGACAGCGCGTTTTGCACCCAGCGAATAGCGGTGTTGTCGGAGCGGATGGACTTGTAACCGACGTTCCAGTTCGGCGGACCCTTGAAGACCACCACGTCACCGGGCTGAGGCGAACCGAACCGGTAGGAGACCTTGTCGACCATGATCCGGTCGCCGACGCAGCCCTTACAGCCGTGCAGCGTGGGTTCCATCGACTCAGACGGGATGAGGTAAGGCCTCGCCACGAAGGTGAGCATCACGTAGTAGAGCAGGACCGCGGTACCGACCAGAATGACACCCTCGCGAAGCGCCGAGCGGGCTTTGACGCCCTTCCCGGATTGTTCCGAATCCGCTGAGGCATCTGCAGGTTCCGGGTCGGACGCGGAGGGCTCGGAGGTGTCGGTCACGGGATCAGCGTAGCGATGACGGCGCCGGAATCCCCGCTACCCACGGCGGCCGGCGCAGGGCACCGGGAGTCGAAGCTCAGCGCTTCTCCTTGATCTTGGCCTTCTTGCCCCGCAACTCGCGCAGGTAGTACAGCTTGGCGCGCCGGACGTCACCGCGGGTGACCACCTCGATGTGATCGAGATTGGGCGAGTGCACCGGGAAGGTCCGCTCGACGCCGACACCGTAACTCTCCTTGCGCACGGTGAAGGTCTCACGAATACCGCCGCCGGAGCGTCGCAGCACCACGCCCTTGAACACCTGGATTCGTTGCTTATTGCCTTCGATGACCTTCACATGGACGTTGACGGTATCGCCGGGGCCGAAGGCAGGAATGTCGTCGCGCAGCGATGCCTTGTCGACGAAGTCGAGAGTGTTCATCTCCGGGATATCCTTGCGTTCGGGCGTCGGGCGGATGTCCGGGGCGCATGCGCCCGTCAATCCCGAGCCAATGGTCGGATTGGTGTCGCAGCAGGCGGAGTATCAGGCCCGCGCGGGCAACTCGTTAATTGTGCCAGATCGACAGTCGGCAGCGAAATCGCGCGGCCCGACCGCGCCGATCGAGCTGGGTAGCCCGCGGTGCGGGGGACGGCGGGCTACCCTGCTGAAAGACGGTTTCCGCCGCGGTGGGCGCTGCTGGAGGAGACCCGCGCGATCGTTTCCGCCGACCGGAGGAGAGGGCGATGAGACGTCGGCGGTCGAGGTCACTGTCCACGTTGGCGATACTGCTGGCGATTCTGCTGTTGGCCGCATCGTCGGTCGAACTGCAGAACCACTGGGCAGATCAACCCGGGCACGTGACCCTCCTCGCGGCCGGTCCGCTGGCAGCTCCCCTGCCCGCAGCCCCTCCTGCGGCGCCACCCGCGCCGGCCGCCAACCTCGACATGCTCGCCGGCCAGGTGACAAGGGACGCCGATCGCAACGGGGCGGACATCACCTTCAGCATCCTGGATCGCCACACGGGTCGAGTCGTTTCCGGCGGCGATCGGGCGGCATTCCCCATCGCGTCGGTGACGAAACTATTCATCGCCGACGACCTGCTGGAGCGGACGTCGGCGAAGGGCGAGACGCTCAGCCCAGAGGATCAGCGCGGACTGGAACTCATGTTGCGGTCGTCCGCCGATGTTCCGGCCAGTGATTTCTGGGTGCGCGGCGGTGGCAACGCGATCGTCGACCGGGTCGTCAGCCGCTACGGGCTGCCTTCGACCACCGCGCCGTACAACGGCGACTGGTGGAACACCATGAGCACTACCACCGACCTGGTCCGCTACTACGACATGTTGCTCGACGGGACCGGCGGCCTGCCGCCCGGCCAGGCCGACGTCATCATCTCCAATCTGGCCGCCTCGACGCCCCTGGGCATCGATGGCTATCCACAGCGTTTCGGCATTCCCGACGCACTGTTCGCCGAACCGGTTGCGGTCAAACAGGGCTGGATGTGCTGCTGGAACGGACCCAACCAACTCCACATGTCCACCGGCGTGGTCGGTTCGGACCGCCGCTACGTAATGGCCTTCGGTTCGATGCAGTCCGTCGGCGAGGCTGCCGCCCGGGATGCACTCACCCAGGCCGTCAAGACGATGTTCTCCGGCGGGCGAACCTAGTCCGGCTGCTCGGCGATGAGGTCCGGGCGGCGTTCCCGCGTTCGTTCCACTGCCTGCTGCCGCCGCCACGCGGCGATTCTGGCGTGGTCACCGGACAGCAGCACCTCCGGCACCTCAAGACCTCGCCAGACCGGAGGACGTGTGTAACTCGGCCCCTCCAGCAGTCCCTCCGACAATTCGGAGTGCGAATCATCCTGGTGGGAAAGCGGATTGCCGATCACCCTGGGCAGCAACCGCACCGTCGCCTCGATCATCACCAGAGTGGCGGCCTCGCCACCGGCCAGAACGTAGTCCCCGATCGAAACCTCCTCGACCCGCATCCTGGTGGTGGCGTCGTCGGCGACCCGCTGATCGATCCCCTCATAGCGGCCGCAGGCGAACACCAGATGGGATTCGGCGGTCCAGCGCTGCGCGTCCGCCTGGCCGAAGAGCCGACCGGCCGGCGTCGGCACCACCAGAAGTGTTTCCGCCGAGCAGATCTCGTCCAGAGCCTCACCCCATACCGGCGCCCTCATCACCATCCCGGGCCCGCCCCCATAGGGGGCATCGTCCACGGAGTGATGCACGTCCCGAGTCCAGCGGCGCAGATCGTGCACACCGAATTCGACGATGCCGGCCTCGATTGCCCTACCCGGCAACGACTGCCGGACCGGCGTCAGATAATCGGGAAAGATGGTGACGACGTCGATGCGCATTTAATCGGCGCCCAGGTCCAGCAGGCCCTCCGGCGGATCAATCACGATGAGTCCGTCCTCCCGTGACACTGCGGTCACGATCGCGCTGACGAACGGAACCAGAATCTCGGTTCCCGATTCGGTGCGCACCGACAGCAGTTCGCCGCCGGCCGTGTGCAGCACCTCGAGGACCCGCCCGACGTCGTCGCCGCCCGCCGTACGCACGGTGAGCCCTTCGAGTTCGTGGTCGTAGAACTCGTCGGGGTCGTTCAGCGACGGAAGGTCGGCGGAGTCGACGACGAAGAGATGGCCGCGCAGCGCTTCAGCGGCATCGCGATCATCGATACCGCGAAGCCGCACCAGCAGGCGGCCGCCATGCGGGCGAACGGAGTCGATCACGGCTGCGCTCTCGCCGACCCCGCGGCCACGTTTGAGGCGAAGCTGTACACCGGGGACGAACCGGGCGTCGGGATCGTCGGTCCGAACGTCGACCACGACCTCGCCGGTGATGCCGTGCGCTTTGGCGATCCGCCCGATCACCAACTCCACTACTGGTCGGTGTCCACCACGTCGACGCGGATGCCCCGGCCGCCGATTCCGGCCACCAGGGTCCGCAACGCGGTGGCGGTACGCCCGCCGCGGCCGATCACCTTGCCGAGGTCCTCGGGATTGACGTGCACCTCGACGGTCCGCCCGCGGCGGTTGGTAACCAGATCGACGCGGACGTCGTCGGGATTGTCGACGATGCCCCGCACCAGGTGCTCGACAGCGTCGACGACCACCGGGCTCATTCGGCGGGTGCCTCAGCGACCGGCTCAGCCGCGACCTCGTCGGCCTTCTCGGCCTTTGCTTCGGCCTTCTCGGCGGTCTTTTCGTCGGCCTTTGCTTCGGCCTTCTCAGCGGTCTTTTCGTCGGCCTTTTCGTCGGCCTTCTCAGCCTTTTCTTCAGCCTTTTCTTCGGCCTTCTCGGCGGTCTTTTCGTCGGCCTTCTTGGCCGGGGACTTCTTCTTCTTCAACTGGGTCGCCTCACCGGAGGGCGCCCCGTCGGCGCCGGCCAGTGCGGCGTTGAACAGGTCGAGCTTGCTGGGCTTGGGCGCCTTGACCTTCAGCGTGCCCTCGGTACCGGGCAGACCCTTGAACTTCTGCCAGTCGCCGGTGATCTTCAGCAGCTTCAGCACAGGCTCGGTGGGCTGGGCTCCGACCGACAACCAGTACTGGGCGCGCTCCGAGTCGATCTCGATCAGGCTCGGGTCTTCCTTGGGGTGGTAACGACCGATGACCTCGATGGAGCGCCCGTCGCGGCGGTTGCGCGCGTCGGCGACCGCGATCCGGTATTGGGGGTTGCGGATCTTGCCGAGCCGGGCGAGCTTGATCTTGACTGCCATGAAACGAACGTCTCCTTGATTTCCCGCTGCAATTCAGCGATACCGGCGGGTTGCCGGATCCGGTTTTGCCTCGCGTGGCCGGCGCATGGTGGCCAGCGCCTGATTGTGCCAGATGGCCGCACACAGGCGGGAATCGTCCGGGTCAGAGCAATTTGTCCAGGCACTTCACTTCCACGCGGCGGGTCAACCGCCAGCCGTCGGCGGTGCGAATGAACTCGTCGTCGTACCACAGGGCACAGAACAACAGCGTGCCGTCATCGCTGAGTTGCATGGGGTTCAAGCACATCGTCCGCCCGGTCGCGGTGTCACCGGCCAGCCGGATATCGAAGTTACCGATCAGGTGGCAGTAGGCCGGAAAGTTCGGCAACACCTCGGTGAGCCAAACTTTGACCTGCGGGTAGGGGCCGTCGACCCCGCCCATCGCGCGGTAGTCGATATAGGCGTCCGGGGTGAAGATCCGATCGAGGTCGTCGAATCGGCGCTCGTCGATCGCGCTGGCGTAATCCACCAGCAGTTGCTGGATCTCCAGCCGGTCAGAGATTTCTTCCAGGCTCATCATGCTGCAGATTCAACACCGGCTCGGCCCCGCCGGATACACGGGTTAGGCTGATCCGCCATGGGTAGGCTGACCACCGCTGTCGCGGCATCTCTGACGTTGATCGCAGCAACTCTCGCCGGGGGTGGTGCGGCGCCGGTGGCCTCGGCCGAGCAGAACGTTCAGCCGGCCGGCTCCGTGCCGATTCCCGACGGTCCTGCGCCGTCCTGGATCATCGCCGACCTGGATTCCGGGCAGGTGCTCGCCGGCCGGGACATGTACGGCGCGCATCCCCCTGCCAGCACCATCAAGGTGCTGCTCGCGTTGACCGCGCTCGACGAGCTGAGCCTGGATTCGACGGTGGTCGCCAGCACCGCCAATACCCAGGTGGTGTGCAACTGTGCGGGGATCAAAGCCGGTCAGACATACACCGCGCGGCAGCTTCTCGATGCCACGCTGCTGGTGTCTGGAAATGACGCCGCGAACACCTTGGCCGACATGCTGGGCGGTTTCGATATCGCGGTCGACAAGATGAACGCCAAGGCAGCCATGATCGGGGCCACCAACACCCATGCCACCAGCCCATCCGGACTCGACGGGCCCGGCGGCTCCGGCTGGACGACTCCACACGACCTGGCGGCGATCTTCCGTGCCGCGATGGCCAACCCGGTGTTCGCGCACATCACCGCCCAGCCCACCGCGTTATTCCCGACCGCGTCCGGCGAGCGCCCGCTGACCAACCAGGACGAGCTGCTGGTGCGTTATCCCGGCGCGATCGGCGGCAAGACGGGCTACACCGACGCGGCCCGCAAGACGTTCGTCGGCGCCGCCGACCGCAACGGCCGACGACTGGTCGTCGCGATGATGTACGGCCTGGTCCGCGAGGGCGGACCGACCTACTGGGATCAGGCGGCCACACTGCTGGACTGGGGTTTCGCCCAGAATCCGACCCAGTCCGTCGCTGCGTTGTAGCAGTGGCTAGCCCCCGAAGCCGGGCGTGGCGACCTCGGCCTCGGTGAGTTCGTAGGGCCCACGAGCCAGGTCGTTCGGGGTCGCCACGATCGCGGAGTCCGCTTCGGCCGGCATCGATCCGGACGGGGTTGCCTGCGACGTTCCGGACGGCGCCCCCTCGGGAATCACCGTGGACCGTTCCGGCTCCGGCGGTGGTTCCGGTGCCGGCGGGGCGTCCCAGAAGCCTTCCAGGGGCAGCACGCCCGGAACCCAGGCGAGGATGTCCCGGAAACCGTCTCCCCACACGACGCTGTTCGGTACGTCGCCGACAACATCGAAGTAGAGCATGTTCATATTCGACGCGCCCCGGATGGACGGGTAGAAGGCCCCTTTCTGGGCGCGGGCGCCGAACCGTTCGATCATGGGGTTGGCGTTCCCCCCGAAGCCGTCGACGAAAAGCCTGGCTGAGTACAGGGTGCCGTTATGCGGAACCGGGTCTTTGCTCGGCCCGAAGTCGGTCACGGTGTATCCGATATACGGAAATCCGTTCGGCCCGTTGAGCCGTTCCTGCTCGCCGAAGATTTTGATGTTGTCGGTCGCTCCGGCCGGCGTCACGGTAGCGGTAGCCATGCCGACGGCGATCACCGTAGCGGCGAGAACTCCGGCCGCCTTTCTCGTTTTCACACTGACTCCCCTGGATTGCCGTTGCCAGCAGGGTATATGTCCCCCCGTACCCGCGAAAGCCTGACCGTAAACGCGATCGCCCGCTACCAATCAGAGACCCCGCCGAGCCCTCACCGCGGTCTGGCCGCACTAACCTCAACGGCATGTATGACCTGCCGCGCCGGCTGCGACGCGCGTCGCTGAGCGTCGCGATGACGTTGATCCTGGCCCTGCAGGTGGCACCGGTCGTTGTGGCTGAACCTCAGGCCGGGACGTCTGCCGGCACTCCGCCGGACGGACCGGCCGCGGCCTGGCTGGTCGCCGATATGGTCACCGGCCAGATCCTCGGCGGTAAAGACCCCTATGGTTCCTATGCACCGGCCAGCACCATCAAGGCGCTGCTGGCCATGGTCGTGCTGGACCAGATCGACCCCAACGCCGCGATCCGGGCGACCGCCGCCAGCACGGACGTCGAATGCTCCTGCGTGGGCCTGATCCCCGGCCAGGTCTACACCGCGCGGCAGCTGCTGGACGGGCTGCTGATGGTGTCGGGCAATGACGCCGCCAATCTGCTCGCCGAGATGCTCGGCGGCTACCAGATCGCCGTTTCCAAGATGAATGCGAAGGCGTTTGCCCTGGGTGCCCGGTCCACCCGGGCCGGTTCGCCGTCGGGGCTGGACGGTCCCGGCTGGGAGTCGGTCTCCACGCCCCATGACCTGGCATTGCTGTACCGGGCGGCACTGAACTATCCGCTGTTCACCCAGATCATCCACCAGCGCTCGGCGTTGTTTCCCGATGGCGACGACGTCAAGGAACTGACCAGCAGAGACCCGCTGCTGCGCAGCTACCCCGGTTATATCGGCGGCAAGACCGGCTACACCATCCTGGCTCAGGAGACCTATGTCGGCATGGCTCAGCGCGACGGGCACCGACTGGTCGTGGTCCAGATGTACGGCGAAGACGACCTCTGGGATCAGGGCCGGGCCCTACTCGACTGGGGATTCCGCCAGTACGGCTAGCGGATTCACCGCTACCGAACCGACGCAGGACGACCGGGATGCGGTCGAGTGATGCGGTCAAGTTCAGTACACCCGCCCGCGTAACACCACCCGATCCGGGTGCGACAGCACCGCCGGTCCGGAGCGTGGATCCTCGGTGAAGCACAGCAGGTCCGCGGGTGCGCCGTCGGCCAGCGCCGGGCGACCCAGCCACGTCCGGGCGTCCCAGCACGCCGCACCGAGTGCCTCGGTGGCCGTCATGCCGATCCCTTTCAAGGCCTCGACCTCGTCACCGATCCGGCCATGCGCGATGGAGGCACCGGCATCGCTACCGGCGAAGATGGGAACCCCCGCTTCGCGGGCCGCACTGATCCGGTCCCGGCTGCGGGCGTAGAGGTCGCGCATGTGCGCCGCGTAGCGTGGATACTTGCTTGCGGCGTCGGCGAATCCCGGGAAACTCTCGATATTGATCAGCGTGGGTACCAGTGCCGTGCCCCGATCAACCATCAGCGCGACGGTGTCCCCGGTCAGCCCGGTGCCGTGTTCGATGCAGTCGATACCGGCCTTGATCAGACCGGGCAACGAGTCCTCGCTGAACGCGTGCGCAGTGACCCGGGCACCCTCGGCGTGCGCGGCGGCGACCGCGGCCACCAGGACCTCATCGGACCACAGCGGCGTCAGGTCCCCGACTGAGCGGTCGATCCAGTCGCCGACGAGTTTGACCCATCCGTCGCCGCGGCGGGCCTGCTCGGCCACCGCGTCCGGGAGCTGCCATTCGTCTTCGAGTTCCAGGGCGAAACCGGCCGAGTAGCGCTTCGGCCGGGCCAAATGCCTTCCAGCCCTGATGATCTGGGGCAGGTCGGGGTGATCGTCCAGGCTGCGGGTGTCTATCGGAGAACCGCAATCCCGCAGCAGCAGCGCGCCGACGTCGCGTTCCGTCTCAGCCTGCCCGATCGCCTCGTCGAGTTCGACGACCCCCGCGCGGCCCAAGCCGACGTGGCAGTGCGCATCGACCAGGCCCGGCAGGATCCAGCCCTGTGCAGTATCGGCTCCGAAGATGGTCTCGGCCCCGGGGATCGGCTCGCTGCGCAGAATCCCATCGGCGATCCACCACTGGACCGGCTCGCCGTCGGGCAGACCACGACCCCGAACGTGCAGTGGACGCGACTGCTCGACGCTCACCTCTGGCCGGGGAACTTCAGCTTCGATAGATCGATCCCGTCCAAGCCGGGCGGCAGTTCGTTGAGACCCTCCGGCATCTGCGAGAGGTCCGGGAATCCGGCGGGCATTCCACCGCCCATCAGCGGATTGCGCGCTTTGGCCGGCGTCGGGCCCCGCTTATTGCCGCCCTTCTTGCCCTTCTTCTTGCTGTTCTTGGCATTGCGTTTGGATGACCGCCGCCCGAACGGCATACCCATCGCACCGGCCATCTGCGACATCATCTTGCGCGCCTCGAAGAACCGGTCCACGAGCTGGTTGACCTCGGAGACGCTCACCCCCGAGCCATTGGCGATACGCAGCCGGCGGGAAGCGTTGATGATCTTCGGTTCGGCCCGCTCCTGCGGGGTCATGCCCCGGATTATGGCCTGTACCCGGTCGAGATGGCTGTCGTCGACTTCTGCCAGTGCATCCTTCATCTGGCCGGCCCCGGGCAGCATGCCCAGCAGATTGCCGATCGGCCCCATCTTGCGGATGGCCAGCATCTGTTCGAGAAAGTCCTCCAGCGTCAGCTCGCCAGAGCCGATCTTGACCGCCGCCTCCTCCGCTTTCTCGGCGTCGAAGACCTGCTCGGCCTGTTCGATCAGCGACAGCACATCGCCCATACCGAGGATCCGGCCAGCCATCCGGTCGGGGTGGAAAACGTCGAAATCTTCAAGTTTCTCGCCGGTGGAAGCGAACAGGATCGGCACCCCGGTGATCTCCCGGACCGACAGTGCGGCGCCGCCGCGGGCGTCGCCGTCGAGTTTGGTCAGCACCACTCCGGTGAAACCGACGCCGGCACCGAAGGACTCGGCGGTGGCGACGGCATCCTGACCGATCATCGCGTCGAGGACGAACAGCGTCTCATCTGGATGTACGGCGTCCCGTATCGCGGCCGCCTGCGCCATCAGCACGTCGTCGATGCCCAGTCGACCGGCGGTGTCGACGATGACCACGTCGAAGTGTTTGGCCTTGGCCTCGGCGAGACCGCCGGCCGCCACGGTGACTGGGTCTCCCGGACCGGCACCTTCGGTTTCGGCGGCATCGGCCGCGGTACCCGGGTGCGGGGCGAAAACACTCACGCCGGCCCGCTGACCGACGATCTTCAGCTGGCTGACTGCACCCGGACGTTGTAGGTCGCAGGCCACCAGCAGCGGGGTGTGCCCCTGATCGGCAAGCCATTTGGCCAATTTGCCGGCCAGCGTGGTCTTACCGGCACCCTGTAGGCCGGCCAGCATGATCACCGTCGGCGGGGTCTTGGCGAACGTCAGCTGGCGAGTCTGGCCGCCGAGTATCCCGACGAGTTCCTCGTTGACGATCTTGACGACCTGCTGGGCCGGGTTGAGCGCCCCCGAGACCTCCGCGCCGCGGGCGCGTTCTTTGATCCGGTTGATGAACTGACGGACCACGGGCAGCGAGACATCCGCTTCCAGGAGCGCCAGCCGGATTTCCCGAGCGGTCGCGTCGATATCGGCGTCGGTCAGCCTGCCCTTGCCGCGCAGGCCGGCAAGCGCCCCGGTCAATCGGTCGGAGAGCGATTCAAACACGCGATAAGCCTAGCCCGCTTCCACGAAGCAATGCCCAGGCGTCTCAACCGGCTTCGGCGACGGCCTTCGGCGGCGGGGCCGGCAGTTCGGCGTAGAGATCGCGCTCGAGGGCCTCCCGCGCCGACCCGGCGGGCGGCGGGGTGATCGCGAACACGTCGATGACCGAGGATCCCAGAGTGGTGATCCTGGCCCAGGCGATATCGACGCCGGCTCGTTCGAAAACCGCGGTGAGCAGGGCGAGCAGCCCCGTTCGATCGCCGGCGCGGATCTCCACCAGCTGCCGTCCGGTTCGGTCGGGTTCATGCCACAGCAGCCGTGGTGGAGCCGGCGCCACACCCGGTACGGCAGGGTCGGGCCCGCTCCCCGCGCTGCCGGACCGATCGTTCTCCCGGTCCCGCGTTCGCAGCGAACCGAGGATGTCGTGCTCACTATCGAGGGCGAGCTTGAACTGCTGCCGAATCAGTTCCGCGGCCGGCGGCGCACCGAAGCGCGGGGACACCATGAACGTGTTGATCGCCGACCGCTGACCGGAGAACAGGGCACTGTTGACCGACGCGGAATGAACGCTGAGGCCGTTGAGCGCCAACACTCCGGCCGCCCTGGACAGCAGACCGCGCCGATCCGGCGCGATCATGGTCACGGCGTAGGAGTGCGGCGACTCACCTGGCGTCATCACGACGTGGACCGCGCCGTCGCCGGCCAGTGCAAGGTGCTGCTCTGGTACGGGTTCGGGCTCGGGCGGGGGCTCGCCGGCCATCACCGAACGGCACCGCCGGACCAGGTCCCCGATGAGGGTGGCCTTCCAATCGCCCCAGACGCCGGGCCCAGTGGCCAGCGCGTCGGCCTCAGCGAGAGCGTGCAGCAATTCCAGTAGCACCGGGTCGCCACCGAGGGCGTCGACGACGGCGCCGATGGTCGCCGGATCCTGAAGATCACGCCGGGTGGCCGCTGTGGGCAGCAGCAGGTGATGGCGCACCATGGCCGAGAGCAGCCGGATGTCGGAGGGCCACAGACCGAGCCGCTGACCCACCTGTACGGCCAACTCCGCCCCGATGACACTGTGGTCACCACCACGCCCTTTGCCGATATCGTGCAGCAACGCTCCGAGGACCAGCAGGTCAGGACGCGACACCCGGGTGGTCAGTGCGCTCGCCCGCGACACTGTTTCGACGAGGTGGCGGTCGACGGTCCAGGTGTGAACCTGATCGCGTGGCGGCAGGTCGCGCACCGCGCCCCATTCCGGAAAGAGCCGCCCCCACAGTCCGGTCCGGTCCAGGGCCTCGATAGTGGTCACCGTCGCGGGTCCCGCAGTCAGCAGAACCAGCAGGTCATCCAGGGCGTCGCGGGGCCACGGGGCGCGCAGTTCGGGTGCGGTGTCAGCCAGCCGGCCCAGCGTCGAGGCGGCGATCGGAACGCCGGTGGCCGCCGAGGCGGCAGCCACCCGAATACTCAGGCCGGGGTCCCGCTGGGGCCGGGCGTCGCGGGCCAGGGTCAACTGTCCGCCTTGCTCGACGACACCTTCGTCCAACGGGCGGCGAATCGGGCGGCGCAGGGCCGCCAGGCCGCGGCGTGGCAGTGCGTTGGCAGCGGTCCGCAACCCGGCATCGACGTAGTAACTGACGGTCCGCGCGGCGTCGGAGAGCATCCTGGCCAGGTCGAAACGGTCCCCGATGCGCAGTGCGGCCCCGATCTCGTCGGCATAC
>Ga0180429_10002518_pt1 | contig 15071 bp, 10 predicted proteins | sample SS_ome_FD_132428 | JGI IMG/M metagenome (GOLD analysis project Ga0180429, IMG submission 132428) | Hypersaline lake sediment archaeal communities from the Salton Sea, California, USA - SS_1_S_1 metaG | ecosystem: Environmental > Aquatic > Non-marine Saline and Alkaline > Hypersaline > Sediment ...
AGGAGGTCGATCGCGGTGACGTCGAGCAAAGGACGATCGAGCCAGACGAGACGCTCTTCGCATGATGCCTCCGAGGCAAAACGGTCGAGATCGCGCACGACGATATCCCACTGGCCGCGGAGGGATTCGAGCGAGAACAGGAAATAGTCCCATTCCCTCACGGTTTCGTCCGACGCAAAATGCATCGAGGAAGACAGTTCGCCGGACTCATCGATGGATATGGTTTTCATGATAGGTATTACAGGACTTGATTTTCACCTTTTGCAAAAAGACAGACAAGACGGATGGCACTTCGTTCAACGAAATCGGGTGAAGACCGCCGAATTTCGGGGCACGGCCTGCCCTCGACGAACATGGCTTGACAGTTGCTATCACCCCTCGTCGTTTCCCGTCGCATACCGTCGGCCCATTCCCATGATGAGCGCCCCCCTTTCTCCTTCCACTGCCGCAGGCATCACCGCGAGCGGCCTCGCCTCTCTCGAGGCCGAGGTTCGCGAGATGATGAAACATCTCTCGGCTGTTCTCGAGTCCTGCGCTGACCCCGGCCTGGCCGCGGTCTTGCCCTGGTTGGAAACGAACGAAACCGACCGCTCCCCGGCCTCCCCTTCACCGAGCGAAACCGCCCAGGTCTACTCGATCGCCTTTCAGCTGATCGACATGGTCGAGGAGAGCGTTGCTCTGCACACCCGCACACAGCGGGAAAAAGCACTCGGCGCAGCCGCGGAAAAGGGCCTCTGGCCACACTGCGTCGCCAGTCTTCGGGAAGAGGGCTTCTCCGAAGACGAGATCGCATCGACATTGGCCGAGGTTCGCGTCGAGCCGGTCTTCACCGCACATCCCACCGAGGCGAAGCGTCCGAGCGTACGGGAGCGGCATCGCGATGTCTACGACCTGATCCTTCGCCTCGACGATCCGGACATCCCCCCGCGCGACGAGGATCTCACCCGGCGCGATCTGCTCGCGGCTCTGGAGGCACTCTGGACGACCGGCGAGATTCATCGGGAGAAGCCCACGGTCGAGCGAGAATTGCGCAACGCCCTGTTCTACCTGCGCGAGGTGTTTCCCGCGGCGCTCGAGGAAAGTGACCGCAACCTGAAATGGGCCTGGCGCGATGCGGGTTTTTTGCCTGGATCTCTCCGCCTTCCGAAGGTGCGGTTCGGACTCTGGATCGGAGGCGATCGCGATGGCCATCCATTCGTCACGTCCGAGGTCACCCACGCGACCCTCGGGGAACTGCATGCGCAGGCGATCAAGCTCTACCGGAGAGAGTTGCGGACCCTGGCTCACCACCTCAGTGCTTCGCCCGGCCCCGGTCAGACACCTCCGCGGCTGCTCGACCGCATCGACCAGTGGACCGCCGAACTCGGGAACGAGGGGATCGCCATCCGTGACCGCAACACGGGTGAACCCTGGCGCGCCCTCGCCTATCTCCTCCGTGCCGGCCTGGAAAGGGAGGAAACCGGCTCCTTTCGACAGGATCTCGCCCTGCTCCGTTCCACCCTGGTCGAATCGGGGGCGGCCCGGCTCGCCGAGGAGTGGGTCGATCCGCTCCTTCGCAAGCTGGACGTCTTCGGGTTCCACCTCGCCGAGCTCGACATCCGCCAGAACAGCGCCTACCACGACCGGGCGGCCGCCCAGCTTCTCGACGCGGCGGGGATCGAAGGAGGTGGTGCCTTCGCGGATTGGCCGGAGGAACGGCGCGTCGCCTTTCTCACCGAAGAGCTCAAGTCACCGCGACTGCTTCTGCATCCCGATCGTCCCGCCGGCAAAGAGGCGGACGAGCTGCGAGCCACCTACCGTGTCCTGGTCGACCATCGCCGGCGGCAGGGGTCCGGACTGGGAGCGCTCATCGTCAGCATGACGCGCCAGTTATCCGATCTCCTCGTTGTCCATCTCTTCGCGAGGGAGACCGGGCTGGTCGAGCCGGTCGAGGGGAGCTACGCCTGTCCGCTGCAAGTGGTGCCTCTCCTAGAGACCCTCGACGACCTCTCCCACGGACCCGAGATCCTGGACGCCTATCTCGGGCACCCGGCGGTCCACCGCAGCCTGAGCCTGTCCGGCGGAAAAGGCCGGCCCACCCAGCAGATCATGCTCGGCTACAGTGACAGCAACAAGGACGGGGGGATCCTCGCGAGCCAGTGGGCGCTCCACCGCGCCCAGCGTGCCCTCACGGAGACCGCACGAAGTCACCGGGTAGGAATGCGCTTCTTTCACGGCCGCGGAGGCACGATCAGCCGCGGAGCCGGTCCCACCGACTGGTTCATCCGGGCCTTCCCCCACGGTTCCCTGGGAGGCGACTTCCGCATGACCGAACAGGGGGAGACCATCGCAAAGAAGTACGCCTATCCGGAGAATGCCGCCTATCATCTCGAAACGCTTCAGGCCTGTGTCACTCACGCCACGGCCCGCCACCTCCATCGCGAGGCAAAGGAGGATCCGGGCGTCGAGTATCTCGCCGATCTCGCCGCATGGAGTCGCCAGACCTACCGCGACCTCCTCGAAGCACCGGGATTCCTGGACTTTTTTCGGGGAACCACCCCGATCGACGCCCTCGAGCGGACCCAGATCGGGTCGCGTCCCTCGCGACGCACCGGCACCGCAACCCTCGATGATCTGCGGGCAATTCCCTGGGTCTTCAGCTGGACCCAGGCACGCTACTACCTTCCCAGCTGGTATGGGGCCGGGACCGCACTCGAACGCTTGCGGAGCGAGAAACCGGACGACTACGACCAGCTCGTCGAATCCCTGGCCCATTCGACGAAAGCGCGCTACGTCCTCACCAACATCGAGACGAACGTCGTGAGCGCGGATCTCGAGATCATGGCCGCCTACGCGAAACTGGTCGACGAGGAGGAATTGCGCTTGCCCTTTTTCGAGAAGATCGAGCGGGAGTTTCAGCGAATCCGCACCCACCTCGCGGTTCTCTTTCCCCGGCCCGTGACCGAACGCCGTCCGCGGTTCGCCCGCACGCTCGACCTCCGGGTCGCTCCCTTACGCACGCTCCATCTCCAACAGGTCGAGTTGCTGCGTGAATGGCGGGAGGTCGGCGGTGATCTTCCACGCGCCCTGGTGTTTTCGATCAGCGCGATCGCGAGCGGACTTCGCACGACCGGGTGAGATTCACCGTGCACGGAACGGATCGAGGCGGGCCTCCCCCTGGGGAAACCCGCCTCTGCCGGGCGACGGTGGGGGGGAATCCTTCACCCGGAAAGCGGAGACATTTGGCCAATCACTTCCGCCGGAATTTCCGTTTCACGAGAGCGCGGTCGGCCTTCTTGAATTTCCCGGCGCGTCCGGCGAGGGGGCGGTTGCCTTGCGGAGCGTTCGACTGGGTGGCTTGCTGGCCCGTCTGCTGAGCGGCCGGTCCTCCCCCCAAAGTCGAGAGCACGTCGTCGAGATGCTCCTCGGCGCGGGCGTCGCGATCGGCCTTCTCTTCATCGGAGAACTCCGCCTCCTTGCGAGCTTCCTCGTTGTTTGTCGTTTCGGTCTCCGTGGTTTCGGTGTCCGAGGTCGTCTCCTGGGCATGGGTCGCAAGGCCGAAGAGCGACAGGGCAAACAGGAGAATGAGCGATTTGTGGATCATATTGCTTGGTTGGTTGTCGGTTGTCGGTTGTCGGTTGTCGTGACAGGACTGCCACGACAGATCGACGAACCGGCACCGCAACCAGGCGTTCCACAATCGGTGGAAAATTGTAACGCGACACTTGGGGGCTCCGGTCGCAATCCGGACGCGCCGCCGCATCGGACTCCTATTTCACAACCGCCTTGCCGAGCAGCTGGCGCAGCCTTCCCGGATCGGTTGCGGTGGTCTTCGCGACAAAGCCACGGGCGTGAGCGAAGTGCACGTCGTCCTCGTCGCCAATCCTCGTGAAGTCGAGGAGGGGGCTGTCTTCGTACCGGCTCAATCCATATCCACTGCCCCTCCGGTCGGGATAGACCATGGCGACAACCTGATCGTGCTGCCCCTCGGCGACGATGAACCGCTCAAGTCCTCCCGACGCATCGGCCGGCATCGGATCGGTCCTGGGCATGAACAGGACCCGAAACGCTCCCCCGTTCTCCCCCACCTCCCAGAACTCCGCGTGCTCCCCGATGAAGGAGAGCCGCTTCCGCAGACCTGTCAGGTAGATCACGAGATCCTCACCGATCATCCGCATCACCTCCCAGACCGGATGTCCCGGACGGAGTTCCCGCTCGTTGGCGAACCTCCGCATCAGGGTGACGTCGATCGGGGAATGCAGTTGATTCATGATGCGGCGCTCCACCCCGAGCCACTTCGCCGTCCCGACCGGCCCGCGCGTATCGAACCACTCCGCCGGTTCGAGCCAGTCACACAACTCGCGCGCATCCTCGTAGAGCCCCATCGAGTCGAGAACGAGCGAAAGGGCGCAGATCGGTTCGTGATCCCGCGGAAACTGATGGTGATCGAAATTCGCCTTCTCCGGTTCATGCCGCTCCCCGACATCCACGACCGCTACCCCCGGGTCATCGAGATCCTCGCTCGACGGTTCCCGGCGGTAGACGGGAACGTTGTGCCGGTAGACGAGAAGCGCGCAGGCGAGGAAGTCGTCTTTGTGGGCGCTGCCGGGATGGGTCACGATACGTTTCATATTCTTTCGCAAGATCGGCGCTCGACACCGTCCGGTGCGCAAGCCAGGGAAGCCGGCGAACCATCACGGTCGCACAGTGCAGGTGCTCCCCCCTCGTTGGTGCCAACAATCACGGAGACCTCGTGATGAGCAAATCCTCCAGTTCCCGTGCCACTCTTTCCGGTTCAATACGCAACATGCAACGGAAATCAATCGGGCACTCGCGCTGAAAACAGGGACTGCAATCCACTTTCTCACGAATCACGCGATGGTCCGGTCCCAACGGTCCGGTCCAGGACGGTTCCGTCGATCCGAAGATCGCCACGACCGGAATGCCCGTCGCGGCGGCGAGATGCATCGTCCCCGTATCGTTGGTGAGAAGCGCATCACAGGTTCGCAATTCCTCGACCAGCCCGGCGATCGACGTTTCCCCCACACGATTTCGACACGGAGCCGCGACCCGTTCCTTCAGTTCGTCCCCGATTCTTCGCTCGGCCGGACTCCCGTAAAACGAAAACCGGAACACATTGCCGGGATTCCGCTCGCGAAGAAGGGCGATCGCCTCGGCGAAACGATCGACAGGATAGCGCTTCGCCTCGCCGAACTCGGCACCCGCGCAGACACCGACGTGAAACTCCGTCCGTCCTGGCTCCGGTCGAGACGAGCGGGCGGAGGTGGTCTCGCCCTCCCCGGAATCCGCCCGCCCTCCTCCCACGGCACGCACCAGTTCGAGATAGGTGTGCACGTGGTGTTTCCGTTTCTCGGCTCCATCCCCCGGGGGCACCGCCCAGGAAAGCAACCGATCGCGCCCGCGCCGTGCATATCCCACCCGACAGCCGATTCCGGCGAGCCGGCTCTCCAGGGCCGAGCGCGTCGAACCGGGAAAGAGCAGGGCCGCATCGAAACGGTCGCGCCCCTTCCGAATCAATCCTGCCACGACCCACGGCCGCGTCCCCTTCGGAAACGCGATCACCTCGTCCACCTCCGGCTGGGCATTCCAGAAACCGGCCAGGTTCTCCCGGCAGCAGATCGCGAGGTGCAGGTCCGGACGAGAGCCGCGAATCGCCCGAATCGCGGGCAGGGCCATGCAGGCGTCACCGAGAGGATTGGGAGACCACACCGCCAGGCGAAATGGTTGCAGGTTTGCCATCCCTCCCGCTTCGTCGACGCCGGCAATGGGAGTCTGGCCGGCCAGGATACCGCGGGGACGGGTCTTCCACCTGTTGTGAACCCAGAACCACTCTTCCGGCTGCTTCCGGATCGAATCCTCCAACCACCGGTTCAACTCGGCGGCGATGGCTGGTCCGGTCCGGCGCGAAACCCGTGACACGGGAGGCTCCACAGGAGGTGAAATGATGACACGCCAGTGTCCCGGACCTTCGGGCTGCATCCGCATCGGTATGATCGGAACACCCGCCCTGCGGCTGAGCACCTCCGGCAGTTTGGTTGTGTGCACGAGCCTGCCGAAGAACGGGCAGAGCACTCCGCGCGGCCCCGGATGCTGATCGATGAGCACGCCGAGAACCCCCCCCTCCCGGAGAAAGCGGATCGGGCCGGCAAGACCATCGCTCCGGGAAAACGTATGGCGACCGTGACACCCCCGCAGGCGCGAGAGATGCCGATCGATGAGGGAATTTCTCACCGCCTGAAAAAACGCACCATACCGGACATCGCTCCCGAACGGCTCCATCCGCGCATACAATTCCCAGTTCCCGAGGTGTGACAGCACCACGACCGCCCCCTTCCCGGAACGCGCGTGCGCCCGCGCATGCTCGATCCCCTCGTAGGTGATTCGTGATTCCGCCTCGCCCGGTGAAAGCGACAGGGAATGCGCGCCCTGGGCGAGATTTCTTCCGAGAGCGCCCAGATGCGCGTCCGCCAGAACATCGACCTGCTCGGAGGTGAGTTCGCCCCGGTAGGCTCGTTCCAGGTTGCGCCGGACAAGCCCCCGGTAGCGCGGCAGGCAGAGAAAAAGGGCCCGGGCAAGGTTCTCACCCACGAGGCCACAGGTTTCCAGGGGCAGGACGGCAGCAAGGCCCAGCGCACCTCTCCAGGCCACGTAGGCGAGGAGGTCGAACAGGCGTGGGAGCGGTCTCTTCATCGGCCCCTCACAATCCGCCGGGCCACTTCGGAGAGGGAAGCGGTATCGCCCGGTTCCCGCCTAGTTGCCGGATCCCTCGCCCTTTTCGCCCCCGGCAGGCGCGGCACCTTTCGGAGCCGACTTCGCGTCCTCCTTAGAGGATCCCTTCGAAGCGGCGTCATCCCCACCCGCCGCCGGAGTGGCGGGATCGGGAATCACGATGTCATCGAGAAGAGAAGCCCCGGGCGTCACGGGAACGGGCTCCGAGGGATCGGGAAGAGTCGTGTCCGGAGTCGACGTATCGATCGGTGGCGTGGTCAGGGCGGGGGGGAGCGACGGCGCGGCAGGCTCGCGATTCTCGACGCCGTCGAGCACGCCCTCGGCCGCCGACGAGCGAAACTGGCGCGACTTGACCATGGCGAGACCGATGGCGGAAACGAAAAAGACAATTCCGAGATACATCGTGATCTTCTGGAGCACGTCCGTCGTGTGAGCCCCCAGCGCAGAGTCGAGCGTACCGCCACCGAATGCCGCACCGAGTCCCTCCTGCTTGGGACGCTGGATCAACACGATCAGCACGATGATGATGCTGGTCGCGATGATGATGGTGCTCAGGAGAATCGAGAGAATCGCCATGGGGCGGTGAATATGCGGCACGGCACCGGTCTTGTAAAGCTGGAGTATTGCCACCTTCGAGAGCCTGGGTTATGTGTTCATTTCGTCACGATTCTCGATGCCTACCTCGCCCTCAGAACTCGAAGTCCTCACCGGCTCGGTCGAGTCGGTCGTCTTTCACAACGAGGAGAACGGCTACACCATCATGCACGTCCGGACGGGACGGGGCGGCGATTCGGTCACCGTTCTGGGCAGTCTGCCGGCGGTAACCGTGGGGGAGGAAGTCCGGGCCGAGGGCGAATGGGTCGACGACAAGCGTTTCGGGCGCCAGTTCCGCGCCTCCCGCCTCTCGGCCGTTCCCCCCGACTCGCCCGAGGGAACGGTGCGCTTCCTCGCGAGCGGGTTCATCGACGGGATCGGGGAGACCTATGCGAAGCGGATCGTCGAGCGGTTCGGAACGGAGACCTTCGACATCATCGAGCACGAGTCGCAGAAGCTCGAGCAGGTGGCGGGAATCGGGAAAGAACGCCGCCGCCGCATCAAGGAATCATGGAATCGCCAGAAGGCGGTTCGCGACATCATGATCTTCCTCCATGCCCACGGGCTGTCCACCGCCCGGGCCCTGCGAATCTTTCGCACCTACGGCCAGGACGCCGTCTCCGTCCTCCGGCAGAATCCCTACCGTCTCGCGACCGAGCTTCCCGGCGTCGGATTTCGTACCGCCGACGAGATCGCCCGCCAGATGGGTCGCCACGACGACTCGCCCGAACGCCTCGCCGCGGGCATCGCCTACACGATGGAACAGGCCGCACAACAGGGACACTGCGCGCTTCCCCGCGAGGCCCTGATCGAGCGAGCCGCGGAAACGCTCGGCGCGGAGGGTGAATCGATCGCCCCGATTCTCGATTCCCGGCTCGCCGGGGGCGACCTCGTGGTGGATTCCGTCGACGGGGAACAACTCGTCTTCACCGCGGAAGTCGTGCGTGCTGAACAACTCGTTGCAGAGCGAATCGCCGAGATGGCGGCGCGTTCCCCCGGCTACCCAAAACTCGAGCCGGAGCGTGCCCTCTCCTGGTTCGAACGGAAGACCGGCTTCACTCTCGGTGAGGAACAGGCGGCAGCGGTCGCCGGGGCCCTCACCCACCGGTGTTTCATCATCACCGGCGGACCCGGCGTGGGAAAGACCACCATCCTTCGGGCCGTGCTCGCCATTCTCTCGGCCAAGAAGGTCGAGCCCGTCCTCTGTGCCCCGACCGGACGTGCCGCCCAGCGTCTCGCCGAGAGCACGGAGCGCGATGCCTCCACCGTTCACCGTCTCCTCGAGTATCAGCCCGGCGGAGGATTCGGGAAAAACCCGAGCAAGCCGCTCGAGGGCGACCTCTTCGTCGTCGACGAGGCCTCGATGCTCGACCTTTCCCTCATGGCCGCCCTCGTCGCGGCTCTACCCGGCGACGGGCACCTCCTTCTCGTCGGTGATGTCGACCAGTTGCCCTCGGTCGGTCCGGGTTCCGTCCTTCGCGACCTCATCGCGAGCGGAACCGTGCCCGTCGCCCGCCTGACGCAGATCTTTCGGCAGGCCGCCTCGAGCCGGATCGTGACCGCCGCCCACGCCGTAAACGAGGGGCACCTGCCACCTCTCGACTCCGACTCCGATTCCGACTTCTTCTTCTTCGACCGGGAAGGACCGGAAGCGATCGCCGACACGCTCGTTCACCTCGTGGCGGAGAGAATCCCGTCAGGGTTCGCACTCGACGCGCGCGACGGCATCCAGGTCCTTACTCCCATGAACCGGAATGCGCTGGGCACGAAAGCGCTCAATGCGGCCCTGCAGGCCCGGCTCAATCCGCCCGCGGAACTGAAGTTCGAGATCGAACGGTTCGGCACCACTTTCCGCACCGGTGACAAGGTCATCCAGACGCGCAACAACTACGATCACGATGTCTTCAACGGGGACATCGGGCACATCCGCGAGATCACCACCGAACCCGCGCACATCGAGGTCGTCTTCGATGGCGGACGAGAGGTGACCTACGAACCCGGCGATCTCGACGAGCTTCAGCTCGCCTACGCCATCACGATCCACAAGTCGCAGGGCAGCGAGTTTCCCGCCGTGGTGATCCCCCTCGCGATGCAACACTACGTGCTGCTGCAACGCAACCTGCTCTACACCGGCATCACCCGGGGCAAGCGACTCGTCATCCTCGTCGGCGAACGCGCCGCGCTGGAACGGGCGGTACGCAACGCCGACCAGTCGCAGCGATGGACCGGACTCTCCGCGCGGTTGCGGCAGGCGAGCGACGGGTCCGAATCGGGGAACGCTCGTTGACTTTATCCCCGCCGGCGGGCTACCGTCCCGCCATGACTTGGAATCGTCGCCGTTTCTTGACCACATCGGGCTCCGCACTGGCCGGGGCGGGTTTTCTCTCTTCCTGTGGAAACGATGAGCCGTCGACCGGCGGGGCCTCCGGACCGGCATACCCGATCTCGCTCGCCCAGTGGTCCCTGCACCGCGCGCTCAAGGCCGGTGAACTCGACAACCTCGACTACCCGCAGTTCACCAGGGACACCTTCGGCATCGACGCGGTCGAGTGGGTCAACCAGTTCTTCCACGAACCCCACGACACGCTCGGCTTCCAGCCCAAGGGTGGTGACTACATCGCGCAGATGAAACAGCGCTGCGCCGACGCCGGAGTGACGAGCGTCCTCATCATGTGCGACCGCGTCGGCCAGCTCGGCGATCCCGATGCCGCGAAGCGCACCCACGCCATCGAGGGACACTACGCCTGGCTCGACGCGGCGAAGGAACTGGGCTGCCACAGCATCCGCGTGAATGCCGGCTCGAAGCCGACGCTCAGCCCCGAAGAGCAGGCCGACCTCTGCTCCGACGGTCTGCGCCGTCTCTCCGAACACGCCGCCGGTCTGGACATGAACGTGATCGTGGAGAACCACGGGGGCCTCTCCTCCAATGGCGCCTGGCTCGCCTCGGTGATGCAGAACGTCGGAATGGACAACTGCGGCACGCTGCCCGACTACGGGAACTTCTACGTCGCCAAGAATCGCGGGAATGCCGAGCAGTATGAGAAGCAGAAGGAACCCTACGCCGGAGATCCCGCCTATACCGAGGACGAAACCGGCCTCGGCTACGATCGCTACCTCGGGGTGGAGGAGCTGATGCCCTATGCGAAGGGCGTGTCCGCCAAGGCACACGACTTCGACGAGGAGGGCAACGAGATCCACACCGATTTCGCCCGCATGATGACGATCGTCCGCGAATCGGGGTATACCGGTCACATCGGGATCGAATACGAGGGCAAGAATCTGGGCGAAGTCGAGGGCATCCAGAAGACGAAGGCCCTGCTCGAGAAGGTCATCGCAGGATAGCGCACCTCCTGCCACACCGTAGCCGCCGTAGCCGCCTCGGTCACGAGGTGGCCCGTGCAGCACCACGCCCACGGCTTCACAGCCGCGGCTACTCGATTCTGCGGTGCCCCTCTCCCCTGTCGATTGCTCTCCCCGTCTCGCCGTAGCCGCCTCGGTCACGAGGTGGCCCGCGACCGCTCACGGCCGCGGCTACTCGAATCCGTGATTGCCCTGGATTGTGCTTTCGCCACACTCGGGCCATGCGCACGATCCTCGCCGCCTTGCTCGCTCTCACGGCTGCCGTCTCGAACGGAGTCGCAGCCGACAGTCCGAACATCCTCTTCCTCGTCGCGGACGACCTGAACTGCGATCTCGGTTGCTACGGCGATGACTCCGCGGTGACGCCGCACCTCGACCGCCTCGCCGAGAAGGGGCTCGTCTTCGAGCGCGCCTACTGCCAGCAGGCGGTCTGCAATCCTTCCCGTTCCTCCTTTCTCACCGGCCTGCGTCCCCGGACCGTCGGTGTCGACGACCTGCGCAAGTACTTCCGCGACACCGCACCGGATGGCGATTCCCTCGTGACCCTGCCGGAGTTCTTCAAGAACCGCGGCTACTTTTGCCAGAACATCGGCAAGATGTACCACAACATGGGCGAAACCCAGGACCGCCGCTCCTGGTCGATCGACGAAGTACTCTACCGCGGCACCCACGCGGCCGACACCCTCTTCGGCAACCGGGCCCGGCTTCCCGACGAGGTTCCCCCGCCCTACAAGGCACCGGTGATCGAGGACGCCGACGTGCCGGACAGCTACTACCGCGACGGCCAGATCGCGCGCCTCGCCGCCGCCGCCCTGCGCGATTTCGCCGAGTCCGGAAACGAGCGCCCCTTCTTTCTCGCGGTCGGGTTCTGGCGTCCCCACCTTCCCTTCGTCGCTCCGAAGAAATACTGGGATCTCCACGATCCTGCCGAGAACGCCACGCCGGTCCCGGCCGACCCTCCCCGCGACGTGCCCGGCATCGCGCTCCACATTTCACGAGAGATCCGCGGCTACGGCACGGTCCCGAAGGACCGCTACTTCACCACCGAGGAGATCGCCCGGTATCGTCACGGTTACCGCGCCGCGATCAGCTTTCTCGACGCCCAGGCCGGCATCGTGCTCGATGCGCTATCCGAGACGGGACTCGACCGCGAGACGATCGTCGTCTTCACGTCCGACCACGGATTCCACGTCGGAGAACTGGGCCTCTGGGGCAAGACCTCGAACTTCGAGCGCGACGCCCGCGTGCCGCTGATCCTGAGCGTTCCCCCGGAGAACGGCGGGTCCGCACCCGGACAGCGAACCCGGGCTCTCGCCGAACTGGTCGACCTCTACCCCACCCTCGCCGATCTTGCGGGCTTCGGGGATGAAACTCCCGAGAGTCTCGAGGGAGACAGCCTCGCCCCCGTGGTATCGGATCCCGATACTTCCGTCAACGATGCCGCCTTCACCGAGCACCCCCATCCCTTCTACGGCCCGCGTTCCAACTGGAAGGCCTTCGGATACTCGATCCGAACCGATCGCTGGCGCTGCACCGAATGGCGCTCCGTCGGAAACGGGGCCGTCGTCGCACGGGAGCTCTACGATCACGACAGCGACCAACCCGAGTCCGCCAACGTCGCGTCCGAGCACCCCGCGGTCGTCGAAGAGCTGAGTGCGCGCCTGGTCGAGCACTTCGGGCTTTGATCGACCGCGACCGCTGGGACGAGCCGCCTGGATGTCGCTCCCTACCGGACTTGCGTTTGCGCCAGGGCCGCATAGACCAACAACCCCCCTCCGAAATTGGTTCCCATCACGACGGCTCCCTGCGCCACGGGTGACATCGACTCGATCGTCCCTCCCATCTGGTGCCAGGTCCACCAGCCCGCTGCGGCGAGAAGCCAGAAGACGCCGAGATAGAAGAGTCCGCGCGGTGCGAATCGCCGGGTCCCCCATAGCAACACGCCGGCTCCGAGGGTCATGCCGGCCGCCGCCGCAACCGGATCATCGAAGAGGAACACGTAGGATGGACCTGCGACAGCGCCGACAAGGTATCCCGGCATCATCTTCCCGATGGCGTAGACGGTCGACTCAGTGACGAAGTCCCGTCCCGACTGCGCGGCCCGGATCCGCAGAAAAACGGTATTGGCGAGATCGACCACCAGGTAGACCACGAGCCAGAGCCAGAAGAATGCCTCGGCGCCGATGTGTGGCAGCACGAGCACGATCCAGGCGGAGAGGATGACACTCAGCAGCCCACCGGTCCAGGCGACCAGGATCGAGACGGCGCGGTATTCATCCGAACGGGATCGCAGGACCGCGAGTGGATCGTCAGTTTCCCCGTCCTCCATGATTCAGCCGAGGTCGATCGTCCCCTCGAGGTAGATCCGGGTTCCTCCCCCGATTCGGACCCGGTCGCCCACCAGCTCGCAGCGCAGCGATCCACCCCTTTCCGAAAGCTGGCGCGCCACGAGAGTTTCCTTCCCGAGACGGTCCGCCCACCAGGGGGTCAAAATACAGTGTGCCGATCCGGTCACGGGGTCCTCGTCGATGCCGAATTTCGGTGCGAAGAAGCGGCTCACGAAGTCGCAGTCCTCACCGGGGGCCGTCGCGATGACCCCCCGCAGGTCGAGATCGGCGAGCCGCCGAAAATCGGGATCAAGATCCCGGATCTCTTGCTCCGACGAAAAGACCGCGAGCCAGTCGTCCGAGGTCCCGCAGGTCGACGGGTTCGCTCCGAGCCCTTCGACCAGGGCGGCGGGTGCGTCGCAATCCGTGGTCGAAAGCGCCGGAAAGTCGAGCGTGAGAAGTCCGTCCGAACGCCGCACCGAGAGGAGACCGCTCCGGGAGGAGAATGTCACCGAGTCCCCCTCGTCGCCTCCGGTTTCCAGGAGAGCCGCGGCCGCGGCCAGCGTGGCATGACCACAGAGATCGACTTCGGAGGCCGGTGTGAACCAGCGAAGCGCGAAGTCCGCGTCTCCCGCACCCGGCACATAGAAGGCGGTTTCGGAGAGATTGTTCTGGGTCGCGATCGCCTGGAGGAGGTCGTCGGGAAGCCATTCCTGCAGCGGGCAAATCGCCGCCGGGTTGCCCTGAAAAGGTCCGGCGGCGAAGGCGTCGATGATCAGGATGGGGATCCTCATGGGGAAAGTCGAAACGCGCTCCGGCCACGGCGTAACCGCCGCGGCTACCATGTCGCCACCGCGGCTACAGGCGTGCGATCCGCCCTCACTCGAGCGGGTGTTCCTTCAGGATCTCGTCGACCATGTAGAAGTTGATCCTGTCCTTGGTCTCCTCGCGAACGCGGGTCACGGTCTCGGGTTCGATGAAATCGAGGTCGTTGCCCCACGACTGGCGGACGTAGTTGATCACCGCGGCAACCTCCTCATCGTCGAGAAGTGGGGCGAATCCCATCATGGGCGGCACACCCTGCGACGGGTCATAGGTCTTGCCCGCCACTTCGATCGGTCCCCAGAGTCCCTTGAGGACGATCTTCACGAATCGCTCATCGTCGGAGAGCCACTCCGAGTTGGCCAGCGGCGGATAGATCTTCGGCAGGCCATCGCCATGTCCCTGGTGGCAGGTCGCGCAGTGGGCATCGCGGTGGTAAACCTCTTTGCCCAACGCATAGATCTCCTGCTGCTCTTTCGACAGTTTCCGGGTCGGACCCCAGACCTTGTCCTCCTCGGCCACGATCTCCTCGGCGATCTTCAGGTTGCCGGCGAGGTAGTCGGCCGCCCGCTGGTTGTCGGTGAGGTCCAGCTTTCCGTCGTTTCGAAGCGCCTCGATGTCATCCGCCAGGGTGTGGGTGAGGATCGCGTCGGTGACGGGTCCCATCCACTTGTCGAGCGGGAGCTTGAGCGCCTCGAGCGCGACATGGGCACCCGCCCCGTTGTCGAGCCAACTCGCCGCGACGATCGCCTCGAGACGAACCCTGCCATGGGCATCGCGCGCCGCCTGCATCAGGTATTTCCGAAAACCCGGAATCTTGTCGTGAGCATGACGCACCACGTTGACCGCGGCGGCGCGGGCCCGGTGATCCTGAGCCGCGAGGACACGCTCCAGCAGTTCCACATCGGGCTGGTTCTGCGCCCAGGTCGCCCAGAGCGCCTCGCAGAGGTGATGCTCGTAATCCGGGTGCGTCTTGTCGAGGTTGGCGCCCCACTCCTTGACCGCGGGAATCACCTCACCGGCGGGACGCCCCCGCAACTCCCGGCGGGTCCGGTAGCGGGCGCGGTATTCGGGCAGCTTCAGGTTGTCGAGCAGAGTCGCAATCGGAGCCCCGTCGATCTCGGGAGCCTCGACGAGCGGACGCTCCTTGTGAGTAATCCGATAGATCCGGCCGTGATTGCTATCGCGATTCGGGTCGCGCGCATTGTGCTGCATGTGCCCGATGAGCGCGTTGTGCCA
>Ga0180429_10002519_pt1 | contig 15069 bp, 15 predicted proteins | sample SS_ome_FD_132428 | JGI IMG/M metagenome (GOLD analysis project Ga0180429, IMG submission 132428) | Hypersaline lake sediment archaeal communities from the Salton Sea, California, USA - SS_1_S_1 metaG | ecosystem: Environmental > Aquatic > Non-marine Saline and Alkaline > Hypersaline > Sediment ...
AACGCCTTGCGATCCATCTTCAAGCTCCTTCCGGATTCGCGTTGCCCCGCAGGACCAGCACCAGCTCGCCCTTGAGGCGGGGACCCGTCATGTCGTCCAGCAGCGCGGCGGCCGTGCCGCGCAGGGTTTCCTCGTGGAGTTTCGTCATCTCGCGCACCACCGCCAGTTCGCGTGCGGGCGCCAGCTCGGCCAGGGCCTCGAGCGTCTTGCGGACGCGGTGGACCGATTCGAGCATCACCACCGTGCCGCGCTCCGCCAGGGCCTCGCCGAGAAAGGTACGCAACCGACCCGGCCGGCGGGGCGGATAGCCGACGAACAGGAAACGGTCCGTCGGGAAGCCGGCCAGGACGAGGGCCGCGAGCACGCTCGACGGACCCGGCACGACCGACCAGGGCAGGCCCGCGTCACGGAGGGCCTGCAGGAGCACGTAGCCGGGGTCGGCGATGGCGGGCATGCCGGCGTCGCTGACCACGGCCACCCGCTCCCCCCGGCGCAGGCGCTCCACGATGCGGGGCGCCTGCCGGACCTTGTTGTGGTCGTGGTAGGCCTCCAGCCTGCCGCCGAGGCCGTATCGCGCCAGCAGGCGCCGCGTGCGCCGGGTGTCCTCGGCGTAGATCGCGTCCGCGGCGGCGAGGGCGGCCAGGCCGCGCGGCGCCATGTCGTCCAGGTTGCCGATGGGCGTGCCCACGAAGAAACAGCTCCCCGCGGGAAAATCCAGTTCGGGCAGCGGCAGCGGATCCACGATCAGCGTCCTTCCGCGGCGGGATCGGGCATGGGACGGCCCGGAAACCGCGCGGCCGGGATCGGCAGCCACTTGAAGGCCTGGTCGCGGACCCGGGCCCTGATCTTCGCCACCAGACCGGGCGCGAAGCCCAGGGCCGCGAGCTGCCCGTCGCCGAGGCCGTCGTCGATCATCGCGTGCAGGAGGAGATCGGCCTCCTCGTAGGTGAAACCCAGTTCCCCCTCGTCGGTCTGGCCGGCCCACAGATCCGCGCTGGGCGCCTTCTCCAGGACGGCCGCCGGCAGGTCGAGGTGCCGCGCCAGGGCGCGCACCTCCGCCTTGTAGAGATCCTCCAGCGGGTTCAGCCCGAAGGCGGCGTCGCCGTGGAGCGTGGCGTAGCCGAGCAGGGTCTCGGTGCGGTTGCCGGTCCCGAGCACCAGCGTCCGATCGCGGGCCGACACGTCGAAGAGAACGATCATGCGGCAGCGGGCCATGACGTTGCCCCGCCGCAGCCGCGCGTCGGAAGGGACGTCCTCCAGGAACGGCGCGGCCAGGCCGGTGATGTCGCGCTCCTCCAGGTCGATGCCCAGCTTCGCGGCCACGGCCTCGGCGTCGGCCAGGGACGCCGGCGCGCTCAGGCGGTGGGGCAGCGCGACGCCGTGGACCCGCTCGCGTCCGAGCCCCCGCACCGCCAGGGCTGCCGACACGCTCGAGTCGATGCCGCCCGACAGGCCGATCACCACGCCCGCGGCGCCGGCGGCGTCCACGGCGTCGGCGATGAACGCGGCGGCCGTCTCGGCCGCCGTCTCGGCGGGGATCAGCCAGCTCCAGTCGTATCCGTTCCGCATTCCGTCTCCCGGGTCAGGCCTTGCGCCACGTGGCCGGCAACAGCAGCACCAGCACCGTGTAGAGCTCCAGACGACCGATCAGCATGAAGAGCGTGAGCAGCCACTTCTCGAAACCGTTCATGAACGCGAAGTTGCACGCGGGACCCACGTCGCCCAGGCCCGGCCCGATGTTGCCGAGGGTGGCGGCCGTCGCCCCGATCGCCGTCACGAGATCGCGTCCGGTGAAAGTCAACGCCAGCATCCCGAAGACGAACACCAGCAGGAAGAGCTGCAGGAACCCGAGCACCCGCGTGGGCAGCGAGGCCGGCAGCGATCGCTCGTTGAACCACAGGGTATAGACGGCGCGCGGATGAACCAGCTTCTTCATCTCCACGTGGGCGTGCTTGAGCAGCAGCAGCACGCGCATCATCTTGATGCCGCCGCCCGTGGAGCCCGCGCAGCCGCCGACGATCATCAGCAGCAACAGTACCACGTGGGTCAAGGGCGGCCACAGCATATAGTCGGCGCTGCCGAAGCCGGTGGTCGTGCAGATGGACACCACCTGGAAGGCCGCCGTCCGCACCGTGTCGGGCAGGGCGCCCCCCTGGCCGCCGGGAAGCCGGACCGCCAGGACGGTCAGGAACGCGCAGGTCGTCACGAGGGCGTAGAAGCGGAACTCCTCGTCGCGCCAGTAGGCCTGCAGCCTGCCCGTCAGGGCCAGGTAGTGGAGGCCGAAGTTCACGCCGGCCAGGAACATGAAGACGGTGACGATCCATTCCACGGCGGCCGACTCGAAGCCGCCCACGCTGGCGTCCAGGGTGGAGAAGCCGCCGGTGGCCATGGTGGTGAAGGCGTGGCAGACGGCGTCGAAGGGCGTCATGCCGCCCACGAAGACCAGCAGCAGGGCCTCGAGGCCCGTGATCAGCAGGTAGACGCTCCAGAGCAGGCGCGCGGTCTCGCCGATGCGCGAGGTCAGGCGGTCGGGGGACGGACCGGGCGCCTCGGCCCGGAACAGCTGCATGCCGCCGACGCCGAGCAGGGGCAGGATGGCCAGGGCCAGCACGACGATGCCCATGCCCCCGAGCCACTGGCTCAGCGAACGCCAGAAGAGGATCGCGTGGTGCCCGGCGCCGATGCCCTCGATGTCGGTCATGACGGTCGAGCCGGTGGTGGTAAAACCGGAGATGGACTCGAAGACGGCGTCGGTGACCGAGGGGATGGTCCCCGAGACCAGGTAGGGGACGGCGCCCAGCAACCCGACGGCGATCCAGCCCAGGGTGACGATGGCGAAGCCCTCGCGGTGTCGCAGGTCGGGCGAGCGGCGGCCCAGGAACATGAGGCCCGCGCCCGCCGCCGCGCCGATGAGGCCCGTGAGCAGGAAGACGTCCCAGTCCCCCTCGCCGTAGATCAGGTCCACGATCAGGGGCAGGATCTGCGCCCCCGCCGTCACCAGCAGGAGGAAGCCGAGGACCCGGCCGACGCCGCGCACGTTCATGGCTCATCCCGTCGTGAAGAACTTCTCGACATCGGACACACCCTTGGGCAGCGTGAAGACGACGATCTCGTCACCCGCCCGCAGGACGGTGTCGCCGCGGGGCGTGACCACGTGTCCCCGCTTGATCACGGCGCCGATCACCGCGTGGCGCGGGAACTTCAGCCTGGAGAGGGGCTTGTCGAGGCAGCGCAGGCCGGCCTCCAGGCGGAACTGCAGGATCTCCGCGCCGGTGAAGCCGAGGCTGTGCGTGCTGACCACCGCGCCGCGCTTGACGAAGCGCGCGATGGCGTCCGAGGTGGACAGGCGCGGCGAGATGGCCGCGTCGATGCCCAGCAGGGGCAGCAGCTGCACGTAGTCCGGCCGGTTGACCAGGCAGACGGTCTTGGCCGGGCCGTGGTAGTGGGCGAGCAGGCAGGCCATCACGTTCGTGTCCTCGTCGCCGGACACGGACACGAAGCCGTCCATCCCGTCCACGCCCTCGCTCTTGAGCAGTTCCAGGTCGGTGCCGTCCGCGTGCAGGACCAGCACGTGGTGGAGTTGCTCGGCCGCACGGTTGCATCTCGCCTCGTCGCGGTCGATGAGCTTGACGTTCACCCCGTTGGCGGTCAGCTCACGGGCCAGCTGGAGACCCGTCGGGTTGGCCCCGACGATCATGACGTTCTGCAGCTGGGCCGACGGCGTGGTGACGAAGGTCAGCGCCTTGTCGACGGCGCCGCGGGCGCCGGCCACGTAGAGCAGGTCGCCCGGCGCGATGACCGTGTCCCCGCGGGGAATGAGCGTCTCCCCGTCGCGCACCACGGCGATGACGAGGGCCCAGCGCGTCCCCAGTCCCTTCTCGATCTCGACCAGGGAGAGGCCGGCCACGTAGGCGCCCTCGGCGACGCGGGCGCCGACGACGCGTACGCGGCCGCCGGCGAACTCGTAGACGTCGGTGGCGGCCTGCTGCCAGAGGATCTCCCGCATGGAGCGCACGGCCTCGATGTCCGGATTGATGGCCATGTCGATGCCGTCGAAGACCAGGCTCCCGGAACGGTAGAACGCGTTGGAGCGCACCCGCGCCACCTTGATCGACGCGCCCAGGTGGTGGGCGGTCAGGCAGGCGATGATGTTGGACTCGTCCTTGTCGGTGACGGCGCAGAAGAGATCGCAGTCCGCCATGCCGACCTCGTCCAGGAAGGACGGATCGACGCCGTTGCCCTCGAGAACGCGGCAGTCGAGGTGCTCCTGGGCCTGCCGCACGCGGCCGTGGTCGATCTCGACGACGACCACGTCGGATTCGCGGCGGCTCACCGTGCGGGCCAGATCGTCGCCCACGGCCCCGGCCCCGACGATCACGATCTTCAAGCTCGTTCCTCCACGTAGCCGTTCAAGGCGTCCAGCGCCCGGGAGATCTGATCGTCGTCGACCATGAGATTGGCCACCAGGCGCACGCGGCCGTGTCCGAAGGGGACGCCCTGCACGCCGCAGGCGGCCAGATGGGCGAGCAGCCCGGTCTCGTCCGACGTCCGGTAGACGACGATGTTCGTCTCCACCTCATGATCCAGGCTGATGGCCGGGTTGTCCAGACCTTCCGCGAGACGGCGCGCGCGGCGATGGTCCTCGGCGAGACGTCCGAGATTATGGTCGAGCGCGTGGAGGCAGGCGGCGGCGAGGAGGCCGGCCTGGCGCATGCCGCCGCCGAACATCTTGCGGGCGCGGCGGGCCCGGGCGATCACGTCGCGCGGACCGACCAGGGCCGAGCCCACCGGCGCGCCCAGCCCCTTGGAGAAGCAGACGCTGATCGTGTCGGCCGGCGCCGCGAGGTCCGCCAGCGACAGGCCCGAGGCGACGTGGGCGTTCCAGAGCCGGGCGCCGTCCAGGTGCAGGGCCAGCCCTCGCGCGTGGGCCTCCCGGCCCACCTCGACGACGTCCGCCTGGGGCAGCACCCGCCCCCCGGCGCGGTTATGCGTGTTCTCCAGGCAGATCAGGCCCGGCGGCGCGCAGTGGACGTCGTCCGGGTTGAGATGCGGTTCGATGTCCGCCCAACGCAGGGAGCCGCAGCGTCCGGCGACGGTGGTGAGCTGCAGGCCCGACAGGGCGGCCGGCGCGCCGGCCTCGTAGCGGTAGATGTGGGCGCCGTCCTCGCACAGGACCTGGTCCCCCGCCCGCGTCAGGGCGCGCAGGGCGCACTGGTTGGACATGGTGCCGCTGGGCACGTAGAGGGCCTCCTCCTTGCCCAGCAGCCCGGCCACCCGTTCCTGGAGCCGGTTCACCGTGGGGTCGTCGCCGAAGACGTCGTCGCCGACCTCGGCCTCGGCGATGGCCCGGCGCATGGCCGCGTCGGGGCGGGTGATGGTATCGCTGCGAAGATCCACGAAGTTCATGTCCCGGTTCTCCTTGGCGAGATGGGCCGTTTCGCGGGACACCGGCCCCCCCGTCGTGGACGGGAAGGCCGGTGCGGGAAGGCACGCGGTGATTGTGGCTCAGCGGAGCGGCACGGTCGTGTCGCGGGCGGGTCCCTAGAGACCGCTGGACGCCACCTTGTCCTTGAGCATCTTGGAAACCTTGAAGATGGGGACCCTGCGTGCGGGGACCGGCACGGCCTCGCCCGTTCGGGGATTGCGCGCCATACGCTCCTTGCGCTCCTTCACCTTGAACGTGCCGAATCCGCGAATTTCCAGGTGTCGTCCCTGCACAAGAAGCTGGCTGACCTTGTCGAGAAAGAGATCGACCGTTTCGGCGACCTCCTTCTTCGTCAGACCGGTCTTTTGCGCGATATCCTCCACAATATCGGCTTTGGTCATCGTGTTCCCCTTTCCGTTGACCTCCGACCGTCCCCCACTTGCCGGAGACGCGGCACGGCTCATCGTCTCTCATAACTGACTTGGAGTCAAGGGATTTTCGCTTCCGGCACATTTGCATATTGCATCGCGGGCCACGCCGGGGATCGCAGGACGACACGCCCCTTGGATCGCCTGGGCGTGCAGGGCGCACGATCGGTCTCCGAGCCCCGCGTTTCGGTATTACAACTTTTTTGAATACAATCAGTTACAGGGCGCGCCGATCGGGCCGACGCACCTGGCACGGACCATGCAGCCGAGGGGGGTGTCGGACCGGCCGCCGGGAGGTCGTGATCGCTCAAGAGGCGGCCGGGAACGCCGATAGCTAGATCAAGACCGTCCGCTCAAGCCCCCTACGAGGTGAAATCGGTGGCTCTCAAGAGAAACAGCATCGCCGCCCTCGCCGTCGCCACGGTCCTGCTGACCGGCTGCGGCAACCAGAACGTCGAGGAGACGCCGACGACCGTCGATACGGCGCCCCCCATGGTGCCCACCCAGCTCACGGGATCCTCCTGGCACTCCCAGATCACGATCAGCTGGTCGCCCAACGCCACCGACACGGACTTCGCGGGTTTCAGGGTCTATCGCCTGTCCGGCACGCGGGTCCTGAACCTCACCGAGGAGCCGCAGGGCGAGAACATGTACCTGGACGTGAATCCGGCCCTCGGCTACAACACCTACCAGGTGGCCTCGGTCGACCTGAGCGGGAACGAGAGCGCCCGGGCCAGCATCGAGGTCTACCTGGACCCCGACTACGGCGCATACCATCCGGACCAGCCCTAGCCCTCGCCCCGGCGGGCGCGGCTCAGACGAAGGCGCGGCTCACGAATTCGGAGATCCGGAGATACCACTCGCTCACCTGCATCACGCCTCTCTGCAGCACGCGCCCCAATCCCACGTTCATCAGCAGGATCACCAGCACGAAGCCGTAGGGCGTGAGCCTGGCGTATGACCGGGCCAGATCGCCCTTCAGGGTGGCCATCACGATCCGGCTGCCGTCCAGCGGCGGCAGCGGGATCAGGTTGAACAGGGCCAGCACGATGTTCCACAGCACGCCATACCAGAACAGCAGGCGCAGGAAGGTGAAGGCGGCCCCCAGGTCGGCGGCCCCCGACTGGAGACGCAGGTGGGCGTATCCGGTCAGCAGCCCCAACAAAACGGCGAAGACGCCGGCCAGGACCAGGTTGCTGGCCGGCCCGGCCGCGGCGATGACGGCGTGGTCGCGCATGGGATTGCCCAGCCGGCGCATGTCGACCGGCACGGGCTTGGCCCATCCGAACATGAGGCCGCCGGGCAGGAGCGCCATCACCAGGGGCACCACGATCGAGCCGATGGGATCGATGTGCGGCAGGGGGTTGAGGGTGACCCGCCCCAGCCGCCACGCCGTGTCGTCGCCCATGCGCAGGGCGGTCAGGGCGTGGGCGGATTCGTGCACGGTCAGCGAGAACACCAGCACCAGGATCATGATCGCGATATCCATTATGTCCTTTCCGGGGAGGGGGCGGGTCGGGCCGTCAGGGTCCGCCAGCGCTCCCAGACCTCGTCCGTGTCCAGATCCTCGAGCCGGCCGCGCGCCGCGCGCAGGGGGCTCAGGGTCGCGGCGCGCGGGGCCCAGAGCCGGGGATCCGTGGGGCCGAAGAGGGCCAGCGTCGGCACGCCCACGGCGCCGGCCACGTGCATCAGACCGGTGTCGTTGCAGAGGAAACGGTCCGCCTCCGCCAGCAGCGCGGCGCAGACGCCCACCGAGGTCGGCGGCAGTTCCGACACGAGCGCCAGCGCGGCCGGATCGAGCCGGCGCCGGCAAGCCTCCCGGAACCGCGCCATGACCTCCCCGTCCGCCGGGCCCTGCAGCACGAGCAGGGGCCGGCCGGCCGACACGGCGCGCGCGGCGATCTCGGCGAAACGGTCCGTGGGCCAGAGGTTCACGTCCTTGCCCGCGCCGGGATGCATGATCCAGAGCGGGCCCTCGCCCGGCATCTCCCGGCGCAGCTGCGCGGCGCGCGCGATCTCGGCGGGCGACGACGCCATCACCGTGTCGACCTCATCGGTCTCGAAGCCGATGGCCGCCAGGGGGGCCAGGTTGTGGTCGACGGCGTGGACGTCCATCTGCGGCGTCGAGGGCATCTCCAGGGAGAAGGCGTGGCGGCTGACGTCGAAGCCGAAGGGCCGGCTGTCGGCGCCCACGATCACCGCGGCCCCCGAGACAGCCGCCAGGGCCGCGCTGGACACCGACCACGACACCGACGCGAGCACGAAGGCCAGGTCGGGCGCGAAGCCCCTCAGGTCGCCGACGAAGCGCAGCAGCGGGCCCGGCCGCGTGCAGGCGCGCTTGTCGAAGACGAAGATGCGGTCCAGATCCGGATTGTGCAGCACCACGTCGCGGTTCACCGGCGCGCAGACCAGCCCGATCTCGGCCGCGGGATACTGGCGTCGGATGGCGCGCAGGGCGGGCGTCGCACAGACCATGTCCCCCATCTGGTTGTGCTGGCGGACGATCAGGATCCGACCGGGCCGCAGGGCGCGCACCTCGGCGGCGCTCAACCGACGCCGCCGCCAGAGACGCGCCAGCAGGCCGGATACCGTCCGTTTGATCCCCTTGCGGATGGAATGCGCCTTCACGCGCCCTCCTGGCACTCTCGTTGCTTGGCCCGGTTCCGATCACGTCGGCGGAACCACGGGGAGATCCGGCGCCATGCGCAACCTGCGGGAAATCATGCTCGGCCTGGCCGTCACCATCGCGGCCGGTCTTGTCTTCTACGAGATCGTCTGCAAGTCGGACGTCTGGCTGGACGCGCCCCTGCCCGGCTGGATCGAGGCCCAGACCGCCGAGCGGCGGACGCCCTACGTGCCGGTGACCGGAAAACTGTCCGTCGACCTCCTGATCCACGAGGGCCAGGAGGCCGCCTGCTACTACTCCCTCTTCCTGCGCCGCGGGCCGCGCTCGCTCTCGCTCGCCTCCAGGTCCCCCAGTATCAGCAGATAGGCTTCGTGCCGCCAGACGGGGATCATCCCGTCCTGCACGGCCGCCTTGACGCCGCAGGCCGGCTCGTCGCGATGCAGACAGGTCGTGAAACGGCACTCGGCTGCGGGCGCCAGGAAATCCGGGAACAGGTTGAGCAGATCCGTCGTCCCGACCTCCCAGGGATCGAAGCCCCGGATGCCCGGGGAATCGGCGATGAAGCCGCCGTCCCCGATGGGAAAGAGCTCGGTGCGCGTGGTTGTATGGCGTCCGAGACCGGTCTTCTCGGTCACGTCGCCGACCTCCAGCTCCAACCCCGTGGCCCGGGCCAGCAGGGAGGTCTTGCCCGTGCCCGAGGCGCCGAGCAGCAGCGAGATCCGGCCGCGCAGGGCCTCGTGGAAGGCATCCACGCCCTCGCCCGTCTCGGCCGAGGTCCGCAGCAGGCGGTAGTCGATGCCCGCGTAGTAGTCCCAGCGGGCGTCGGCCGCGGCGGTGGCGTCGAGATCGATCTTGTTGAGACAGAGCAGCCCGTCCACCCCGTAGTGTTCGGCCGCCGCCAGCAGCCGGTCCACGAATCCCTTCATGGGCGCGGGCTGGCGCACCGACTGCACGACGACGATCTGGTCCAGGTTCGCCATCAGGACCTGTTCCTTGCGCCCCCGGTCCCGGCGGGAGGAACTGCGCGAGATCTTGTTGTCCCGGGGCAGAACCGCCTCGACGACGCCGGACGGCGTGTCCCCGCCGGCGTCCGCCACCAGCCGGAACGACACCCGGTCGCCCGCCACCGCCACCGTGCGGGAGCGCTGCCGCCCCTGCTTGAGCCGGCCGCGCAGCTTGCAGAGGTGTTCGCGCCCGCCGGAAAGCACGGTGCAGAAACCGCTCTGGGAGCGGAGCACGATTCCCTCTCGCCTGTCGTCGCCGCCGTTCCGATCCAAGCGCGTCTCCCCTCGGCCGGCAAATGACCCTTGAGGTTTCAAAAGCTATTGCTTAGTTTTCGATTGTTCCAGCGCTACCCTACGATCATCCAGCCCCCAAGGTGGTGTCAATGGACATCAAGGACGTCCTCCAGTTAACCTCATCGGACCGATTCATCCCCGAACTCGAGGCGAAGGACAAGGAGGGCGTGCTGGCCGAGCTGGCGGACGCCCTGGTGTCCGGCTCCCCGATCGGCGACAAGGAAACCGTACTGGAGATGCTCAAGAGCCGCGAATCCCTCGGCAGCACCGCCGTGGGCCCCGGCGTGGCTTTCCCCCACGGGCGCACCCTGGCCGCCCAGGACCTGATCATCGTCATCGCACGCTCGAGCAAGGGCGTCGCCTTCGATTCCGTGGACGGCGGGCCGACCCACCTCTTCTTCATGCTGATCGCGCCGCCCCAGGACAGCGGCAACCAGTACATCCGCTCCCTCGCCGTGCTGACGGAGAAGATGCAGGACGACGCCGTGCGCGACGCCGCGCTGCAGGCCGACGGTTACGACGCCTTCTGCCAAGTGCTGACGGAGGAATAGCTCATGAATCGACAACTCGTACTCCTGGTCTCCATCCAGAATCTCGAGCTGCAGCTGCGCGACGCCCAGGACGAGGACAAGGCGCGGGAGCTCGAGGCCATGGGCTTCCCCATGGACGAGGCCAAGATCAGGGAGGACATCGAGGGACTGCTCGCCCAGGTGGAGCCGCGGCACAAGGGCTACTACACCCGCCTGAAGCAGAAGTACGACAACCCCGTGGTCCCCGTCTGGGACGGGCACTGCACCGGCTGCTTCGCCAACGTGCCGACCTCGTTCACGTCGGTGGTCCACGAGAACAAGGTGATGTCCTGCGAGAGCTGCGGGCGCATCCTCTTCAAGCCGTGAACGGCGGCCCGGACTCCGGGCCGGACGGATGAGCGAAAGAACGGGAGGGGCGGTCCTGACGGACCGCCCCTCTTCGTCGGGCCGGCGGCGCGGGCAGGGAGGATGTCCTGGCCGGCGGCCTCGATGCGGAATGTTCCTACTCGATGCCCGCTCCGGTCAGGGTCTCCGCGCAGGCGGTGAGCTGTCCCGCCTCCTCCACCATCTTCTTCTTCTCGCCGCCGTCGTCCCGGACGCCCAGGTCGGTGCCCGCCCACTTGCCGGAGGACTTGAGCTGCGAGGCCGCGAGGTCGTTCTCCCAGTCGATGCCCGGCTCCTTGAGGAAGACGTAGTCGTCGCCGTCGTGATCGATCATCACCAGGTCGCCCCGCCGGATCTGCTCGCTGCAGATGTGATGGGATACCGGCGTGACGACGCGCATCTCCACCACGCGCTTCAGGGGGCGCGCGCCGTATTCGGGATCGGTGCCCTCGTCGACGAGCCGTTCCTTGGCGCGCTGCGTGACCTCCATCAGGAAGGGCTCGGCGCTGTCCAGGGCGCGGTGGTGCACCTGGGAGATGAGGTTGTCGAGGATGGCGAAGAGGTGCTCGCGCTTCAGCGTGTGGTAGGTGACGAGCTCGTCGAAGCGGTTGAGGAATTCCATGGGGAAGATCCGCTTGGCCTCGCGCGTGACCGCGTCCTCGATGCTGCGGTCCATCTGCTCGAGGGAGCGGCCGGTCGAGAAGCCGATGCCGCCGCCCGACAGATGGATGTTCATGGCCTGGCTGCCCACGTTCGTGGTCAGCACGATGATGGTGTTGGTGAAGTCGACCTCTTCGTTGTTGGCCAGGACCAGGTGTCCGTCCTCGAGAATGCCCAGCAGGGTGTTCCACATCTTGGGATGGGCCTTCTCGATCTCGTCGAAGAGCACGATCGACAGGCAGCGGTCGGAATCGCCGAGGAACATGCCGGCGAGCTTGCCGCCCTCCTCGCTGATCATGCCGCTCTGCCGCTCGCAGGCCTTGAGGTGGTGCTTGTCCAGGTTCTCCTGGGCGAGCAGGGGTCGGATCTCGCCGCCGACGTAGCCGGGAGGCGAGCCGAGCAGCTTGGAGATGTTGTAGTGGGCCGAGAACTCCTGGCAGTTGATGCGGGTGTAGGCGCGGCGGTCGCCGAAGATCGACTCGGACAGGCAGCGCACCGTCTCGGTCTTGCCGACGCCGGTGGGCCCCATGAACATCATCGTCAGCAACGGCCGTTCGGGATCGTGGATCCCGGCGATGAGCCGGCTGAAGCAGTCAGAGATCTTCTCGCTCGCCGCCGGCTGCCCCACCACCATCCGGTCCATGCGCCGGCGGAAACGGCGCAGCTGTTCGTTCACCACGCCAGATTTCAACTCTATCACTACCGACTCCCCGGTTGCTCATCGGGACGGGTCCCCCGGACCCCGCCGTTCCGTGCTTCTGTTGTGTGATTCCCGCCCGTCGGGCCTCGTGCCCGCCCGACGGTCCTAACATCGTCTCGAAGTCCGGTGCCTTGAGTCCAAAACAGGGGGGATAAACGGGCGCGACCGGCCCCGTGGGACCGGTCGCGCGCAGGAGGTCTGAAGAGAGCTTCAGGGCAGGTCGGCCGCCCGGACCAGATAGGGCGCCTGCTCCGCCCGGGGATCCTCCACCCAGCGGTCGTCGATGCGCGGCCGGATGGGACTGTTGAGCTTGAGGTAGTGCTCCACCGACTCGGCCGTGGTGATCTGGGTCAGGTTGATGTCCTCGGCCGGGATCGTGGTCAGGAAGTCGAGCCCGCTGTTGCCCTCCATGAGGAAGGAGGTGCAGACGACGTCGTAGACGCGCTCGGGGTCGAGCGGCTCGCCGGCCACCTCGAGCTCGCAGACGCGGTCGAGGTTGGGGCGGTTCTTGTTGAAGACGATCCGGGCGCCGGAGGTGCAGATGCCCCCCGAGTCGCCGCGCACCTTGCGCTCGACGACGCGGCGGATCATCTCCCCCTTCATCTTCACGATGACCAGCTCGTTGCCGAAGGGCAGGACGCTGAAGACATCCTTGGCCGTGATGTCGCCCGAGGGCACGTTGGCCCGCAGGCCGCCCAGGTTCTGGAATGAGAAATCGGCATCGAAGTAGGTGCGCATGGCGTCCGTCACCAGGTTGCCGATCAGGTTGGAGCCGGGCCCGCCGCGGGTCAGGTTCACGGCCGAGCTGCCCACCACCATGTTCATGGCCGCCTCGGCCTCGTCGACGTAGGGCTTGAGCGCCGCCTGCATGGTCTCCTCGGGCCAGAGCTCGTCCTCGAAGAGGGTGATCAGGGTGCCGCGGTCGTGGGGCGTGTCGTAGCCGACGAGCGTCCCCGTCGCCTGGTCGATGAGCAGGATGGCGTGTCCCACGCTCGAACCGTTGCCGAAGGACTCGAAGCACATGGTGTGGGTCATGGGATCGATCCAGGGCTCGTTGTAGCCGCGGTGCGTGTGGCCGCCCACGGCGAAGTCGACGCCCTCGACGGCGTTGACCAGCTCCATGAGGTTCATGGCGCCGCCGTACACGTAGCCGTAGCCGCCGCCCTGGGCGTCCTGCTGGTCGCTGTCCGCGTCCTCGCCCTCGGCGATGCGCTTCCAGCCCAGCTCGGGATCGTAGGGCAGCCCCTCGTGGATCAGCAGGGCGATCATGTCGGCGCCCTGGGCCAGGAGTTCGTCGCGGTACTTCTCGACCGCGGGCAGCATGGGGTCGAAGATCAGGCCCTCGATGTTCTGGGGAAAGGACATGGCCTCGGTGCCGGGCGTGATGATGCCGATGCAGCCGATCTTCAGGCCGCCGCGCTCGAAGATGATGGTGGGCTGGCACCAGTCGACGATCTCGCCGTCGCTCTCGTCGCGCAGGTTGGCGCAGATCCAGGGCGCCTTGGTCAGATCGGCGAGCCGCTCGGTGTTCTCGCGGCCCATGTCGAAGTCGTGGTTGCCGGGCACGATCACGTCGTAGTCCAGGGTGTTGAAGTACTCCGCCACGGCGTCGCCCTGGGTCTTGGTGCCCACGGGCGTGCCCTGGAAGAAGTCCCCCACGTCCACGATCAGCATGGGTTCGTCCTGGCGCTCGGCCTCCGCGCGCACCTGGGCCACGTAGTTGGCCAGGGACGCGCCGCCGCCCAACGGCGGCGGGAAGTTGGGGTTCATGAACCGCGCCGGCTCGGGCGCGATGTGGCCGTGGATGTCGTTGGTCCAGATCAGGTGCAGCCGCAGCGGCTCGTCCGCCGCCGCGGCGCCCGCCAGGAGCAGCAACGCCGCCAGGACCGCCAGCCATGTCGTCTTCGTCTTTCCGTGCATGATCCTCGTCTCCTTGCAGACCGGAAGTTACCGGACGACAGACTAGAACAGATAAGTGAAACCCGCACCCAGCCGGAAACGGGTGTCCTCCACCCGGGCCGTGGGCTCGGTGGTGATCTCCGGATCCGGATAGGTGTAGTCGAACCAGTGCTCCTGGTAGCTCGTGACCTTGCTCAGCTCGGCCGAGACGTTGAACAGGCCGCCCGCCCAGGGGATGCCGATGCCCGAGGTGAAGAAGGTGGCGCCGGCCTCGGCGTCGCTGTAGCTGTCCATGCGGCGGAAGCCGAAGCGCAGGGGCACGTCGTTGTAGAAGGTGTGCTGCACGCCGATGCGCACGTCGACCACGTCCTCCAGGCGGGGCTGGTCGTCGTCGTCGTACATGTTGTCCTCGAGGTCCGTCCACTCGGAGAAGACCAGCTCGGCGGTGAAGACCGTGCGCGGCTCCGAGCGCGGATAGAGGGTGAGGCCCACCCGGTAGCGGTTCGGGTAGGTGATGCGGCCGTGCTCGTTCGTGGCCGCGGCCGCCACGGTGTCGACGCCCACGGCGAAGGTCTCGGTGAGCTCGTCGATGTCGCCGGACACCTCCAGGCGGGTCTCCCAGGCCGCGGCGATGTCGAGACGGGGCGTGGGCCGGACGCGCAGGCCGATCACGGCGTTGCCGCCCTCGAACCACTGCTCTTCCGACATGCTGTAGCTGTCGCCCTGCTCCTGGTAGTAGCGCCGGTCGACGTCGATGGTGCGGGTGCCGAAGGCGTAGTTGCCCGCGACGCCCACCGACAGCCGCTCGTCGGGCGTGCTCATGGCGACGCCGAGGGTCAGCGCGCGGAGCCGGCCGTCGGAGCGCCAGGAGCGATCCTCGAGGATCTGGTCGTAGGGATCGGAGGTGGGGTCCGGATCCAGGAGCTGCTCGTCGAAATCGTAGGTGAAGTCGTAGAGTGTGCTCAGGGCCAGTCCCACGGCCAGGCCCCGCGACGTGCGCACGGCGGCGCCGAAGGCCGAGTCGAAGTAGTGGTTGCGCTGGCTGGCGATGGCCGTGTCGGCCACGTAGCTCTCGAAGCTGTCCCACAGGGGCTGGAAACGGTCCTCGTGGTCCTGGTA
>Ga0180429_10002520_pt1 | contig 15060 bp, 13 predicted proteins | sample SS_ome_FD_132428 | JGI IMG/M metagenome (GOLD analysis project Ga0180429, IMG submission 132428) | Hypersaline lake sediment archaeal communities from the Salton Sea, California, USA - SS_1_S_1 metaG | ecosystem: Environmental > Aquatic > Non-marine Saline and Alkaline > Hypersaline > Sediment ...
GGATTGTCGGGCGCCTCGGTGACCTCGTTATCGTTGTGAAGGTAGCTGAACTGAAGCGTCCATTCGGTGCCGGGGCGCCACTCTGCCTCGACCTCCAGGCCGGTTGCCTGCATCTCGCCGACGTTGTCCAGTTCCCGGCAGGTCTCGTGGGGGTCGAGCAGACCGCAGGGTTCGATGACCCCGGGCGTGGCGCCGTTGATGCCGCGGGTGACGTTCTGAACCTGGTTTTCTACCGTGTTTCGAAACAGGGTCAGGCGCAGGGTTGCGTCGGCGCCAAGGAAGAAGTCCGCGCCGCCCTCGACACCGACCAGGCGCTCGGGTTCGAGGTAGGGATTGTTGACCAGGATGACGCTGCCGCGGGCGAAACTGGCCCGGTACAGCTCGCGCAGCGTGGGCGCCCGAAAGCCCCTGTAAGCGGCCGCCCTGAACGAGACCGAGTCGTTCAGGCGGTAAATGGCGCCGATGCTCGGGTTGATCGTGGTTTCAGAATTGGATGCGTAATAATTGCGATCCGTTTCGAGACCGCTTTCAAGATCGAGCGCCTGGTCCGAACCCGTGTTGGTGAAGTAGTCGTAGCGCAGCGAACCGTTGATCCGCCAGCGCGCACTGACCTGCCAGCCGCCCTGGATAAAAACGCCGCCCATGTCTTGTGCAGCCGCCAGGTTCGTGACGGTTCGCGGGGTCGTGCCCAGGTACCGCGAGTATTCCGCGTAATCGAGGTCGGTCCAGCGGTAGTCGGCGCCGGCGTTTATCTCATGACCCCCGGGCAAGGATTTCGTCCATACCAGGCTGGCGCCCAGGGCTCCGGTGGACTGGACATCCAGTGCGCGGACGGTTTCGGATTCTCCGGACGGGGAAAAATCAGCCGTCCAGTCTTCCAGTTCGTTGTCGTCGTAGAACGCGCGAAACGTCCAGCTGCCGCCGTCGCCGGTCAACGTCTCCATGCCGATATCCGCGGACCGGTTTTCCGTTAGGTTGATATCGATTTCAGAGCCGCCGCCGCGATCTTCACTGAAGCCGTTGGCGCCGAAAAACAGGCGCGTGTTTTCACCGGCCCGGTACTCCGCGCGAGCATTCAGGATGCCGTGTTTTTTCCAGACGTTCCGGTCGGCGGGGACCTCGAATTCTGCAGGAACGCTGAGGTATCCGTCGGTATCGTAATACTCGGCATAGGCCGAATAGCGCCACTTGCCCGCGATGTCACTGGCCGAGAGACCCGCGTCGGTGGTCAGCGGGTAACCCAGTGAGCCCGTGAAGCCGAGACCGTCTTCGCGCGGTTTTTCGGTGACGATGTTGATCACACCGCCCATCGAGAGGTTTCCCCAGGAGTTTGCGCCGCCGCCGCGCACGACTTCGATCCTTTCGATCTGGTGCTTGGGGATGCGCGCCCAGAAGATTTCGGATGAATTCGGGTTATTCAGAGGAATTCCGTCCAGCATTACCAGCGTGCGGCTGGCGGCGTTGCCGCCGAGGCCGCGCAGCGAGACGGTATTGACGACCGCGGCGGACGAAATGCTGTCCTCGGCCCGCAACGTACTGAAACCGGGAATCTGCCGCAGGATGTCATCCACGGTGCGCATGGAAAATTCCTCGATATCCTCGCGGTCGAGTAACGAGGCGTTGGCCGGGATGTCCATCAGCATGGCCGGCGCGCGGGTAGCTCCCACGATGACTTCCTCGAGAACGCGTGCTTCGCTTTCTTCGGCATTGCTCGCGGCCGCCGATACAGCCGGGGCTTGCACCAGCAACGTGACGATCAGGCAGGTTTCTTTCAGCTTTTTCATGCGGCAGTCTCGGGCCCAGTTTACTCAAGTGATCCCGGCATGGCTGGCGTTCGTTTCAGACCCGGATCGATTGCTTTGTGAAAGTTTTTCTCGCCCGTCGCCGCCATCTGACGGTGGTGGTATAGTTACAGGCCGGTCCGCCGCTGCGGATATCGCTGAATTTGCTGAATACGCTGAAGGAGCAAGGAATGAAATCTTCGTTTTCGATTCGCGCGAAACTGACGGCCGTTCTGGCCCTGTTCCTGTTTTCGTCAACGCTTTGGGCACAGACCGAGCCTACCTGGGTCAAGGAAGGCGTTGACTGGACCACTTACACCAAATTCCTTGTCCAGCCCCTGCAGCTGGACGACGTCAAGCTGGTTCCGCCGCCCTGGGCCGCTGACGATCCCAAGGAATGGAAGCTGAACATCGAAAATCTGGAAGGAGTCAGGGACATCTATGCCGACGTCATGGCTGCCGAACTTGAGGGCAAGCTTGTCGAGGCTGCTGCGCCCGGCGTGATCGAAGTCGAAGCCGAAATCCTGTCAGTAACGCCGTGGATCCGTCCGGGTTCCGGCGACGGCAAGGGCGGCATGCAGGTCACCACCCTGGGCACCGGTGAACTGAGCGCCAGCATCGAGCTGCGTGACGCCGCTACCGGTGAACTGCTCCTGCTGCTGGAAGGCGAAAAAGCGGTCGGGGACGAATACAAGGAATTCACCCGGGAGAACAACATCAGCAACATCGAAAAGATGTTCGCGGCGTTTGCCCATCGGCTGGGTAATGCCCTGGACGAAGTACACGGCAAGTAAGAGGTCGCCAGACCGAAAAAGCCGCCATCGACCGATGGCGGCTTTTTTGATCCCGGCCCATTACCCGGTCCAGTTATACGATTCCTTCTGAGAACATCGCATGATGAATACGTCCAGCAACTGTGACATCTCCATTGCCGTGACCGGCTCCGGCGGCGCTGGCTCCATCACGGCCGGAGAGCTGCTGCTGTACATGGCCGGAAAAAACGGCTGCTTTGGCATCATGCGCCGTTCCTTCGGCCCCCAGATCCGCGGCGGCGAAGCGGCGGCACTGGTTCGAATCGGACCGCAGCCGATCGAGTGCATGAACGATGCATTCGACCTGTGGCTGGCGCTGGACTGGCAGAACGCCGACCGGTTCGCGGACGAGATCGCATTGCACTCCGAAAGCCTGATCATCGCCGACCCCGCGGCCGGCGAAGTGCCTGCCGTCGTGCGCGAACTCGGGCTGGAAGTGGTCGAAGTGCCGATGAAGGCGCTGGCCGGGGAAGTTCCGATGGGGCGGCCCAACATGATCGCGCTCGGTATTCTCACGCACTGGCTCAATTTCTGCGGCGATGAGGCGGGGCTCCTGATCCGGCAGACGTTCAAGCGCAAAGGACAGGCGATCGTCGACGGTTCCCTGGCGGCTTTTGAAAAGGGGTTTACCGAACCGGTCATCGTCGAGGCGCGCAAGCGCCGCACCGGGCCAGGCAGCTGCGAGCGGGAGGGCGCCGGCGAGCGCTGGGACCTGAGCGGCAACGAGGGCTGCGGCCTGGGCGCGCTTCGTGGCGGCATCCGCTTTGCCGCGGCATACCCGATTACACCGGCCAGCGATCTGCTGGAGTGGCTTTCGCCGCGTCTCGCAAAGATCGGCGGAAGCCTGGTGCAGGCCGAGGATGAACTGGCCTCGATCAACATGGTGATCGGCGCCTCTTTTGGCGGTGTGCCCTCGTTGACGGCCACTTCCGGGCCGGGCCTGGCGCTGATGTCGGAATCGATCGGCCTGTCGATCGCCGCCGAAGTCCCCGCCGTCATCGTCAACGTACAACGCGGCGGACCGTCGACCGGCGTGCCGACCAAGTCGGAGCAGGCCGACCTCGATATCGCTCTGCACGGTATGCATGGCGATGCCCCGCACCTGGTGCTGGCTGCATTGGACCACGCGGACTGTGTTCTGGTGACCGATTGGGCCGTGCGCCTGGCGGAAGCGCTGCAGACCGCCGCCATCGTGCTCACCGACCAGAACCTGGCGCAGTCGCGCGCCCTGATTCCCGAGCCGGTTTACCGCCTGCCGGATATTCCACCGCGCCGGACGGCGAAACAAGGCGAGGACTACCGACGATACCGCCTGACGCCGGACGGCGTGTCGCCGATGGCGATTCCCGGAACGCCCTGCACGGCCTATGTCGCGGACGGCTTGGAGCACAGCGAGAGCGGCAAGCCCTCGACCGCGGCGGCGGACCACGCGGCCCAGATGGACAAGCGGCTGAGAAAAATCGAGCAATTTGACTACGGCGAGCACTGGGCCGATATCCGCGGCAGCGGCGAGACGGCGATTCTCACCTGGGGCTCCACGACCTCGGCGGTGCGCGAGGCCGCCGCCCGGCTAAGGGATTCAGGGACGCCGCTGCGCGTGGTCGCGCTGCGCCTGCTGATGCCCGCCAGCCCGGAAAAACTGGCCGCCGCGCTGGACGGCGTCAGCCGCGTGCTGATCGTCGAGCAAAGCCATGGGCGGCAGTTCCACCGTTACCTGCGTGCGTATTACGATATTTCCTGCGAGACGAAGGTGCTGGCGCGTCCGGGGCCCCTGCTGATTACGCCCGGCGAGGTCGTGCGCGCGGTCGAAGAATGGAGTTGAAGATGGACAAGGCGAAACCCGGCACTCCTTTGAGCCCGAAGGACTACAAGTCCGACCTCAAACCGGTCTGGTGTCCGGGTTGCGGGGATTTCGCGGTACTGAGCGCGATTACCAAAGCGCTGGCCTTTCTGTCGCTGCCGCGGGAAAACGTCGCGCTTGTCAGCGGTATCGGGTGTTCTTCGCGCATAGCGGCCTACACCAGCGTGTACGGTTTTCACGGTGTGCACGGCCGGGCGCTGGCGCTCGCGGGCGGCCTCAAAGCGGCCCGCCCGGACCTGACGGTGCTGGTCGCGGGCGGCGACGGGGACGGGCTGTCGATCGGCGGTAACCATTTCATCCATGCCTGCCGCCGAAACATGGACATGACGTACATCATCATGGACAACGAGGTCTACGGCATGACCAAGGGACAGGCGTCGCCTACGACGCGGTCTGACTGGGACGGCAGCAAGCTGACCCCCGGGGGCACCGGAATCCGTCCGTTCAACGCGGCCGGCATGGCATTGGCGGCCGGCGCTTCGTTCGTGGCCCGCGGTTTCACCGGCGACCCGAACGGCCTGGCGAAAATCCTGGTCGCCGCCGTCGAGCATCGCGGTTTTTCTTTTGTCCAGGCGCTCAGCCCCTGCAAAACCTTCCGCCCGGAACAAATGGAATGGAAAAAGCATGTGCGGGCTTTCGAGGATGGACCGACCGACGACGCGGTACTGGCCGATCAACGCGTCAACGGTGACGACGGGCTGAGCACCGGCATCATTTACCAGCGCGAACAGGCGGTTTACCAGCCACAGGCGTCCGTTGCGGGCGATTCCACGCAGTTCGATCGGGAGTTCGTGATATGAGCCTGGCTGCAAAGATGACCGACCTGCCTACCTTCCTGGCCTACTCGATGGTCATGGAAGACGAGGCCGCGGACCGTCACGACGAACTGGCCGACGTGATGGACGTGCACAATAACCCCGACGTGGCGGCGACGTTTCGCAAACTGGCGCACTACAGCCGCCTGCACGCACAGGAAATCCGTAACCAGGCGAGTGGCTCGAACATTCCGAAAATCGCGCCGTGGGACTTCGAATGGGAGGGCGGAGAGCCCCCGGAGAACGCCGACAGCGATGAGGCCGATTACCTGATGAACCGCGCCCAGGCCCTGAAACTGGCGATGGAAAACGAGAAGCGGGCGCGCGACTTCTACGCCGACATCGCTGCGAACGCGCCCGATGAGGGTGTGCGCGAACTGGCGGCCGAATTTGCCGCCGAGGAGCAGGAACACCTCGACCTGCTGATCGCCTGGCGTGAAAAGATACCCGAGTCGGAAGAGGAAACCGCTTACGATCCCGACCCGCCGCACATGCCGGAATAAAAAAAAGCGCCCCGCGGGGCGCTTTTTTTCGGGCCGTGGAAAGCTTCGTTTATTCAGGCAGGATCACGGTGTCCACGACATGGATGACGCCGTTGCTGGCCATAACATCCGTTGCCACGACCTTCGAATCGTTGACGTAAACCGAGCCTTCTTCGACGCGGATACGCACGTCTGCACCGTTGACCGTGGCCGCGCTGTCGAGCTTGACGACATCAGCAGCCTTAACGGTGCCGGGCACGACATGGTAGGTCAGGATCGCGACCAGCTTCTCCTTGTTCTCCGGAAGCAGCAGGCTTTCCACCGTGCCGGCAGGCAGCTTGGCGAAAGCGGCGTCGGTCGGCGCGAACACCGTGAACGGCCCTTCCGATTTCAGGGTGCCGATCAGGCCGCCCGCTTCCAGGGCCGCGGCCAACGTGTTGAAATCGCCGGCGGCGACGGCCGTGTCGACGATGTCCTTGTCGGCGTGCTTGTGATCCATCGCTATGGCAGTTGCCGAGGCGAAAAGCGCCGAGGCCATGAAGAGGGAAACTGCCGCGATTACTTTCTTGAACGTGTTTGAACGCTTGTGCATTTCAATTTCTCCGATAGTCGTGGATTGAAAGTCTGGTCCGTGACCCGGCGTCAATCCCCGCCGGCCGCGGCGACCGCCTCGCAGAGGGCGGTCATCGATCTTGCATGACCATATTGCGTGCCGCGGAGTGAAGGGGCTGTCGTTTTGCCGTGAAGATGCTGTGAAGGGTGACGCTCAGGTTTTCGGGCGGGTTTCGCGGCGCTGCCGGGCACCCGGAAAACGGATTTCCACGCGCGTGCCGCGGCCCGGTTTGGAGTCCACGCTGAACGGCCATTCGAAGCGCCGGGTCAGGCGCTTGACGATGGTCAGGCCCACGCCGAAACCACCGCGCCGGCGCTGGCCGCGCGTGAAGGGCTTGAACAGCTTTCCGACTTCTTCGTCGGACATGCCGGGGCCGGTGTCGTCGATCACCAGCGTGTCGTTCTCGATGGTGACGCGGACTTCACCCTGGTCGGTGTAGGCCACGGCATTGCGCAGCAGATTGCCGATCACGCTTTCCAGGATTTTCTCCGGGGCGAAGACCCACAGTTCATTGTGTTTCTCGACCCGGCAAGCGGCTGAGCCGGGAGTAACCAACCTGGCGCGCTCGAGTTCGGTTTCGACCACGCGGTTCACGTCGATCCATTCGCGGGCCAGGCCCTGTTCCAGTTCCCGGGCGAGCAGCAGAAAAGCCTGGGTCAGGCTCTCCATGTCCTCGGCCGAGTTTCGAATGCGTTCGAGGTTTTTGCGGGTTTCTTCGCTCACGTCCGGGTCCCGGTCCAGCCGGTCGAGCGCCATCTTGATCACCGTCAGCGGCGTCCTCAGTTCGTGGCTGGCGTCACGCGTGAAATGCCGCTCGCGTTCGGTGAATTCGCCGATGCGCACGACGAGGTCTTCGAGTGCGCCGGAGAGCACGCGCACGTCATCGTCCGCGGCCGAGATTTGACTGGCATTCAGCATTTTCGGGTTCGGCGACTCGGGATCCAGGCGGCGCACCGCCTGGGCCAGGCTGACCACGGGCGAGACGGCGCGGCGGGAAACGCGGTAGGCCAGCCAGGTCGAGACGTAAATGACGATCAGGGCGAGCGCCAAGGGGATGGTTCCGAAGATCAGCACCAGTTTGTCGACCTGTTCGGCTTCGAACAGCAGGTAGAGGCGCTCGCCGTTGCGTTCACTCACGAAGATAATCGAGTCCCGCGGTGAATCCTGGCGGTGCATACCGGCTTCGAGCCTGGCCATGCCAGGTGGGACCCCGTTGCCGTAACCCTTCCGGTAGGCGGTCAGGTTCTGCGTGCTGGGCAGGCTGTCTTCGCCTCTGTCAACGCGTTGCCAGTAGTAATCGGCTTCCCCTTCCAGCGCCTGCTCGATCAGCACGTCCTCGATCATCAGCCCGGCGACGAACATGCTCACCGCCACGGCGACGCTGATGAGAATCGCCTGGCGCAGCAGCTCGCGGCCGAGACGGCCGGTCAGGCCGGGGCTACGCATCGTCGGCCGCCGTCAGCCGGTAGCCCATGCCGGGCACGTTGTGCAGCAGGGCATGACCGAAGGGCTTGTCGATCGCCTTGCGCAGGTTGTATAGGTGGCTGCGCAGGGCATCGCTGTCGGGTACGTAGTCGTCCCACACTGCGCGTTCGAGATCCCGTTTGCTGAGCACGCGGGGTGAAGCCTTCATCAGGGCCTCGAGCAGCTTCATGCCAATCGGGGTCAGTGTCAGCCGGGTCCCCGCGCGCCGCACTTCCAGTGTTCCGGTGTCGAACTCGAGATCACCGACGCGCAGCATTGCCGGGGCGATATCGCCGCCGGCCCGTCGCAGCAGCGCGCGCAGGCGAGCGTCCAGTTCCTCGAGTTCAAAGGGTTTGACCAGGTAGTCATCCGCGCCCGCGTCGAGGCCCGTGACCTTGTCCTCCAGCGTATCGCGCGCGGTCAGCATCAGGATTGGTTTCCGGCCGCCCGCCTCGCCGCGGTACTTGCGGCAGATATCCAGTCCGTCCATGCCCGGCAGCATCAGGTCCAGGATGATGGCATCGAATTCGCCGGTCACCGCCAGGTGCAGGCCGGTGATGCCATCCGCTGCATAGTCGACCTCGTAACCGCGGTATTCCAGGTGGTCGCATACCATCTCGGCGATATCGTGGTGGTCTTCGATGAGCAGTATCAGGGGCATGTGGTTGTCCGGTCAGGCATTTCCTACTGTACTTTAAAACGCCCGTTGTGAAGTTTCGGTGATGGCGACGGCCGCTTGAAGTCGTCAGTCCAGGCGCTTGCGGAACCGCGCGATGGCGGCCGTCATCGCAACCGCGATGAAACCGCCGAGAATGCCGAGCTCGAATGCGAGCTCGGAAAGATCCGCGCCTCTCAGCACGACGCCGCGGATCAGGCGCATGAAATGCGTCATCGGCAGTACCTCGGCGATCCACTGCGCCGGGACCGGCATGCCGTCGAAGGGAAAGACGAAGCCGGACAGCAGGATGGACGGCAGCAGAATGAAAAACGTCATCTGCATGGCCTGGAACTGGGTCTGTGCGAGGGTGGACATCAGCAGGCCCAGGGCAAGGTTGGCGATGATGAACAGCAGGCTCACCCAGTAGACGTTCATCAATGTTCCCCGCAGCGGCACCTGGAACAGGAATTTGCCCAGCAGCAGTACCAGTGTCACCTGCACCAGCCCGATGAACACGTAAGGCAGTATCTTGGCCAGCATCAGCTCCGAGGAGCGCACGGGGGTCGTGATCAGCAGCTCGAGGTTGCCGCGTTCGCGTTCACGCACGATCGCCACCGCGGTGAACATGGTCATGGTCATGGTCAGGATCACGCCGATCAGGCCCGGCACGGTATTCACGGCCGAGCGGCGCTCGGGGTTGTAGTACGTTCTGATTTCCGCCAGCGGCGGCTGGTCGTTGTAAGGTGAAGCGCGCGCCGGCCCGGTCAGCAGGGCTGCGGCAGCCTGCACCACGGTGTCGGACCCGTCCACCAGGATATGGACGGCGGCGCGGTCGGCCTGCTGCAGGCGGCGCTCGAAATCGGGCGGGACGTAGACGCCGACGCTGATCCGGCCCTGGCGCATCAGTTGTTCCAGTTCCTCGGCGCTTGCAGCCACGTGTTTGACGGCGATGACCTGACTGTTGGCCAGTTGCATTACGTATTGCCGCGAGGCCGCGGTGGCGGAGAGGTCCGCGACGCCGGCGGCAAGGTGGCGCACGTCGAAATTGATGGCGTAGCCGAACAGCAGCAGCTGCATGGTCGGAATCCCGATGATCATGGCGAAGGTCAGCCGGTCGCGCCGCAGCTGGCGCACTTCTTTCACCACCACCGCCATGATTCGCCGCAGGGATTTCATGGCGCGGAATCCCGCTGTGCCTTGCGGTCCTGGGTGGCCGCGACGAAGACGTCCTCCAGGTTCGGCTTGACCTGCCTGCAGTCTCGCAGCTTCAGCCCGGCCCCGGTCACGGCCCGGCAGGTGCGTCCGGCGGCATCGTCCATGTCACGGTCCACCAGCACGCGCAGGCTGTTGCCGATCTGGGCGGTGCTGTGCACGAATGCCTCCCGGGCCAGCAATTTTCCGGTTTTTCGGGGCGCATCGGACTCCACGACGATCACCTGGGCGTTGATCTGCTCGGACAGCTCCGCCGGTGTCCCGGCGGCCACCAGCACGCCGAGGTCCAGGATCGCGATCGAGTGACAGCGCTCGGCCTCGTCCATGTAGTGCGTGGAGACCAGGATGGTCGTACCGCCGGCGGCGAGATCGAACAGGATTTCCCAGAACGCGCGCCGGTTCTCCGGGTCGACGGCCGAGGTCGGCTCGTCCAGGAACAGCAATTCCGGTTCGTGCAGCATGGACGCCGCCAGCGCCAGGCGCTGTTTCTGGCCGCCGCTGAGGGTTCCGGCGTATTGCGCCAGGAAGCGGCCCAGGCCGTAGCGCTCGGTCGCCTCGCCGATGCGGTGGCTGCGAACTTTTCTGGGCAGCGTATGGATATCCGCCATGAAGCGCAGGTTTTCCGCCACGGTCAGGTCTTCGAACAGGGAAAACTTCTGGGTCATGTAGCCGACCTTCTGCCGCAGCGCCTCGGCATCGCGTGGTATTTCATGCCCCAGCACGGTGATCTCGCCGGCCGTCGGCGTCAGCAGGCCGCAGAGCATGCGGATGGTCGTCGATTTGCCGGAGCCGTTGGGCCCCAGGAAACCTGAAATTTTCGAGCGCGCGATATCCAGGTCCAGGCCGTTGACGGCGTGAACGGCCCCGAAATGCTTGGTCAGCCCGCGCGAGCGGATGGCGAGATCGGCCACCCCCGTTAATCTCCGCGTGGCGCTGCTTCGAGCGGTAACCCGGACGGCAGGTCCAAAGCGTTCGGCAGATCGATTTCCGCCAGGTAGCTCAGGCGGCTGCGATCGTGCTCGGTCAATGCGAAGTAGGGGGTAAAACTGGCGTCCGCGGACACCCAGCGCACGGTCCCCTGCTGAACACCCTCCACGCCGTCTATCCACACATCGAGTTTTTCCCCCGGCTGCACGGCGGAACGCAGGGTGGCCGGAACGTAGACGCGGGCAAAGACGCGTGACGCATCCAGCAGCACCGCCACCGTGGCGCCCGGCGCGGGCCGCTCACCCAGTTGGTACAGGACCTTGTCCACGGTGCCGTCGACCGGGGCCAGCAGCCGGTTTCGCTCCAGGTTGATGAGGGCGGAACGAACATCCGCATCGGTCGCAAGCAGCACGGCCTCCGCCTGCTGCAGTTCTTCCAGGGTCGTGCCGTTGAGCAGCCTTTCGAGCGATTCTTTTGCGGCCCGTTCCTGGGCCAGGGCAGTCTCGTAACGCATCGTCTCGGAATCGAGACGATCTTTGCTGGACAGGCCTTGCTCGAACACTTCGCGGGTGCGTTCCAGGCTGGCTTCAGCGTTCGTGCGTGTTGCACGGGCGGCATCCAGCCCGGCCCTCGCCTCCCTTATCAATTCTTCGCGGGGGCCGCGCTTGAGCTCTGCCAGGCGGGCCATCGCCTGGCCGCGCTGGCCTTTTGCCCTGGCCACCTGTGCCTGGGCCCGCTCCGGGTCCTGTTCCAGGATCAGAGTGCCCGCATTCACGGCCTGTCCGTCGCTGACGTGAATGGCGCGGATCGGTTCGTTGGTTTCCACCTTGATTTCGACCCGGTCCCGTTCGAGCGTGCCGACCATGCGCTGTTTATCGGCGCCATCGCAGCCGGACAGCAGCGAGACCACCAGCGAGACCAGCAGTAAAGATGAATAAACAGTCGCGTTTTTCATGGGCTGAAACCTCTTTCCGCGATTCGTAATGCATGCTGGGCCAGCGCATCCAGGCCTTCCGCGTCATAGGAAATTCCCAGGCCCCGCTCGGCCAGGTCGCGCGCCACGAACGGAAAAAAAGACAGCGCCAGCAGGAACACGGTGGAAACGGCTGGATCCAGTTCCCTGGAAAGACCGCCCCTGTTTCGCTCGGCATCCAGAATGCCGGGCAGGGCGCCGCCCAGGCGCGGGGCCATGGCTTCCAGGAAATGCGCCTGGAGCGCGCCGCCGGGCAGCATGACTTCCCGCATCATCAGGACAGGCATCGCGGGGTGGCTGCGAAGTGTCGTCATCAGCAGGCCGATGATGTCCGCAACCGGTGTGCGCGGCGCCGTTTTCATCCCCGCGACGGCCTGCGCCATCGGTTCCAGGGCCCGCTCGAAGACCATTTGAAGCAGCGTGTGCTTGTTGTCGAAGTAGTAGTGGATCATGGCGGAAGTTGCGCCCGAGCGTTCGGCGATCTCCCTGATGGACACTGCGGCATAACCTTTCGTGGCGAACAGGTTTTCGGCCGAGTCCAGGATAGCCTCGCGGATTCGGGGTTCGTTCTCGGTGGGCGGGCGTCCCCGCGCCCTTCGCTGTTCGGTTTCTTCCCGGTTGCGTTCCATTTCGTTGTTCTGGTGTATACGGCAATGAACGCAGTATAAATTAATTAAACAGTTAATTAAATAGTTGTAAACGAATTTTCGGGTCTTGTCGATCAGCGATACCCGGGTCCGGTGGCTTCGGGTCCGGTACGTGTGCAGGAGATTCAGTGCGCCAGGAACGCCCGGGTCGCCGTGTCCCAGGTCGCGTCGTCCAGCCGCTCCAGCGCGCCGGTGAAAAATGCGATCGGGACGGGGGATTTGCCGGTACCGGACTTGCCCACGATTTCCAGGAAGCGGTCCAGGTCGTCCTGGAAGAGCGCCACGGCAGATTTACCGATCTTGAGCCCGGGCAACTCCTCGTCCAGCCTGTCGGCCTCGATAGCGCAAATCCAGTTGGGGCCATATGCCTGTTCTGACAAGGCGCCCGGCTTGCCTGCCAGCGTGCTGTTGACGGCCGTGACCCTGCCCCCTATCGGGGCGCGGAATTGCGCGGTCCGATTGCCTTGCCGAACGTGGAACAGGGGTTCGCCGGCCTGCACGGACTTGCCGGGTTCCGGCAGCTCGATGGAGTCGATACGGCCGATAAGCCTGCGTGCAAAGTCGTCGAGCCCCACCCTGACGCTGCCGTCCTCGCCTATGGCGGCCCAGCAATGGCCGCCGGAAACCAGCGCGCCGCCGGGTATCGTGAACCCTTCCTCGTATCCGCTCGCTTCCGTGGCGGCGCCCACGATGTTCACCTGGGGTTTGAGCCCCTTGTTTATCCGGTCCTGGCGTTTGATCAACGCCTTGCGGGTGAACATGCGCAGCTCGTCCTCGGAAAACGGCTTCTCGACGTAGTCCATGGCGCCGTGCGCCATGCACTCGACGGCGGACTCCACGGAGGCGTAGCCGGTAATGATGACCACGTCGATGTCCGGTCGCATGTGCTTCACGGATTTCGCGACATCGACCCCGGACATCGCGGGCATCTTGAGGTCGGTGAATACGAAATCATAGTCGCGGCTCTGGATCAGGCCGAGCGCTTCCTGGCCGGTTTCCACCGTATCGACGCAGTACCCGTCGAGAACGAGGATCTTGCGGAAACTGTCGAGGATGACCTCTTCGTCGTCGACGCACAGGATGCGCGCCCGGGGCTCTTCGACCTCGACCCGCGTGAGTGTTTTCGACTCTCGGGTGAAGTCCATGCGCAGGCTTTCCTTGAGCGCTTCCTCGCGTTCGGCCAGGCGCTTGATTTCCCGCAGACGGAAAAACAGGATCCGCGCAGCCATGTTCAGGAAAAAGAACAGGATGATGACCGGTACGACGATCAGCAGAATGGACGTTAACGTCATTGAGATCTCCTTTTTTGCGGCCGCGTCACGCCGCGTTCGGCCGCCAGATTTCCAATGGCTCTCACGAACTCAGCCACTGCAGGTTGCTGTCCGGGTTCGATGGCAGAACCTGGTACAGCCACCCCCTGAAGTACGGGTCTTTCTCGACCAGTGACGGGTCGGAAAGCACGTCCGCGTTCACTTCGATGATCTTGCCGCCCATCGGGCACATGACGTGATGCGTCGAACCGTCCCGGGCGGTTACCACCGCGCACGGTACGCCCTGCACCAGGACTTCGCCCTGCGCGGACAGTTCGATTCCGTCTATTCCATCGACGGTTTTAACGAACAGGTCGTTGATCCCGATTTTTGCGGTCCCTTCATCCTCCATCAAAACCCAGCTCACGTAACCCAGGGAGCGGTAGCCCGACGGACAGGCAACGAACTCGAACGAGCGCTGTCCTTCGAGTCTGGCCGCCTCGGCATCACCCAATATTACGCCCGAGCGGATGCTGCGCTGAATGACCGTGAGCAACTCATCGGCAGTAAACGGCTTGGGAATATAGTCCAGCGCGCCCAGCGAGAGGCTTTTTACCGCGTTCTCCATCGTGGAGTATCCGGTCATCATCACCACCGGAACCGTGCGCCCGCCATGAGAAAGCTCCTCGAGTAAACCGAAACCGTCCATGCCCGGAAGCATGACGTCACAGAGTACGAGGCGGTAATTTTTTTGCTTCAGCAGTTCCAGCGCCTTGCCGGCCTCGTCGACCGCGTCCACCTGCAGGCCTTCTTCGGTGCAGATCATGACGACGGCCCGCTGTACGCTGGGTTCGTCCTCGACGACGAGAATGTCGCAGGTTTCTCTCATGACATCACCGGCAGCCTGACGATGAACACCGTCCCCTTGTCGACCTCGCTCTCCACGGTGATCGTGCCATTGTGGTTGTCGACGATGCCCCAGGAAACGGCCAGGCCCAGGCCGGTGCCTTTCTGGCCCTTGGTCGTGGCAAAGGGCTCGAAGAGGCTGGCGAGCTGATTTCGGGAAATGCCGCAGCCGTCATCCTCGACACGGATCTCGACAAATTTGTCGTCCCAGCTGGCGTCGACCTCTTCCCAGTGCTGCCAGCCGCATCCGTCCCGCAGGCAGCCGTTGACCAGGCCCTTCATCGGCACTTCGAATGCGTACACGGGGCCACCGCACTCGGGGCAGCGCTCCTCTTCGGAGACCAGGGAAATCGAACATTCCGGACAGCGCAGTTCGACGCCATCCCCGAATGCCGGCATGTCGCCCAGGCGATGATGGTCGGAGCCGTACACCGGGTCGAGGTATATGCGGCCTTCCTCGCTGCCCTTGCGATAATCCATCCGAATGGCCGGATTGCCGTCAATGCGTTCCTTGCGGTCGATCAGATCGTGCCGCTTGCTGCACTGGGCCCGCTTGATCTGGAGCACGCCGGCCGGGCCGAGGTTGATCGCCCGGCTGCTGAGCCGGATCGTGCCGCTGTTCTCGCCGATGGCATCGGAGGCATTGACGAGCAGGTTGA
>Ga0180429_10002526_pt1 | contig 15018 bp, 10 predicted proteins | sample SS_ome_FD_132428 | JGI IMG/M metagenome (GOLD analysis project Ga0180429, IMG submission 132428) | Hypersaline lake sediment archaeal communities from the Salton Sea, California, USA - SS_1_S_1 metaG | ecosystem: Environmental > Aquatic > Non-marine Saline and Alkaline > Hypersaline > Sediment ...
CGTCGGCCGCCTCGACGCGCAGGTGGCGCACGCGCTCGGGTACGACCTCCAAAGCGGGCGATGCGAGGGGGCGCAGCAGGGCGGTGAGCTGGCGCTGGCGGGCGCGCCGGTGGCGCAGTCCCGTGTCGGCGGCCACCAGCAGGGCCAAAACCAGGGCCAGGACGGCCAGGGCGCGGCTCAAGCTCAGCGGGCCTCTTCCCGGGACGCCGGGGCGGCGGGAACGGTCGCTCACGTCGCCTTCCCCCCCCGGCGGCGTCGCACGCCCAGGCCCAGCCCGAAAATGGCCAGCGGGCCCGCGACGAGGACGGCGAAGCGCCAGCGCGCCTTGGCCTGAGCGGGCAGGTAGGCGAAGCCGGGCGCCACGGGGTGTCGCGCCTGCACGCGCGCCAGGTCCTCGCCGTGGGCGGCCAGGGCCACGGCGTTGAGCAACAGCTGGGCGTGGTCGAAGCCGGTCAGGTGCAGACGCTGGTTCTTGAACATCTCCGAGCTGCCCACCAGGCACAGCCAGGCCGGCGGATTGCCCGCGGCGTTCGCCGCCACCAGGTCGCCGCTCTCCTCGTCCACGCGCGCGGCCGGCAGGGGGCCCTCCAGCACCACGGCGAGGGGCTGGGCGCCGCCGGTCCGCTCGCCGGGGTCGAGGGCCTCGGGGGGCAGCCAGCCGCCGCGCCAGTCGTAGGACCAGGAGCGCTCGGAGGTGGTGACGAGCACGCGGGCCTCGACGCCGGCCGCGGTGAGGGCCGCCTCGTTCCAGGCAAAGCGGTTGCCCCACGGAAAGAGCAGGTCGCCCAGGCCGGCGGTGAGGGGCGATTGGGCGTCGTAGTGGGCGGGCACGGCGCGAATGAGGAAGGGCAGGGCCACCTGCTGGGGGTCGTACTCCCGCAGGGCCGAGCGGTTCACCTGGGTGTCGAGGCGCAGGTGGTGGCGGGTGCGGTCCATCAGCACCTCGCGCGGCTGGGACACGCCGAACAGCTCGAGATAGCGCTCCAGGTCCTGGAACTGGGGCTGGGGCCAGTACACGGTCTCGAAGCCGGCGCCGCGGTACTGGCGTTGCTGGATGTTGTAGTGCTGCAGCGCCACCACGGCCTTGCCGCCGCCGGCCAGGTAGGCGCTGACCTGCTCGATGAGCGGCCCGGCGTCGCGGCGCGGCTGGAACCAGACCACCGCGTCGGGCCGGTCGGCGCCGGCGGGCAGTCGGGGCTCGCGCAGGCTCACGTGGCGCACGTCGTATCCGTACTCGCCCAACAGGGTGCGGGCGCGGCTGTACACGTCCACGCCCTGGGGCGCGCTCAGGCCCTGGCGCTGGTAGTCCTCCAGGGCCTCGGCCGGCGACAGGCGCGGCAGGTCGGAGAGGACGGCCACCACCGGAGCGCGGCCCGTCTCCAGGCGGCGCAGGGCCGCGGCCAGGAGGAAGTCGACGTGCTCCACCGAGGCCGCGTCGAGTCGCGGCACAGTGGTCTGCCGCTGACCGAGCCGCAGGAGCAGGCCGCTCCACACCGGTGTGGTCACCGAGGTGTCGGCCAGAACGCGCTCGGCGGCAAAGGGGCCGAGGCCGGCCGTCGCCAGGACCTGGCGCCGGGCCGCGGGCAGGGCTTCGGGGTGGACGATCTGCAGATCGACGCCGGCGGCGCGCAGGCGTTGCTCGAGGCGCGCCCGCACCGTCCGGAGCCGGGCCGGCAGGGCCCCCGGGGGCGACTGGACCAGCGTGCACTGGAGCTGGCCGGCGCACCGCGTCAGCTCGGCGACGACGGCGGGGTCGGGGGTGTTGGCCCGGCTGCGGGTCCAGTCGAAGTGCGGGTACCCCCACCAGGCCAGGGCGCCGGTGGTCAGCAGGGCGGCCAGGGCCGCGGTGGCCGCGCCCATGTGACGCGCGGGACGGGACAGAGCGCCGAGCCGCGGGGGCGTCGGAGTCGGGCGCTCGGTCTCGCCCCTCTCCGGCAGGGGCCGCGTGCGCCGGCGGGCCAGCCCCAGTGCGGCGAAGGCGAGGGGCCCGGCCAGTACGGCGACGAGGCGCCACAGCACGCGGGCGGCATTGCCCACCGGCGCCAGCGGAGGCGGCGGCCGGCGGTCGACGCGCAGGCGCACGAGGCGCTCGCTGTCGCAGAAGGTGCGCACTAGGTCGCGCACGAGCACGGCGTGGCCGTACCCGGGCAGGTCCACGGTGCCGTCGCGCAGGGCGCTGGCCGAGGCCAGCACCAGCACCTGACCGGACCAGGGGTCGTCGGGCGACAGCAGCACCATCAGATTCTGCTTGGCCACGGGCGCGCCCCCGGTCTGGCTGGCGCGAGTCAGGTCGGCGCGCGTGAGGGGCCGGTCCGGCAGGGGCAAGGCGCGGGTGTGCTCGGTGGTGGTGGCCACGGCGGCGGGGTGAAAGCCGGCCTCCAGGGCGCGGCCCACGTCCACTTCGAGCGGGCTGGCCAGGGCAAAGCTCAGACCGCCGCGGGCCGGGGTGCGGAAGCGGCGGAAATCGCGGAAGGCGGGCAGGTTGCGCAGGTGCAGGGGCCACTCCACCTGGCGGGGCGTGCCGTCCTCAACGGCGACCGTGACGGGGCCCGTGTTGCGGTCCAGGATCAGGTCCGGCAGGGGACGCAGGCCAAAGGGCTCCAGCAGGTCGGCCCAGGCCGAGCCGGCGGGTGCGATGACGGCGCGCAGGGCGTCGGCCGGCGAGGTATGACCCGGGCCCCCGTACGGCGCGAGCTCGTAGCGCGCCTGCAGCGCGCTGCCGGCCAGCACGACCGAGCGGCCCGAGGCGAGGAACTGCCGCAGGGCCTGCACGTGGGCCGGCGTGGTGCGCCGTGGCTGGACCCACACCAGCAGATCCACGTCGCGGGGCAGGGCCCGGGCGTCGGACAGGTCTATCTCTACCACGGGACCGTGCTGGCTGAGCAGGCGCGGCAGCTGCTCGTACCCCGGGGGTGCGCACAGGGCAAAGGTGGGGGTGACGGGCTGGCGCAGGGCCCGCAGGTGCTCGGCCACCAAACCTTCGAGGTGGGGCAGGTGGGCGGCCTCGATGTCCTGGATGAGCACGTCGGGGTGCCCCTCCAAGGCCAGGACCAGCGACGACCACACCTCGGCTTCGCCGTGCTCGTCCCCCTCGACGCGGGCGACGCGTACGGGGGAGGCGCGCCGGCGCGCGGCGTACGCGGCGCCCTGAGCGTCGCTGGAGGCCGGATCCACGATGCGGAACTCGACGCGGTCGGGGTTGGCGTCGCGCAGGGCCTCGAGGAGCTGGCGAACGCCGGCCTCGACACGCTTGAGCCGCGACGGCATCTGCCGGCGCGGCGACACGAGATAGGTGAGGGAGAGGCGCTGCTCCAGGCCGGCCAGCAGGGCGCGGGTGGCCGGCGACAGACTGGCGGGGGCACGGCCGCCCGCGTCTACGGCAAAGGGCCCGGTCAGCTCCAGGACGCGGCCGGCGTACACGATGACGGCCAGCAGCAGGAGGGCGGCGGCCGCCGCCTGCAGGAGAAAGACGCGTTTCACGGGCTGCCTCGCCGCGGGTCCTGCGGTTGGGGCCGGCTCCCTCGCGCCGGCACGGCTGCATCCGCCACGGTCACATCCGGCTTTGGCGCAGGGCCAGTTCGTTCATCCACAGGAAGAAGCCGCTGAGCAGGCCGAAGTAGAGCAGGTGTCCCAGGCCCACCAGGCCGCCGGTGAAGGCCTGGTAGTGCGGCAGGACGGAGACCGACTCGTACAGGCGTGTGCCCACCTGCCACGAGGGGGTGAGGCCGTCGACGACCTCCACAATGGCGGCGTGGCCGCTGAAGACGAACAGGCAGGCCAGGGCCGCGCCGAGCACGAAGGCGACCACCTGGTTGCGGGTGAGGCTGGAGACGAAGACGCCGCCGGCCAGCAGCAGCGCGCCCAGGCACGCGGCGCCCAGGTACCCGGCCGCGATCAGGCCCAGGTCGGGGTCGCCGAGCCAGACGAGCATGACCACCAGGGGCAGGCTGCCTGCCAGGATCAGCAGGTAGAACAGGAGGGCGGCCAGGTACTTCCCCACGATGAGCTCGGCCGAGCGCAGGGGCAGGGTGACGATGAGCTCGAAGGTCTGCTGGGCCCGTTCCTCGGACCAGGTGCGCATGGTGATGGCCGGCGCGAACAGGATGAGGAGAAAGGGCAGCGACTCGAAGTAGGCCGACATGTCGGCCACCGAGGCCAGGAAGAAGGAGTTCATGAAGGCGCCGCAGGACAGCACCAGGAAGGCGGTGGCGTACACGTACGCGATGGGCGAGTCGAAGTAGGAGCCCAGCTCGCGGGCGGTCACCACCCAGGTGGAGGAGAGGCGTCCCGGAGAAGGCGCGCCGGTCTCAGGCATCGGGGCCTCCCGTGCCGCGGGGCTGGGTGCGGGTCCGGACCAGGCGGGCGAAGGTGTCCTCCAGACCGGCGCCTGGAGCGCCGGCCGCGGTGGCCAGTGACGCCACGGGCCCGTCGCCGAGCAGGCGGCCCTGGTGGATGATGAGGACGCGGTCGCTGATGGCCTCCACGTCCTGAATGATGTGGGTGCTGAAGAGGATGGCCCGCTCGGACTTGAGCTCGGTGAGCAGGTCGCGGAAGGCCATCACCTGGAGGGGGTCGAAGCCGTGGGTAGGCTCGTCGAGCAGGAGCACGGGCGGGTCGTGGACCAGGGCCGCGGCCAGGCCCAGACGCTGGCGGAAGCCGGTGGAGCACTGGCCGATGCGTCGGTGGGTCACCTCGCCGACGTCGCACAGGTCGACGACGCGGTCCAGGCCGGCGGTCAGGTCGCCGCCGCGCAGGCCGCGGGCCCGCGCCACGAAGGCGAGGAAGTCGCCGACGCGCATCTCGTGGTAGAGGGGCGTGTCGCCGGGCAGGTAACCGATGCGGCGGCGCACCTCCAGGGCCTGCTCCACCACGTCGAGGCCGTCCACGGTCAGGGTCCCGGCCGTGGGCAGGGCGAAGGTGGAGAGCATCTTGAGCACGGTGCTCTTGCCGGCGCCGTTGGGGCCCACAAAGCCGACGACCTCGCCCCGCCCTACGGCAAAGCTCACGTCGTCCACGGCCACCAGGTCGCCGTAGGTCTTGGTCACTTGGTTGACGTCAATCACGGTCACCGAACATACGGGAATGTGCCGCCGCACTTCAACGGCGCGGCCGGGGATCAGCCGGGGGCGCCGCTGGCGGCGCCCCCGCTTCGGCGGCGGCGCGCACCTGAAGCGTGCGGAGGCGGTTGAGGGCGGCGGCCAGCTCGAGGCGGCGGAAGCGGGCCCCGTCGGCCACCGGGTACGGGGTGAGCACGTCGAGCCCGCCGGCGTCCACGTCGGCCAGCACCGCGTCGATGATCTGGTCTACCGTGCGCTGGCCATCCATGTACTGCTGACGGGCGTACGCCAGGGCCGCGGCCACCGAGCGGGTCTGGCTGGGGTCGACCAGCTGCGGCACCGCGGCCAGGTCGATGGCCTCGGGCCCCAGCAATACGGTGGCGCGACCGCGGGCCCGGGCGCTGACCTCCCGCCGCCCCCGGCTCAGGTCGACGCTGGCCCCCAGGGGCACGCGCGGCGTCACCGGGCCGAAGGGGCCGTCGGCCTCGACGCGGCGCTGGGAGCCGGCATTCGCGGCAATGCGGCGCGCCTCGTCGGTCACGTCCCGCGGCCGGTACTCCTCCAGGGCGATCACCGTGTCGGCCACCTCGAAGTAGTCGCCGCTGCCGCCCACCACCAGCACGGTGGAGACGCCGTGCTCCTCGTAGAGCTGGCGCACGCGGTCGAGGTAGGGGGTGATGGGCTCGCGCTGGCGGGCCACCAGCTGCTGCATGCGGCCGTCGCGGATCATGAAGTTGGTGGCGGCCGTGTCCTCGTCGATCAGCAACACCCGGGCGCCGGCCTCCAGGGCCTCGACGATGTTGGCCGCCTGCGAGGTGGAGCCCGAGGCGTTCTCGGTGCGAAAGGCGTGGGTGTCGCGGCCCAGGGGCAGGTGGTCGATGAAGGGCGACACGTCCACGCCCTCGACCCGCCGGCCGTCCTCGGCGCGGATGGCGACGGCAGTCGGGTCGCAGACCACCTGGTGTCGGCCGTCGCCGGGCACGTGGTCGTACACTCCCACGCGCAGGGCGTCGAGGAGGGTGGACTTGCCGTGGAAGCCGCCGCCGACCACGAGGGTGATCCCCGCGGGCAGCCCCATACCGGTGACCGGGCCGGCGTTGGGTGTCTGGAGCTCCACCTGCAGCGAAGGGGGAGACTGGAAGGGCACGGCCGTGCCGTCCTGCAGGGGGCGGTCGTCGATGCCGGAGCGGCGCGGCAAGCAGCTGCCGTCGGCGACGAAGGCGACCAGACCGCGCGGGCGCAGCTGGGCGCGCAGGGCCTCGGCGTCCTCGGCCACATCGGCGTACGAGCGCAGCTCCTGAGCGTCGAGGGCGGCGGCGCGGAGGGAGGCGGCGGCCACGGTGGGCAGCCGCTCGCACAGCAGCTCGGCGGCCCGGCGGCCCAGAACGCGGCGCCCGGCCGCGGGCAGACCGGCGAAGAAGCGGGCCTGCACCTCGCCGTTCTCGCCGACGCGCAGGCAGGTGCGCTCCAGCACGTGCTGGCCGGGGCGGTCGATCTGCAGGGAGCCGTCGCGGGGGGAGGCATCTCCGCGCGACCCGCCGCGGTGGCGATCGTCGCGAGCGTTCGCGGAGCCGCGCTCCCGGCCCCCGGCAGAGCCGGCCGAGGCGGCAATGGCGCGGGCAAAGGCGCGGGCCAGACAGGTGGCCGTGCCCAGGCGGCGGGCGCGGTTGGCGCAGCTGGCGGGAGGCAGGTCTGCCACCTCGGTGGGCACAGTGAGGCGGAGGCGGCTCGGCGCGGCGTACGGATCGCCCTGCACGTGCTCGACGGTCAGGACCGCGCCAGACAGCCCTGGCTCATCCAGGGCGTAGGTCCCGGCGATCTCCTTGTACGCGCGGTACCCGCGCCCGTCGATGCGGTGCAGGTGCTGGCGCAGTGACTGCAGGTCGGGTGTGGTCAAGCAGGTGCCTCGGGTAGTCGGGCCCGGGGGCCCTGTCAGGGGTGGACGAGGGCTCTGCCGCCTACGGGGCTGTGGCCGGCGCGTGGCGATCGCTTAGATTCGCAGGACCTGCGCCAGGAGTCTGACCGGCGGGGCGACACTGCCTCGCAACGGCACATCGGAAGGCAGAGCGAGAGGCGAAAGGATAGGACCCATGCGACTGGAAGACAAAGTGGTGGTGGTGACCGGAGGGGGAGGCGGCATTGGTCGCGCGATCTGCCAGGGCTGCGCCCGCGAGGGGGCCCGCGTCGCGATCGGCGAGATCGTGCCGGAGGCGGGCCAGGCCGTGGTGGACGAGATCGAGGCGGCCGGCGGTCAGGCGCTGTCCGTGCCGGTGGACGTGGCGGACACGGCCCAGATCGACGGCCTCTTCGACCGGGCCCTGGCGGCGTACGGCCGCATCGACGTGATGGTCAACAACGCGTACGGGTCGCCGGAGAGCCTCAGTGGCGACGGCGACCTGCTGAGCGTGCCCGGCGACGCGTGGGACCGGGTGATGCAGACGACGCTGAAGAGCGTCTTTCACGCCAGCCAGCGGGCCGTGGCCGAGATGGTGAAGACGGGTGGCGGCTCGGTGGTGAACATGTCGTCGGTGAACGGCACGCACGCCTTTGGCATGGTCGCGTACAGCAGCGCCAAGGGGGCCATCATCGCCATGACGCGCTGTGCCAGCGTCCAGTACGCCAGCCAGGGCGTGCGCATGAATGTGATCTGTCCGGGCACCATCGCCACGGCCTCGACCGTGCCCTTCATGGAGCAGGTCCCCGGCCTGCGCGAGAAGACGGAGGCCATGTACCCGTGCAAGCGTCTGGGCACGCCGGAGGAGGTGGCCAACGTGGCCCTCTTCCTGGCCTCCGACGAGTCGAGCTTTGTCAACGGCGCCGTGTTCACCGTGGACGGTGGCGTGACCGTCGGCCCGCCCAGCTTTGCCCTGGTCGATGAGATGGAAAAGGTGGACTGGCAACGGCCAAGCTAGAAAGGCCAAGCCGACCTGGCGGTCGACTTGGCGCTGGTGGATCAGCGCTCTGTTGTGGGGGGCATGCCGGTTGGGGTCGTGGGGGCCAAGCCGACCTGGCGGTCGACTTGGCGCTGGTGGATCAGCGCTCTGTTGTGGGGGCCAGGTCAGCCTGCGGGCCGGCCTGGCGCTGCCAGCTCAGCCGAAGAGTGAGATAGCGGCGATGAATTGCAGCGCGAAGGCGCCGATGGTGAGCAGGGCGCACAGGGCCGCCAGCAGGTAGGTGCCGACTCCTTCGCGCTCACCCGGACGCTGGCTGAAGAGCCAGGCCGTGACGTACCCCCCCACAAAGCCGCCGCCGTGGGCCCAGTTGTCCACGCCCGGGAAAACCAGGCCGAAGATGAAGAGGATCACGGCCCACTGGAGGAACTGGCGCGTGAAGAGGGTGCTGCCCGAGCGGCGCCCGTACACGATGGCGGCGGCCAGCAGGCCGAAGATGCTGCCCGAGGCGCCCACGCTGCTGCGGGCGTACGCCCCTACGAAGGGGATCACCAGGCCGGCGAAGGGGGCCACGATGGCGGAGCACACAAACCCCACGATACCGGCCACGGTGAAGATGACGAAGAGCCGCCACGGCCCGAACAGCTGTTCCACCAGGGGGCCCAGCTGCCGCACCCACATGGTGTTGAAGAAGATGTGGAGCAGGCCGCCGTGCAGGTAGATGGCGGTGATGACCGTCCACCACATGTCGTAGCGCAGGACCTGGGCCGTACCGGTAGAACCCAGGCGGAACAGGGCCTCGCCGCTGGGCGCCAGCAGGCTCATCATGCCCCGCACGTTGAAAATGGCGCCCGGATCCAGCAGCAGGGCCAGCACGTACAGGCCGACAAAGGCGATGGTGATCAGGTGCGGGAAGTCCACCTGCAGGCCCAGCCGGCGCAGCCAGGTGGTGGCTCCCCAGAGCCCCGGACGAGCTTGACCGCAGAATGGGCAGCGGGGCACGTCGGAGCTGATCAGCTTGCGGCAGCGGGGGCAGAGGATGGCGGGCACGGGGGCTCCAGGTCTGGGGCGGGGCGTCGAGGCGTCAGGCGGGCCGCGGGGCCGCGGCCGGCGTCGTCTCGGGAAAGCCGGCCACTCGGGTCAGAGGGCCGAAGGAGTCAGGTCCAGACCTGAGAAGCGCTTCACCCCGTCGGGGTTCCAGGCGAAGCCGAGGCCGGGGGCGTCGGGGATGGCGAGCTGACCCGAGGCGTCGAGCTCGAGGGGCGCCGTCACGAGATCCTCAATATACGGGGCGGGGGTGATGTACTCTACCCACCGCGCCGTGGGCACGGCCGCCACCAGCTGCAGGTCCGCGGCCAGGCCCACCGCCGTGTTCCAGCCGTGGGGCACGAAGAGAATGCTGCAGTCGTACGCCTGCATGGCGATGCGGTATTCCTCGGTGATGCCGCCCACCTTGGTCACGTCCGGCTGGATGTAGTCGACGGCCCGGCGCTCGATCCAGGGGGCAAAGGCCTGACGCCGCGTGAGCACTTCGCAGCCGGTGATGGGCAGGGGCGCGTGCTCGGTGAGGCGCACATACCCCTCCAGGTCGTCGGGGCGCAGCGGTTCCTCGAACCAGACGATGTCGTACTCCCGCAGCATGCGGGCCGTCTCCAGGGCCCACTTGTACCCGTGGGGCCAGTACCGGTCCGAGCCGCCGGCGTCGACCATGAGCTCCACGTCGGGGCCCACGGCGTCGCGGGCGGCGCGCACGATGGCCTCGTCCACCGCGGCCGACTCCCGGCCAAAGGGACCCCAGCCAATCTTGATGGCCCGGAAGCCGCGCTCCACGGCCGGCAGCAGACGAGCGGCCATGCCCTCCGGCGCCGTCATCAGCAGCGAGCCGTAGGGCTTGATGCGCTCGCGGTACCGGCCCCCCAGCAGGCGGCTGATCGGCTGCTTCGTCACCTTGCCGAAGATGTCCCACAGGGCCATGTCGACACCGGAGATGGCGTGGGTGACGGCGCCGCCGCGTCCCTGCCAGAAGGTGCTCTGGTGCAGCTTCTCGGCCACGCGGGCCGGCTCGATGGCCAGCTCGCCGAGCAGCAGCGGGCGCAGCAGATCCAGGGAGCCGGCCACCAGGGCGCCGGAGGTGTATACACTGCCCAGACCGGTGACGCCCTCGTCGGTGATGACCTCGACGAGGGTGTGCAGGTTCTCGGTCTCGTCGAAGCCCTGGTCCCAGCCGCCGTCGGCGGTGGCGCCTCGCAGGGGCAGCAGGCGCACGTCGGCAATCTTCATGGCGTCTCCGGTCAGTTGGGTGACAGCCGGTGCAGCCACAGCCGCACCTGGGCCGAGGTGGGCAGGGCGCCGTCGCCGGCGGCGGGGCGCAGGCGCTCCAGCACCTCGCCGGCGGTGAGGCCGCGCAGACTCTCCAGCGAGGTGAAGCCGGCCGCCACCAGCAGGTTGCCGTGGCGCACGCCGATGCCCTGGTGCAGGTAGAGGGCGGCGACGCGCCGCAGGCGGGCCCGATCCGCGGCGGCGAGGGTATCCTCCAGCCGGCGCCACAGGGCCTGGGAGCCGTGGCCCTCCAGGTCGGTGAGGTAGCGTACTCCGAGGTCTGCCAGCGCGGCGCGCGTGGATTCGGGCAGGGCCTCGACGCGCTGCACGCGCGGCGTCACCGAGGCGAAGGTCCAGCGCTCGACACCCACGTGCACGGCCAGCGAGAAGGCCACGGCCAGGGCCGCCGCCATCAGGACGGGGCCGCGGCGCGCCGGGCTTGCCTCTTGCCGGGCACTGAGGGCGGGGTCCTGGCTGTACGCGCCAAAGGCCGGGCAGAGCCGGCGCCATGCCAGGGCGCGGTAGATGCAGGCGCACTCCACCGCAAAGGGCGGGAAGCCGAAGAAGCCCAGCACCGGCATCTCGAAGAGCTTGAGGTCCTCGAAGAAGGGCACGGTGTAGATCCACTTCGACCGGGCCCAGAAGTTGAGCGACTCCCAGAACAGGCCGGCGATGAGGCCGGCCAGCAGCAGGCGCAGCAGGGGGCCGTACTCGCCGCGCTCCAGCTGGCGCAGCAGGCCGTCGACGCCGCGGCGGTAGTTGATCGGGGCGAGGATGAGGAAGGTGGAGGTCCACACCAGGGGGAAGAACCAGCGCGGCCAGACCAGCGGCAGCGCCAGGAAGACGACACCCAGCAGTTGCAGGCGCACGAGCCGGGCCGGCGTCAGCGTCAGGGCTCGGCGGGGAACACTCCGGGCCACGCCCAGCAGGCCGAGGTAGTGATCGATCCAGAAGATGCCGGGGAAGACGGTGGCGAAGGCGAAGAAGGTGTGAGCCACGCGGCTGACGGTGTCGTCGGTGACGAAGATGTAATACCAGTTCTGGATGCGGAAGTTCACCAGCTCGAAGAAGTACCAGACCGCCGCTGACCAGATCAGCAGAAGCCAGAAACCGGCGCCGCAGCGGCCGATGAGGGAGCGGCCCTCGCGCTGCGCGATGAGGCGGTCGAAGGTGAAGATGATGCCGTACCAGGCGCACAGGTAGAAGTGGCTGGCAAAGGGCTCGACGCGCTGCACCGTGAGGGCGAAACTGGCCGCGACAAAGGCGGGGCCGGCGAGCAGGAGCAGAGTGTTGACCATGGCGCGAGCGGGCTGCCTCTAGCGCAGGGGGCCGCGGTTGGCCTCCGACACGGGCAGGGGGGACGACAGGGCCAGGAAGTCGGGTACGTCGAACTCGGCCAGCAGGCCGAAGCAGAACAGGGGCGCGGCGCTGGCGTAGGGCACGGGCCAGTCGATGAGGCGGCCGAGCGAGTCCAGGGCGCCGCTGGTGGTCAGGCCCGCCGCGGCGCGGGGCTTGAGTGCCGTGGCGATCAGGGCGGCGGTGGCGCTCACCGGGCCGTGAGCTTCGAGGTGCGGGAGCCGGCCGTGGCTGTCGGCGGCCCAGTCGAGCAGGGCCAGCAGTTGCGCCACGAGCACGCCCAGGGGGCGCTCGCCCGTGCTGGCCGCGATCATGTGGTGCTGGGCGCCCACCGCGGCCTCGCCGGAGCCGAACAGGTCGGCGGCCACGACGCGCTGGCCGCGCGCGGTGGCCTGCTGCACGGGGCCGGCCAGCCCGGCGCGTCCGGCGTCGCCGATGACGACGGACAGGTCGCGCCCGCGGCGCGGGGCGGCTTCGGTGACGGCGACACTCCAGGCGTGGCCCTCGGTCCCAGTGTGGCCCTTGGTCTCACGGCGCCGGCCCCGCCCGGTCTCGCCCAGTTGCAGGACGCGCTGGCGCAGGGCAGTCTCCTTGCGGCGGGCGACTGGGCCGACGGGCGCCGCGGCGAGGCAGTGGTACTTTGGCAGGTGCAGCAGTTGGGCCAGGCGCTTGCGCCGGCTGGCCGGGCGCGGCGACGATCCACCGGCTCGCCGGCTCGTCCCGGCCGCGGCCAGGCGCTGACGCGCGTCCCGGGCCAGCGTCAACAGGGTGGCGTTGTCGGGGGGCAACCCCACCTGGAGCTGCGACTCGGAGAGGATCTCGTCCTCCCAGGCCAGCTCTTCGTCCGGCGTGTCGAGCCCGAAATGCCGGTTGAGAAAGGCGTAGAGCTGCTGTCGGTTGTCCACCTCGTAGTTGTGGGTGCCCGGGTCGACATTGTCGTGGAACCCCAGCACGTCGGCGGCGCCGAACACGTCGAAGACCTCGCGGGCCGGCCGGTACACAGACTTGCGGGTGCGGCGCGTCTGGAAGCAGCAATCGTCGTTGTGATTGTAGATCAGCAGCGTCGGGCGGGGCGCAAACATGCCGGTGAGCACGTCGTAGTCGGCGGCCGCGCACAGATCGGTGGGCACCTGTTCCTGGTCTCCGATGTCGGAGACATTGCGGGCGCGGCACCAGACCGGCGAGTGGCCGGCCACGGGCACCACGACGCGAATCCGCTCGTCCAGCGCGGAGAGCAGGGCCGTGGCCCAGCCGCCGCCGGACAGGCCGGTCATGGCGACGCGATCCCGGTCGAGGCGCGGGTGGTCCAGCAGCACGTCGAGACCGCGCTTGAGGGTCAGGTAGAACACGCCGACACCGGCCAGGCCGCACAGGTCGAGGTGGGCGATGCGGTTGTGATCGGGGTCGCCCCGCAACTCGCCCATGCCGATGAACTCGGTGTTGAGGGCGAGCATACCGCGCCGGGCCAGGTTGATGCAGCGGGCCTGCTTGTAGGCCATGGCCTTGCCGCCGACGTGGTGGCCATTGGGATTGAGCACGGCCGGCAGGGGGCCGCGCACCCCCGCGGGCTCGTACAGCAGGGCGGGAATCCACAGGCCCGGGTACCCCTCGTACCGCAGCTTGCGAATGCGATACCCGTCGCGCGGGATGGTCTCGCCCCACACCACCTGTGGCGCCGCCTGCAGCAGTCCGGTGGGATGACCGCGGAAGAAGGTGTCGAGCACGTCGGCGCGGGCCCGGTCGGCGCGCCGCTGCCAGGCCGCGGCCGAGGCCGGCCGCTCCAGGTGGGGCAGGCGCCGATCGAGGAAGGCGAGCAGCTCGCGCTGCGGCTGCTTGCCCAGCAGCTTGCGGTCCAGGGCGCGCTCGATGCTCACGCGGCCGTCTCGGCGTTGGGCTCCAACTCCACGTCGGCGCCGACGAAGTAGTGGTCGCTGGGGTACCGGTCGCCGTCGCTGTCGTCGATGATCTCGGCGCCCGTCACGCGCACCGCGCCGCGGCTGAAGATCCAGTCGATCTTGCCGTGGTTCGCCGAGCAGGCGGGCCCCTCGAAGCCGTGGAAGGTGAGGCCCGGGTCGGCGTCGCCGTGCACGGCCGCCCAGGTGTCCCGCCAGCCGCCGGCCCGCAGCACGTCGATGGCGGCGTTGCCGGCGGCGCAGTTGAGGTCGCCGGTGAGCAGCTGGGGGTAGTCGTCGGGGTAGGCGGCGGCATCTTCGACCAGGACGCGGGCCTGTCCCTCGCGGGCAGCCTGGCTGACGTGGTCGAGGTGGGTGTTGACCACGCGCAGCTCGGCGCCCGTGCCGCGCTGGCGGAGCCGCAGCCAGTTGGCCAGCCGCACGCAGGCGCTGTCCCAGGAACTGGAGCCGGTCACGTGAGGTGTGGCCGACAGCCAGTACCCGCCCTGGGAGAGCAGGTCAAAGGCGTCGCGGCGATAGAGGATGGTGTTGACGGGATTGGCGCCCAGGGGCTCGTCCACGATACCGAAATGGGCGAAGTCGGGCAGGGCCGCGGTCAGGTCGTCGAGCTGCGGGCCCCAGGTCTCCTGCAGGCAGATCAGGTCCGGCGAGCGGGAGGCGATAACGCGGGCGCACAGATCGCGGCGGTGGGTCCAACCGTTGTCGCCGTCGCGGGCGCCCAGGAAGCGGATATTGCAGGTCAGTGTCTTCATGGCCGGTGAATGTACGCCGGCGCCCGGTGGGAGCAACCGGCCGCCCCTCCGGTGCGCGATGGCCCCGAGTCACGTCTCATCAGTGGTCGCCGATCAGTCGCCCAAGGCGAAGCCCGTCCATCAGTCGCCCCAAACGACTTCACCTAGCGAAGTCGTCCTTGACGGCGACCGGGGCCGCCGATACCGTTGAGTCCCCATCCCCTCCAGCGAAAGCGCGCTATTCCATGGCCCGGCCCTTCACCCTCTACCTGGTCCGTCACGGCGAGGTGCACAACCCCGACGGCATCATATATGGCCGCATTCCCGGCTTCGGGCTCAGCGAGCGCGGCCAGGACCAGCTGCGCGCCAGCGGCCGCGCCCTGGCGGCGCTGCCGCCGCTGGACCGCCTGTACGCCTCGCCCATGCAGCGGGCCCAGGAGTCGGTCGCCATCCTGGCGGCGGCGCTGGACATGGACGTGCTCACCGACGAGTTGCTGATCGAGACCGATGTGAGCGGGTATCAGGGCCAGACCTTCGACGTGTTGCCCAAGCCCTATATCACCGAGGAGCCGGTGCACGAGGGGCTGGAGTGCGCCTCGTCCATTCGTCGGCGGCTGTTGCAGTGGGTGGAGGCCGTGCGGTCGACGGGCGCGCGGCGGGTGGCGGCGGTGTCGCACCGCGACCCGATCGCCGTCGCCGTGCTGCACTGGCAGGGGCGGGACCTCGACGAATTGCCCGGCATGGACTTGCC
>Ga0180429_10002527_pt1 | contig 15014 bp, 9 predicted proteins | sample SS_ome_FD_132428 | JGI IMG/M metagenome (GOLD analysis project Ga0180429, IMG submission 132428) | Hypersaline lake sediment archaeal communities from the Salton Sea, California, USA - SS_1_S_1 metaG | ecosystem: Environmental > Aquatic > Non-marine Saline and Alkaline > Hypersaline > Sediment ...
ACGGACGTCGCCCAACCGCTACATCGCCTCCACGCATCCGCAACAGCCGACGCCATCCTTTGGAATAGGGGCGCGGAGCGGGGGTCGCGCCGGCTGCAACGCCCGCCACATCCGGTACCCCGGCCGGCGACGGAAAGGCCATCGATGTGCTAGAGCGCGCCGCTGCTCAGTCGACTCCCCCTTCCCCTGAGCTCAGCGACGGGGCCAAGCTGATCGCCCTGCCCCGCCCGGCCCGCTCTCCCCTCCCCAATTGGCTTCACCGCGCCGTCGAGGTGCCGGTGGAGAAGACCCTGTCTCTGGAGACCATCAACCGCGCGTACAGCGAGGCCCGCGAGCGCTTCGCCCGCGAGGACTTCTTCTCCGTCTGCCTGGACGCCCTGGACGTCGGCTACTCGGTGAGCGACGACGACCTGGCGCGCATCCCGACAGAGGGTCCGCTGGTGGTGGTGACCAACCATCCCTTTGGCGCCATCGAGGGCATCATGCTCTGCCACCTGCTGCTGCGGGTGCGGCCGGATGTAAAGGCGCTGGGCAACTACCTGCTCCAGCGGGTCGAGGAGATTCGCGAGCGCGTCATTCCGGTGGACCCCTTCGGCACGGCAGGGGCGGCGCGGGCCAACCTGCGTGGGTTGCGCCAGTGCCTGGACTGGCTGCGCGGCGGCCATGTGCTGGCGACCTTCCCGGCAGGCGAGGTGTCGCACCTGCACCTGCGCCGCCGGCGGGTCGTCGACACCCGGTGGACCCCACACGTAGCCAGCCTGGTGCGCCGCACCGGCAGCGCGGCGCTGCCCGTGTATTTCCCGGGACGCAACAGCGCCCTGTTCCAGGCCCTGGGGCTGATCCACCCGCGGCTGCGGACGGCCATGCTGCCCCACGAGCTGGTGAACAAGCGGCGCAAGCAGTTCGAGATAAGGGTGGGGCACCCGGTGCTCCCGCGGACGGTGGAGGCAAGCGGCTCCGACGACGAGCTCACCGAGCTGCTGCGCACGCGCACCTACTTCCTGGCCAATCGCCCGAGCCCCACGCGGCCGCACCAGGGGTTCAGGGCTTCGCTGCCGGTAGTGCGGCGACGGCACCGGCACGAGGCGCCGCTGGCGCCGCCAGTCGATGCCGCGCTCCTGCGACAGGAGGTGGAATCCCTGCCGGCGGAGCAGCGGCTGAGCTCCAGCGGCAGTCTGTCGGCACACATCGCCACGGCCCCCCAGATTCCCAACCTGCTGCCCGAGCTGGGGCGGCTGCGGGAGTTGACCTTCAGGCAGGTGGGGGAGGGGACGGGCAGGCCCAGGGACCTGGACCGATACGACCTGGACTACAAGCACCTCTTCCTGTGGAACGACGACACTGGCGAGTTGGCCGGGGCGTACCGACTGGGTCTGGTCGACGAGTTGGTGGCGGCCAAGGGCAGGCGCGGGTTGTACACCTCGAGTCTGTTTCGGTACAAGCCCGGGTTCCTGGCGAAGCTGCCCGGCGCCATCGAGCTGGGGCGCTCCTTCATCCGGCCCGAGTACCAGCGCAAGGCGGCCTGCCTGTCACTGCTGTGGCGCGGCATCGGGGAATTGATCACCCGGGACCCGCGTTACAGCGTGCTCCTCGGCCCGGTCAGCATCAGCCGGGACTACCACACCATCTCGCGCAACCTGGTGGTGCAGTTCCTCCGCGAGAAGCGGCTGGACCACGACCTGGCCAGCCTAGTGCGGCCCCGAAAGCCGTACCGCGGCCGGGCGGCGCGGCTGCGCGAGCCGGTGTCCCAGCTGGCGCCCGACGTTGAGGAGCTCTCTCTCCTGGTCTCCGAGCTGGAGGAGGACGGCAAAGGGATCCCCGTGCTCCTGCGCCAGTACCTCAAGCTCAACGCCAGCATACTGAGCTTCAACGTCGATCCCAGCTTCTCCGATGTCATCGACTGCCTCATCCTGGTAGACCTGCGGCGCACGGACGAGCGCCTGCTCAAACGCTTCATGGGAGCAGAGGGCCTGGCGCGCTTCAGGGCCACTCACGGGGCCCGAGCCGCGTGACTCCCCCAAACGGTATCGCCTCCACAGTTCACCGCGCCGCACAGCAAGCGTGACCTCGTTGTGACAGAGGCCCCCTAGGTTTGTGCCTCGGTGATACGTCAGACAGAACACCCGCGCAACCCAGGATCGCCGGCGCGGGAAGAGCACAAGCCGTCTTCTCTTGGCTGCCGGACAGGAGGCGGAACACAAAAAGGTACCCGTGGCAGATCCTCGCTTCTCCTTCTGGTGTGCGGGCCTGCGTCCCGGTTCGGGCGCAGGCCCGTCCGCATTCCGGGGGACTCACATGAGTCATATTCCCTACACCCGCGCGCCCGTGCGGCTTGCCTTTCTCCTGTTGCTCCAGGCCCTGGGCATCGGGCTCCCGGTTGCGGGAGCTGCCCCGGGGGCTGACAGCGCTGAGCCCAACTCCCAGGCTGACGCACCAGGCGGTCCGGCCATCCTCACCGGGGCTGGGGCCACCTTTCCCGCCCCTCTGTACAGCCACCTCTTCGATGCATACACCGCCATGACGGGAGTGCGCGTCACCTACTCCGCTGTGGGCTCGGGTCGAGGCATCGCCGAGTTGCTCGCGAACCGCGTCGACTTCGGGGCTACGGACGCGTACATCCCCGATGAGGAACTCAGGCGGATAGACCGGGGGATCGTCCATATCCCAACGTGCCTCGGCGCCGTCGCCGTCGTGTGCAATCTGCCCGCCCCGGTGGACGGCCAGTTGCGGCTGACTCCCGAGAACCTGGTGCACATGTACACCGGGTCCATCTCGACATGGGCAGATGCCCGCCTGGCCAGGGACAACCCCGGGCTCGAGCTTCCGAATCTGGAGATCACCGCCATACACCGTCTCGAGGCCAGCGGAACCACGCACATCTTCACCGAGTACCTGGCCAAGGTGGCCTCGTACTGGCGGGTACACGTGGGCTGGGGCAAGCGGATTCGCTGGCCCGTGGGCATGGGCGTCGAGGGGAACGAAGGGGTAACGCGCTATGTCAGGCGCATCCCCGGCAGCATCGGGTACGTCGAGCTGTCGCGCTCGGAGAGCGACCACCTGCAGGTGGCGGCCATCCGCAACCGGAGTGGGGAGTACATCCGGCCCACGGTGGAGTCGGTGAAGGCAGCCGTTCCCGTGGCCCTGCCGGATGACCTGCGCATCTCCATCACCGACGCGCCGGCGCCCGGGGCGTACCCGATCTGCGCTTTCACCTATCTGATCGCGGCACAGGAGCAAGCGTACGACAACCGGACGCGGAAGCGGGCCCAGGCCCTGGGTGACCTGCTCTGGTGGATGACCCACACGGGCCAGGGTTTCCTCGGCGGTATGTCCTACCTGCCTCTGCCCCCAGAAGCGGCCGGCCAGGTAGAGAGCCTGCTCAGGTCCCTCACCTACAGCGGCGAACCCCTGACATCCGGACACATCGAATGACCACGTCCCACTGGCGCAGGGCCCTGGTTCTCTGTCTCCTGGCAGGGCAGCCCGCCATGTCGGAAGCGGCGGACGTGATAGTGGGGCTGTTCAACTACAGCCCGCTGACGCACGTGATCGGCCGGCTGCCGCACCAGCAGGCGGGGGCGGCGCTGGAGGCGGAGGGAGTCTTCGTCGAACTCCTGGAGCATGTGGCCACCCGCGAGGACTGGAGCATTACCTACGTCCCGGGCACGGTGGACGAGTGCCTGGAGCGGCTGCGCACCGGCCGAGCGGACCTGGTCCTGGCCGTGCCGTTCACAGAGGACCTGGACCGCGAGTTCAAGGTCTCTCAGCAGACCGTGCTGTCGACCTGGGCTCAGGTCTACGCCCGGCGCGATGCCGAGATCCGCTCGCTCCTGGACCTCAACCACTGCTCCGTGGGGGTCATGCGCGACGACCCCTACAGGCCGGAGTTCAGGCGTCTGATGCGGGGCCTCAACGTGGCCTGTGACCTGGTGGAGCTGAACCACTACGAGGACATCCTGGAAGGCCTGGCAGCCGGCTGGCTCGACGTCGGCGTCGTGGACCGGCTTCACGCGGTGCCCGAGGAGCGCCGCGATGCCGTGGTCAAGACCCCGGTGGTGTTCTCTCCGGTGGAGCTGCGGTTTGCCGCCCACGGGCCGCTCGCCGAAGAGTTGATTCCGGCCCTCGACTACCACCTGACCGAGCTGAAGGCCGACCCCGAGTCGGCGTATCACCGGATTGTGGACCGGGCACTGGGCGAGCGGGACGGCGCCCACCTGTCCAGGGCCCTGGTGCTGGGACTGGTGGTGGCCAGCGTCTCCACCGTGCTGGTGGGAGCCGTGGCACTGGTTCTGCGCCGCCAGATCCGCCAAAAGGGGCACGAACTGCGCCAGTCCAACCAGGACCTGCGGCGCGAGGTGGCCATGCGTCGGGAGGCCGAGGCGGGCACGCGGAAGAGCAAGCAGGCCCTGGAGCGGCAGAATCGGGCTCTGGTGGAGCTGTCGCGCTCCCAGGACGTGGCCAGCGGGGGCTTGGCCGCGGTCCTGGATGCCATAACGCTGGCGGCCACTCAGGCCCTCAACATAGACCGGGCCAGCGTGTGGCGCCTCGACGCGTCCAGGGGGAAGCTGGTCTGCCTGTCGCTGTACCAGCGCGCCGGAGGACGGCGCACCGAGGGGCAGGAACTGCCCGTAGCGAGCACCGCTGCCCTGCTCTCCGAGGCACATGAGCGGTCCGTGGTGGCCATCGACGACGCGGCCCGCGACATACGGACCGCGGAACTCTACGAGTGCTACCTGGCGGGGCAGGGCATATCCTCCCTAGTACTGGGCGCGGTCCCCGGCGAGGGAGGCATTGCGGGCGGCGTCGTGTATGCGCGCACCGGTGAGCCGGGCCCCTGGACGCAGGAAGAGGTCGTCTTTGCCGATGTCATGGCAGACTACGTCGGCGCCGCGCTCGATGCGGAGAGGCGCCGGCAGACCGAGATGGAGCTGGTGCGGCTGGAGAGACTGCACGCCCTGGGAGAGATGTCGGCGGGAGTGAGCCACAACCTGAACAACATCCTGACGGGTATCCTCGCGCCGGCCCAGCTCATCGGCGTCCTGACCGACGATGCCGAGATTCACGCCGAGGCCGAGTGCATCATCTCCTGTGCCGAGCGGGCGCGGGACCTGGTCCACCGGCTGCACCAGTCGACGCGCGGCTCCGATGAACACGACCTGCAGGCCGTGGATGTCAACGACACGGTCCAGGAGGCCATCCGGGCGGCCCGCCCCCGGTGGAAGGACGAGCCGGAGGCCAGCGGGCGCGCCATCGAGTTGGCCACCAGCATCGAGCCCGTGCCATCGATCCTCGGCGCCCGCTCGGGCCTCTTCGACGCCATCATCAACCTCGTCTTCAACGCCGTCGATGCCATGCCCGAGGGAGGTACGCTGACGGTGAGCACGGCAACTGTCGACAGCAACGTCGAAGTGGCGATCAGCGACACCGGGACGGGGATGGACGAGGCCACGGTCAAGCGGGTCTTCGAGCCGTTCTTCACTACCAAGATGGGGATCGGCACCGGGTTGGGCCTGTCCACGGTGTACGGCACGCTGACCAGCTGGCGTGGAGACGTGCGAGTGGAGAGCGTTCCAGGCGTGGGCACGACATTCACCCTGGTGATGCCGGTGGCCTCGGGCGTGGCGTCGGCCGGGCCGACGCTCCTCCCAGAGTCCTCTGCAAGTGGCAGCATCCTGGTGGTGGACGACGACCTGGCGGTGCGCCGCGTTCTGCAGCAATGGCTCCAGGCGCGGCACGAGGTGGATGTGTGCGCCACGGCCGAGGACGCCCTTGAGAAATTCAGGGTGAGCGAGCACGACGTGGCTGTGATAGACCTGGGCATGCCTGGCATGCCCGGGAACGAGTTGGCCCGCAGCCTGCGGGATGCCGACCCGTCGCTGGCCACGGTACTGGTAACGGGGTGGGAGCTGGCTCCCGACGATGCGCGACTCGAGGCCTTCGACCTGTACATGCGGAAGCCCTTTTCCAGCCACAGCGACTTCCACGCCTGCATCGACCAGGCCATGGATCTGCACGCCTCGCGGGTGACCCCTGGCCCCGGGAATGTGGGCGTCGCGGAGGCAGCGCAGCGCGGGGTGCTGTAGGGTTGAGGAACCGGCGGCTGAGACACAGAAGGAAGACAGGGGGGCGGCCCGATGGGCCGCCCCCCTGATGCTTGCTGCGGAAGTGGCTGCAGCGGCGGACCGGCTCAGTCTGACGCGCCGCAGTCCGCAGACAGATCCAGGGCCTGGAGCACGGTGGCCCAGTCAAAGGCCCCCAGCCCGCCGTCGTCGTGCACGGCGTAGAAGGCCCCGGCGGAAAAAGGACCAAAGGCGCGCTGCGTCAGGGCCACGCCATCGGTATTGGCCGTGGTGTGGCCGGAGAAGGCGCCCAGGTACTCGAAGCCGGCGCGCCGGAAGACCAGGAACCGGTTGTGGTGCGTGTCCTGGTCGGTGATGACCCAGTACCCCTCGCCGCCGGCGCAGCGGTGCAAGGCGATGCCCTCCGGCTCGTACAGGAAACGCCCGCGGCCCACCACCTCGCCGGTGAAACGGCCGTCGAACCCGTACAGCTTGACCGCGCGCTCCTCCTCGTCAGCCACGACCAGGAGGCCGTTGTCCGGGTCGGCCCAGATGGACTCCACCTTGCGCAGCCGTCCCGGGCCCCGGGTGGCCCCGAAGGCGCCGCCGTACTGCCATTCCAGCCCCTCGCCAACAGCCGCGGTGAACCGCTTCACTCTCTCGCCAAGCTCGGCGTCGGGGGGTATCCGCCCGTCGGTTGTCTCGTAGTTGTCGGTGGCGTAGATGCGCACCTGGCCGGGGGCGTCGCCAGGAACCAGGACCAGGCCGTAGGGGCGGCGGAGGAACCCCTCGCCGATGAAACCCAGCGACCCAAACCCGGGCAGCGACAGCACCTGGATGCGGTGGTTGTCGCGTTCCACCACGAAGGCTGCGTCGCCGTGCACAGCCAGGCCGTTGGGCCGCAGGAACTGCCCGGGGGCGTTTCCGGGCCCGCCGACGCGCCGGACCAGCTCACCGGTGGCCGCGTCGTACACCACGAGCTGGTGCGTGGTCTTGGCCGTGGCCAGGACCCAGTGCTGCCCGTCGCGACCGTGCCACAGGGCCGGCGAGTCCACATTGTCGGCCTCGTGGCGCAGCGTGAGGAACGACTCCCGCACCGGCACCACAGAAGCCGGGGATGCGGCGGCGCTGGACTGGCCGGCACTGGCCGAGCTGCCCAGGTACCCCGTGAGGCAGAGACTGGCGCCCCAGGCCAGGGCCAGGGCGCTCAGTCTCTGCACATCCGTGCGAAGCGACTGCATCAGAGGTCGAACTTGAGGCCGAGGCTGAAGCGGCGGTCGTAGTACTCGGCCTGCATGGTGCGCTCCTCCACCCCCTGGTAGAAGCGCAGGGGCTGGTTGGTGAGGTTGTTGGCCTCGAGGAAGAGGCGGACCTGCGGCGTGATGCGGACCGACCCGTTCAGGTCGACGTGGGTAGCGTCGTCGTAGTACCGGTCCTTGAAGGGATCGTCGCTGAAGTCGCCCTCGCCCGCGTCGATGTGCGAGCTGGAATGATTGACGGACAGGCGCAGGCCAACGCGGTCGCGCTCGTACGACAGGGAGCCGTTGAGCGAGTGCTTGGCCGTACCCGGCAGGGGCAGCTCGTCGTTCTCGCGCCCCTCGATGGGCAGCTCGTCGATCTCGGAATCGGTGTAGGTGTAGTTGGCGTAGATGCCGAGTCCTCGCAGGGCCGGCACGAAGTCGAGCTGGCGCTGCACCGCCACCTCAAAGCCCATGAGGGAGGCCCCAGCGCCATTGCGCGGCTGCACGAACTCGTCAAAGGTGTTGCCGGAGACGGGGTCGAGGTAGTCCTCCTCGACGAAGTAGAAGGTGAAGTCGTCGATGATCTTGTAGAAGACGCCGGTCGAGATCAGGCCGATGGAATGGAAGTAGCGCTCGCCCATGAGGTCGAAGTTCATGGAGGTAGTCGGGTCGAGAGCGTCGTTGCCGGTGGCCAGCTCGTTGTCCTCGAGGTTGACCTCGCGGTAGGGCACCAGGTCGTAGTAGTTGGGCCGGGCGATGGTGTTGGTCCAGGCGGCGCGCAGCACGGTGTTGCGGTCGAACTGGTACCGGGCGTGCAGGCCGGGCAGCAGGTGCGTGTAGGATTCGTCGCCGGAGGTGGCGCGCGTGCTCAGGTCGCCCTCTGCGTCGACGAGCAGCTCATACCCATTGTAGTCGATGCTCGTGTTCTCGATGCGCAGGCCGGCAACAAAGCTCCACTGCTCGCCGTAGCTCTGGTCGAGCATGAGGTAGCCGCCGGTGATCGTCTCCGTGGCGTCGTAGCTGCCCGGGACATATTCGTCGGGCTTGTCTTCGCTTTGGAAGAGGGCGGGGTTGTCGAGGTCGAGGCCGCCCAGGTAACTCTCGTCGGCGAAGATGCCGGTCTCGTAGTCACCGGCCAGGAAGTCCGGATTGGTGACGTCCCGGGTGGGCACGTCGGCGAGGGTGGCCATGGCATCCTCGTCGATGGGCTCGTACTCGTAGAAGCTGTTGTCCCTCTCCTTGTCCTTGCCGCGGTACCGGAGCCCCGCCACGATTCGATTGCCCGTGGTCCCGGTGAGCCACGGTATCTCCACGTCCACGCGGGCGTTGAGGTCCGTCTCCTCGGTGAACTGGTGCTCCTCGGTGAGCTCGTTGAGCTTGAATTCGCCCAGGGCCACATCGGCGGAGTTCACGAAGGTGAACATGGGCTTCTCGAGGTCCGACATGTCGGCGTAGACGGCGACGCCGGAGTCGCCATCGTCTTCGTCGCGCTCCACGACGTACTCCAGGTAGCGCTCGCCCGGGCGCTCCTCAGAGGCCTCGGCATAGGTTGCCGACCAGCTCAGCTCGATGTCCCGCGGCATGTGATGGACGCCACCCAGGGTGGTGCTGGTGGCGCGCTGGTCCTCGAGGCGGGCGTCGTCGTTGTCGCTGGTGCCTCCCTTCAACTGGCGCACCACTTCCCAGCTTTCGGTCTGGCCGCTTTCCGGCAGGCTCAGATCCTTGATCTCCAGGCGGAAGCGGTTCTCGAAGTCGTCGCGGTGGTTCCAAAGCGAGCGCAGGAAGAAGCGATGGTTGTCGCTGAGCCGGTAGTCGGCCGAGGCCCCGAGGCTGCGGCGGATGCGGTGGACGTCGTACTCGCGGATCTGCAATTCCTCGACGAAGGCCTGACCGTCGTCCTCATCCCACTCGGGCTCGAGGTCATCGGAACCGAGGTGATGGTTGTGATACGAGGCGCTCAGGAGCACGCCGAGCTGCCCGTCCAGGAAGCGGTTGCCCACCACCAGGGAGCTGATGCCCATGGGCTCCTCGGAGAGGAAGTTGTACCCGCTGCCCAGGGTGCCCGATATGCGCAGGCCGGCCGGGGCCGAGCGGGTGACGAGGTTGACAGCGCCGCCGATGGCATCGGCGTCCATGTCCGGCGTGAGCGCCTTGTGTACCTCGACCGTCTGGATCATGTCGGAGGGAATGAGGTCGAGCTGGACGGCGCGGATCTCGCCCTCGGCCGAGGGCACGCGCTCGCCATTGAGCATCACCGAGTTCATGCGAGCCTCGGTGCCGCGGATCAGGCCGAAGCGGGCCTCGCCCTGGTCGTACTCGACGACGATGCCGGGGATGCGCTTCATGGCATCGCCGATGTTGGCGTCGGGGAAGCGGCCGATCTGATCGGCCGCCACGATGTTGGTGATGTTGAGGTTGGTCTTCTGCTGGTTGATGGCCCGGGCCTGTCCCTGGAGGCGCTCCCCGACGACCAGGATCTCGTCGGTGGTGATCACGCCGGGCTCGAGGCGGAAGCTGGCCGTGGCCGGGGCACCCGACTTCACGTGGAAGCTCTGGGAGGCGGCCTTGTACCCTATATAGGTGACCATCACCTCGCAGCGGCCCGTCGGCACGCCGCTCAGGCGGAAGTTGCCGTCCCGGTCGCTGATCGTGCCCTGCTCCGTGCCATCGATGACGATGGTCGCCCCGGGGAGGGGCAGGTTGGCGTCTGCGTCGACGATCCGTCCAGTGATCGACCCAGTGGACGCGGCGCCGGCTACGCTGGCCAAGCCCATGAGTGCGACCGCGGCAAACCAGCGGCTGAAGTGTGACATGAGTTCCTCCCGATGTCCTCTGGGGTTGGTTGACCGAACACGTGATAGTGGCACGCGAACCTAGCCGCACCGCGTGGCGGGTAGGTTACGCGCGGGTGAACAAGGCGTGGCGGCCAGAGATGGGCGCGGCTCTGTGACGCAGTCGTCACGCAGACGCGGGAGCCTGTCTCGTCGCGGCGTCGGCCGGTGGAGCAGTGTACTCGGTGGCCCGCCGCAGCACGGCGGGGCCGGCCCCCTCACACAGCCCCCGCATGAGCCCCACATAGGAGTCGGCGATCACGGGCCAGCTGAAGTGCCGCGTGCGCTTCACGGCCCGCTCCCGCGCCGCCTCCAGGCTGGCCCGGCTGCCATGGTACCGCATGATGGCGGCGCGGAAGGCAGCCGGAGAGCCGCTCTCCACCAGGTGCCCGTTCTCCGATTCGCTGATGACGTCCTGAATGCCCTCCAGCCGAGACGCAATGGTCGGCAGCCCACAGAGCCCGGCTTCGAGCATGACCACGCCAAACCCCTCCATGGTACCCGGCATGGGCACGTTGGGCATGATGAACAGGTCAGACCCGCGGTAGAGCTGTCCGAGGAAGTCCTCCGAGACCTGTCCGAGGAGGCGGACGCGGTCGCCGACGGCCCGGCGCGTTGCCGCGGCGCGGATGTTGGGGCCCTCGGGGCCGGTTCCGGCCAGCCAGTAGTGGACGTTGCACGGGAGGGTCGGCATGACCGTGTCGACGAACCAGGCGAAACCCTTGCGGGGAACCTGTCGCCCCACGCTGCACAGCAGGAAGGAATCGGGCGGCAGCGGGCGGGAATCGACGCCGTCTCCGAGATCGCGGCGCCGATCCACCGGAGGGGGGGAGGCAAAACGGTTCACCCGTATGCCGTTGGGGATCACGTGCAGCCGGTCGGGAGCCAGGTCGCGGTCGAGACAGGCCTGGCCCGTGGCGCGGCTGACAGCGGCGACGGCATCGAGAGAGCAGAAGACGTGCCGCAGGGCGGCGGTATAGGGGGGCATGGCCCAGGTCACGTCCAGCCCGTGCGCGATGGCCACAGCCCGAACCCCGTGGCGCAGCAAGAGGTGCCTCAGCGGCACGGCCAGGCAGGCGGTCACCATGGAGGAGAACAGGACGACGTCCACCTCTCCGGCCTGGATCAGCGAGCTGATGGTGAGGTAGGTCCTGGCCAGGTACGGTGGTGTCTTCACGTAGATCCAGCGCCACGAGGACCGCAGAACGCAGGAGGACATGTGGACGCCGGGATGGATCTCCAGGGCGGCGCACAGGTCGGTCGCGACTCGCTGCATCCCTCCCACGCTGGCGAGATCGCGCTCGGCAGGCGGGAAGGTGTGTGATACGAACAGAACGCGGAGGCTGTTGCGAGCATCGGCCGGTGGCAAGTGGGCAGGTGGCATCAGGGGGTCGTCAGCTCCGGGGAGAGTGTGGGTGGGGTGAGGCCTTGAGGCAGGCGTTGGGACAGGGCAAGGGCCCCGTACAGGAAGGCGCTCAGGCCGCGATCCAGGGCGGCGGCAACGAGGGTGGCGCCGCCGATGGTCTGGGGCGGGATCCCCAACTGGCCGGCCAGCGACAGCCCGGCGCTGGCGAATACGACATCACGCCCGGGCAGGAAGGGAATGCGGGTGACGACGATGTGCGCCCCGAGCAGGGACAGCCAGGAGGAGAGGGGCACGGTGGGGTCTACGGTCACCCACACGGCGGTCTGCAGCAGGGCCAGCACGACCTGCCGAGAGAGGTGGACGACACCGATGCGGGCCGGCGTCCGGATGGCCGGGCGCACCCGCGATCGGGCCAGCGCCCAGGCGGGCACGACGGCGATCGTCAGGCCGGCGAGGGCGACGATGGCCCCGATGGGCACAGGGCCATCGTAGACAGGCGCCGCGAAGACAGGGCTTTCGGAGGGCCAGGGCGTGGAGCCGGAGAGTATCAGCCCGGCCAGGGCTGCCAGGGCGAAGAGCACTGAGCTGGCCGAGGACAGCACGATGTTGTCGCGCAGGACCCGGACGAGGGTGCGCGAGGACAGCGATGTAGCGCGGCGGGCCCAGACGTAGGTGTAGGCCTCTCCCGAGTAGTCGAGCAAAATGCTGGAGTAGATGCGCCGCAGGATGGCGAGCCGCAACCCCGCGGCAGCCGGCACACCGAGGAGCAGCCGGAAGACGACCATCTCCGACACGGGTAGAGTGAGATACACAGCGAGGAACAACAGGTAGTAGAGCGGCTGGCGCGGCAGTGCGCCGAGTACCTTGGCCCAGCCAATGGTGGACAGCTGGTGGCCCAGGTAGGCCAGCGTCACGACGGTGAACAGCCCACTGAGCCAGTGGCCGAGACGACTGGGTCCCATGGCGCCCGACAGGCGCCTCCAACCCCGTTCCAGAGCGAGTATGGCGTTCACGTAGACGGCAGCAGGGCTTCGATCGGTGTGGCTGGGCAGGGACACAACAGTAGATATGCCCAGCCTGTTACCGGAGCGTGACAGGCGCTTCACAATGTCACGACTACCTTGGAGCCACGGGGGCTGATGGCCCTCCGGCCCCGGCGCCAGCACGAGGGCCTGACCCTGTGTCGCCGGCGATCCGTCACACAACAGTGACTGGATCGCGAAGCGGCATGCACACCGCTGTTTCAGGGCTCCGGTAGGTTAGCTCCATCGATCATCGGCTGCTGCGTCGCCCCGGGCGCGGTCAGCCCTCACCTCCCCCCGGCCGTAGGCCGCGTCACACATGCACGTCTGGGGAGTCCCATCATGTCCTACCGCGCTGTCTTCCTCTCCGACATCCACCTCGGCACGCGAGCCTGCAAAGCCGAGCTCCTTGAACGATTCCTCGAGCAACTGAGCACCGAGCATCTGTATCTGGTTGGAGACATCGTCGACCTGGCCCGGCTGCGGCGGCGCTGGTACTGGCCCGAGTCGCATCGCCGGATCCTGGCCCGGCTGATCGACCTGTCGCGCGACAGCGCCGAGGCCGTGTACCTGCCCGGCAACCACGACGAGCCGATCGAAGCGTGGGAGCAGTTCCGCTTCGCCGGACTGCGGTTCGAGCGCGAGCACATACACCAGCTCGCCGACGGCAGGCGCCTGCTGCTCACCCACGGGGACGTGTTCGACGCGGTCCTGCACGAGGAGCGGCGCTGGGGTGCGGCCGGCATCGTGCTCTACGCCATCCTGGTCGCGGCCAACCGCGGCGTCGCCGCAGCGCGACGGAGGCTGGGGATGGAGTACTGGTCGCTGGCCGACCACGTGAAGCGCCGCGTCGGCAAGGTGCAGCAGGCCATTGGCCGCTTCCGCGCCTCGCTGTGTCACCTGGCCCGGAAGCGCGGCTGCGACGGGGTGCTGGCCGGCCACGTCCACATTGCCGCCATCGAGGACCACGGCGGCGTGCTGTATTGCAACACCGGTGATTGGGTGGACAGCTGCACCTGCATCGTCGAGGAGTGGAGCGGCGAACTGCGCGTGGTGGACTGGGTCAGCTGGAATCGCGAGCGCCGACAGGAACAGGAGGCGCCGGCCTACCCGAACGGATCCCTTGCCGCGGCTGGCGCCGCGTACGCCTAGGGGGTGCCATGGAGCTTGGTAAGGCATTACGGCTGGCAGGGGCGGCGCGGCCGGCGGCGCCGGTCCCAGCACCCCCGGAGGTGATCGCCAACTGGATCTCCAACGTGCTGGCGCCGCCGGTGACGACGGCAGCGGCCACCGCCCTGGTGTGCGGCCATCTCGGGGGCGCCGCAGCGTGGCGCTGGGGGGGGCTCTACATCCTGGTGGCCATCCTGGCGCCGGCGGGCTACGTCCTGCACCTGTTCCGGCGCGGCGTGGTCACAGACCTGCACATGAACGCGCGGTCCGAGCGCACGCGTCCGCTGGTTTTCACGGTGGCGGCCTCGGCCGCGGCGATCGGGGCGCTGAGCCTCGGCGGCGCACCGCAGCTCCTGCAGCTGATTGCGGCGGTGCAGCTGGTGCAGTCGCTGCTGTTCCTGGCCATCACCCTGCACTGGAAGGTGAGCGCCCACACGGCGGCGATGGCCGGGCTGGCCGTGCTGGCCGCGGCGCTGTTCAGCGCCGCGGCGGCGCCGGTGGCCGCGGGCTTGCCCCTGGTGGCCTGGGCGCGGCTCTACATACGGCGTCACACGGGCCTGCAGGTGACGGTGGGCGCCCTGCTGGGCGGCGGGCTGTGGACCCTGGCCCTGGCCGCCACGGGACTGGCAACATGAGAAGGGGACGGGCGTCATGAGAATAGCCCTATTCACGGAGACCTTCCTCCCGAAGATCGACGGGGTGGTCAACACCCTGTGCCATCTGCTCGACCACCTGAAGGCGAGGGGGCACGAGAGCCAGCTGTTCGCTCCCGCCGGAGGGCCGGACGCGTATGCCGACACCGAGGTGGTGGGCCTCAAGGGGATGAGATTCCCCTGGTACCGCGAGCTGACGGTGCTGTCGCCGTGGGCGCGGGTGGGACCCCAGCTCGAGGCCTTCGAGCCGGACCTGGTGCACGTGCTCAATCCCTTCTTCCTGGGCGTGGCGGGCCTCCGCTGGGCTGCCCGGCACGACGTCCCGGTGGTGGCTTCGTACCATACGGACGTGCCCGGGTACCTGCGCCGGTACGGGTACGGCTTCCTGGCGCGGCCCACGTGGCGGTATCTGCGCTGGCTCCACGATCGCGCCGCTTTGAACCTGTGTCCGTCAAGCGTAACCCTGGCCGAGCTGCACCGAGAGGGGTTCCGCAACCTGGAGCTGTGGACGCGCGGCGTCGATACGGAGGCCTTCGCGCCCGAGCGCCGCAGCGACGCGTGGCGCCAGCGGCTGACCAACGGCGACCCAGAGGCCCCGCTGCTGCTCTACGTCGGTCGCCTGGCACCCGAGAAGCGGGTTTCGTGGCTGCGGCCCATGATGGAGGCTGTGCC